>Ga0209254_10000257_pt1 | contig 40058 bp, 38 predicted proteins | sample FrelakmetDIP11DI_FD_187148 | JGI IMG/M metagenome (GOLD analysis project Ga0209254, IMG submission 187148) | Freshwater lake sediment microbial communities from the University of Notre Dame, USA, for methane emissions studies - DIP11 DI (SPAdes)... | ecosystem: Environmental > Aquatic >... | reverse complement strand
TGATGTCCACGCCCATCGTCAATGCACCGCAGAGCGCGATCCTCGGCATGCACAAGATCCAGGAGCGGCCAGTCGTCGTGGACGGCGCGGTCGTGGTCCGGCCGATGATGTACCTGGCACTGACCTACGACCACCGCATCATCGACGGTCGCGAGGCCGTGCAGTTCCTCGTCGCGGTGAAGGAACTGCTCGAGGACCCGTCGCGGCTGCTGCTGCAAGTCTGAGGAATCCGCACCATGTCTGACAGTTTCGACGTCATCGTCATCGGCGGCGGCCCCGCGGGCTATCCGGCCGCGATCCGCGCTGCGCAGAACAAATTGTCGGTCGCCTGCATCGACGCGTGGACCAATCGTGATGGCAGCACGGCCTTCGGCGGTACCTGCCTGAACGCGGGCTGCATCCCGTCCAAGGCGCTCTTGGAATCGACCGAGCTCTACCATCGTGCGCAGCATGAATTCGCGGCGCACGGGATGAAGCTCGAGCGGATCAGCCTCGACGTGGCGCAGATGCAGAAGCGCAAGTCGGCCATCGTGAAAGGGATGACGCAGGGAATCCTGTCGCTGTTCAAGGCCGCCGGCGTCACGCCGCTCACCGGCCATGGCCGCCTCCTGCCGGGTCGCAAGGTCGAGTTCACGGGTGCGGACGGTGCGAAGCGGACCCTGCAGGCGAAGCACGTGGTACTGGCTTCCGGCTCCGAGCCCATGCCGCTGCGCGGTGTCGACTTCGACGGCAGGCAGATCGTGGATTCCTGGGGCGCGCTCGAGTTCGAGGCGGTTCCGAAGCGGCTGCTGGTCATCGGCGCAGGCGTGATCGGCCTCGAGCTCGGCAGCGTCTGGCGCCGGCTCGGCGCCGAGACGGTCGTGCTGGAGGCGCTCGAGCAGTTCCTGCCGATGGCCGACGCGGCAGTCTCGAAGGAAGCGCTGCGCCATTTCAAGAAGCTCGGGCTCGACATCCGGCTGGGCGCCAAGGTCTCGGCAGCGAAAGTCGAAAAAGACGGCGTTGATGTCAGCTATACGGATGCCAAGGGCAGCCAGTCACTCGCTTTCGATCGCGTGATCGTCGCGATCGGGCGGCGCCCTTATACGAAGGACCTGCTCGCCGAAGGGACCGGTGTCGCGCTCGACGCCCGCGGCTTCATCGAAGTGGATGACCATTGCCGCAGCGGCGCGGAGAACGTCTGGGCCGTCGGCGACTGCGTGCGCGGTCCCATGCTCGCGCACAAGGGCAAGGAGGAGGGCGTAGCCGTCGCCGACCACATTGCAGGCCTGTACGCGCACGTGAACTACAAGGCGATCCCGTCCGTGATCTACACCGCCCCGGAGATCGCCTGGGTCGGTCTGACCGAAGAACAGGCGAAGGCAGGCGGGCGCAACATCAAGGTGGGCAGTTTCCCGTTTGCGGCCAGCGGCCGCGCCAAGGCCATGGAAGCGGGCGCAGGGTTCTGCAAGATCGTCGCGGATGCCGGCAGTGACGAGATTCTCGGCATCCACATCGTCGGGCCCATGGCAGGGGAGCTGGTCGCCGAGGCGGTGCTTGCGATGGAATACTCCGCGAGCTGCGAGGACTTGCAGCGCACGATCCACGCGCATCCGACCCTGTCGGAGGCCGTGCACGAGGCCGCGCTGGCGGCGGACAGGCGGGCAATAGATATACCCAACCGCTGAGGTTGCCCCCGGAGGGGTCAGACCCCTTCGCTTTCATGCCCTGCGTCGGGCGCTGATGATGCCGGGCATCGCCGAGAGGCGTGCCAGCAGGCGCGTCAGCTCCTCGATCCCGCCGACGACGACCCGCAGTGAAAGGTCCGCGCTGCCCTGCGCCGGGTCGCCCTGCGAGGCGAGCCGCTCGATGTCTATCCGCTCCTCGGCCACGACTGTGGTGATGTCCCGCAGCAGCCCGCGCCGGTCCATGGCGCGGACGACGATCTCGACTGGATATCGCCGGCCGGCAGCCTTGCCCCAGTCCACCTGCAGGAGCCGCTCCGGTGCACGTGCGGCAAGCCTGCGGAGATTCCGGCAGCCCGAGCGGTGCAGAGTGATGCCGCGCCCGACGGTCACGTAGCCCGTGACGGCTTCCGGCGGAACCGGGTTGCAGCAGCGCGCATGCGTAGAGAGCAGGCCACCCACGCCCTCGACCTCGACCGGCGCCGTCGGGTCGCGCCTCACCTGTCCGATCGGCGGCAAGTCGGCGCCGGCGCGCTCTGCTGGCCTCCCGCGCTGCCGCCGCTCGATGGCGCCCGAAAGTTGCGCAAGCGAAAGCTCGCCTGATCCGATCGCGAGGTACAACGCGTCCGCGCTGGTGAGCCCGAACTCGCCGATCAGGTCCGAAACCACCGCGTGCTCGCCCCCGAGCCGGGCAAGCTCGCGTTCGAACAGCTCGCGGCCTTCGCGGCGGTTCTCGCCCGTGTCCTGCCGCTTGAACCAGGCGCGGACCTTGGCGCGGCTGCGCGGGGAGGCGAGGAATCCCTCGCGCTCGGCGAGCCAGTCCCGGCTCGGCTTCGCCTGTTTGCCGCCGATGATCTCGACCACCTCTCCGCTCGCCAGGCGGTGATTGAGGGGCACGATGCGCCCGTTGGCACGCGCGCCGCGGCAGCGGTGGCCGAGCTCGGTGTGGACGTGATACGCGAAGTCGAGCGGCGTTGCGCCGGTCGGCAGGTCCACGACCTCTCCCTTGGGCGTCAGCGCATAGACGCGGTCGTCGAACAGGTCGGCGCGCACGCGACCGAGGAAATCGCTGTCACTCTCGGTCTCCGACGCCGGCGCGAGCAGTTCGCGCAGCCATTCGATCTTGCGGTCGTAAGCGGCGTCGCGAGCGGCGCCTTCCTTGTAGCGCCAGTGTGCCGCCACGCCAAGCTCCGCGTGCTCATGCATTTCGCGCGTACGGATCTGGATCTCGACCGGCACGGCCGCAGGGCCGATCACGGCCGTGTGCAGCGATCGATACAGGTTGTCTTTCGGCGTGGCGATGTAGTCGTCGAACTCGCCGGGTATGTAGCGCCAGCGGCCGTGCACGATCCCGAGCGCGGCGTAGCAATCCTCGACGGTTGCCGTGACGATGCGCAAGGCCCGGACGTCGAATACCTGTTCGAAGGCCAGGCCCTTGCGATGCATCTTCCGCCAGATACTGTAGATGTGCTTGGGCCTGCCGACCACTTCCGCGGCGATGCCGGTACGCGCGAGTTCCGCCGCGATCTCGCCGGTCACCGTTTCGATGTAGCGCTCGCGATCGATGCGCGACTCGTTGAGCCAGCTGGCGATGCGGCGATACTCGGCGGGCTCGAGCCAGCGGAACGAAAGGTCCTCGAGTTCCCACTTGAGCTGCCAGATGCCGAGGCGGCTTGCCAGCGGCGCGTAGATCTCCCGCGTCTCCCAGGCCAACTGCAGGCGCGCAGCCTCGGCGAGTTCCCGGGCGCGGCGCATCCTGCGCAGCTGCTCGGCGAGCCGCACCAGCACCAGCCGAGGATCGGTGACGACGGCGAGCAGCATCCGCCTGAGCGCGTCAGCCTGGTTCGCGGAGAGTCCTCGGCCAGGGGCCCATTGCGATCCGGCGCGGAACTCCCCGAGCCGCTCGAGTTCCTCGGCGAGGCGCACCGCCGGCTCGCCTGCGACCGCTACCCCGACTGCGCGCGGCAGCAGGCCACGGCCGAGCAGCGGCTGCAGGAGCGCCCCAGCGAAGATCTCGCGCTCGGCATCGAGTGCAACGAGCAGGGCCGCCGTCTCGTCACCCTGCTGGCGGGCGGCCTCCCAGCCCTCTGCCGGCGCTGCTTGCGCATCGAGCGCGGCGCGCAGTTCGTCCAGCGCCGCCGCGCCGGCAGTCGCTCCCGTGGTCGTCGTCTTCATGGCGAATGGCTATCATAACTCCCATGATACGCATCCTCGGCCTCGATCCCGGATCGCGGATCACGGGCTACGGCGTCGTGGATGCCGGATTGCAGGGCATTCGCTATGTCGCCAGCGGCTGCATCCGCGTCGGACAGGGCGAGATGGCCGGCAGGTTGCTCGAGATCCACCGCCACGTAACCGAAATCGTCGCGTCCTACGTGCCCGCGGAGATCGCGATCGAGCGCATTTTCATGGCTCGCAACCCCGACAGCGCCCTGAAGCTCGGCCAGGCGCGCGGGGCGGCGCTGTGCGGCGCCTGCCACACGGGAGCGCCGGTGTTCGAATATGCGCCGCGAGCCGTCAAGCAGACCGTCACCGGCACCGGCAGCGCGGAGAAAGCCCAGGTCATGCACATGATCAAGTCATTGCTCGCCATCGAAGGACGTCTCTCCGCCGACGCGGCGGACGCGCTCGCGATCGCGGTCTGCCACGCGCAACACCGAAATGGCGCCGGACGCATGCGCACGGGGAGAAAGCGGTGATCGGTCACCTGCGAGGCCGCCTGGTCCGAAAGGCGCCGCCCGCGCTGATCGTCGACGTGAATGGCGTCGGCTACGAGCTCGAGGCCCCGATGTCGACGTTCTACCGGCTGCCGGAGCTCGGCAGCGAGGTCGAGCTGCACACTCACCTGGTCGTGCGCGAGGACGCCCAGCTGCTCTATGGCTTCGCCACCGAGGACGAGCGCCGCCTGTTCAGGGACCTTTTGCGCGTGACCGGCATCGGTCCGAAGATCGGCCTGGCGCTGCTTTCCGGCATCGACGTCGAAACCTTCATGCGTTGCGTCGAGGCGGAGGATACCCAGGCGCTCACGCGCATCCCTGGCATCGGACGCAAGACGGCCGAGCGCCTGCTCATCGAGATGCGCGACCGCATCCGCGCACTCGGGCAACTCCCGGCTGGAGGATCGGCAACCGCGACCCGCGGCGGGGCACGGGCCGAGGCGCATGCGGCACTGGTCGCGCTCGGTTACCGGCCCGTTGAAGTCAACCGCCTCCTGCAGGGCGTCGAGCAGGATGGCCTCGGCACGGAGGAGCTGATTCGCCGCGCATTGCAGGCGGCGGCCCGGTAGGATTCCAGATCATGATTGAGGCGGACCGGGTCACGACTGCCGAGGCGACGCGCGAGGACGAGGATTTCGCGCGCAGCGTCCGGCCGCGTCGGCTCGCCGAGTACATTGGCCAGCCTGGCGTCAAGCAGCAGATGAACATCTTCATCGAGGCAGCCCGGCGCCGGAACGAGGCGCTCGACCACGTGCTGATATTCGGGCCGCCGGGCCTCGGCAAGACCACGCTCGCACACATCATCGCCCACGAACTCGGCGTCAACCTGCGGCAGACTTCCGGGCCGGTGCTGGAGAGGCCCGGCGACCTCGCCGCGATCCTGACCAACCTGCAGCCGCGCGACGTGCTGTTCGTCGACGAGATCCATCGCCTGAGCCCGGTCGTCGAGGAAATCCTCTATCCGGCGCTGGAGGATTTCCAGCTCGACATCATGATCGGGGAGGGGCCTGCGGCGCGCTCGATCAAGCTCGACCTGCCGCCCTTCACCCTGGTCGGCGCGACCACGCGCGCGGGACTGCTCACGTCGCCATTGCGTGACCGGTTCGGGATCGTCCAGCGGCTGGACTTCTATGCGCGCGACGAGTTGCGGCAGATCGTGCTGCGCGCCGCCGAAATTCTCGGAATGCCCATCGACGAGGAGGGCGCAACGGCGCTCGCGCAGCGCTCGCGCGGCACGCCCCGCATCGCCAACCGGCTGCTGCGGCGCGTGCGCGATTACGCTGAAGTCAGAGCCGCAGGGCGAATCGACGCAGAGGTTGCGAAGAACGCACTCGACTTGCTGGAAGTGGACCTCGAGGGCTTCGACCTGCTCGACCGGCGCCTGCTGCTGGCGGTGATCGAGCGATTCTCCGGCGGCCCGGTCGGAATCGACAGCCTCGCTGCCACGCTCGGGGAGGAGCGCGGTACGCTCGAGGACGTCGTCGAGCCCTTCCTGATCCAACAGGGCTTCCTGGTCCGCTCCGCGCGCGGTCGCATCGCTGCGGCCTCGGCATGGCGCCATTTCGGGCTCGAGCCGCCGCAGGGCGAAGCGGGCGGCGGCAACCTGCCGCTGTTCCGCGGTTAGGACCGGCCTTGGCAGACTTCACGTTCCCGGTGCGGGTCTACTGGGAAGACACCGACGCCGGCGGCGTCGTGTACTACGCGAACTACCTCAGGTTCCTCGAGCGCGCGCGCAGCGAATGGCTGCGTACGCTCGGCGTCGACCAGGTGCGCATGCTGCGTGAAGAACGGCAGCAGTTCGTCGTGGTCGAAGCCAACGTCCGTTATCATCGACCGGCGCGTTTCGACGACCAGTTGCTGGTGACGGTTGCGCTCGATTCGATGCGCGGCGCATCCGTGGTAATGAGCCAGGAGATCAGGCGCGGCCGGAACGCAGAAGAGCTCCTGGTCACCGCGACCATCCGGGCAGCCTGCATTGATTCTGCCAGCCTGAAACCGAGGCCGCTGCCCAAAGCGCTGGCGTCGCAATCCTGCAAGGAGCCGTCTTGAACCTGAGCGACCCGCATTCCGTACTTTCCCTGCTGCTCGCCGCCGGGCCGGTCGTCAAGGCGGTCATCGCCATGCTGCTGGTCGCGTCGCTCGTCTCCTGGGCCATCATTTTTCGCAAGAAGCGCCTGCTGTCGCAGGCGGAGAGCGAAGCCAACAAGTTCGAGGGCACCTTCTGGTCCGGCGGGGATCTCGGCAAGCTCTACCGGGCGATCGGCACGAGCAACAAGCCAGCGGTCGGCATGGAAAGCATCTTCGAGGCCGGCTTCGGGGAGTTCACGCGCTTGCGCGGTCAGTCCGTGCCTGCCGCGGAGCTGCTCGAGGGCGTGCGCCGGACCATGCGCGTCGCGCAGTTGCGTGAGATCGACCGGCTCGAGGAGAGCCTTGCAACGCTTGCGACAGTCGGATCGACCAGTCCCTACGTCGGGCTGTTCGGCACCGTCTGGGGGATCATGGGAGCCTTCCAGGGCCTGGGCAACGCGCAGCAGGCGACGCTCGCGATGGTTGCGCCGGGGATTGCGGAGGCACTGATCGCGACCGCCGCGGGGCTCTTCGCTGCCATACCGGCCGTCGTCGCCTACAACCGCTACGCCGACAAGATGAGCCGCCTGGAATTGCGTTACGACGCGTTCATGGACGAGTTCTCGACCCTGCTGCAGCGCCACGCGGCGTCCCGGGGCTGACGTGCCCGCCAAGGTCCGCCGCCGCAGGTTGATGGCTGAGATCAACGTCGTCCCGTACATCGACGTGATGCTCGTGCTGCTCATCATCTTCATGGTCACGGCGCCGTTGCTGACACAGGGCGTACAGGTGGAACTGCCCGACGCGAATGCACAGCCGATCGACCCGGAGCTGCTCAAGGACCGGGAACCGCTGGTGCTGTCGGTGGATCGCGACGGGCGGTACTACCTCAATATCGGAGGCGACGAGGATAGTCCCGTGAACGAGGCGGAAGTCGCGCGTCGCGCCACGGCCGTGCTGGCCCGGGACGCGGCCACGCCCGTGCTGGTCAAGGCCGACGAGCGCGTGCCATACGGGAGCGTCGTGCGCGGCATGGTGCTGTTGCAGCAGGCCGGTGCAACCCGGATCGGCTTTCTGACGGACCCGAAGGCCATGCGCGCGCTCGAGGAACTCGAGCGCAGGCGATGAACCACGCCCCACGTGCCCCGTTCGCGCCCGTGGGCTGGTCGATAGCGCTGCATGCATTGCTCGCCGCGCTGCTTTTCTTCGGGCTCAACCTGCCGGATCGCGAGCCCGACATGGTCATCCTGCCGATCGACGCCGTGGTCGTCGACGATGCGCTGCTGCAGGCAGCCGGCCAGCGCCGGCGCGAGGACGATCGTGCCTCGGTCGCGCGCGAGGCGGAGCAGGCCGAGCGCCGGCGCGAGCAGGAGGAGCGGCTGCAGCAGGCCGAACAGGAGAAGCGCGCCGAGGAAGAGGCGCGGCTCCATGCCGAGCGGCAGGCAAAGTCAGAGGCGGCGGCCGAGGCGAAGCTCAAGGCTGCGGCCGATGCAAAACTCAAGTCGGTGACCGATGCGAAGCTCAAGGCCGATAAGGCGGCCGAGGCGAAGGCAGCTGCGGACAAGAAGCGGAGCACGCAGGAAGCACGTGAGCGCGACGCCCGCGAGGCGGAACTGCGTTCCCGCCTGGCGGACGAGGAGACGCGAACCGGCGCCGGTTACCAAAGTCTCAAGGCGAGCTGGGTGCGAGCGATCCAGGCGCACGTCGAGCAACGGTGGTACGAGCCGCCGGGACTTGCGCAGGGATTGAGTTGTACGATCAAGGTGACGCAGATTCCGGGAGGCGAGGTGGTCGGCACGCGGTTCGGGTCTTGTAACGGCAACGCGGCGGTTCGCCAGTCCATCGAGACGGCGGTGCGCAATGCCTCGCCCCTGCCTCCGCCGCCGGAAGCCGCGCTCTTCGAGCGCGAGGTCGAGCTCGTTTTCACGCCCAGGGAGGCCCGTAGCCGATGATTCGTCGTGTCCTGATCCTCTTTCTCGCGCTTTCCTTGCCCGTCGGCCAGGCGGGTGCCCAGCTGACCGTCCAGATCCTCAAGGGCATGGCGGAATCGGTACCGATCGCGATCGTGCCGCTCGCCTGGGAGGGTGCAGGTCCAGCGCCCTGGGACGTCGCTGCGACGGTGCAGGCTGACCTCGAGCGCAGCGGGCGTTTCCGGCCGCTGCCGCGCGCGCAACTCGTCGAGCTTCCGCATGCCGCCAGCGACGTCGATGCCTCCGACTGGCGAATGTTGAAAGTGGACTACGTCCTGGTCGGGCGGCTCGCGCCGGCCGCCGGTGGCCGGTACGACCTGCGCTATGAACTCGTCTCGGTTGCGAGCGGCGAGCGCCTCCTTGGCACTTCCGTGCCGGTTGACGCACGCGCCCTGAAGCGTGCGAGCCATCGCGTCTCCGACGCCGTGTACGAGAAGATCCTCGGCGTGCGCGGCGCCTTTGCGACCCGCATTGCCTATGTGGCCGTGGACGGGCCGGTGACGAAGCGCAATTTCCGGCTGATCGTGTCGGATGCCGACGGGGCCAACGAACACGTGGTGTTTGCCTCGCCCGACCCGATCATGTCGCCTGCCTGGTCGCCCGACGGGCGCTCACTGGCCTATGTGTCCTTCCACTCGGGTCTCGCGGCCATCTACATGCAGGCCCTGAGCACGGGCAGCCAGGTGCAGGTGTCCGCGAGGTCCGGTATCAACGGTGCGCCGAGCTTTTCGCCTGACGGGCGGCAACTCGCCCTCGCACTCTCGCGCCGCGACGGCAACGTGGACGTATACGTGCTGACGCTCGCGACGCAGGAACTGCAGCGCCTGACCGAGGACCCGGCAATCGATACGGAGCCGGCGTGGGCGCTGGACGGGCGCTCGATCTACTTCACGTCGGACCGTGCTGGCGCGCCGCAGGTATACAGCGTTGGCCTGGAGGCAGGGGCCCGGGCGCGGCGGGTGACCTTCGAGGGCGGTTACAACGCGAGGCCCCGGGTTTCTCCGGACGGGCGCACGCTGGCGGTCGTGACGCTCGACCGCGGCGCTTACCGGATCGGCGCCGTGGACATGCAGCGCGGCACTCTCCAGGTCCTGAGCGGCGGTCAGCTCGACGAGTCGCCGTCCATCGCACCGAACGGTGCGGACATCCTGTACACGAGCCGTGTGGGCGGCCGCGATACGCTCGCGATCGTCTCGAGCGATGGTCGAGTGCAGCAGAAGATTGCCGCGAGCTCGGGCGAGCTCCGGGAGCCCGCTTGGTCCCCGTTCCTCAATTAGCCCGGGTGACGGACACGCGGCCCTGTGCTAGAAGGACGCGGCGAGTACCTAGACCGCTGAACCAAGGAGTCCGAACGATGCGAGCGCTGCCTTCCCTGTTGATCCTGACCGGTATCCTGATGCTGGCCGGCTGCGGCAAGAAAGCGGCCACGGTCCCCGACAGCCCGGGCACGACGACCGAGCAGGGTGCCGGGACCGGACCGGGGGAGGGCCAGATCGGCGAAGGACGCGATCTGCCCGGCGCATCGGGCAGCGCGACCGGCGCAGGTCCTGCCGGTGTCGGTAGCGTCATCTACTTCGACTTCGACCGCAGCGACATCCGTCCGGAGTACGCCTCGCTCATCAACTCGCACGCGAAGCACCTGGCGGGCGAGACTGGCGTGAAAATCCGCGTCGAAGGACACACCGACGAGCGCGGCTCGCGCGAGTACAACATCGCGCTTGCGGAACGGCGCGCCCAGGCCGTGCGCCGCGCGCTGATGCTGCAGGGGGCGGGCGATGCACAGCTGACGACGGTCAGCTACGGTGAGGAGCGGCCGGCGGCGGCAGGCAGCGACGAGGCAGCGTACGAGAAAAACCGCCGCGTCGAGCTGGTTTACGGGCGGTAAACCGGGTTGATGCGCTTCGCCGGACCGCTGACCGCCTGCGCGCTCGCGTGGATCGTCGCCGCGCCTGCGAATGCGCAGTCGCGCGGTGAGCGCCTCGAGTTGCTCGAGTCGCGCATGGATGGCGTCGAGCGCCAGCTCGCAAACCAGGCGTTGCTCGAAATGTCGCGCCAGGTGGAGATCCTCACGGGGGAGCTGCGCAAGCTGCGCGGCGAGTTCGACCAGCTGCAGCATGAGCTCGAACGTTCGCGCGCCCAGCAGCGCGACCAGTACGTCGATCTGGACACGCGCCTGCGCGCGGCCGAGGCAGCGCTTGCGGCAGCGCAGTCGGGCCTCCCGCCCGGCGGGCCGGAAGCCGAATACCAGGCCGCGTTCAACCTGCTGAAAGACGGCAAGTACGACGAAGCCGCGACGGCGTTGAGTGACTTCGTCGCGCGCAATCCCCAGCACGAGCTCGCGCCCAACGCGCTGTACTGGCTCGGCGAGGCCCATTACGTGCGGCGTGATTATCCGGCAGCGCTCGCGGCCTTCGAAAGCCTGTTGCGCGACTACCCCGGGACCCGCAAGGCGCCGGACGCGCTGCTGAAGGCCGGATACAGCCAGCAGGAGCTGAAGCGCCTCGGCGCGGCCCGCGCGCTCCTGACGCGCGTGGTCGAGGAATACCCGGACACCCAGGCCGCGGCAGAAGCACAGGCCCGCCTCGACCGCTTCCCGCCCGGTGGCGGCTGAGCCGCCGCCATGTCCGCCGAAGCTTCGGCGGTTGCGCGGCTGCGCATCACCGAGACTTTCCTCTCGCTGCAGGGCGAGGCCGACGCCGCTGGCTGGCCGACTTTCTTCATTCGCCTTACCGGCTGTCCGCTGCGCTGCAGTTATTGCGACACGGCCTACGCGTTTCACGGCGGGGAATTGCGCACGGTTGCACGCCTGGCGGACGAAGCGCTCCAGTCACGCGCGCGGCACGTGTGCGTGACGGGCGGCGAGCCGCTGGCGCAACGGCAGTGCCTGACGCTTCTGACCGTCCTGTGCGAATCGGGCCTCCATGTTTCGCTCGAAACGAGCGGGGCGATCGACGCGAGCGCCGTGGACCCGCGCGTCGTTCGCGTCATCGACGTCAAGACTCCCGGCTCGGGCGAGTCGCACCGCAACCTCGACCTCGCGGTCCACGGGCTGCGGACGACCGACCAGCTCAAGTTCGTGATCTGCGACCGGGCCGACTTCGAATGGAGTCGCGAGCGCGTTCGCGACGAACGGCTCGACGCACGTTGCCAGGTGCTCTTCTCACCGAGTTACCAGCAGCTCCCGGCGGTCCAGCTCGCGAACTGGATCCTCGCCGACCGGCTGCCCGTCCGATTCCAGGTCCAGCTGCACAAGGTTCTCTGGGGTGACGTCCCAGGACGCTGAGCCTGCAGGTTTCGCCGGTTGCCCGGCCGTCGTGCTCGTCTCCGGGGGGCTCGACTCGGCAACGACGCTCGCCATCGCCCGCGCGCGCGGTCATCCCTGCCACGCGCTCTCTTTCAACTACGGCCAGCGGCACGCGGTCGAACTCGCAGCTGCCCGTCGCGTATGCGCGGCCCAGGGCGTCGTCGATCACCGTGTGCTGGCCATGCCGATCGGGGAATTCGGACACTCGGCGCTGACCGACCGCTCCATCGCGGTGCCGGAGGAGGCCACCGCGGGGATTCCCGTGACCTATGTGCCCGCGCGCAACACTGTTTTTCTTGCCTGCGCGCTCGGTCTCGCGGAAGTAGTGGATGCGCAGCACATCTACATCGGCGTGAATGCCGTCGACTATTCCGGCTACCCGGATTGCCGCCCGGCCTACATCAGCGCCTTCGAGAACCTGGCCAATCTCGCGACGCGCGCCGCCGTGGAAGGCCGCCGGACGACGATCCACGCGCCGCTTATCGAGCTCAGCAAGGCCGAGATCATCCGCCGCGGCATGGCGCTCGGAGTCGACTACGCGATCACGGTATCCTGCTACCAGCCGGACGGCGAAGGCCGCGCCTGTGGCCGCTGCGACAGCTGTCGACTGCGGCGCGAGGGATTCCGGCAGGCCGGCGTGCCCGACCCGACGCGTTACGCAAACGCCTGATCAGCCGGCGGGCAGTCGTGGCAGCGGCCCGAGCGGGTCGTGGGCACGGGCAATGACATACATGGCGGCGAACGCGGCGATGGCGCCCACGAGGAAGCCAAGCCGCCTGGCCCGGGTTTGAGCCCGCAAGGCGCCCCAGCCAAGCCCGATGTAGAGCGGCAGGAGCGCGAGCTTGGCTGCCAGCCATCCGTTCGAGAATGCCTGCGACGGCAGGATCGTGAGCAATACCAGGGCGGCCGCGAGCAGCGTCGTGTCGATGGCATAGCTGAGGTAGCGCGGAATCGGGGCGAGGGCCCAGGCGCCGCGATCCGCCTGCACCAGCAGGCCGCGCAGCAGGAAGAGCATGCCGCTCGCGATGGCCGCCGTGATGTGCGCGAGCCGCAACTCGACGTAGTACTCGATCACAGGTCAGGCGCCGTTTCCGGCTTCCGCAAGCCTCTGCAGGCGGTCGCGATCGGTGATCTCGATTTCCCTGCCACGCACCACGAGCAGCGATTCATCGCGAAAACGCCTGAACAGGCGGCTGACCGTTTCCGGTGCGAGCCTCAGGTAGTTCGCAATATCGGCCCGCGGCATCGCGAGCCGGAGGCGCGCGAGCACCCCATCCGCACGCGCCATCCGCTGCGAGAGATCGAGCAGGAATCCCGCCAGCCGGGCGTCAGCCGGCAGGTCGGCCGCGAGCCGCTCCGCATGGGTGATATCGCGGCTCAGGAGGCGGAACAGCTCGCGCTGCAACCCGGGAAGCCGCGTCGCCAGTGTGGCGACCTTGGCGAAGGAAAATCGACAAAGCTGCACTCGGTCGAGTGCGTCGGCGTTGCAGGGGTAGCGCTCGCCGTCGATGGCCGACAGGCCGATGACTTCGCCCGGCAGATGGAAGCCCAATACCTGCTCGCGACCGTCGCGGTCGACACGCCAGGTCTTGACCATGCCCTCGCGTACGGCGGCGATCACGTTGAAAGCATCGCCCTCGCGAAAGATGTGCGAGCCTGCGGCAAGCGGGCCGACGTGCTCGACGAGCACGTGCAGGTCATGCAACTCGCGCTTGCCCATGCCCTGCGCGAGACAAGCGGACGAAAAGGCACAGGTTGAACAGAACCGGACGGCGTCGCCGTCATCGACGGCCCGCCAGGGCTCTACGGGGCGTTCGAGGTGATTCACGCGGGGAAGTGTAGTCAGGACCGCCCCTGCGGTGAAGCAGCCCGTGTATTCGAGTATCATGCGCCGCCGCGGGCGGGCCGTTAGCTCAGTGGTAGAGCATCTGGCTTTTAACCAGTTGGTCGATGGTTCGATCCCATCACGGCCCACCATCTTCACTTCATGCATTGGCGATGACGTGACGTCACCGCGATTCTTCGCCAGGATCCGCCATGATTTGCCGATCCTGTTCGCCTGACCCCGATGGGCGATATGCTGCTGGAATGGTCCGCTGAATCACCATTTCCTGATGTGGCATCGGGCGGCCAGCTAACGGGTGGACTGCCGCCTTGAGTTGGATTCGAAACCATCGGGCCTGCTTCGATCAGCATGATGAACTCGAGGCTACACCGAGATTTCGCTGCTTTCCACGCGCAGGATGGGATAAAGCATGTATTGATCGTCCCAGGAGGCGTGGTGGCGCAGGAGAAATTCCAGTCGCGCGCCGGGATCCGCGGCGAACGCGGAGTCCTCGTCCAGCCTGCGCGCAAACTCGATCCTCAGATCGGCATTCGCTTCGAGTACGTCGTGCGCCATCTGCTCGGCGACGTACGGCTCGAACTGCTCCTTCTGCTCGAAACAGGCGTTGAAGTATCCCCACGCAGCGTAGGAATCCGGTGCCTGTGGCTCGAGTAGCGCCATTACGAGCCGCGCCAGGGGTTGGGCGACAGGCACCAACAGAGACTGGGACCGCACGTCCCGCCTGTCTGCGTTCCATGCGCCGCAAAGCGTCACACGCATGCGACCTTCGAAGGGACTCGACGAGAATTCCGCCTTGGTTGCGCGAAATGACTTCACACTGAGGTTCTGCTGCCGTGCGTCCACCCGCCGGAACGCGATGTTGTGCAATGCAAGCTTTGCGCCGATCACTTGCGCATAGCCAGCTGGCACGATGTAGCCCCCGGACGGCGCTTCGACAGTAAGGGAAGCCTGCATGCGCTCGCGCAGCGGTACCCGCCAGATCTGTGGCGTTGCCGGATCGTAGACGGTGACGAGATCGCCCGAGATCTTCGAGGCCTTGCGGGTGTATGCGTAGCCTCGGAAATCTATGATGCGCGCGTCGGCAGCAGCCAATTCCCCGGTGACGTGACCAGCCTTTGGCGTTTCACGCCAGCCGGAGTCGTAGTCCAGAACGACCTCCTGGCCGGCAAGTCGTGCGGAAGAGATATCCGCCTGACGGACCATTTCCTGCCATCGACTGCCATGAGCTGCAACGAGCTCCGCAAGCCCGACGATCGAGTTTCGCATTACCCGCACGCGCCTGGCGTAGTCCTTCCACGAGTGCGTCTCCACCAGCATTGCGTAGCGATTTCGCTGCGGAAAGTATCCGGTCGAGAAGCGCGGCGAGTAGGCCGTCAACTGGAAGCCTGAAGCAGGATCGTCGGTTACTGCGAGATCCGGATAGTAAGGCAGGGGCAGCGAGCCTTGCGCCGCGAGCTTGGCGATCAGGTCATCGCGTAGCTGGAGTCCGCCGGCGCGCAGCTGGATGTCGCCCAGGTTGATGGGTTCTACCTGGATGGAGATGTCCGGCTCGAAGTCGGCGCCATCCGTCACGTGCAGGTCGGCGCAGACGAGCGGATCCCATTCCACGATCAGGCCGAGCATGGCCTGCATTTCCGGGGAATCCGCTTTCGCGTAGTCGCGGTTCAGGTTCAGGTTGTGTGCGGTCGTGCGCCAGCCGGTTTCCACCGGACCGTTCTGATTCGGCCGATTCCAGCGACCTGTGCGCTCATGACCATCAGCATTGAACGCCGGTATGAAGAGAATGGCGATGCGATCGAGAACGCCGGCCGAAGTCGTGCCGTCCAGGAGTTCGCGCAGGGCGATGAAGCCGGCGTCCTTGCCGTCGCTTTCGCCGGGGTGGATGCCGGCCTGCAGCATCAGCATCGGCTTTCCACGAGGGTCGGCCCGCGATACGAGCAGCGCGAGCATGGGGCGGTCTTCTGCCGAGCGGCCAAACTCGATGACCTTCACCGAATCCGGCCAGCGCTGTGCATACGCATTGCACAAGTGCGCGACTTCTTCGGTGCGCCCTGTCTCGCGGAATCCGGACTTTTCCGCGAGGGTTATCAGGCTGTCATTTCCCATGGAAAGCTCCCTGGTCCTCGGCATTGTTGCCCGTTCGTGGATCGAATACGATCCAAGCCAGCTCTAGCCGAGGATGGCATGTCGCGTCATTGCTTGTTCATGATTTCGGCGTTTGCAACTGCTTCGGTCGCTTGCGCCACCGAAGCGGCAACTCCGGCCACCACTGTAGAAAACGAGTCCTGGCTTCGCGCCCTCGTGGCGAAGGAAAACGAGCCGAGTGAATTCGGGCCGTTCAAATGGCTGGGCAAAGGCGTTGCCTATACTACGGTCGAAGACTCGCCGTCGATCAAGGACGCCAGGGAAATCATCCGCTACACGACAGCGAGCGGCGCCCGCGATGTGATTGTTGCCGCGGAACAACTCATACCGGCCAACGCTTCAAGTCCCCTTGCAATCGACGACTACGATTGGTCGGCGGATCAGAAGCAATTGCTGCTCTATACGAACGAGCAGAAGGTCTGGCGGCGGAAGACCCGGGGCGACTATTGGGTTCTGAACCTCGAAACGCGGGAACTCAGGAAGCTCGGCGGTCAGTCGCAGCCGGCAACCCTGATGTTCGCCAGCTTCTCGCCGGATGGGCGGCAAGTGGCCTGGTTGCGCCGGGACTTCGGCCCGACGCAGATGGCAACCAACCTGTATGTCGAGAACCTGAGAACCGGGGAAATCACGCAACTCACCCGAGATGCCGAGGCCCGGCGAGCGGATGGAACAGGAAACACGATCATCAACGGGACAGCGGACTGGGTCAATGAGGAGGAGTTCGATCTCCGCAAGGCGTACGAGTGGTCGCCGGATGGCCTGAACATCGCCTATTGGCAGTTCGATGCCACCGCGGTCAAGGATTTCTTCCTGATAAACAATACCGACACGCTGTATCCGGTCGTGACCGCGATTCCTTATCCGAAGACCGGCACCGAGAACTCGTCCTCACGCGTGGGGGTCGTGAGCGCCACCGGGGGCGCTACCCGCTGGCTGGCACTGTCCGACGTTCCTGTAAACCATTACATCCCGCGACTGGCGTGGTCGCTGGACAACCAAGAGCTTTTCGTCCATCAATTCGATCGTCCCCAGCAGAATCTGGAGCTGCTGGCCGTGGACGTTGCCAGCGGCAATGTGCGGCCGGTGATTCGCGAGAATTCCGACGCATGGATCGACGTGGTCAATGATTTCAAGTGGCTCAATGGCGGGCGTGATTTTCTGTGGGTCAGCGAGCGTGACGGCTGGCGTCACGTATATGTCGTTCCGCGGGACGGCGGGCCTGCCACGCTCGTAACTTCGTGTGCATGCGACGTTACCAAGGTTGTGGGCCTCGATGAGGAGCGCGGCTGGCTCTATTTCATCGCGTCGCCCGAGGATGCCGCGCGGCGCTATCTGTTTCGTGCTCGGCTGCGCGGTGGACCGTTGGAGCGCCTCACGCCCGCGGACGCGCCGGGCATTCACTCCTACGACGTATCTCCCAATGGCCGTTGGGCCGTGCATACCGTGTCGCGCACTGACGTACCGCCGGTAACTGCGCTGGTGGATCTTCCTGCACACCGCGTGAAACGTGCGCTCATCGACAACGAGCCGCTGCGCATGAAGTTCAAACCACTGCTGGCGCGGCCCGCGGAGTTCCTCAAGGTGACAATCCCGGGCGGGCACGTGCTCGACGGCTGGATGCTCAAGCCGCCGGCCTTCGACCCCGCGAAGAATTATCCGGTGCTGGTGTTCGTTTATGGCGAGCCCGCCGGCCTGACCGTACTGGACCAATGGGGCGACGAGGGCACGCTATTTCATCGCTACATTGCCGAGCAGGGCTACATAGTCATGTCCGTCGACAATCGCGGTACGCCTGCGCCGAAAGGCTCCGCCTGGCGGCATGCCATCTACGGCGCGATTGGCGTGCTCGCCGCGGATGAGCAGGCCGCGGCACTTCGCGCACTGGCGGCCGAGAGACCGTACCTGGATCTGGACCGCGTCGCTGTCTGGGGCTGGTCGGGCGGTGGATCGATGACATTGCATCTGATGTTTCGCTACCCCGAGCTCTACAAGGTCGGCATGTCGGTTGCCGCAGTGCCGGATCAGCGCTACTACGACACCATCTATCAGGAACGGTACATGGGTACTCCGCAGGGAAATCCGGATGGGTACAAGAGCGGTTCTCCGATCACCTATGCCGAAGGCCTCGCCGGAAAGCTGCTTATCGTCGGCGGCACCGGCGATGACAACGTGCATTACCAGATCACGGAAATCCTGATCAACCGGCTCGTGGAACTCGGCAAGCCCTTCGATCTGATGACCTATCCGAATCGCAGCCACGCGATCGACGAGGGGGACGGTACGAAGTTTCACCTGTACAGTACCTTGACGCGCCATCTGACCGACCACCTGCGGCCAGGAGCGTTGTGAAGCCTGAGCTGGCCGCGGGGTGCGCTCTCCGCGATGCTGACCGTCACGTAGCTGTTGAAGTCGGTGCTTTCCGCGTGCGGCAATTCTGCACGCGGCGATGCCGGCGAACCACCCGGCATTGAGCCGATGACCCATCGACAGCCGGGTTCAGCAACAACGATTGACCTGCTTCCATCGACGATCCAGATCCGACACGTAGAATGCGCGCCGGTCGAGTGGTTCCGCATCCGGGTGCCGGGTGCGGCAATGCCGGAGATACAGTTCATAGGCGTCGTCGCCGAGCACGGCGCGCAGCCCCGCCCATAGCCTTGCCAGCCTGCCGCGGACGGCGCTCATGCCAGCTGCGTCGCCACGTAGGGCGACTCCGTGTCGGTCGCCGGCCGGCGGCCGGACAGGTGGTTCCAGCAGCCGCGCAGCATGTCGATCACGATCGTCCACACCACGATCAGGAAGAACACCGTGAGCCAGCCATCGAGCTGCTGGTTGAAGATCAGTTGCGGTGCCACGGCGGCACGCTCGGGCGTCAGTAAGCCTGCCGCGAGCTTGTCCGCGAGGTCGCTGGCGGCCGCGAAGAAGCCAAGCCGGGCATCGTCGCTGAAGATCTTCTGCCAGGCGGCCACGGTCGTCACCGTGACCAGCCAGGCGAGCGGAACGCCAGGCACCCAGGCGTAACGCAGGCGCCCGGACTTGGCGAAGATTGCCGTCACGACCGCAAGTGCAATGGCCGCGAGCATCTGGTTCGCCATGCCGAAGAGCGGCCATAGGATGTTGATGCCGCCGTTCGGGTCGATCACGCCGATATAGAGGAAGTAACCCCAGCCGGCGCAGACCAGGATGCTTGCGATCCAGACGGACGGGTACCAGGACGTCCGGCCGAGCGGTGCCCAGAGGTTCCCGAGCGCGTCCTGCATGATGAATCGCCCGACGCGCGTGCCGGCGTCGAGCACGGTCAGAATGAAGACCGCCTCGAACATGATGGCGAAGTGATACCAGACCGCGAACAGCCCGTCGCCGAAGGCCGAGCCGAAGATATGCGCCATGCCGACGGCGAGCGATGGCGCGCCGCCGGTTCGCCCGTAGAGCGTCGCCTCGCCCATGCTGGCGGCCAGCGCCTCCATCTGCGCCGGATCCACCGGGAAACCCCAGGAGGTGATGGTGGCCGTCGCCGTTACCGGGTCGCTGCCGACGACGCCGGCCGCCGTATTGATCGCGAAATAGACACCCGGGTCCAGCACGCAGGCGGCGATCAGCGCCATGATCGCGACGAATGACTCGAGCGCCATCGAGCCGTAGCCCACCATGCGCACGTCGGTCTCGCGCGCGATCAGCTTCGGCGTGGTACCGGAAGCGACCAGAGCATGGAAGCCGGAGATTGCGCCGCAGGCGAGTGTGATGAACAGGAAAGGAAACAACTCACCGCGGAAGATCGGCCCGGTACCATCGATGAACTGCGTCAGTGCCGGCATCCGGACGTCTGGCTGCAGGATGCAGATGGCGATGGCGAGCAGGAACACGACACCGAGCTTGATGAAGGTCGAGAGGTAGTCGCGCGGTGCGAGCAGGAGCCAGACCGGCAGGATCGCGGCAACGAATCCGTAGACGATCACGAACCAGGCGAGCGCCACGGCGTCGAGGTCGAACCAAGCGCGGATCGTCGGGTGACTGTCCACCCAGCCACCCGCGGCGACGGACGCAAGCAGCAGCGCCACCCCGATGATCGTCGCCTCGAGCACCCGGCCGGGACGAACCATGCGCAGGTAGATGCCGATCACGATCGCGATCGGGATGGTTGCGAACACCGTGGCGGTCGACCAGGGGCTGTGCGCCATGGCCTTGACGACGACCAGGGCGAGCACCGCCATCAGGATGATCATGATGAACAGCGTGCCGACCATCGCGGCGGTGGCGCCCAGCGGGCCGAGCTCGTCCCGCGCCAGATGGGCGAGGCTCCGCCCATCCCGGCGGGTCGAGCAGAAGAGCACGAGCATGTCCTGCACGCAGCCCGCCAGCACGGCACCCGCGAGCAGCCAGAGGGTACCCGGCAGGTAGCCGAACTGCGCTGCCAGCGTCGGGCCGATCAGCGGGCCCGCGCCCGCGATTGCCGCGAAGTGATGGCCGAAGACGATCGAGCGGTGGGTCGGCATGAAGTCGCGGCCGTTGTCGAGCCGCTCCGCAGGGGTCGCCCGCGTCGCGTCGAGACGGCAGACCCGCGCGGCGATCCAGCCGCTGTAAAAGCGGTAGCCGATCAAATAGGTGCAGACCGCCGCGACCACGAACCAGAGCGCGTTGATGCTCTCGCCGCGGTGCAGCGCGATGCCGCCAAAGGCCGCCGCGCCGGCAATTGCGATCAGCACCCAGGCTGCGGCTCGAATCAGCTTTCCCATCGCGTCACGATAATCGGACCGCCCGACGCCGGACAAGTGCGGCATGGCTTCCTCAGAACTGGGGCCGGCGATCCGGATCGGCGAGCGCGCGCGCGAGGAACCGGCGGATGGCGGGCTCGGCATCGTCCGCCGGCATCAGCTTCTGCTGCTCCATGAGGCGGGCCATGTCCCGGATCGTACGCTCGCCGTCGATCATCGCGAGCAGGAAGGCGTAGACGCGCGTCGACAGCGCTTGCGCACGGAACTGGGGCAGGGCCGGCACTGCCAGGTCGGTGCGCTGGATCCAATCGGGCAGTTCGCGACCGGGTGCCGGAAGCGCCGCATCGCGCGCCTTGCGCGTGGCAAATGTCACGACGCCCTCGATGCGGGCATGACGGCTTGCCGGCGAGGCGAGGTAGGGCTGCCGCTCCTCGCGCGCCTGCGTGGGCTCGAAGCCATGTGCCGGCAACGCGTCGAGCAACTCCTCGAGGCTGGGCGCCTCGGCGGGTGCCGCGTCTGAAAACGCCAGTGAGCCGTGGTGAATCCACCAGCCGCCCGGTGCCAGCAGCGCGTTGATCCTCGGCAGGAAACGGGATACAGGTTCGCCCGCGACATCGATGAACCAGGGCGTCAGCACGGCGTCGAAGCGGCCGGGGAGGAAGGGCGGAGCAGTTGCATCGGCGAGGACGAGCGCGAGGCCCGGGGCCGGCGGCTCCGGGGCCTGGTGGCGCCGGAGCACGGCGTGATCCGCGATGCTGCGCGGCGCGATCGGGAACTCGTAAAGCTCAAGCGCCTCTCCCGCCAGAATCCGCGCGGCCGCGAACAGGAACAGTGGATTGAAGTCGCACGCGACCGTCAGGGTCGGGCGCAGCACCTGGTGCAGGTCGTATGCGAGCCGGCCCGCGCCCGCGCCGAGGACGAGGACGCGCCGCAGCGCGGGGCCGGCAGGCAGGCAGGCCTGAACCGCGGCGAGACTCGCACGATTCTCGGTATCGCCCCAGCACCAGTCGCGATGCAGGTTCGGGTAGTAGGTCGAAAGTCCCTGGTTCAAGGGCAGTTCGGTACCAAGCGCCACGTGCACCGCGTGCGCCTCGCTCCTGCGCTCGATTCCGAGGGGCTGCATGAGCGTGCGGATACGACCGGCCTGGTCGTCGAGCGCGCTCGCGACATGCTCGATGCGCTGGCGCGCAAGGCTGGAGCGCGGGAGTCCCTCGAGCGCTGCTCGCTGGCGCTGCGATTCGGAAGCATAGTGCGTCAGCAGGTGATGGAGCCGCCCGCGCCATTCGCTCAGGGCGAAGCGGGGTTCCGGCATCAGCCAGGGTATGCCGCCGATCTCGGGATAGTCGACGCGGCAGCCGAGACAGCCGTTGCCGGCCAGCCGCGTACCACAGGAAGGGCAGGAGAGCAATTCCGCGAGCGCGGCGGGAACACTCATGCGCGCATCATGCCGCATTCGCGCCGCAGTGGTGACCATGCCTGCCGCCGACTATCATTTGCGGATGTCGGAAAACTCCAGTACGAGCCTCCAGATCGTCGAGCGACCGGAGTTGTTCGCAACGCTGCACCGGCCGTTCACGCTCGGCCGCGGCGAGCGGATGGCGGCGCGCGTACTGCTCGCGCTGCTGCGATTGCCGGGCGGCGGGGGGCTGCTGCTGCGCTGGCACGCCAGGCGCGGCACATGAACCCGAACGACGTCATCTTCCAGGTCACGGTGGCGGTGATGCTGCTCGGCCTGGTCATCGTCGGCTGCATTGCCGCCTGGCGGTGGTGGGACCGCTACCGTGCGCGGCGCCGGCTCATCAAGTCGTTTGAAGCCGTTTCGGCAGCGGTGCTGCGCGACGTGCTGATACCCGACGGCAGTGGCGGCCAGCTGCACATCGACTTCCTGCTGCTGACGGGCCGGGGCCTGCTCGTCGTCGACTATCGCGACGTGGAAGGCGTGGTGTTCGGCGGAGAGCACATGAAGGAATGGGCCGTGATGAACGGCAGCAAGCGCAGCACCTTCCTGAACCCGCTGGAGGCGCTCTACGACCGCGTCGCGGCAGTGAAGCTGCTGGCCGGGGAAGTGCCGGTGGACGGTCGCATCGTCTTCACCAGCCGGTCAAACTTCCCGAAGGGACGGCCGCCGCGGGTGATGCGCCTCGACCTGCTGGAAGCGGAGTATCCGGCGGCCGTAGCCGGCAGCCCGCACCCGGGTGAGCGCCATCGCCCGGCCTGGGACCGGCTCGCAGCGCAGGTGGAACCGAGTCCCCTCGCGCGCGGTTAACCGGGCAGTCGGCCATGATGGTCGGCGATCACCCTGGCGACGCAGACGGTCAGTTTCTCCGCGCAGTCGAGATGCAGGAATTCGTTCGGCCCGTGCGCGTTGGAATGCGGTCCCAGCACCCCGGTCACCAGGAACTGCGTGGAAGGAAAGCGCTCGCCGAGCATGCCGATGAACGGGATGCTGCCGCCGGTGCCGAGGTACATCGCGTCCCGGCCAAAGGTGGCGCGCGACGCTTCCTGCATGGACGTCTCGAGCCAGGCCGCGAACGGTGGCGCGTTCCACCCCGGCTGCGATGAGCCGACCTCGAAGCGCACGCGTACCCCGTAGGGTGGGTCGACTTCAAGTCGCTGCTTGACAGCGGCGGCGGCGACATCGGCATCCGTCGAAGGCGGCAGACGGAATGAAAGCTTGAGCTCGACGCGCGGCAGCAGCACGTTTCCCGCGTTCTCCATGGCCGGCAAGCCAGCGGCACCGGTCACCGCGAGCGTTGGACGCCAGGTGTTGTTGAGTACGAGTTCGACGGGCGAATCCGACAGGGCGCGCGCGCCGGCCACGAACGGCAGCTTGCCGGCGATGTTCGCGCCGAGTACGCCGGCCGCTGCCCGCGCCTGTTCGATGCGGGCGGGGGGAATCGGCGCAGAGAGCTCGTCGATCAGGATGTCGCCCGTGATGTCGCTCTCGACCCGCGCGATAAGCGTGCGCGCGATGCGGAACACGGAAGGTGCGATGCCGGTCCCCGCCCCGGAGTGCACGCCCTCGGTGAGTCCTTCGATCACCAGATCGCCGACCAGGTTGCCGCGCAGCGACGTGGTGCACCAGAGCTGTTCGTAGTTTCCGCACTCGGCATCGAGGCAAACGACGAGGCTCGGCGTGCCGATGCGCGACGCGAGCTTCTCGACATAGTGGGGCAGGTCGTAGCTTCCGCTTTCCTCGCAAGCTTCGATGAGCACGACGCAGCGGGCGTGCGGGAGTTTTTGATCCTGGAGCAACCGGATCGCCGTCAGCGAGGAGAACACCGCATAGCCATCGTCGGCGCCGCCGCGCCCGTAGAGCTTTCCATCGCGCAACACCGGCTCCCACGGAGAAAGGCCTTCCGCCCAGCCCGTGAATTCCGGCTGCTTGTCCATGTGGCCATAGAGCAGGACGGTATCCGGGCCGATGCCCGGAACTTCACAGAAGAGCAGGGGAGTACGGCCTGGTTCCTGAAGGATCTCGACCTTGAGTCCGGCAATCGGCTGCGCCCGGCACCAGTTCGCCATCAGTTCGGCGGCACGCGCCATGTGGCCTTGTGCCTCCCAGTCGGAATCAAAGAGTGGCGACTTGTTGGGTATGCGGATGTATTCGGAGAGCTTCGGGACGATCGATTCGCGGAACGCCGCGGAGGTCGTCTTAAGGGCGCGCTTCAAGTCCATAGTGTTACCTTATATCAACAAGTTACGTGGTATTCCTAAACCAATCTCCAGGGCGTGTCCTGCTCCGCATCACTTTCATGCGCGAGTGTAAGGCCAAAGAACCGGCAGGCATTCGCCGTCGTCGCGATGGCGAGTGCCTCCGGCGTTTCCCCGCGGCAGCGGGCCGCCTCGGCGAGCACGGCGGGCAGAAAAGCGGGTTCGTTGCGGCGATGCGTCGGCTTCGGACGCAGGGTGCGTGGCAGCAGGTAGGGAGCGTCGGTCTCGATCATCACTTGCTCGAGCGGCACGCGCGGCGCCGCCTCCCTCAGGGCCTGGCCGCGCCGCTCGTCACAGATCCAGCCGGTGATGCCGACGGACAGGCCGAGCGCGAGGCAATCCTCGAGTTCCGCAACCCCGCCCGTGAAACAGTGCAGGACGCCGCGAGCCGCGAGATGCGGATGTGCGCGCAGCATCGCGATGAAGTCGGAATGCGCATCGCGCTGGTGCAGGAACAGCGGCTTGCCGGCGGCGTCGGCAACGCGCAGCTGCAGCTCGAAAGCGCGCCGCTGCTCGGCCGGCGGCGAGAAATTCCGGAAGTAGTCGAGTCCGCATTCGCCGGCTGCAACGACCAGTGGGTCTGCGAGCAGGACCTCGAGCCGTCCCGAATCGCTGTCCAGCAGACCCGCCGCATGGTGGGGGTGCACGCCGGCCGTTGCGCGCAGCACATGCGGATGGCGGCGTGCAAGGGCAATGGCCTTTTCAGTGTCGTTTAGTGAACTACCGGTGACGATGATCGCGGCCACGCCGGCGGCACTGGCCCGTTCGAGGACGACTTCGCGGTCGGCATCGAAACTGTCGTGCGCGAGGTTTGCGCCGATGTCGACCAGCGTGACGGCAGTCACCGGCAACTGCTCCGGTTCAGGCCGCGCGCAAGGCCGTCGTCACCGGCAGGCGCGCCGCCCGCAGGGCGGGCAGGAAGCCGCCGACCATTCCGATCGCGACCGCGATGATGAGCCCGTCGACCACCAGCGCGGGCGTGACCGCGAAGCGGAATACGACCTGCGTGAAGTTGGCGCCGAGCGTTGACACCACCATGTTGTTGAACAGCACGTAAGCCGCAAGCGCCCCGAGCAGCCCGCCGATCAGGGCGAGGATCAGGGATTCGAGCATGATCGAAACCACTACCGGCAGGCCGCGAAAGCCGATCGCGCGCAGGGTCGCGATCTCCCGCGCACGCGCACCGACGGCGGCGTACATGGTATTGAGGGCCGCGAACACCGCGCCGAGGCCCATGATGGTCGTGACGAATACGGCCAGGATGCCGATGGTCTTGCGGAACTGCTCGGTCTGGCCGCTGAAGTACTGCTCTTCGGTCTCCACGTCGACATTGACGCGCGGGTCCGCCGAGAGCGCGTCCTTGATTGTCTGCAGGTCGCCTGCAGTCGCAAATTGCAGCCGTACGGCGCTGTAACCCTGGCGGTTGAAGGACGACTGCGCAACGTCCACGTCCGCCCACAACTCGCTCTCGTAGGCGTCACCCGACGCAAACACGCCGACCACGGTCCAGTCGGAGCCGCGCATGCGCAGCGTCGCACCGAGGCGGGCACCCTCGAACTGGCCGGCAACCCCCTGGCCGACGATGAGTTCGCGCAGGCCCTGCGTGAAGTTGCGTCCCTCGACGATCCGGAGTTGTGGCCGCAGCGTAAAAGCGGCCGGTTCGACGCCGCGAACGGTGATGTTGGATCCCGTCTTCTCGCCGGGCTTCATCAGTTCGGCGATGACCACGACTTCCGCGGACGCGAGCGGCAGGCCGTCGGCGCCCTGCGCGACGCCCGGGGCCTGCTTGATGATCGGGGCCTGTTCGCGGCTGATCCCGGAGTTGAGCTCCGCCTGCGAGCCGCCGCGCAGCACCAGCGCGACGTCGGGACGGCCCGCGGACTCCAGTGTCGACTGGAACCCGGCGGCCATCGCGAGCAGCGCGGTAAAGACCGCGACGACACCAGCGAGCCCGACGATGATGACCAGCGAAGGTCCGAGGCGCTCCGGGATGCTGCGGATGCCGAGCAGGGTGATGGACAGGATCTGCTTCAACATGTGCGTCCCCGGTCAGCGCCCTGCGAGCGCGTCGACGATTGTCAGGCGCTTTGCGCGCAGCGCCGGGAGCAGGCCGACGGCCAGGCTCAGCACCAGGATCGCGATGCCCCCCACCAGCCAAACGCGTCCGTCGACGGCGATCGGCAGATTGCCGCCCGTCGCACGGGTGATGGCGACGCCAAGCGGCGTCGCAATGGCGAGACCCAGCAGGCCACCGATGACGCAGAGTGCGGCAGCCTCTGCGAGCACGAAGCCAAGCACGCTGCCATCCTTGAATCCAAGTGTCTTCAGGATCGCGAGCTCCGGGATGCGCTCGCGCACGCTCTGCGCGATCGTGTTGCCGACGACCAGCAGCAGGGTGAAGAACACGGCGAAGAGAATCCAGCGCACGATCAGGCCGATGTCGCCGATCTGCTTGATGAAGCCGATGTTGAAGTCCTTCTCGGTCTGGGTCTTGGTCTCGTCGGGCGAGTTCTCGAACATTGCGTCGATGGTCTGCGCGACGCCCTGCGCCTGGTCGACATCGGCGAGCTTGATCGTGTAGGTGCCCGCGAGCCCTCGCCCGAACTGGTTGGCTTCGTCGAAATAGGCAAAGTTGATCCATCCCACGTTCGTGTTGCGCTGCCAGTCCTCGTCCTTGCCGTCGTAGATCCCGACCAGGTCGAAGGTCCAGTTCTTGCTGCCGTCCTGTTGCGGGAAGATGTTGGAGGCGATCGGCACCTTCTGGCCGATCTTCCAGCCGTGCTGATTTGCGAGGTTTCTGCCGACGATAATGCCGGTGCGCGTCTGCTCAAAGGCCTTCCACTCGGCATCCGGCATCACGTACTCCGGGTAGACGAGCCTGAGGCGCGCAGGGTCCGTCGCCAGGAAAATGAGCTGCGTGTTCTCCTGGTACACGGCCCCGAACCACTGCTGCCACATCACGTGCTCGACGCCAGGTACGGACTCGATCTGCGGCAGGAGCCGCATCGGCAGCGATTGCGTGAACGAGACTCGCGCCTGGGTCACGAGGCGGCTCGCGCCGATGAAGTCCGCCCCGGCCGAGAACAGCACGTTCACGGCCTGGAGCAGGCCGAACAGCAGGAAGGCCGTCACGATCGACAGCAGCGTCAGGACCGTGCGGGTCTTCTTGCGCCAGAGGTTGGCAATCACGAATCCTGTGCGGGTCATGGTGATATCAGGCGGCCGCAGTCGCCTGCTCGAGGAGCTGGCCCTTCTCGAGGTGCAGGATCCGGTTCGCGAACCCGGCGGCTTTGGGGTCGTGCGTCACCATGACGATCGTCTTGCCGTGCTCGCGGTTGAGGACCTGCAGCAGGCCCAGGATCTCGTCCGCGGTCTTGCGGTCGAGGTCGCCAGTCGGCTCGTCGCAGATGAGCAGGGCCGGGTCCGACACCAGCGCACGGGCGATCGCGACGCGCTGCTCCTGGCCGCCGGAGAGCTCCTTGGGCTTGTGACGCGCGCGGTCGGCGAGCCCCACGACTTCGAGCGCTATCGCGACCGACTTGCGCCGCTGCGCGGCCGAGAGTTTTGTCAGCAGGAGCGGCAGTTCGACGTTCCGTTCGGCCGTCAGGACCGGCATCAGGTTGTAGAACTGGAACACGAAGCCGACGTTTCGGGCCCGCCACTCGGCGAGCCGGCCACCCGAGAGCTGGTCGATGCGCTCGCCACCGACCCGAATCTCGCCCGAGGTCGGGCTGTCAAGTCCGCCAATGAGGTTGAGCAACGTCGTCTTGCCGGACCCCGACGGCCCCATCAGCGCCACGAAATCGCCCTTGGGAATGTCGAGCGAGAGCCCGTGCAGGACCTCCACCGTCTGCTTGCCACGCACATACGACTTCTGCACGTTGCGAACCTGGACCATTGCTTCACTCATCAACTGCCTCCCGTGCGGCGACAGCATCGCCATCCTTGAGCCCTTCGGGCGCATCCACGATCACCGAGTCTCCCGCGGTGACGCCAGCCAGCACCTGGCGGCTGTCGCCCAGACTGCCGCCGAGCGTCACCGCGCGGCGCTCGGCCTGTCCGTCCCGCAGCAGGAAAAGCACGTCCTTGCCGGCATCCTGCCGCAGCGCCCCGGCCGGGACCAGCGCGCCGCGGGGCGCTGCAGCCTGCGCAGTGCCGTCCGGCCTCGATTCGAGGAAGGCGACGCGCACGCCCATCTCCGGCACGATGCGCGCGTCCTTTTCGCCCAGGGCGATGCGAACCTTGACCGTCGCCTTGGAGCGATCGGCGGTCGGCACGATCGCGATCACCGAAGCCGGGATGCGCCAGTCGGGGTAGGCGTTCAGCACGGCCTCGACTTTCTGGCCGGGCTGCACGCGATTGATGTAGGACTCGCTGACATCCACCTGGATCTCGAGCGAATCCATGTCCACGACGGTGCCGATGCCGGTGCGGATCGATCCGCCGCCCGCGGAGATCGGCGAGATCATCTCCCCAGGCTGCGCGGCCTTGACCGTGATGACGCCTGCAAACGGCGCGCGGACGATCGTGTTGTCGAGCTGGACCTGCGCTGCAGCGAGGGCTTCCAGGGCAACCTGCACGGCGCTCGACTGGCTGGCCGCCCGGGCCCGTGATGCCTCGCCCTCGGTGCGTGCGGCATCGAGCGCCGAGATGCTGACCAGCTTGCGGTCGGCGAGGTCCTGCTGGCGCTGGTATTCGCGCCCGGCGTTCGCGCTGGCGGCCTCGGCCTCCGCGAGCTGGGCGCGGGCCGCCGCCACCTGGGCGCGGCGCAATGCGACTTCCACGCGCGCTTCTGAATCATCCAGCGTTGCGAGGATGTCGCCGGCTTCGACGCGCTGGCCTTCCTCGATCCGCACATCGCGGACCTTGCCCGTGATCTTGGCCGACACGGTCGCCTGCCGGCGAGCCGTGACGTAGCCGGTCGCGTCGAGCACCGAGGCTCCGGCGCTTGCGGACGGAATGGGTCGCGCAACCGCAATGGAAACTTCGACAGGCTTGTCGCGATTGAGAAACCACAGTGCGAGGGCTGCGATGACGGCAGCGGCCGCGCCGAGGGACAGCCAGAGGCGCAGGCGGGATGACGATCCCTCCCTGGGCGCATCGCGGTCGATGTGCAGTTCCTTGAGCAGCTCGGATTTGTTCAAGAGGCTGGGCCTGATGTCCCGGGCCGCGCAGTTTGCCACAGACACGGCCCGGGTCGCCGCTCCGGCGGCATTCAGTCGGCTCGCCAGCGAAAACCGGTGGCCGCAATGCCGAGGAAGAGGAGGGTCATGACGGCCAGCCAGCCGATTTGCGGCAGGACTTCGGCGAGCCCGGCGCCATCCAGCATCACGGCGCGCGCCGCGTCGAGCATCTGCGTCAGGGGCAGAACCTTGGCTGCCGCCTGAAGCCAGCCGGGCGCGCCCTCGAGCGAAAACCAGACGCCGGAAAGCAGCATCATGGGCCAGGACGTCAGATTGATCGCGCCGTTCGCCAGTTCCTCGCTGGCGAAGCGCGCAGCCATCATGAACCCGAAGGAGATCATGGCGAGTGCACCGGCTACGGCGATCAGCAGCAGCAGCAGGGCGCTTCCCTCGTTGCGGAACGGCACGACCAGCGCGAGGGCACCGTAGATCAGCGACGTTACGCTGACCGTCAGCAGGAGCCGCGAGAGCACCTGGGCTGCGCCGAACTCGAACGCCGTCACCGGCGTCGCCGAGAGCCGGCGCAGGAAACCGCTCTTGCGGTAGCGGACGACGACGTAGCCAACCCCGAACAGGCAACTGAACATCATGTTCATGCCGAGTACGCCGGGCAACAGCCAGTCGACGTAGCGCACGGCAGCGCCGCTGACTGGTTCGCGCGTTGCCTTCCCGGACGCCGACTCGAGCAGGAGTTTCTCGGCCAGGTAGCCCTTGGGCGAATCCTCGTTGATCCAGTAGCGCGGTGCTGCACGCAGGTCGATCAGCAGGTCCACCTGGTGGCGCTCGACCTTGCGGACCGTCGCCATGAGATCGCCGGGTTCGATGCCCACGAAGTCCACGTAGCGTGTCGCCAGGAACGGGTGCAGGGCGCCATCGAGCGCAACACCCGGCGGAGCGACGACGTCGACCTTGAACAGGGCCCGGGGTTGACCGCCGAAGATCACCGCAAAGGCGACGACCAGCGCGAGCGGGAACAGGAAGTTGAAGATGAGGGTCGAGCGGTCGCGCAGGAACTCGAGGTTTCGCGCGTGCCAGACGGCAAGCAGGCGGCCGAAATTCACGTGCGCAACTCGCGCCCGGTCAACTCGAGGAAGAGATCTTCGAGGTTGCGCGGGCGGATTTTCAGCCGGCGCAGCGGCACGCCGCGTGCCAGCAGTATTCGCAGCGCGCCCTCGACGTCGGCGGTCGAGATTTCCACGCGATCGCTCGCGACGAGCACCGGCAGCGGGAAGTCCGTCGTTGCTCCCGGGAAGTCCTCACGGGGCAGTTCCAGTACCACGTCGTCGAAATGCTCCTGGAGCAGGCGCGCTGGCGGCCCCTCGGCGATGATCCGGCCGCGGTCCATGATCGCGACCACGTCACAAAGGAAGTACGCTTCTTCCATGTAATGGGTCGTCAGCAGGACGGTACGGCCTTCGGCCTTGATCGTACGGACCAGGTCCCAGAAGTTGTGGCGTGCCTGCGGGTCGAGTCCCGTCGTCGGCTCGTCCAGGAACAGCACGCGCGGGTCATTGGCGAGCGCGATCGCCAGCAGCAGGCGCTGCATCTGTCCGCCCGACAGCTTGCGGTTGTCGCGGTCCTCCAGCTGCTCGAGGGCGCAGGTGCGGATCAACTCCTCTACCGGACGCCGCTTCTGGTAAAGGCGGGTGAAGAACGCGAGGGTCTCGCGCACGGTGAGAAACTCCTGAAGCGCGGTCTTCTGGAACTGGATACCCGCCTCCTCGCGGAAGCGGGCGCCGAGTGGCGCGCCGCGATAAAGAACTTCACCGGAGGTTGGCGACGTGACGCCTTCCATCATTTCGACGGTCGTCGTCTTTCCGGCGCCGTTCGGCCCGAGAAGGCCGAAGCACTGGCCTTCGGCGATCGAGAACGAAACGCCGTCGACCGCACGGACGCCGGCATATTGCTTGACGAGATTCTGGACTTCGAGCACCGGGGGCATCGGGACGTGCATGCTATATGATTGCGTGCGTGCAGCCGAACCCGTTTCCCCACCTGCTGGCGCCGCTCGACCTCGGCTTCACGACGCTTTCGAACCGCGTGCTGATGGGCTCGATGCATACGGGACTCGAGGACCGCGCCGAGGATTACCCGAAGCTCGCGGCCTACTTCGCGGAACGTGCCCGGGGCGGCGTCGGGCTGATCGTCACGGGAGGAATCGCCCCGAACGCCGCCGGCTGGACCAAACCGTTCGCCGGCACGCTGAGCGGGCGACGGCACCTCTCCCGGCATCGGCTGGTCACGCAGGCAGTGCACGAAGCCGGGTCGCGCATCTGCATGCAGATCCTGCACACCGGGCGATACGCCTACCATCCGCTTGCCGTCGCACCCTCGCGGATCAAGGCGCCGATCACGCCGTTCACGCCGCGCGAGCTCTCGGACCGGGGGGTAGAGCGACAGGTCTCGGCATTCGTGAACTCTGCGACGCTTGCGCAGGAGGCCGGCTACGACGGCGTGGAGGTCATGGGCTCGGAGGGCTACTTCATCAACCAGTTCCTCGCGGCGCGCACCAACCGGCGCGGCGACCGCTGGGGCGGAAGCTACGAGAACCGGATGCGGCTGCCGATCGAGATCCTCGCGCGAACGCGCGCGGCTGTCGGGCGGGATTTCATCCTCATTTACCGCCTCTCGATGCTCGACCTCGTGGAGGGCGGGAGCAGCTGGCAGGAAGTGGTAATGCTCGCGAAGGCGGTCGAACATGCCGGTGCCACGATCATCAATACCGGCATCGGCTGGCACGAGGCGCGCATCCCGACCATCGCGACGATGGTGCCCCGCGCCGCCTTCACCTGGGTCACGCGCCGGCTCAGGGGCGAGGTCGCGATCCCGCTGGTGACCAGCAACCGTATCAACGACCCCGCAGTGGCAGAGCGCGTGCTGGCCGCCGGCGATGCCGACCTCGTCTCCATGGCGCGGCCGCTGCTCGCGGACCCGGATTTCGTTGCCAAGGCCGCGGCCGGTCGCGCCGACGAGATCAACACCTGCATCGCCTGCAACCAGGCCTGCCTCGACCTGGTGTTCGAGAACGAAGTCGCAACCTGCCTGGTGAACCCGCGCGCGGGGCGCGAGACAGAGCTGGTCTACCGGCGGGCTTCCCGGCCGAAACGCATCGCGGTCGTGGGCGCGGGGCCGGCCGGGCTCTCATGCGCGACGGTCGCCGCGCGCTGCGGGCACCAGGTCACGCTGTTCGAGAAATCCGCTCGCATCGGCGGACAGTTCAACATGGCGAAGGTCATCCCGGGAAAAGAGGAGTTCCACGAAACGCTGCGCTATTTCGGGCGTGAGCTGGAATTGTCCGGCGTCCGACTTCGACTCGGCCATACCGCCTCGGTGAACGACCTGGGGGGCGGGGAGTACGACGAGATCGTGCTGGCCACCGGTGTCATGCCGCGCGCTCCTGCGATTCCGGGCTTCGATCATCCGAAGGTGCTGAGTTACGTCGATGTACTGCTGAACCGCAGGCCAGTCGGCGAGAAGGTCGCAATCGTGGGCGCAGGCGGCATCGGATTCGACGTTGCCGAGTTCCTGAGTCACGATGCGCGCCATGCATCCGCGAGCCTCGACATTGCCGCCTTCATGAGCGAATGGGGCATCGACATGCGACTCGACGCGCGTGGAGGACTTGCACCGGAAGCCGTGACGGCTTCGCCGCGCGAGATCTGGTTGCTGCAACGCAAGGCCACGCCACCCGGTCGCGACCTCGGCAAGACGACCGGCTGGGTGCACCGGCTCACGCTGAAGCGGCGCGGCGTACGCATGCTGGCCGGGGTCGAGTACCTGGGCATCGGCGACCGCGGCCTCGAGATCACACAGGGGGGCGAGACGCGCATGCTCGAAGTCGATAACGTCGTGATCTGTGCCGGCCAGGAGCCGCGCCGGGAGCTCGTCGCCGGCCTCGAGGCGCTGGGTCTGCGGCCGCAGCTGATCGGCGGGTCCAAGCTTGCTGCGGAGCTCGATGCCCGGCGGGCGATCGACGAGGGCGCGCGCCTCGCGGCGTCGCTGTGAGCATGCAGGGCGAGACGCAACTCGGGCTCCTTGACGACACCGCGCATTCGGATGTCGCCTGGCGTGTGCGCGCCAGTGAGCGGGCACGCCGGCTTGCAGTGCGCGTTCTGCCAGGCGGCTTTGTCGAAATTGTCGTTCCGCGCGGCACCCGGCCCCGTGCGGTCGAGCAGTTCGTCACCCGCCATCGCCGCTGGATCGAGCGGACACTCGACCAGTACCGACCGGCAGGCAGCGCGGCATCGAGCCGGCTTCCCGACCGCCTGCATTTTTCAGCGACAGGCCGAAGCTACGAACTGCGCTACGCGGGCGGGACTGGGGCGCCGAGGATTGCACTTGGCGAGCATGCCATCACGATCACCGGTGGGGCCGATCGGCCAGTGCGGCTGCGCCATGCCTTGCAGCGATTCACGATGCGCGAGGCTCACGCCGCGCTGGGTCCCTGGCTCGCGCAGTTGTCGGTGGAAACCGGCCTGCAATTCGCGCGGTTCCAGATCCGGCGGCAACGAACGCGCTGGGGGAGCTGCTCGCCGACCGGGACCATCAGCCTCAATGCCTGCCTCATGTTCCAGCCTCCGCCGGTCGTCAACTACCTGCTGGTGCACGAGCTCGCGCATACGCGCCACATGAACCATTCGCGGCGTTTCTGGCAGCTGGTCGAGTCTTGCGAGCCGCGCTGGCGCGAGCTGGATGCCGCGCTCACCCGAGGATGGCGCGAGGTCCCGGCCTGGGCCCTCGGCTGAACGCCTCGATAACCCCAGCCGCGGGCGGCTGGCAACGCGCCGCGCCCCTCATCGTGCTCGGCATCGCGCTGCTGGCGGTCGCGAACGGCGCGATCTTCGCCCGGCTCGCCAATGCCCCACCGCTCGCGATCGCGGCCTGGCGCGTGGGGCTCGCCCTGCTCGTGGTCCTGCCGCTCGCACTCACGGCGCCCTGGCCGCACGGCGTGAGCCGCAGGTCGCTCGTGCTCGCGGCCGGCGCCGGGGCGCTGCTCGCGCTGCACTTCGCGACCTGGATTGCCTCGCTTGAGCACACGACGATCGCCCGCAGCGTGCTGTTCGTCAGCACCTCGCCCATCTGGGTCGCACTCCTGCAATTTGTTGCCGGTCAGGGCGCGCCGCCGCGCTCGACCCTGCTGGCTCTCGCGCTCGCCGTCGCCGGTGCCGTCGTCGTAACCGGTGGTGGGCTGGGCGGAGAGGCCGCATTGACCGGCGATCTGCTCGCCATCGCTGGTGGCATCGCAATGGCTGGCTACTTCCTGCTTTCGCGTTCAGCGCAGGTGGACTTGCCGTTTCGCTGCTACCTCGGCATTGCCTACGGTGTTGCTGCAGCCCTGTTGTGGATTGCGGTGTTGGTCACCGGCACGCAGGCAACCGGTTTCGATCCTGGGACCTGGTGGGCGCTGGCGGGCATGGCGGCGGTCTCGCAACTGATCGGCCACAGCGGCTACAACTGGTCGCTGCGCCACCTCGACCCGCTGTTCGTCGCAGTGGTTTCGGTCGGCGAGCCGGTACTCGCCTCACTGCTCGGCTGGTGGCTGATCGGCGAGGTGCTGGACGCCTGGACCGGAGCGGGAGGCCTGCTGATCCTGGCCGCGATCGCGCTCGCGGCCGTGGGCGCCCGTCCCCGCGACTGAGGATTGAGTTCCCATCGTCGTCCGGCGTCGTCGCCATGCGCGCACCGCGCGCCAGCCGAGGAGTATCGCCGCGATTCCTGCGTAGACAAGCGGCTCGCGGACATCGGCCTTGACCTGCCACCAGTAGTGCACGCAGCCGAGCACCGCCACGGGATAGACGAGCCGATGCAGTTTCTGCCAGCGCCGGCCGAGGCGGCGCATGGATCCTTGTGTCGATGTGAACGCGAGCGGCACGAGCAGCAGGAAGGCCGCGAAGCCCGCGGTGATGAACGGGCGTTTCGCGATGTCGGCGAGCAGCTGCGACCAGGCGAAGGCCTGGTCCACGAACAGGTACCAGGCGAAGTGCATCGCGATATAGAAGAAAGCGAAGAGTCCGAGCATGCGGCGGAACAACTGCAGCCGGGGCCAGCCGCCGATGATCCGCAGCGGCGTGATCATGAGCGTGACGAGCAGTAGCCTGAGGCCCCAGATACCGAGGGTGTCCTGGATCTTCTCTACGGGATTGGCCCCGAGGGCGCGGGCGGCGGCGGCCGTCGGGTCGCCACCCTGCAACGCCAGAATGCCGGCTGCAAGCCAGACGGCCGGCAGGAGGCACAGCATGAAGAGAACCGGCTTGGCAAAGCGCCGCGCCACGGTGTCGGCGTCCATGCCGGGTCAGAACCAGCGCGCGAGGTCCATGCCGCGGTAGAGCCCGGCCACCTCGTTCGCGTAGCCGTTGAAAGCCAGCGTCGGCTGGCGGGCCAAAAAATTGGCGGAGCCGATGCGCCGCTCGCTCTTCTGGCTCCAGCGCGGGTGATCCACCGCCGGATTCACATTGGCAAAGAACCCGTACTCGCGCGGGGCCGACAGCGCCCAGCTCGTCCTGGGCATGCGCTCCGTGAAGCGGATCCGCACGATCGACTTGACGCTCTTGAAACCGTACTTCCAGGGCACGACGAGCCGCAGCGGTGCGCCATTCTGGTTGGGCATCCACTTGCCGTAGAGACCGACGGCGATGATTGCCAGCGGATGCATGGCCTCGTCCATGCGCAAGCCCTCGACATAGGGCCAGTCGAGGACGTTCGAACGCTGCCCCGGCATCTGCTTCGGGTCGAGCAGGGTGGTCAACTCGACGAACTTCGCGCGCGAGTTCGGCTCGAAGCGCTTGAGGAGGTCACCGAGCGGGAATCCGAGCCAGGGAACGACCATCGACCAGGCTTCCACGCAGCGCAGGCGGTAGATCCGTTCCTCGAGCGCGTGCGGCGCGAGGACGTCCTCGAGCGCGAGCCGGCCTGGCTTATCGCACTCACCTTCAACGACGATTGACCAGGGTCGAGGCCGCAGTCGGTGCGCATTCTCTGCCGGGTCTTCCTTGCCGGTGCCGAACTCGTAGAAATTGTTGTAGCCGGTGATCTCGGCGTAGGAGTTCGCCTTCTCGGTGGTGGAGTAGGCGGCATTGCGCGTGAACTTGAGCGGGCGCTCGACCAGGTTGACGGTCAACACTTCCTGCGCAGTGGCAGGCAGCGAGGCCGCGAAGCCGGCGCCGGCAAGCCCCGCCAGGAACTCGCGACGCGAACGATAGGCGATCTCGGGCGTGATCTCGGACGGCCGGATGCGGGTGCTGCGCTTCATGTGGACTTGACCGGCCCGGCACCCGGATTGTTACGCCATTCGTCGGTCCGGATGCCGATTTGACCCGCCGCGCGTCGAAGCCCCGTGCCAGCGTTGACCAGCACCGGTTCCTCGACTCGTTTCAGGTGGGGGAAGTCGGAGTGCGCATTGCCGTACGCCGCGACCACGGCATCGGGGAAACGCTCTCGCAGCCGCTCCACGCAACGAAGCTTCTCCTCCGCGCGCCGGTTCGGGCTCGCGAGAGCCCCGTCGAGCCGCCCCTCGCGCCAGGCGATCTCCGTACAGATCGTCTCTTCGAAGCCGAGCCTGCGGCCAATGTCTGGCACGTAGAGATCGACGCTCGCCGACAGCAGCACCAGTCGGTCGCCGGCCGTGCGGTGGCGGTCGATTGCAGCGAGGGCGCCCGGACAGAATTCCGCAGGGCCGAGGCCCGCGACGAATTCCACCGTCCAGGCACGCACCTCGTCAGCAGTCGCGCCCCCCATACCGGCCCGGAGCAGGTCCGACTTCAGGCGTCCGCGGTCGCGGTTCAGCATGAAGCGCGCGAGGCCGGCCAGTGCGTGGCGGCGGAAACCCGGGCGTGGATGACGTCGCAGCCAGCCGCGGAGGTAAGGAAGGAGGGTGTCCCGCCGCGTGATCGTACCGTCGAGGTCGAAGACCGCGATCCGCATGGCGGCGCCGTTCAGGCCGCGAGCTGCCGCAACACGAAGTGCAGGATGCCGCCGTTCTCCATGTATTCCCACTCCTTCGGCGTGTCCACGCGGACCTGCGCCATGAAGCGGAACTGCCTGCCGGAAGGGCTCGTCACCTGCACCGTGGCCTCGCGGCTGCCTGCGGTGAGGCCCGCGATGTCGTAAGTCTCGGTGCCGTCGAGCCCGAGCGAGGCCGCGGTCTGTCCGTCCTTGAAGGTCAGCGGAAACACGCCCATGCCAACCAGGTTTGCGCGGTGAATGCGTTCAAAGCTCTCGGCGATGACCGCCTTGACGCCCAGCAGGTTGGTGCCCTTGGCAGCCCAGTCGCGGGACGAACCGGTGCCGTACTCCTTGCCCGCGATGACGACCAGCGGCACGCCCGCCGCCTGGTACTTCATGGAGGCGTCGTAGATCGACATGTGCTCGCCGCCGGGCTGGCAGGCGGTGACGCCGCCCTCGACGCCAGGCACCATCAGGTTCTTGATGCGCGTGTTGGCAAAGGTGCCGCGCATCATGACCTCGTGATTGCCGCGCCGCGACCCGTAACTGTTGAAGTCCGCGGGTGCCACGCCCTGCTGCTGCAGGTACTGGCCAGCCGGGGATTCCTTCTTGATTGCGCCCGCCGGCGAGATGTGATCGGTCGTGATGGAGTCGCCGAACAGCGCGAGGCAACGCGCGGCGTTCACCGTGGGCAATCCGGGCGGCCGCTTGTCCATGCCGTCGAAGTACGGCGGATTCTGGATATAGGTGCTGCCCGCGTCCCAGGCGTAGGTCTTCGACTGCGGCACGGCGATGCCGCGCCAGCGTTCATCGCCGCGGAACACGTCGGCATACGTCTTCGAAAACATCTCCGCGGTGACTGCCCGCGCGATGAGTTGCTGGATCTCGTGAGCCGTGGGCCAGAGGTCGCGCAGGTAAACCGGCTTGCCGGCCGGATCCCGTCCGACCGGGTCGCGGGTCAGGTCGATGTCCACGGTGCCTGCGAGCGCGTAGGCCACGACCAGGGGCGGCGAAGCGAGGAAGTTCATGCGCACTTCCTGGTGCACACGGCCCTCGAAGTTGCGGTTGCCTGAAAGGACCGAGGCCACAGACAGCTTGTGGTCGGTGATCGCCTGCGATATCGGCGCATTGAGCGGCCCGGAATTGCCGATACAGGTCGTGCAGCCGTAACCGACGACGTTGAAACCGAGCGCCTCGAGGTCACCCAGGAGCTCGGAACGCTGCAGGTACTCGGTCACGACCTTGGAGCCCGGCGCCAGCGAGGTCTTGACCCAGGGCTGCACGCCGATCCCGCGCTGGCGGGCATTCCGCGCCAGCAGGCCCGCAGCGATCATGACGGCCGGGTTCGAGGTATTGGTGCAGGAAGTGATGGCGGCGATCACGACGGCACCGTCCTTGAGCTCGAACTTCGCGCTGCCGTCCCGGACCGCGGCAGGTCCGGTGGACTTCCACTTGTCCTGGTCCCGCGCAAACGCGTCGCGATACGCGTTCTTCATGTCGGGCAGGGCCACCCGGTCCTGCGGCCGCTTGGGCCCGGCGAGCGAGGTCTGTACGCTGCCGAGGTCGAGGTGCAGTATGTCCGTGTAATTCGCGTCGGCGGCGCCGTCCTGGCGCCACAGGCCCTGCTTCATCGCGTATTCACGCACCAGCGCAACCTGCGGCTCCGCGCGGCCGGTCAGGCGCAGGTAATCGAGCGTCACGTCGTCGATCGGAAAGATCCCGCAGGTTGCGCCGTACTCGGGCGCCATGTTTGCGATCGTCGCGCGGTCCGCGAGCGGCAGCTGTGCGAGGCCGTCGCCGAAGAATTCGACGAACTTCTCGACCACGCCGCGCTTGCGCAGCATCTCGGTCACGGTCAGCACCAGGTCCGTCGCCGTGGCGCCTTCCGGGAGGCGACCTGCGAGCTTCACGCCGATGACTTCCGGAATCAGCATCGTCGACGGCTGGCCGAGCATGGCGGCCTCGGCTTCGATGCCGCCGACCCCCCAGCCGAGGACGCCGACGCCATTGATCATGGTCGTGTGTGAATCCGTTCCGACCACCGTGTCGGGATATGCGAGACCGCTGTCGTCGGCGAACACGACACGGGCGAGGAACTCGAGGTTGACCTGGTGCACGATTCCGGTGCCCGGCGGCACTACCGAAAAGCTGTCGAACGCGGACTGGCCCCAGCGCAGGAACGTATAACGCTCGCGATTGCGCTGGAACTCGAGCAGGGCGTTCAGGTTGAGCGCGTCCGCGGTGCCGTAGTGGTCTACCATCACGGAGTGGTCGATCACGAGCTCCGCGGGAATCAGCGGGTTGATTCGAGCCGGGTCCCCGCCCAGCTTTGCCATGGCATCGCGCATTGCCGCGAGATCGACCACGGCCGGAACGCCGGTGAAATCCTGCATGATCACGCGCGCGGGCGTGAAGGCGATTTCGCGCTGCGGCAGCTTGCGCGGGTCGGCGCCCGCGAGCGCCAGGATGTCTTCGCGCGTGACGGTCTTGCCGTCCTCGTGACGGAGCAGGTTCTCGAGCAGGATCTTCAGCGAGTAGGGGAGGCGTCCGACGTTGTCTTCGCCGATGGCGTCAAGCGAGAAATACTCGTAGCTGCGGCCGCCGGCCTCGAGCTTGCGGCGTGCCTGGAAACTGTCCTGCATGAATCCTCCAGCGGGTGAAGGGTCATTATAGCGGCCCCGCCGAGGCACTCCTCGCCGTCGTAGAAAACGATGTACTGGCCGGGCGCCGCGCCGGCGAGCGGCGATGCGAACGCCACTTCGACGCCGCCTGCGCCGACCGCGACCCGGCAGTCGACG
>Ga0209254_10000256_pt1 | contig 40058 bp, 37 predicted proteins | sample FrelakmetDIP11DI_FD_187148 | JGI IMG/M metagenome (GOLD analysis project Ga0209254, IMG submission 187148) | Freshwater lake sediment microbial communities from the University of Notre Dame, USA, for methane emissions studies - DIP11 DI (SPAdes)... | ecosystem: Environmental > Aquatic >... | reverse complement strand
CGTGGCGGGCCACAAAGTTACGACAGATTCGGGTGGGTCATCGCATCGCGATCAACTGGGTCAATCGGACCCGATATTCAACACGCACACCGCCCTGCGCATTCGCGGCTGGATCAACGGCAAGAGCCAGTAACGATGCGGTAGCTGCAACTAGGAGGAGTCGGCTCGTGCGCGATTTCATAACTGCTTCCTACGGCGCCCAATGGGCAAGTTAACTGGGGGCAGGTCTCTAAGCTCGCCCGGCGGCACCTTGCCGACTCGGACATTCATGGAAGGCCTTTCCACCTCCGCGGAATTTAAGCCCGACAGGCCAAATCGGAAAGGCGGCCGCGTTAGAGCAAATTGGGGTTCATCGACTTACGGCAGTCCTGGCCGAACTCGGCCTTCCGAAAAATGAAAGGGCCGAGCGCTCAAAACGCCCAGCCCTTAACTCGCCCTGCCTTCGCTTCCTCACCAGCCGCGAAATTTGCAACTAGTGAGAAAGTTTGCATTTATTTTGAGAACCTACACCTACAAACTAGACGTCGATATTCCCGGCGTACAGCGCGTTCGTTTCAATGAACACGCGTCTGGGTTCCACTTCATCACCCATTAGCGTGGTGAAGATCTGGTCGGCGCCAATCGCGTCGTCGATCTGCACCTTGAGCATGCGCCGCACGGCCGGGTCCATGGTGGTTTCCCACAACTGCTCGGGGTTCATCTCGCCCAGGCCCTTGTAGCGCTGGCGGCTGACGGCTGACTCGGCTTCCTTCATCAACCAGTCCATCGCCTCGCGGAAGTCGGCAACCGTCGCTTCCTTCTGCTTCTCGCCGCTGCCGCGCCTGACCTTTGCACCGGGGCCAACGAGGCCCTTGAAGGTCTGCGCGGCGCCCGCGAGGGCGGCGTAGTCGGCGCCGCGCACGAAGTCCGCGTCGACCACCGTGGCGCGCATGTTGCCGTGGTGGTGGCGCTCGATCCGCAGGCGGTGCTTGTCGGTCTTGTCATCGTGCTGCGCGTGGACGTGCACGGTGGAATTTCCCAAGGCCGCGGTCAAGCGCTTGGCTGAAGCTTCGGCGGCGGCGGCGCCATCGAGGTTGAGGTCGACCCCCGCCATCAGCACCTCGAGCGTGGCGCGGTCGATCACGCGCGCTACGCGCTCGACCACCGCGTTGGCTACGAGATACTGGCGCGCAAGTTCGGCGAGCGCGCCGCCGTCAATCGGCGCCGCTCCCTCGGCAGGCACGAGTTGCGCGTCCTTCAGCGCCAGCGTGACCATGTACTGCGCCAGCTCGGAGTCGTCCTTGAGGTAGCGCTCGTCCTTGCCGTGCTTGACCTTGTAGAGCGGCGGCTGCGCGATATAGATGTGCCCGCGCTCCACCAGCAGCGGCATCTGCCTATAGAAGAGCGTCAGCAGCAGCGTGCGGATGTGCGCGCCGTCGACATCGGCGTCGGTGTTGTGGCAGCAAAGACCACCCATCCCGGCAACGAAATTCTCGTCGCCCTCGACGGAGAAGTCGTAAACGCTGCCGTTGCTGGCCGCCACCGGTTGGATGTCGACAATCGGCAACGCGATAAGGTCGCCGCCGATGCGCTCAAACCGGCGGTTCTTCTCGTTGGTCGCTTGAGTCTGAAGATACTCACGCAGTGTTGTGGCGTTGGCATGGTCTTGCCAAACGGGCTCCAGTTTGCGCAGCTCGTCCTTTGCGCAAACGGACAACACCCAGTACGGATGGCGGGAGGCGCAAACCGCACCACGGATTGCGCGCTCCACGCCGTCGGGCTGCATGTGCGACAACGAAGCCGTCACACCGAAAGAACTGAGGAGGTACATCAGCGCGCTGGCGAGGTCGTAAGAAGCCGTGCAAAACGAAATGCGGCTGTCTGCGACCGTGCCATCGCCCAGGAGATACCCACGCAGGAAGGCCAGGCGCAGTTCTTCGCTCACGTTGAACACGAGGTCTGGCACGCGCTTGCTTAGCGACTCGGCATCCTTGAAGCCGAACAGGTGCTGCCACGCAAGTGCGACCACGCGATTAACAACCTTCATCTCGGCGGCGCGATCGGCCTGCTGGTACAGAATCGGCACATGACCAAACACAGCTTCGAAGTGACCGGCCATCTCCTCCGCGAAGCGGGCATTGCCGTTGCCGATTGAAAGACGCACGCCGTTGCGGTCAGAACAGGAGCCTTCAGCGAGGTAGAAGCCGAGCAGTGTCATCAGGTGCGCGTTCACCGGCACGTGGCGGGCAAGGCCGCGATCGGCGTAGTGCTCGGGCGTGAGTTGCAGGTCCGTGCGCTCGGCAAACCAACGCACGTCATCAGCCGTGAGATCCGACAGGCGCACGTAGTCGCGCACCATGTTGCGACCCGAGGGCTGCCCTCGCCCACGCCCACGCCACTGTCGCTGCAGGCGGCTGTCGCCAACCGCGACCTTCCGCAGGTACTCGTCCTCGTTGGCGCCGACGGCGCGCAAGTAGGCGGTGTAGTGCTGCACCGTAGGACGGGACGTGCCGCGCTCCCACGCGTAAAAGGTGACCGGCTGGCGGATACCGACCGCCGCGCACAGAGCTTCGTTGCTAAGGCCACTTGCGCGTCGTTTGGCGGCGAGTTCCTGCCGCACGACCGCGGGGAGTTCCACGCGCGGGCTGGTAAGGTCGGATTGCTCCCCGTGCTTCGCCAGCACGCGGTGGCGGCACCAGTCCTCAACGGCGGAACCGCGCACCCAGATTTGTTGCGCCGCCTCGGGCACCGCCCACAGTTCTTGCAGCAGATCCAGCGTCGCGGCGGCAGTGGCAGGAAAGCGCAGCCTCTGCGGGGCAACCACGCGATCACCCACGCGCAATTCATCGCCACGCTTGAGCCTCATGGCGCCAGCTTCGTGCACAAACACGCTGTGGCTGGAGGTCACTCGAACAGTGCGCCCATAGGCGGTGCGTACTGAGTACAGCGTCTCATCCAGCGGGTGTCGGATCACCGCCTTGATCGGCTTGAACCGGACCTCATGGTCGTCCACACCGAAGCAAAGCACGTCGCCGAGCGGCAGGTCCTTCAACTTGGCCACGCCGTACTCGTTCTCGGTGACACCATGGGCATCGAGCGTTGCGTCGATGAACTGGCCGATTCGCACCATGCGCACGCCTCGAGCGTCATCGCGCACGAACACATGGTCGTCGCCATCGACACTCATGATGATGATGCGGTGGTAGCGCAGTTTGTCGAGGTTGAAGCCCTCGTTCTCCGGCCCGGTGCCGATGCCCGTGCCGAGCGCGGTGATCAGCGTGGCGATCTGCTCGGAGCTGATCAGCTTGTCGAAGCGCGCCTTCTCGACGTTGAGCACCTTGCCCCGCAGCGGCAGCACCGCCTGGAACTTGCGATCGCGCCCCTGCTTGGCCGAGCCGCCGGCCGAGTCGCCCTCGACGATGTAAAGCTCCGCCTGCGCCGGGTCCTTCTCCTGGCAGTCGGCGAGCTTGCCGGGCAGCCCCACGCCGTCGAGCACCCCCTTGCGCCGCGTCATCTCGCGCGCCTTGCGGGCGGCCTCGCGCGCGCGAGCGGCCTCGACGATCTTGCCGCAAATGATCTTGGCGTCCGCCGGCCGCTCGAGCAGGAAGCTTTCGAGCGCCTTGCCGACCACTTCTTCGACCGCGGGCCGCACTTCGGACGACACCAGCTTGTCCTTGGTCTGCGAGCTGAACTTGGGCTCGGGCACCTTCACTGACAGCACGCAGGTGAGGCCCTCGCGCATGTCGTCGCCGGTGGTCTCGACCTTGGCCTTCTTGTCGAGTTCGTTGGCCTTGATGTAGTTGTTCAGCACGCGCGTCATCGCGGCACGGAGCCCCGTGATGTGCGTGCCGCCATCCTTCTGCGGGATGTTGTTGGTAAAGGCGAGCAGGCTCTCGCTGTAACCGTCGTTCCATTGCATCGCGACTTCGACGCCGATCGGCACCGCCGCCGTGTTGCTGCTGGCCGCGCCGCCCGCTTCGCCGGACGCGTAGAAGGCGTTCGGGTGCAGAACGGTCTTCGTCTTGTTGATGTACTGGACGAAGCCTTTCACGCCACCGGAAAACGCAAAGTCCTCTTCCTTGCCGGTGCGCTGATCCACCAGGCGGATGCGTACACCGTTGTTGAGGAACGAGAGCTCGCGCAGCCGCTTGCTCAGCACCTCGTAGTGGAAATCGACCACGCCGAAGATTTCGTCATCGGGCAGAAAGTGCACTTCGGTGCCGCGCTTGTCGGTCAGGCCGGTGATCTTCATCGGCGAGATCTCGGCCGTGCCTTCCGGCCCGGCGGCGGTCTCGACCAGCCGGTCTTGCACCGCGCCCTGGCGGAACTCGAGCGCGTGCACCTGGCCGTCGCGGCGGATCGTGAGCCGCAGCCACTTGCTGAGCGCATTGACGCACGACACCCCGACGCCGTGCAGCCCCCCCGAGACCTTGTAGCTGTTCTGGTTGAACTTGCCGCCGGCATGCAGCTCGGTGAGCGCGATCTCTGCCGCCGAACGCTTGGGTTCGTGCTTGTCGTCGAACTTGATGCCGGTGGGGATGCCGCGCCCGTTGTCGACCACCGAGATCGAGTTGTCAGTGTGGATTGTGACGACGATGTCGTCGCAGTGGCCCGCCAGCGCCTCGTCGACCGAGTTGTCGACGACCTCGAACACCATGTGATGCAGGCCGGTGCCGTCCTGCGTGTCGCCGATGTACATGCCCGGACGCTTGCGCACGGCCTCCAGGCCCTCGAGGATCTGGATGCTGCTCGCGCCGTAGTCCCCCTTGCCATCGGCTTCGGTGGCAGGGTTCGGCTGGTTCATCGGCGGTTGATTCGGTACAGCTGACATCAATGAAACCTTCACAGACTTCGTGCAGTTGCAATCAAGACGGGCGCCGGGCCGCCCCTAGCCCGTCTTGCTGATCAGGCGCTGAAGATGCACGTGCGACGGCAAAGCCGTCGCGTACATCTTCGGCGAATCAAATCCTCATCGGCATGACGACGTACTTGAACTTCTCGCTCTCGGGCAACATCATCAGGGCGCTGCCGAGCGCGTCGCCGAGCGCGAACTTCAACTGTTCGCCCTTGACGTTGAGCAGCACGTCGAGCAGGTAATTGACGTTGAAGCCGATGTCGAGCGCGTCTCCGGAGTAGTCGATCTCGAGCTCTTCCTGCGCGTCTTCCTGGTCAGCGTTGGTCGAGTTGATCTTCAGGGCACCGGGCGCAAGCACCAGGCGCACGCCCTTGAACTTGTCGGTCGTCAGGATCGCCGCACGCTGCAGGGCATGCATCAGGTCTTCCCGGCCGATCGTGAACACCTTGTTGTTGGCCGCCGGCACGACACGCTGGTAGTCGGGGAACTTGCCTTCGACAAGCTTGGAGATCAGCTCGATGTCACCAAAGCTGAACTTGACCTGCGTGGCCGCCATCTGCACGCGCACCGGGTCTTCGTTGTCGGGCAGCAGGCGCGAAAGCTCGAGGATGGTCTTGCGCGGGATGATCGCCTCGATCTTCGCGCTCGCGCCGTCCTTCTGCACTTCGCACAGCGCGAGGCGGTGGCCGTCGGTGGCCACGGCGCGGACGGTGGTGCCGTCCACCACCAGCAGCATGCCGTTCAGGTAGTAGCGGATGTCCTGCTGCGCCATCGCGAAGTGCACCATCGACAGCAGGTACTTCAGCGTCGCCGCCGGCAGCGCAAAGTCGGCCGTGAACTCGGCCTGGGCCACGGTGGGGAATTCCTCCGCCGCCAGCGTCTGCAGGTTGAAGCGGCTCTTGCCACTCGCGACCGAAAGCTTCTTGTTGGCCAATGCGAGCTGCACATCGGACTCCGGCAGTGCACGCAGGATGTCGACCAGCTTGCGTGCGGCAACGGTCGTCGCGGCGGCGTCCTTGCCCGCTCCGATCGCCGCGGATGTGCGGATCTGCAACTCGAGATCGGTCGCCGTGAAGGACACGTTTTCACCGTCCTTGCGCACCAGGATGTTGGCGAGAATCGGCAATGTCTGCCTCCGCTCGACGATGCCACTCACAACCTGCAAGGGTCTGAGCAGCGCATCGCGGGTGGCTTTGACGAGTTGCATTTCTTTATTTCCTAGTAGTAGTTAGTTAGTAACTAAGCAATTGCAGCGACGGGGACAAACGCTGGAAAGGCCATTGCGTCAGAGGCTTGCACGCTCCGGAGCATTGTGGACAAGCGCCCCGCCTGCCTGTGGGCGGCATGTGCACGAAAAGGACAAGTCCGCAGCCAGGTCGGTGCGACTGTCTTTCTGTCCACAGCTGTCCACAGGTGACGCGTGATTGTCCACAGGATGTCTTCAGCCCTTGAGCGTCTGTTCGAGCACGTGCAGCGCGTGATTCAGTTCACCGTTGTTGCTGCGTTGACCGCCGATCTTGCGCACCGCATGCAGCACCGTCGTGTGGTCGCGCCCGCCAAAGAGCTCGCCGATCTCGGGCAGGCTTTTCTGGGTCAGCTCCTTGGCGAGGTACATCGCCACCTGGCGCGGCCCCGCGATCGCACTGGGCCGCCGCTTGCTGTACATGTCGGCGACCTTGATCTTGTAGTAGTCGGCCACCGTCTTCTGGATCAGCTCGACCGTGACCTGCCCGGTCGAGGCCGACAGCAGGTCCTTCAGCGCCTCGCGCGCGACCTCCACCGTCACGACACGGCCGTGGAACGACGAGAACGCGATGACCTTGCGCAGCGCGCCTTCCAGCTCCCGCACGTTGCTGCGCAGGTTCTTGGCGATGAAGAAGGCAACGTCCTCCTTCATCTCGACACCTTCGCTCTCGGCCTTCTTCAGCAGGATGGCGACGCGCATCTCGAGCTCGGGCGGCTCGATGGCGACGGTGAGCCCCGAGGCGAAGCGGGAGACCAGTCGGTCTTCCATGTCCTTCAGCTCTTTCGGGTAGGTGTCGCAGGTGATGATGATCTGCTTGCGGCCGACGACCAGTGCCTCGAACGCATAGAAGAATTCCTCCTGCGTACGCGCCTTGCCGGCAAAGAACTGGATGTCGTCGATCAGCAGCAGGTCGAGCGAGTGGTAGTAGCGCTTGAAGTCGTCGAAGGCCTTGCGCTGGTAAGCACGCACGACATCGCTGACGTACTGCTCGGCGTGGATGTAACGCACCTTGGCGTCGGGCTTGCGCGCCAGGATGCCGTTGCCTACCGCGTGTATCAGGTGCGTCTTGCCGAGGCCGACGCCGCCATACAGGAACAACGGGTTGTACGAACCGCCGGGATTCTCCGCGACCTGCATCGCCGCCGCGCGCGCCAGCTGGTTCGCCTTGCCCGTAACGAATGTGTCGAAGGTCAGGTTCGCGTTCAGGCGAGCGCGTTCGAAGTGTTCCGGGCTCGGCGGTGCAGCCTCAGCAAGCACAGGGACTTCGACGTTCGCCAGACTCGCCGTGGCCGCGGGAAAGCGCAGCGACGCGACGGCAGTGCCGTTTTCCACGGCAAACACCACGGCGACAGGCCGCTGCACGACACGCGACGCGGCCTGTGCGATCTGGTCGGAGAACTGCGCACGGATCGCGTCCAGCTTGAGCCGGTTGGGCGCTCCGATCGTCAGTGTTGCAGTGGATTCGTCGAAGTCCAGCGCCTTGAGCGGCTTGATCCAGGCGGAGAACTGTTGGGGCGTCAACTCGCTCTCAAGGAGACGCGAGCAGTCATGCCAAATGTGTTGCATTGAGTGGGTGTTCCCGCTTTTGTTGTGATTGCGGGTGTGCCCACGCCGGTTGCCCGCCGCTTCGCCCCGCCCCGTCGCTTGGTCGCTGCATCCCCTCGGCTGCAATCGCCCAACGAAGCCGCGCATTTTACCTGAAGGAGGGGGGTTATCCACAGGATGTGGCCCGCGGACGACGGGGAGCCGAGCAGCCAAGGGGCGCAGAAATGTGGGTTGATCTAAGGTAGTGGATGCTTACACCCGCATCGATGCCTAGGGGGCCTGCCAGAGATTTCGATTGTGCAATGCAGCATACAGTTATCCACAGGAATTTCGCCAAGTTATTCAACCGGCCCGCAGGAACAATCGGGCCCAGAAATGCCCTGCTGCGTCCGGTTTGACAGTGTCTCGCGCGATCGCGTCTAATAACGGGCTTTTCGCCGCGGCGCGAAAAGCGACGAAAAATCCGCGGTTTACAGTGATCTGCGGCGGCTAATCCAAGGCGGGTGATCGGCGTCGGTTCAGCGTACGCCGCGTCACAGCGGCTTCGTGTTGGTGACTCAGGTCGCGTGCTGACGGCGCAGGCAGAGTGCGCGCCGCTAGCCAGGACTCAAATCACGGCATCAATGCGGATGTCCTCACTGAAGCCCGACGGGCTTCCGACTCCGCCGAACAGGAAACAACATCATGTCTACCAAACGTACCTATCAGCCTTCCAAAGTGAAACGTGCGCGGACCCATGGCTTCCTCGTGCGCATGCGGTCGCGCGGCGGGCGTGCCGTGATCGCTGCGCGCCGCGCCAAGGGCCGCAAACGTCTGGCGGCCTGACGTCGCCAGGCACGGCGGATGTCGTGCATGCCGATGACGCGCGGCCTTCCCGATGCGGGCGGCTCAGGCGTTCGCAGCGTCTGCGGCGCCCGCAGGAGTTCACGGCGGTGCTCGAGGCGCGCCGCGGTACGTCGATGCGCGTGGCGGGAGACCGGCTGTCCATGACGTCCGCCTGGAGTGCTGCGGCCGACGCCCGTCCAACGCGACTCGGGATCACGGTGGGCAAGCGCATGGCGCGTCGTTCCATTGACAGGGCTCTTGTGAAGCGAATCGTGCGTGAGGCCTTTCGACACGTGGCGCCGACGCTCGATCGCGCGGCGGCAGGCGCGGGTGTCGCGGTCGATGTCAGTGTCCGTCTGAAGGCGCCGCTTGGAGAGCCCGGCTCGCCCACGCGACCGGCGCTCGCGGTGTTGCGCCGCGCGCTGCGCGCCGATGCCGATCAGCTGCTGCAGGCGCTCATCGGCAGGCTGGGGACGATCGACGCCCATGCTTGAACGGCTGCTGCTGCGCCTGATCGGCGCCTATCAGTATTTACTGTCGCCCTGGGTCGGCAACAGCTGCCGCTACTGGCCGACCTGTTCCGAATACGCACGCGAAGCGATCGAACGGCATGGCGCCGGTCGCGGCACGTATCTGGCGGCGTGCCGCCTCGGTCGCTGTCACCCCTACGGGCGCGGCGGCGTCGACCCCGTGCCGGACACCTTTTCCTGGCGCTGCCGCTGTCAGGACGACGCGGGCACGCGAACCTCCACGACCTGAGCCCGATGACGCACGCCGACATCTCGCGCGCCGTTTCCATGCGGGCACATTCCAACCACTAGCCGCGGACACATCCCTTCATGGGCACCGATTTCCAGCGCACAATCCTGTGGGTCTTCTTCGGCATGTCGCTGTTCCTGTTGTGGGATCGGTGGCTGGTCCACTCCGGGAAGCCGTCGATCTTCGGCACTGCGACCGCGCCGCAGGTCACCGCACCGGCGCCGGGCGCGTCGCCCGTCCCATCGACCGTACCTTCGCCCGCCGCAACGCCTGGCGCAGCCGACGTTCCGGCCTCGCCGGCCGCCGCGCCGGTCGCCGCGCCGGCGGCGCCTTCAGCCGTGCCTTCGACGGGCACGCCGTCCGCCGCGAAGCGGCCGCCGGTGGTGATCGAGACTGACGTCATACGCGCGACGATCGATCCCGACGGAGCAGTACTCACGCGGGTGGAACTGCTGAAGGAGAAGGTGGCGCCTGACTGGACCGTGAGCGGCTTGCTCGGGCTCGTCACCGGCAAGAAGGATGAGCCCGACCGTCCGGTCGTGCTGCTCGACGTGAACCCGCAGCGTGTCTACGTGGCGCAGTCCGGCGTCGTTGGGAGCGATCCGGCGCTGCCCAATCACAGGACGCCATTTACGGTTGTCGAGGGGCCCCGCAAGCTCGAAGACGGCAAGGACGCGCTCGTTGTGACGCTGGTGGCCGAGTCCGGCGGCGTCAGGCTCGCCAAGACCTACAGCTTCCCGCGCGGGCGCTATGACGCGACGGTCAAGCACGAGCTGACCAACGAGGGCCCGGCGCCGGTCACGCCGTCGCTCTACATGCAGATCATGCGGGACGGCAACAAGCCGGAGGGCGAGTCGGCGCTTTACTACACCTACACCGGGCCCGTGGTCTACACGGACCAGGACAAGTTCAAGAAGATCGAGTTTTCCGCGATCGAGAAGAACAAGCCCGAGCTGCCGAAGGCATCGAAGGACGGCTGGATCGGCATGATCCAGCACTACTTCGTCACCGCGTGGGTGCCGAAGGAAGGCGAGCCGCGCGAGTACTACGCGCGCCCGGTCGAGAAGAACCTGTACACGATCGGCATGCTGCAGCCTCTGGCGAGCCTTGCGCCCCAGGCGACCGTGACCTCGACGGCGCAGCTCTATGTCGGTCCGCAGGACCAGGATGCGCTGGCGAAGGTCGCGCCCGGACTGGACCTGGTTGTCGATTACGGCTGGCTGACCTTCCTGGCGAAGCCGATCTTCTGGCTGCTCAAGTTCCTGCACGGCATCGTCGGCAACTGGGGCTGGGCCATCGTGCTGCTGACGGTGCTGATCAAGGCTGCGTTCTATCCGCTGTCGGCCGCGAGCTACAGATCGATGGCGCGGATGAAGGAAGTCACGCCGCGCATGATGAAGCTGCGCGAGCAGTACGGCGACGACAAGCAGAAGCTCAACACGGCGATGATGGAGCTGTACAAGACCGAGAAGATCAATCCGCTCGGCGGCTGCCTGCCGATCCTGGTTCAGATTCCGGTGTTCATTTCGCTCTACTGGGTGCTGCTGGCGAGCGTCGAGATGCGCAACGCGCCGTGGATCCTGTGGGTGCAGGACCTCGCGACGCCGGATCCGTGGCTCATTCTCCCGGCGATCTACATGGCCCTGATGTGGATCCAGTACAAGCTGAACCCGACGCCGCCGGATCCGGTCCAGGCGAAGGTGATGATGTTCATGCCGCTCATCTTCGGCGTGATGTTCTTCTTCTTCCCGGCGGGCCTGGTGCTGTACTGGGTCGTCAACCAGGTGCTCTCGCTGGCGCAGCAGTGGTACGTGATGAAGCAGATCGAGAACGCGAAGAAGCCGGGCTGACCGGCGCTGCGCTGCGCGACAAACGGGCCGCTACTGCGGCCCGTTGTCTTTCGGTGGCCGGCGCGGCAGGTAGCGCAGCGCGAAGACAGGCCATAGCCAGATGCTGGCGGTCCACAGCAGCACGCGCTTGATGGACAGTGTCGCGGTCTCGGCGTGGCGCGTCAGCATGAAGACCACGACCGCGCCGACCAGCACCCAGAGCACCGCGATCGTGTAGATCCAGGCGCGGGTCGAGTAGTCCTCGCCGATCTGGCCGGCAATCGTGGCCGAAAGCATCACCGACAGCACGACGGCGAGTACGACGCCGGCCAGCGGCGAGATGAACTTCAGCAGCGGATCGTCATCCATGCGGCCAGTGTAGGCAGGCACGGCCCATCGCGCAGGACGGGATTGTCCGTACCCGGCCCAGCGGAAGGGCCGGCGCAGGTCTTCAGCGCGGGTGAAAATAGCGACCGGCATGAATTCCGACTCCGATCCCATCGTTGCCATCGCGACCGCCCCCGGCCGCGGGGGCATCGGCATCGTGCGCGTCTCGGGGTCGAACATCGCGCCGGTCATCGAAGCGGTGCTCGGTCCCGCGCAGCGGGCGCTCGCGCCGCGCCACGCGACGCACTGCACGTTCCTCGGCAGCCGCGGCGAGCCGCTCGACGACGGCATCGCGCTCTACTTCCCGGCGCCGAACTCGTACACGGGCGAGCATGTGCTCGAACTGCAGGGACACGGCGGGCCGGTGGTGCTGCGCCTGCTGGTTGCGCGCTGTCTGGAGGCCGGGCGCTCGATCGCGCTGCGCGTGGCCGAACCCGGCGAGTTCACGCGGCGGGCGTTTCTCAATGATCGACTCGACCTGGCGCAGGCCGAGGCGGTCGCCGACCTGATCGACGCCTCGACCGAGGTGGCGGCGCGTTCCGCGGCCCGTTCGCTCGCCGGCGAGTTCTCGCGCGCGATCCAGGCGCTGACCGCGCAACTCACCGATCTGCGTGCCCTGGTCGAGGCCACGCTCGACTTCCCGGAAGAGGAGATCGACTTCCTCGAGAAGGCCGATGCGGTGGGTCGGCTGCAGCGGGTGCGCGCGGCGCTCGACGAGGTCCTGCTCCGGGCGCAGCAGGGAGCGGTGCTGCGTGACGGCTTGCATGTGGTGCTGGTGGGTGCTCCCAATGTCGGCAAATCGAGCCTGCTCAATGCGCTGGCGGGCGAGGACGTCGCGATCGTGACGGCCGTTCCGGGCACGACGCGCGACCGCATCGCGCAGCCGATCCAGATCGACGGACTGCCGCTGGACATCATCGATACGGCCGGCCTGCGCGAGACCACCGACGAGGTGGAGTCGATCGGGATCGCGCGCACGCTGGCCGAGGTCGAACGTGCCGACGTCGTCGTGCACCTGGTGGATGCCGCCCGGCCGAGCGCGGACGCCGACGTGCTGGCGCAGGTGACCGCGCGCACGCGGCGCGGCGTACCGCTGCTGACGGTGGTGAACAAGATCGACCTGACGGACGCGGCCGCGCGGGTCGAAGGCGACACGATCTACCTCTCAGCGCGCAAAGGGCAGGGTGTCGAGCTGCTGCGCGAGCAGTTGTATCGACTGGTCGGCTGGGACCGCTCGGCCGGTGGCGAAAACGTCTACCTGGCGCGCGAGCGGCATCTGCAGGCGCTGAGCCAGGCGCGATCGCATCTCGAGGTCGCCGCGCTGCACGCCGCACGGCGCGATGCGGTGCTGGATCTCTTCGCCGAGGAACTGCGGCTGGCGCAGGGCCAGCTCGCCAGCATTACCGGCGAATTCAGCGCCGACGACCTGCTCGGCGTGATCTTCAGCCGCTTCTGCATCGGCAAGTAGCCGCGCCAAGCGCAGGGCCGACGTCGGCGCGCGATGGCGCACCGCGGGCTGCAAGGAGTCAGGACGTCAGGCGGGGAACGGCGCGGGGTGAGAGCCGCCGGCGCCACCTTCGATTAGCATGACGCTCCCGCGCAGCCAGGCCCGCCTTATGTCCGAAACTCCCGCTCCGCCCTCGCTCGCCCGACTCGCGATAGACCGCAGCGCGACCGCGGTTTCGCGGCGGCGGCGGCCGCTGTGGAAGCGCTGGTGGGTGTGGGCGCTGGTCGCAGTCCTGGTGATCGCCGCCGGACTCGTCATCCGCGGTCGCAGTGCGGCCCAGCAGGTGGAATTCGCCACGGTTGCCGCCGCGTATCCGTCGACGTCGGTCACGATCTTGAATGCGACCGGTCGTGTGGTGGCGCAACGCCGTGCTTCCGTGTCCTCGAAGGGGACCGGCCGGCTCGAGTGGCTCGGTGTGCAGGAAGGGCAGATGGTCAAGGAGGGCGATGTCATCGCGCGCCTCGAGAACCGCGACGTCGCCGCGCAGCGCGAACAGGCGGCGGCGCAGGTGCAGGCGGCGCGCGCCAATCTCGTGCAGGGCGAGGCCGAGCTCGACGACGCGCGGTCCGCGCTCAAGCGTTCGCAGGATCTGGCACGGCAGAACTTCATTTCTGGTTCGGCGCTCGACACGGCCGAGGCGCGTTACAACAAGTCGCGTGCACAGATCGACGCACTGAAGGCGCAAATTGCCGTGGCTGAAGCGAACCATCGCGTGACCAGTGTCGCGTACGACCAGACGCTGATCCGCGCGCCGTTCACCGGCATCGTGCTGACCAAGAGCGCCAACGTGGGCGACATCGTCACGCCGTTTTCTTCGGCATCCGGCACCACCGGTGCGGTGGTCACGATGGCCGACATGGAAACGCTCGAGGTCGAGGCCGATGTGTCCGAGTCGTCGATCGCGAAGATCAGGGTCGGGCAGCCGGCCGAGGTCCAGCTCGACGCTTTCCCGGAGCTGCGGCTGCTCGGCGAGGTGAGCCGCGTGGTGCCGACGGTCGACCGCAGCAAGGCGACGTTGCTGGTGAAGGTGAAGTTTGTCGAACACGATCCGCGCGTGCTGCCTGACATGAGCGCGAAGATCGCATTTCTCTCTCGCGCGCTGGCGCCCGAGGAGCGCAAGCCGGTGCCGGCGCTGCGCCCCGACGCGATCGTCAAGCGCGATGGCGCGGACGTCGTGTTCGTCGTCGACGGTGTCGGCGCCGCCAGCGCCGTCAAGCCGGTGCCGGTCAAGACGGGCGAGAAGGTCGGCGATCTGGTGCGTGTCGAGGGCGTCGCGCCGGGTACGCGCGTGGTTGCCAATCCGCCGGAACGGCTGGCTGCCGGATCGCGCGTCGAAGCGGCGAAGAAGTAGATGCCGCACGCCGAGGCCGTGGCCGACCGGCGCGCACTGGTCGAGATCGAGCATCTGTCGAAGTCCTACGTGCGCGGCGAGCAGATCGTGCCGGTGCTGACCGACATCAACCTCGTGATCCGCGAGGGCGACTTCGTCGCGATGATGGGGCCGTCGGGTTCGGGCAAGAGCACGCTGCTCAACCTGATCGCCGGCATCGACAAGCCCGACGCGGGTCGGCTGGTGATCGCCGGCGACGACATCACGCAGCTCGGCGACACGGAGCTGGCCGACTGGCGTGCACGCACGGTCGGCTTCATCTTCCAGTTCTACAACCTGATGCCGGTGCTGACGGCGTTCGAAAACGTCGAGCTGCCGCTGCAGCTCACGGCACTCTCACGCGCCGAGCGGCGCGAACGGGTCGAGCTGCTGCTGGGGATGGTGGGGCTGGCCGACCGGATGAAGCACTACCCGAACGAGTTGTCGGGCGGGCAGCAGCAGCGCGTCGCGATCGCGCGGGCACTGGTGACGGACCCGTTGCTCATCATCGCCGACGAGCCGACCGGTGATCTCGACCGGCAGTCGGCGGCCGATATCCTCGGGCTGCTCGATCGATTGAACATCGAACTCGGCAAGACGGTGGTCATGGTCACGCACGACCCGCGCGCGGCCGAGGCCGCGCATCACCTGATCTATCTCGACAAGGGGCAGCTGACGGACACGGCCCCTTTCGGGCATTGAGCCGGGGCGAGAACGCGCCGTGTTCTTCCTCCGATTCGTCCTGCGCAATGTCTTCCGCGCGCGGCTGCGTTCGGCGCTGACGATACTCGGCCTTGTCATCGCGATCCTGGCATTCGGGCTGCTGCAGACTGTCGTACGGGCCTGGTATGCGGGTTCGGATGCCGCATCGTCGACGCGCCTGATCGCGCGCAACGCGATCTCGCTCACCTTCACGATGCCGATGTACTACCGCGAGAAGATCCGCGCGGTGCCGGGCGTGACCGGCGTCAGCGTTTCAAACTGGTTCGGCGGCATCTACAAGGAGCCGAAGAACTTCTTCGCGCAGTTTGCGGTGGATGCGCCGACGTACTTCCCGATGTATCCCGAGTACATCTTCCAGCCCGAGGAGTACCAGGCGTTCCTGCGCGACCGGCGCGGCGCGGCCGTCGGGCGCCAGCTGGCGGATCTCTACGGCTTCAAGGTCGGCGACACGATCCCGCTGAAGAGTGCGATTTACCCGGGCAACTGGGAGTTCACCGTGCGCGCGATCTACGACGCCCGGGACGAGACGACGATCACGCGCCAGATGTACTTTCACTTCGATTACCTGAACGAGCAGATCAAGAAAGTGTTTCCGCGCCGCGCGGACCAGGCCGGCGTGTTTGTCGTCGGCATCAGTGACGGGCAGGCAGCGGCGACCATCTCGCGCGACATCGACGCCGAATTCAAGAACTCGCTCGCCGAAACGCTGACCGAGACCGAGAAGGCGTTCACGCTCGGCTTCGTCGCGATGATCGAGACCATTGTCGTGGCGATCCAGGGGGTGAGCTACGTCGTCATCCTGATCATCATGGCGGTCGCCGCCAACACGATGGCGATGACGGCGCGCGAGCGGCTGCCCGAGTACGCCACGCTGAAGGCGCTCGGCTTCAAGCCCGGCACCGTGGCGGCGATGATCATGGGCGAGGCGCTGCTGCTGGCGCTGATCGGCGCCGGCCTCGGCATGCTGCTGACCGCGCCGGTCATCAAGCTCTTTCACGCCGCGACCGTCAGCGTGTTCGCGAAGATGCCGCTGGTGGCCGAGACCTTCTACCTGCAGGCCGCGTGCGCGGTCGTCGTCGGTGTCGTCGCCGGCATCGTCCCCGCGCTGCGCGCCGCGCGCGTGAAGATCGTCGATGGGCTGCGACATGTGGCGTAGGCGCGCTCGGTGTACGCGACTGCTGCGCAGTCGCACGTGCACCTCGCGCGATTCTGATCAGCGGGCCTCCCTTCGGGCGGCCGGGCGTACGGCCCGACTTCAACGGCTACGGGCGGGGAAGGCGGGTGCGCTCTCGCAAGTACTCAGCCGCTCTTCGCGAGAGCCAACCAAGCGCTGCGCGTGCGCAGGCGCGAGTTTGAGTCACCTTGGCGCGCACAGTTCGATGCACCTGTGCCGTTGTGAGTGGGCCGTACGCCCGGCCGCTCCGAAGGAAGGCCCACACTTCCTAGCATGCGTGGTGCACGTGCGACCGCGCAGCGGTCGCGTACACCACGCATGAAAATTCCCATTTCCTATATCGCGCGCAACCTCTGGGTGCGCAAGCTGACGACGGGCCTGACGGCCGGCGGCATGGCGCTGGTGGTGTTCGTGTTTGCCGCCGTGCTGATGCTCGATGCCGGGCTGAGGTCGACACTGGTGTCGACCGGATCGGCCGACAACGTCGTGGTGATCCGCCAGGGCAGCCAGACGGAGGTGCAGAGCGGCGTATTCCGCGACCAGGCCTCGCTGATCGAGACCTCGCCCGAGGTTGCGCGCGGCGCCGACGGACAGGCGCTGGTGTCGAAGGAAGTCGTGGTGCTGAATTCATTGCCAAAGCTCGACGATCCGAAGAAGCGCAGCAACGTCGTCGTGCGGGGCCTTCCGGAAATGGGCAAGACGTTGCGGCCACAGGTGAGGATCACCGAGGGCCGGATGTTTCGTGCGGGCTCGTCCGAGATCGTTGTCGGCAGCTCGGTGGCGCGCCAGTTCGCCGGCGTCGAACTCGGCCAGCAGCTGTCCTTTGCGGGCCGCCAGTGGACCGTCGTCGGGGTGTTCGACGCCGGCCGGTCGGCATTCGATTCCGAGATCTGGGGTGACGTCGAGCAGATGATGCAGGCGTTCCGCCGTATCGCGTACTCCTCGGTCATTGCCAAGCTGGCTGACGCGAGTTCGTTCGATGCACTGAAGAGGCGGCTCGACGACGACCCGCGCCTGAAGGTCGACATCAAGCGCGAGCGGCGCTTCTACGAGGACCAGTCGGCGAGCCTGTCCAACTTCATCACGCTGCTCGGCATGGCGCTGTCGATCATCTTCTCGCTCGGCGCGATGATCGGTGCGACGATCACGATGTACGCCGCGGTGGCGACCCGCACGGCCGAGATCGGAACCTTGCGGGCGCTCGGGTTCCAGCGCGCTTCAATCCTGGCGGCGTTCCTGGCCGAGTCGCTGCTGCTGGCGTTCCTCGGCGGGCTCGCCGGCCTTACAGCGGCGAGCTTCCTGACGGCGATCACCGTGTCAACGACCAACTTCACGTCGTTCTCCGAACTCGCGTTCTCGTTCACGCTGACACCGCGGATCGTGGCGCAGGCGCTCGCCTTTGCGCTGCTGATGGGCTTCGTTGGCGGATTTCTGCCGGCGATCCGCGCGAGCCGCATGAAGATCGTCGACGCGCTGCGCGCCGACTAGGCGGCCAGGCGACGCGGGCGACGGCGGCGTAGGCCGTTCTGTATGCTGACGCGGCGTATCGCGCGCACGAAGAACAGCCGAGGAGACGCCGTGGATCGTCGTGAGTTCACCCTTGCCGCGGCGGCGATCGCCGCCGGCCATTGGCCGTTCTGGGCCGCGGCCCAGGCCTCTGCGAACCTCAAGATGATGATTCCCGCCAACCCCGGGGGCGGCTGGGACATGACCGGGCGCGCATTGGCCGCCGCCTGTGCATGTCACGCGAGGACTGGCGGCGCTCGTGTCTGGCCTGGCGGCGCGCGACAGCGATCGGCTTTCCATTCGGGACGATTCCCGCCGGCGGCGCCGAGATCCCGACCTTTCTCGCCTACGCCGCCGAGAAGAAGCTTAGCAAGCATCCCAAGGAGTTCGGCGCGGGCGCGATCAAAGGCGTGGCCGAGCCCGAAGCGGCCAACAATGCGGCGGCCACCGGCGTGCTGGTGCTGCTGCTGACGCTCGGTATTCCGACGTCGGCCACGGCAGCGATCCTGCTCGCGGCGTTCCAGAACCACGGCATCCAGCCCAGCCCGCTGCTGTTCACGCTGGCCGTGGCGCTGGTGCTGGTGCCGTGGCTCGTGCGCGTCCTGCGAGAGTGGCGACGCCGCGCCCGCCCGTGACAGAACCGCTGCATTCCGGCCGCGACAGCGTCGCGGAGGCGCAGGTGTCAGGCGCGGCGTACGCCATGCGGATGCTCTTGGCCGTGGCGATCGCAGTCGCCGGCGCCATCATATGCATCGGGATCCACGCGCCGCTGCCGTGGCTGATTGGACCCTTGGTCGCCGTCGCGCTGGCCAGCATGCTGCAGGCCCGTCTCGCCGTGCCGCCCGCGGCGCGCCAGTTGGGCCAGTGGGCGATCGGGGTCGCGCTGGGCCTTTACTTCTCGCCGGAGGTGATGCGCGAAGTCGTCCGCCTCGCGCCCTGGCTGCTGCTGGCGATCCTGTTCGCGATCATGCTGGGCGCCCTGGGCAGCTGGGCGCTGGCGCGCGCGACGGGCACCGACGGTACGACGGCCTTCTTTGCGATGGCGATCGGCGGCGCAAGCGAGATGGCGACACAGGCGCAGCGGCACGGCGGCCGCGTCGACCGCGTTGCGGCCGCCCACAGCCTGCGGATCATGCTGGTCGTCCTGATCGTCCCGCTGCTCTTCAGCTGGTTCGACGTGCACGGGCTGGATCCGTACCTGCCGCTGGCGCGTGTCTTCGACCCGATCGGCTTTGTCGTACTGGTGGCGGTCACGCTGGGCGCCGCGGCGGCGATGGAACGGTTCGGGTCGCCGAACAGCTGGATGATCGGGCCGCTCTTGGCGGCAGCCATCATCACCGCGACCGGTCATACGTTCTCGGCACTGCCGGTGGCGGTGGTCAATGGCGGCCAGCTGCTGATCGGCATTTCACTGGGCATTCACTTCACGCCCGAGTTCTTTCGCGCCGCACCCCGATTCCTCACCATCGTTGCGCTGATCACGCTCGGTTACCTGGCGGCCGCCGCTGTCTTTGGTGTCCTGCTGGCGCAGGGATCGGGGCTGCACTGGTCGACCGCCGTCGTCGCGACGACACCCGGCGGCATTGGCGAGATGGCGCTGACGGCGAAGGCCCTGCAGCTGGGCGTGCCGATCGTGACCGCGTTTCATGCGATCCGCATGGCGGCGGTGGTATTGACCGCGGGAGCGATCTACGGCGCCTGGCGCCGGTATGTTTCGAGGAGACCCCATGCCGATTGAACTGCGTCCGCTGATGCGCACGACGGCGATCGATCCCGACGAGTTCCTCGCCGCGGCGCAGGAGTCCGGCGCGGCGCTGGCGCGCTGGATGCCCTGGTATCACGCGCAGTACGGACGCGCGGATGTCGAGCGCTGGTTCGCGGAAGCCGATCGCATGTGGCGGGAGCGCATCGCGTTTCCGATGGCGATCTGCGAGTCGACGGATCGGCGTCTGCTCGGTGGTGTCGGCCTGCACGATGTACAGCTCTACGGCAAGCGCGAGGCCGAAGTCGGCTACTGGGTGCGACGCTCGGCGTGCGGACAGGGCGTGGCAGCCACCGCGATTCGCGCGATGGCGGCGTTCGGGGTCAACGAACTTGGGTTGATCCGGGTGTCGATGCGCATCCGGCTCGACAACCGCTCGAGCCGGCGCGCGGCCGAGCGAGCCGGTGCGCGCTTCGAAGGCGTGGCGCGCCACGGACTGCTGGTCGGCGAGGCGCGTTTCGACGCGGCGGTGTATTCGCTGCTGCCGGCCGATCTGGCGCGGCCCTGGGCTCCCTGAGGCGCCGCGGGCGGGCGCCGACGCATGCCGTCGGATCGCGGGTTTCAGTGTCTGGATTTTTCAAAAGCGCTGGTGTAGCGTGAAAACGCAGCCGATCACTCGCTGTGGATTAGGAACGTGGAATCAAAAGGTCATTGCCGGCGGCTTCGAGCCGCTCCTGTCGCATTGCAAACCTCCCGGTAATCCCTACAGCACCATCGCTTGCGCGTCGCGGGCGCATCCCGTGTTCATCGGAGTCATCCAATGCCGACAGGCACCGTGAAGTGGTTCAACGAAACCAAGGGCTTCGGATTCATCAAGCCAGACGACGGCGGCGCGGATCTGTTTGCCCACTACAGCGGCATCAAGTCCAAGGGGTTCCGCACGTTGAAGGAAAACCAGAAGGTCGAGTACCAGGTTCAGCAGGGCCAGAAAGGTCCGCAGGCGGTCGAGATCAACGTGCTCGAAGGTTGAGCGACGACGGCACAACCTGGGGGTCCGCGGTGGCGGGCCCTCGGTTTTCTTGCATCGCGTTCATGCGCCGCGCGCGGCAGCGCGTGGCGCCGGGGACGGCCGGGCCGACCGGCCGTCGCGCGGGTCGACGAGCGCGCCGCGGAACGGGAAAGGCCCCGCGCTGCAGTGCAGCGAATGCTAGCCAGGCACGAATCGGAGCAGATCGGCCGCAACCGCTAAAATAATCACCCTTCCCGTTACCGGCGCATTGCGGGCCAACCGCCCATCCTGCCGGTCACTCGCGGCCACGATCCGCGATGCGGTCAGAAACGACAAGATCGTGCCCCGAGGTGGAGCACGGTCACATAAGGAGGCGCAGTTCATGAGCGCATTGCTTGCGGAGCAGCGGGTCAACGCTCCGTCGTTCGTCCGTCACAAGAAACTGGTCGCCTGGGTGAGCGAGATTGCCCGGCTGACGAAGCCTGACCGCGTGGTCTGGTGCGATGGCTCGCAGGAAGAGTACGACCGGCTCTGCGAGGAGATGGTCGGCGCCGGCACGCTGCGCAGGCTCAACCCCGCCAAGCGCCCGAACAGTTTCCTGGCCTTGTCCGACCCCAGCGACGTTGCGCGCGTGGAGGATCGCACCTTCATCTGCAGCGAGAAGCAGGTCGACGCAGGCCCGACGAACAACTGGATGGCCCCGGCCGAGATGCGCGGGACCCTCAATGGGCTGTTCGCCGGCTGCATGCGCGGTCGCACGATGTACGTGATCCCGTTTTCGATGGGGCCGCTGGGCTCGCACATCAGCCAGATCGGCGTCGAGATCTCCGACAGCGCCTATGTCGTCGTCAACATGCGCATCATGACGCGCATGGGTCGCGCGGTGATCGACCTGCTGGGCACCGAGGGCGAGTTCGTCCCGTGCGTGCATTCGGTCGGCAAGCCGCTGGCGCCGGGAGAGAAGGATGTGGCCTGGCCGTGCAGCGACACGAAGTACATCGCGCACTTCCCCGAAACACGTGAGATCTGGTCCTACGGCTCCGGGTACGGCGGCAACGCGCTGCTCGGCAAGAAATGCCTGGCGCTGCGCATCGCCTCGACGATGGGGCGCGACCAGGGCTGGCTGGCGGAGCACATGCTGGTCCTCGCCGTCACCACACCGGCCGGCAAGAAGTACCACGTCGCCGCGGCGTTCCCGTCGGCCTGTGGGAAGACCAATTTTGCGATGCTGATCCCGCCGCCGGCCTTTGCAGGATGGAAGGTCACGACGATCGGCGAGGACATCGCGTGGATCAAGCCGGGCAAGGACGGTCGGCTGTATGCAATCAATCCGGAAGCGGGCTGCTTCGGCGTTGCCCCCGGCACGTCGGAAAAGACCAATCACAATGCGATGGCGATGCTGCATGAGAACGTCATCTACACCAACGTTGCGCTGACCGATGATGGCGACGTCTGGTGGGAAGGCATGGGACCGGCTCCCGCACATCTGATCGACTGGCAAGGAAGGGACTGGACGCCGGAGGACGGCAAGGCGGGGCGCAAGGCGGCGCATCCGAACGCGCGTTTCACGGTGGCGGCCGCGCAGTGCCCCTCGATTGACGCCGACTGGGAAGACCCGAACGGCGTCGCGCTCGACGCATTCCTCTTTGGTGGGCGACGTTCGACCACGGTGCCGCTGGTGACCGAGGCGCGCAACTGGGTCGAAGGCGTCTACATGGCGGCGACGATGGGCTCCGAGACCACGGCGGCACAGCAGGGTGCCCAGGGTGTGCTGCGCCGCGACCCGTTCGCGATGCTGCCATTTTGCGGCTACAACATGGGCGATCACTTCGGCCACTGGATCAAGCTCGGCCGCGAACTGCAGGCGGGCGGCGCGCAACTGCCGAAGATCTTCACCGTGAACTGGTTCCGCACCGATGCCGATGGCAAGTTCGTGTGGCCCGGGTTCGGTGAGAACATGCGCGTGCTGGAGTGGGTCATCGACCGCATCGAGGGGCGGGCTGAAGGCGTCGAACATCTCTTCGGCGTCACGCCGCGCTATGACGACCTCAAGTGGAACGGTCTGGACTTTCCCCGCGACCGCTACGAGCAGATCACTGCTATCGATCTGTCGGACTGGCGCAGGGAGGTCGCATCGCACGCAGAACTGTTCGGCAAGCTGAATCCGCATCTGCCGCCGGAACTTGAACAGACGCGTGCCGCGCTCGCGGCACGACTGGCGACCTAGGCTCGCTGCGGCTGCTGCCGGATCCTGGCGCGGCCGGCGTAGCGCCGTCCTGCATCGTTGGGGCGGCGCCGGCGGCATGACGTGGCTGGGCCGTCATTGCGCCTGTGGCGATGGCCGGACATACTTTGTTTCCGCACGGCGTCGGATGGAACGCCACTGCCATCAACGCAGGAGACCGCAGTGGGCCTCATTTATTACATCACTCAGGTCCAGTTCGACTTCGGCGCCATACGACTGGTGCCGGCGGAGTGTGAACGCAGCGGCATCCGTCGTCCGCTCATCTGCACCGACAAGGGAGTCGTCGCGGCCGGACTGCTCGATCGGCTTTTGTCAGCGCTGGGCGACGTGCCGGTGGCGGTGTTCGACGCAACGCCGTCCAATCCGACCGAATCGGCGGTCATGGCCGCAGTCGACGCCTACCGAGGGCACGGCGCCGATGGCCTCATCGCGCTGGGCGGCGGCAGCGCAATCGATCTCGCTAAGGGCGTCGCGATCATGGCGACGCATCCGGGCGTACTCGCCGATTACGCGACGATCCTGGGCGGCAGCCCGAAGATCACCGCGAGCGTCGCCCCGCTGATCGCCATCCCGACCACCGCCGGCACCGGCAGCGAGGTGGCGCGCGGCGCGATCATCGTGCTCGACGACGGCCGCAAGCTTGGCTTCCACTCCTGGCATCTGGTGCCCAAGACGGCGGTCTGCGACCCGGAACTGACCTATGGGCTGCCGCCCAGGCTCACGGCCGCGACCGGCATGGATGCGATCGCGCATTGCATCGAGACGTTCCTGTCCAAGGCAGTGAACCCGCCGGCCGACGCCATCGCGTTCGACGGACTGGCGCGGGGACTCAAGCACATCGAGAAGGCGACCCAGGAACCGCGTGATCCGGCCGCGCGCTGGAACATGATGAGCGCCTCGATGCAGGGCGCCATGGCGTTCCAGAAGGGCCTGGGCGCCGTGCACTCGCTGTCGCACGCGCTGGGCGGGCTCAAGCTGGGTGCCGAGAAGATCGGTCCACATCACGGAACGTTGAACGCCGTGCTGCTGCCCGAAGTGATCAAGTTCAATGAGAAGACGGTGCCGGAGAGGGTGCAGTCGATCGCCAGCGTGTTTGGTGTCACCGGGGGTGACGCTCTGGCCGCGGCGATCCGCTCGCTCAACCGGCGGCTGGGGCTGCCGGGCGGTCTCGACGCCATGGGGATCACGGCCGAGTTGTATGAAGACGTGGCGACCAACGCGCTGAAAGACCATTGCCACGCCACCAATCCGCGCGTCGCCACCCACGCGGATTACATTGCTATGCTCGCCGCCTCCGCATGAGCACCGAAGCCGAAATCATTCTCGAGACGCGTGGCCTGACGAAGGAGTTCAAGGGCTTCGTCGCGGTCAACGACGTCAACCTCAAGGTGCGGCGCGGGGCGATTCATGCGCTCATTGGCCCCAATGGCGCCGGCAAGACCACCTGCTTCAATCTGCTGACGAAATTCCTGACGCCGACGCGTGGGCAGATCCTGTTCAACGGCATCGACATCACGCGCGAGACGCCCGAGCACATCGCACGCCGCGGCATCGTGCGCTCCTACCAGATCTCGTCGGTCTTCCCACACCTCACGGTGTTGGAAAACGTCCGCATCGCTTTGCAGCGTTCGACCGGGCTGTCGTTCCAGTTCTGGCGCAGCGAGCGCATCCTTGATTCGATGAACGACCGGGCACTCGAACTGCTCGATCAGGTCGACCTGCGATCCTTTGCCGACGTTGAAACGGTGTCGCTGCCCTACGGCCGCAAACGGGCGCTCGAGATCGCGACCACGCTGGCCACCGAACCCGAACTGATGCTGCTCGACGAGCCAACCCAGGGCATGGGGCACGAGGATGTGGCGCGCGTCACCGAACTGATCAAGCGCGTGGCCGTGGGCCGGACCGTGCTGATGGTCGAGCACAACATGAATGTTGTATCGAGCATTGCCGGCATGATCACCGTGCTTGCGCGCGGGGCGGTGCTGGCCGAGGGGCCGTACCAGACCGTGTCCAGGAACGCCGCGGTCATGGAAGCCTACATGGGCACCAGCGCGGCCGAACTCGAAGGCATCGGGCACTAGGATGACGAACGCGCTCGACATCCGCGAGTTGCACGCCTGGTATGGCGAGTCGCACATCCTGCATGGCGTCGATCTTCACGTCGGTCGCGGCGAGGTCGTCACGCTGCTGGGGCGCAACGGCGCGGGGCGCACGACGACGCTGCGCGCGATCCTGGGACTGACCGGGACGCGCAAGGGCTCGATCCAGGTCAATGGCACCGAAACGGTCGGGATGGCAACCCATCGGGTGGCGCATCTCGGCATCGGCTACTGCCCGGAGGAGCGCGGCATCTTCTCGAGCCTGTCGTGCGAAGAGAACCTGATGCTGCCGCCGCGGGTCGATGCCAGCGGCGGCATGAGCGTCGACGAGATCTACGCGATGTTCCCGAACCTGAAGGAACGCGCCAGGAGCCAGGGGTCGCGCCTGTCGGGCGGGGAGCAGCAGATGCTGGCCGTGGCCCGCATCCTGCGCACCGGTGCCCACCTCCTGCTGCTCGACGAGATCTCTGAGGGGCTCGCGCCCGTCATCGTCAAGAAGCTCGGCGAGATGATCCGGGCGCTCAAGGCGCGCGGCTACACCATCGTCATGGTCGAACAGAACTTCCGGTTTGCGGCGCCGCTGGCGGACCGGTTCTACGTCATGGAGCATGGACGCATCGTCGAATCCTTCGCGGCCGAGGAACTCAAGGCCAAGGAAGAGACACTGCATCAGTTGCTCGGTGTCTAGCGGTAATCATTTCATCGAGGAGGAGACAGAAATGAAATTGAAGAAAGTCGCCGCGGCTGTCGCGGCATGTGGACTGGCGCTGGGATTCTCCGGCGCCCAGGCTCAGAAGCTCTCGGGTGACAAGATCGTCATCGGATTCATTACCGACATGTCGTCGCTCTATTCGGACATCGATGGCCCGGGCGGAGTCGAGGCCATCCGCATGGCGATCGCCGACATGGAGAAGCAGTTCCCCGGCAAGAAGATCGAACTGGTGTACGCCGACCATCAGAACAAGGCCGATATCGCCTCTTCCAAGGTGCGCGAGTGGATCGACCAGTCGGGTGCTGACGTGATCATCGGCGGCACGAACTCGGCGACGGCGCTGGCCAGCGCGAAGGTGGCTGCCGAAAAGAAGCGGCCATATATCTCAATCGGCGCCGCCACCTCGCGCCTGACGAACGAGGACTGCACGCCCTACACGGTCCACTACGCCTATGACACTGTGGCGCTCGCCAATGGAACCGGCTCGGCCGTGGTGAAGAGCGGTGGCAAGTCATGGTTCTTCCTGACCGCCGACTACGCGTTTGGTCATTCGCTGGAAAAGGACACCTCCGATGTCGTCAAGGCGGCTGGCGGCACGGTGGTCGGCGCCGTGCGCGCGCCCCTGAACGCCTCGGACTTCTCGTCGTTCCTGCTGCAGGCGCAGAACAGCAAGGCCCAGATCCTCGGCCTGGCCAATGCCGGTGGCGACACGATCAACTCGATCAAGGCCGCCAACGAATTCGGCGTGACCAAGACGATGAAGCTCGCCGGTCTGCTGATGTTCATCAACGACATCCATGCGCTGGGCCTGAAGACCACCGAGGGCATGTACCTCACGGATGGCTGGTACTGGGATCTGAACAACGACACGCGCGCCTGGGCCAAGCGCTTCTTCGAGAAGATGAAGCGGATGCCCTCGATGCTGCAGGCGGGTGACTACTCGGCAGTCTCGACCTACCTGACTGCCGTGAAGGCCGCCGGGACCGACGACGCCGACGCGGTGATGGCGCAGATGAAGAAGACGCCGATCAACGACATGTTTGCCAAGGGCGGGAAGATCCTGCCGAATGGACGGATGGTGCATGACATGTACCTGATGCAGGTGAAGAGCCCGGCGGAGTCGAAGACGCCGTGGGATTACTTCAAGGTCGTGCAGACCATCCCGGGCGACGTGGCGTTTGCGCCGCCGGGTGGCTCGAAGTGCACGCTGAAGTAGCCTGACGCCCGCACCTGGCGGGGCGCGGTCCTGATCTGGACCGCTCCCCGCCGGCCCCGACGACGCTGCGACCCCTGCCGTTGCGATGACTGAACTGTTCGGAATTCCACTGTCTGCGCTGCTGTCCCAGCTGCTGCTGGGACTGGTCAACGGCTCCTTCTACGCGATGCTGTCGCTCGGGCTGGCGGTGATCTTCGGGCTGCTGAACGTCATCAACTTCGCGCACGGCGCCCTCTACATGATGGGCGCGATCTTCGCGTGGATGGGGCTCACCTATTTCGGCATCAACTACTGGGTGATGCTCATCGTGGCGCCACTGCTGGTGGGCCTGTTCGGGATCATCGTCGAGCGGCTCCTGCTGCGGCACCTGTACAAGCTCGATCACCTGTACGGCCTGCTGCTGACTTTCGGCCTGACGCTGCTGATCGAAGGATTCTTCCGTTCGTTTTACGGCGTGTCCGGTCTACCGTACCAGGTGCCGGAAGCGCTGACGGGCGCCACCAACCTTGGCTTCATGATCATGCCCAATTACCGGGCTTGGGTCGTCGTCGCCTCGCTCGTTGTCTGTCTCGGAACCTGGTACGTCATCGAGCGCACCAAGCTCGGCGCGCTGCTGCGCGCGGGGACCGAGAACGCCAAGCTGACCGAGGCTTTCGGTGTCAACGTGCCGCTGATGGTGACGCTGACCTACGGCTTCGGCGTCGCTCTCGCGGGCTTCGCGGGCGTGCTCGCCGCACCGATCCTGCAGGTGCAGCCGCTGATGGGCAGCAACCTGATCATCGTGGTCTTTGCCGTCGTGGTCATCGGCGGCATGGGATCGATCCTCGGCTCGATCCTGACCGGGCTGGGGCTCGGCGTCATCGAAGGGTTTACCAAGGTCTTCTATCCGGAGGCCTCGTCGACGGTCGTGTTCCTGATCATGGCGATCGTGCTGCTGATCCGTCCGGCTGGCCTGTTCGGCAAGGAGAAATAGCGTGAAGCTGCCGCGCGAGTTCATCCTGTACGCGGTGCTGCTCGCGGGTGTTGCCGTGCTGCCGCTCTTCGGCGCCTATCCGGTCTTCGTGATGAAGGTGATGTGCTACGCGCTCTTTGCGTGCGCCTTCAACCTTCTGATCGGTTTCACCGGGCTGCTGTCGTTCGGCCATGCGGCCTTTCTCGGTGGTGCGGCCTATGCGGCCGGACACGCACTGAAGGTCTGGGGGCTGCCCACCGAACTGGGCCTGCTCGTCGGCCTGGTTGCAGGCGCGGTACTGGGTCTCGTGATGGGAATGCTGGCGATCCGGCGCAGCGGCATCTACTTCTCGATGATCACGCTCGCGCTGGCCCAGATGCTGTACTTCTTCTTCCTGCAGGCCGGCTTCACCGGTGGGGAGGACGGCCTGCAGTCCGTGCCGCGCGGCACGCTGCTTGGCTTTGTGAATCTCGAGAACGACGTCACCCTGTACTACGTCGTGCTGGGCATCTTCGTGCTGGCGTTCCTGCTGATCTTCCGCACGGTTCACTCGCCCTTTGGCCAGGTGCTGAAGGCGATCCGCGAGAACGAGGCGCGCGCGACTTCACTCGGCTACGACACCGCGCGCTTCAAGCTGCTGGCTTTTGTGCTGTCGGCTGCACTCGCCGGGCTCGCGGGCGCGACCAAGACGCTCGTGCTCGGTTTCGCGACGCTGACCGACGCGCACTGGAGCACGTCGGGCCTGGTGATCCTGATGGTGTTGATGGGGGGCATGGGCACGATGCTCGGCCCGATCCTCGGAGCATTCGTTGTCGTCGCGCTCGAGAACAAGGTGGGCGATATCGGCATGTTCCTCGGTCGCGTGACCGGCATCGAGTGGTTCAACGGCCTCGGCGAGGCGGTCACGGTGGTGATCGGCCTGATCTTCGTCATCTGTGTGATGTCGTTCAGGCGCGGCATCGTCGGTGAACTGAACGCGTGGTGGGTGCGGCGACGACTGCAGGGTGCCGCCGCCGCGGACTGACCCGGCCTGTCTTTTAACGCCGAGCCCGCCGTGAACGCGGGACCTTGGCTGCCTCGTCTGGCGCCTGTTGAGCCCGCTTATCGACCGAACGGCGGCGTGTGGTTTCGCGCCCTTCGTCGATACAATCGATCGATCTGTGACGATGCTCCGTGTGCGCGGAGCCCGCGCGAACTCTCATGGCGCTCAATCTTTCAATGATCTACCGTCGCACCGATCGCGGTGTGCGGGAGGTCTATGAGAAGTCGCACAAGTTCACGCAGAGCGAGCGGCTGATCCTGATCCTGCTCGACGGGCGGCTGAACGTCGCGGGCCTGAAGACGCGCCTGCCTAGCCTCAATGACGAGCGCATCGAGCGCGCGCTGAAGAAGCTGCAGGATGCGGGCCTCGTCGAGCCGATGGGTGCGATGGACGGGGTGGGAATGGGCGGTCCGGGTGCGCCCGACGGTCGCCTGGAGCCAGAGGCGGTCGCCCAGTTTCTTGAGCAGAGCGATCTGGACCCGGTCACGATCTTCGGCGACTCCGATGAGTCCGTCGCCAGCGAGCTGGTGCGGGCACGCGTGGAACAGGCTGCCGCGCAGGTCGCGCGCGAAGCAGCAGCCCAGGCGCGAGCGACATCAGCTCAGCGCCAGACCTCCAGGGATTACGGGGGCGCTCAAGTGAGTGTGCGCTCACACGAGACGAAGGCCGCGCCCTCGAGCACGACCAAGGCGCCGGACTGGGAAGCGGCTACGCATTTCGCAATCACGACGGTCAACGTCCCGGACCGGCTCGACCTGCAGGAAGAGCGCGACCGGGCGGACACCGAAGAATTGGTCGACGAGCAGCGGCGGCAGGCCGTGCGACGCTGGATGAAGCGGCTCGTGGTCATCGCGGTGCTGGCGGTGCTGGCGGCGGCGCTCTACAGCACGGTCGAGCCATTGCAGCGCGAAGTCAGCGCGCCCAAGGTCGCGGCCAGGCTGACCGAGGTCTTTCGGCAGCCCGTGACGGTGGCCGACACCGAGTTCCGCTTCACACCCTCACCGCGGATGGTCGTTCGGGGCATTGGCGCCGGCGATATCAAGGCCGACGAGGTTTCGCTGCTGATCAACTGGAAAGACCTCTGGAGCGCCTTGCGCGGCGGCCAGTGGGTCTGGGGCGAGGCGACCGTCGCGCCCATGAGCCTGACACTGGCCCAAGCCGGCGCCGTGGCAATGACACTGCCGTCAGCCGCGAACAGCCTCTCGAACAAGATCTCGACCATCCGGTTCGAGTCAATCCGGATCGCCGACTCGGAACTGCTGACGGACCGCTATGAAGCGATGATCCGGCGCGGCGCCGACGGGCGTTTTGGACCGTTGACGGTCCGGCAACTCGACACCGAAGGCGCCATGCGCATCGTGCTTCGGTCAGCGCAGTCGAGCGATGGTCGGCCGGTGCTCGATTTCCGGCTCGACGCGGAGCGCTGGACGCTCCCGTTCGGGCCGAAGGTGCGCTGGAGCGAGGTGCGTGCGAACGGGCGGATCGACGGGAAGCTCATCGAGGTTTCGAGCTATTCGCTGGCCGGGTTCTACGGCGTGACGAGCGGGATGCTCTATGCCGCGAGCGACGTCGAGTGGGTCATCACGGGGCGGGCGACCGGTACCAACATCGACATCGAAACGGTCGTACAGCACCTGCGGAACACGCCATCCGGCCAGGAGCCGCCGCCGCCACCGTTCCAGGGGACGGCCGCCCTCGACCTGAGTGTCGTCGGGCGCGGTGCGACGCTGGACGAGGCAATCCGGCAAAGCGTGGTGGGTGGACCATTCACCGTGCGCTGGGCCGCGCTCAATGGCATCAATTTGGGCCTGGCCGCGACCCAGGGCGCGACCGCGGCCGGACAGACGCGCTTCACCGAATTCGACGGGCTGATGGGAGCCTCCTCGGCAGGGATCCGTTTTGAGGATACGGGCGGCCGGGCCGGTGCCATGGCGGCGCGCGGAGACTTCGCCGTGGCTCCCGACCTGGCCATCGCGGGCACCGTCCGGGTTGAACTCGGCGGCCAGCGCGGAGTACAGACGATCACACTGCGAGTGCGCGGCGACGCCCTGGCGCCGCGGTTCGGTCCCTAGTCCTTCAGGTCAGCCCGCACCCGCCGCGCCGGCGCTGAGTTGACCGCGGCGCATTCGTGCTGTTTCACGTGAAACAGCTGAAGCTCGGTTCCACGTGGAACAGCCGGCCGGTCGCTCGGACCGGCATCCAATCGGCTTACGAGCAGGGCGGCGTCTATACTTTCGCGCTTCGCAGCCGCCAGCCCCTGGACAATGAATTTCCCGGAAGTCTTCGATGTGATCGTCGTGGGGGGTGGGCACGCCGGGACGGAGGCCGTCCTGGCCGCCGCCCGCACGGGTGCCCGCACGCTGCTGCTGACGCACAACATCGAGACCCTGGGTCAGATGTCGTGCAACCCATCGATCGGCGGGATCGGCAAGGGACATCTGGTCCGGGAAGTCGACGCCCTCGGCGGGGCCATGGCGTCGGCGACCGACGAGGCGGGCATCCAGTTTCGCATCCTCAACCGCTCCAAGGGGCCCGCAGTACGCGCAACGCGCGCCCAGGCGGATCGCGTCCTCTACAAGAAGGCGATCCGGCATCGCCTCGAGAACCAGCCAAACCTGTGGCTCTTCCAGCAGGGCGTCGACGACCTCATCGTCGAGGGCGAGCGCGTGGTGGGGGCGGTAACGCAGTCGGGCATCCGTTTTCAAGCGCGCGCCGTGGTCCTGACCGCCGGGACCTTTCTGAACGGCCTGGTCCATATCGGGATGAAGAACTTTTCCGCCGGCCGCGCCGGGGACCCGCCGTCGTTGTCCCTCGCGGCACGGCTCAAGGAACTGCGACTGCCGCAGGGGAGGCTTAAGACGGGCACGCCACCGCGCATCGACGGACGGACCATCGACTACGCGCAACTGGAAGAGCAGCCGGGCGACCTGGACCCGATCCCGGTGCTTTCCTTCCTCGGCTCGGCCGACCAGCATCCCCGCCAGGTTCCGTGCTGGATCACGCATACGAATGACCGCACACACGCGGTGATCCGCGCCAATCTCGACCGTAGCCCGATGTACTCCGGAGTCATCGAGGGTGTCGGACCGCGCTATTGCCCATCGATCGAAGACAAGATCCACCGCTTTGCGGACAAGCCCTCGCACCAGATCTTCCTCGAACCCGAGGGCCTGGAGACACACGAGGTCTATCCCAACGGGATTTCGACCAGCCTGCCGTTCGATGTCCAGATCGCCATCGTCCGCTCGATGAAAGGGCTGGAGCAGGCGCACATCCTGCGGCCTGGCTATGCAATCGAATATGACTACTTCGATCCGCGGGCGCTGAAGGCCTCGCTGGAGACAAAGTCCATTGGCGGGCTGTTTTTTGCCGGGCAGATCAACGGCACCACCGGCTACGAAGAGGCGGCCGCGCAGGGACTGCTGGCAGGACTGAACGCCGCCCGCCTCGTGCGTGGGCAGGAAGCCTGGTCGCCGCGGCGGGATCAGGCCTATCTCGGCGTGCTGGTGGATGACCTGATCACCCGCGGAGTGGCCGAGCCGTACCGCATGTTCACGAGTCGCGCCGAGTACCGCCTGAGTCTGCGCGAGGACAACGCGGATCTGCGCCTGACGGAAATCGGGCGCAGCTTGGGCTGTGTCGACGACGCGCGCTGGGACGCCTTCAACCGCAAGCGCGATGCCGTGGCGCGCGAAATCGAGCGACTGAAATCGACGTGGGTGAACGCTCGCATCCTGCCCGAGGCCGAAGCGGCGCGAGTTTTGGGGCGCGGCATCGAACGTGAGTACACGCTCGCTGACCTTCTCAAGCGGCCTGAAGTGACCTACGCAGGGATGCTGTCGCTGCGCCTGGCGGACGGCACGGCCGTCGGCGGACCGGTCGAAACAGGAGCCGTGGACGCCGCCGTGGCCGAACAGGTGGAAATCCAGATCAAGTACGCCGGCTACATCGCGCGCCAGGACGACGAGGTCCTGCGTCATGAGTCCAGCGAGTCGACGCGCATTCCGGAGCGGCTCGACTACGACGCCGTCCGCGGCCTGTCGATCGAGGTCCGGCAGAAGCTGAAGGCGCAGCGGCCGGAAACCGTCGGCCAGGCCTCGCGCATCTCGGGCGTGACGCCGGCCGCCATCTCATTGCTGCTGGTCCACATCAAGCGACTCAACAAGGCGGGTGGCGGAAAGCTCGCGGCCTGAGTCCGTGTTCTCCACGTCCGACCTCGCGGATGGCGTAGCCGGACTGGGCCTCGCGCTGCAGCCGGAGCAGCTCGATCAGCTGGTCCGTTACGCCGACCTGCTGACGCGCTGGAACCGCGTGCACAACCTGACGGCGGTCGAACCCGGCCAGACCCTGACGCATCATCTGCTCGACTCGCTCTCGATCGTTCCGACGCTGGCTGTGCGTGCGCACAGCGCGGCGCCGCTGCGGGTACTGGACGTCGGTGCCGGGGGAGGACTGCCAGGCCTGCCGCTGGCGATTGCGCTGCCATCGGCGCACGTCACGCTCCTCGACAAAGTCGAGAAGAAGGTCGCCTTCCTGCGCCAGGCGCAATTGGAATTGCGACTGCCGAATGTCGATGTCGTGCACGCGCGCGTCGAGCAGCTGCGCGCACCGCCGTTCGACGTGATCCTCGCGCGCGCGTTCGCGACGCTGCTGGAGCTCGTACGTCTTTCTCGCCCGCTGCTGGCCAGCGACGGCTGCTGGTGCGCGATGAAGGGCACGCTGCCGCGCGCCGAGATCGAGGAACTCGAACGAGCGCAGCTCGGCGTGCGAATCGCGCAGATCGTTAAACTCCACGTTCCGCGCCTCGCCGCCGAGCGCCATCTCATCGTGATCGAGCCCACCTGATGCTCGGCATTACCGATTTCTGGGCCTTCGTGGTTGCTGTCGCCGTGTTCCTGGCGCTGCCCGGACCCGGCACGTTCGCCTTGCTGACGTCGACCGGCAAGGGCGGATTCCGCGCGGGCGCTGCGGCGACGTTCGGGGTGATCGTCGGCGACCAGGTGCTGCTGTGGCTGGCCGCGCTCGGCGTGGCGGCTGTCCTGCAGGGGCATCCGATCCTGTTCAAGTCATTGCAGTACGCCGGCGCCGCGTATCTGGTGTTCATCGGCGTACGTCTGATCTTCAGCCGTGGCGCCAGTGCTCAGCCGATACCGATCCGTGCGGGGCAGTACTTCCGCCAGGCACTGCTGATCACGCTGCTGAATCCGAAGGCCATCGTGTTCTACATGGCGTTTTTTCCGCTGTTCATCGATCCGGCGACGCAGCAGGGCGCGGTCACCTTCGCTGTCATGGCCATCACGATCGCCGTGTTGACGCTGGCTTACTGCCTGACGCTGGTCGCGTTCGCCCATGCGTTGACCGCGCAGGTCAAGGCGCATCATCGGGTGGCGCGGGCGCTCGAGCGCCTCGCCGGCGCCGTGCTGGTGGCATTTGGCATCAGGCTCGTGCAATGAGCAGATGCCGGTTGTCGCTTGCGATTGCCGTCGCCCTGGTCACCACCGTTGTGACCGCCAGTGCGACCGAACCTCCGCTCGCCACAGTCGGCAGCGTCGACGTCGCTCGTTACGCCGGGCTCTGGTACGAGATCGCAAACTATCCGAATCGTTTCCAGAAGATCTGCGTCCGCAACACAACCGCCGAGTACACCGTGCGGGACGACGGCAACGTGCGTGTCGTCAACCGTTGCGATACCGCCGACGGCACGTCGAACGTTGACGGACTGGCGCGCCGAGTCGGCGGCAGTACCGACAAGCTGGAAGTCAGTTTTCTTCCGGCGGCGCTGCGCTGGTTGCCGATCGGATGGGGCGATTACTGGGTGATCGGGCTCGCGCCCGACTATCGCTACGCCGTGGTGGGCGAGCCCTCGCGCAAGTACCTGTGGGTTCTCTCGCGCACACCGACACTCTCGGCCGAGGATCGCCGCGCGATCGATGCTCTTCTGCGCGAGCGAGGCTACGACCCGGCCCTTCTCGTCGCCACCGCGCAGGATCCCCGCTAAGTGGCGCGCATCTTCTGCATCGCCAACCAGAAAGGCGGCGTCGGCAAGACGACAACCGCGGTCAACCTCGCCGCGGGTATCGCGGCGCACGGGCCGCGCGTCCTGCTCGTCGATCTCGATCCGCAGGGCAATGCCACGATGGGCAGCGGCATCGACAAGCGACTGCTCCCGGCGACCGTCTACCAGGTGCTGCTCGGCCTGAGCGATGTCGCGACTGCGCGGCAGCGGGCCGAGCACGGTGGCTACGATGTGCTGGGGGCCAACCGCGAACTCGCCGGCGCCGAAGTCGAACTGGTCGACCTGGATGACCGCGAGACTCGGCTCAAGCGCGCGCTCGCCGCGGTCGATGGCGAGTACGACTTCATCCTGATCGACTGCCCGCCGTCGCTTTCGCTATTGACACTCAATGGCCTGTGCGCGGCGCATGGCGTCATCATCCCGATGCAGTGCGAGTACTTCGCGCTTGAAGGACTCGCTGATCTCGTCAACACGATCAAGCGCGTTGCCGCGCACCTGAATCCGGACCTGACGATCATCGGCCTGCTGCGCGTGATGTTCGATCCGCGCATGACGCTGCAGCAGCAGGTTTCCGAGCAGCTGGTCGCCAAGTTCGGCGACAAGGTCTTTGCCACGATCATTCCGCGCAACGTGCGCCTGGCCGAGGCGCCGAGCTACGGCCTGCCCGGCGTCGCGTACGACCGCACCTCGAAGGGCGCGCAGGCCTACATCGCGTTCGGCGCCGAGATGATCGAACGCATACGCGCCCTCTGATGCTCGACCCGCGCGGCCTGCCTGCTTCCCTGCGATCGGCCGCCGATGCGGTGGGCGCGCGGCTCGAGGATGCCGGACTGACCTCGTCGCAACCGCCCCAGCAGGCAATCTACGACGGCTGGCTGCTGCGCTACTCGGCGGGCAAGGCGAAGCGCGCGCGATCGGTCAACGCGATCGGTGCGGGGCGGTTGCCGATTGAGCGCAAGCTCGCGGAGGTCGAGTCGTTCTACCGACGCGTTGCGCTGCCGTGCCTGTATCGCGTGACGCCGTTTTCCGAACCCGCAGCGCTCGACCGCGCGCTCGAGAGCGCGGGCTACATCGCCCAGGATGAGTCGCGCGTGATGCTGCTGGAACTGGCGGCACGGCCTGGCGTAACCGTCCCTGCCATCGAGCCAGTGGCAACGGATGTCGTCGAGTTCGCGGGTATCGCCGGCCTGTTGCGCGGTTCCACTGCCAGCGTGGTTGCGGCCGAAGGGCAACGCATGGCGCATATGGCGCTGCCGGCGCGTTACCTCGTGGTGTACGACGGCTCGCAACCTGTCGCCTGCGGCAGCCTCATCGTCGACGCCGAATGCGCCGGTGTATTCAATATGGTGACGTCCGCCGAGCGGCGCGGCCGTGGCTATGCCACCGCGATCGTGCAGGCCTTGCTGAGTCAGGCCATCGCCGCGGGCGCGCGCTACGCCTACCTGCAGGTCGACGCCGCGAACGCGCCGGCCCGTCACATTTACGAACGGTTCGGGTTTCGCGACCGGTATGCGTACTGGTATCGCGCGGCTCCTGCCAGCGAAGGAAAGACGTCATGATCAAACGGCCCAAGGGCCTGGGACGGGGCCTCGATGCGCTCCTCGGCGGCGAGCCGCCTCCTCCGGCGGCGGCCTCGGCGCCCGCGACGCTCCCGGTCGCACGCCTGCGTCCCGGCAAGTACCAGCCGCGCACCCGCATGGACCCGCAGGCGCTGGCGGAACTCGCCGACTCGATCAAGGCGCAAGGCATCATGCAGCCGATCCTCGTGCGGCCGGTCGACGGCGGCCAGTACGAGATCATCGCCGGCGAACGGCGCTACCGCGCCGCGCAACTGGCCGGGCTCGACGAAGTGCCGGTGCTGGTGAGGCCGGTGCCGGACACCGCCGCGCTCGCCATGGCGCTGATCGAGAACATCCAGCGCGAGGACCTCAACCCGCTCGAGGAAGCGCAGGGCGTGCAGCGGCTGATCCGCGAGTTCGACTTCACGCACGAGCAGGCCGCACAGGCGATCGGACGTTCGCGCAGCGCCACGTCCAATCTGCTGCGCCTGCTGAACCTCGCATCGCCCGTGCAGGAGATGCTGCTCGGCGGGCAACTGGACATGGGTCACGCACGGGCGCTGCTGGCGGTCGAGGCCGCCGTGCAGATCCAGCTCGCGCATCGCATCACCGCGCGCGGCCTGTCGGTGCGCGAGGCCGAGGCGCTGGTCGCCCGGCACAGCCGGCCACCGGCCGCCGCCGCGGGCAAGCCCGCCCGCGATCGCGACCTGGTGCGGCTGGAGGAAGAACTCGCGGACGCGCTCGGCGCCAGCGTGCACCTGGACGCCAACGCCAAGGGGCGCGGGAAGCTGGTCATCGCGTTCTCCAGCCTTGATCAGCTCGACGGCATCGTGGCCCGGCTACGTAGCCGATAAGGCACGGGACCCGCTTGCGCGGCGCAACACAAATTTGACCCGGGGTTGCGCCACCTCGTAGAATCTTGCGGTTTTGGCGAAAACGGACTCAAGATCCCGCCGCAGGGCGCTCGGAGCGTTTCCATGTTCCGGATCGTCCTGCTGCAGATACTCACAACCGCCGTCGTTTCGCTGCTGAGCGCGCTCATCGGAGGAGCGCCGGCGGCGATCTCCGCGCTGTTGGGGGGAGCCGCCTGCTTCATACCGAACGGTTTGTTCGCGCTGAAGCTGGCCGCTGCGGCCCGCCGGCCCCAAGGGACCGATGCGGCCGTGTTCTTGATCGGCGAATTCGTCAAGGTCGTCTCGACGATCGCGCTGCTGGCGCTGGTCGTGGCGACCTACAAGAACCTGGTGTGGCTGGCGATGCTGGTGTCCATCATCGCCGTGCTGAAGAGCTACGTACTGGCGCTGCTGATCAAATAAGGACGACTTCCCCATGGCTGCCACCGGCCAGGCTCCCACCGCCACCGAATACATCGTCCATCACCTGACGCACCTGACGTCGACGGGCGAGAAGCAGAAGTTCATCGTCGACTTTTCGGTCTTCAACGTCGACACGATCTTCTTTTCGGTGCTGGTGCTCTGTAGCGTGCTGCTCGTGCTGTGGCTGGTGGCGCGCAAGGTGACCTCCGGCGTCCCGGGCCGCTTCCAGGCCGCGGTCGAATCGCTGGTCGAGCTGGTCGAGGAGCAGAGCAAGTCGATCGTCCACGGTGACCGCACGTTCATCGCGCCGTTGGCGCTGACGGTGTTCCTGTGGATCGTGATGATGAACGCGATCGACCTGATCCCGGTGGAACTGTTCCCATGGATCGCGCACAACGTGTTCCACATCGAATACCTGCGCCCGCTGCCGACCGCGGACCTGAACGGCACGCTCGGCATGGCGCTCGGCGTGCTGACGCTGATGATCTACTACGGCGTCAAGATCAAGGGTTTCGGCGGCTGGGTGCATGAACTCTTCACGGCGCCCTTCGGCTCCCACCCGGTGCTGTGGCCGTTCAACTTCCTGCTCAACCTGATCGAGTACGCCGCCAAGACCGTTTCGCTCGGCATGCGACTGTTCGGCAACATGTACGCCGGCGAGCTGCTGTTCTTCCTGATTGCGCTGCTCGGCGGCTACGCCGCCCTGAATGCCACCGGGATCATGCTGACGATCGGCCACGTGCTGGCCGGCACTGCGTGGCTGCTGTTCCACATCCTGATTGTCCTGCTGCAGGCGTTCATCTTCATGATGCTGACGCTGGTTTACATCGGGCAGGCGCACGAAGGCCATTGATTCACCCATAACCGCCATCATCTTTTGCACTGAGGAGTAGTTGAAATGACGAACGTCGCATTCGTTGCCCTGGCCACCGGCCTGATCATCGGCCTGGGCGCCATCGGTGCCTGCATCGGCATCGGCATCATGGGCGGCAAGTACATCGAGGCCGCGGCGCGCCAGCCCGAGCTGATGAACACGCTGCAGACCAAGATGTTCCTGCTGGCGGGCCTGATCGATGCCGCGTTCCTGATCGGCGTCGGTATCGCGATGATGTTCGCGTTCGCGAATCCGTTTGCCGGCTGACGCCGGGCGAACGCCTCCGAACGATCAACCTCAGCTGCGGGCCCGGCGCCAAGCGTCGGGCCGGCACATTCCGGGTTTCTTATGAACATCAACGCCACGCTGTTCGTCCAGCTGGTGGTCTTCTTCATCGGGGCATGGGTCACGATGAAGTTCATCTGGCCACCTCTGATCAAGGCGCTTGACGAGCGCCGCAAGAAGATTGCCGACGGCCTGGCGGCCGCCGACCGCGGCAACCGCAGCCTCGACGACGCGCAGAAGAAGATCGCGCAGCTCGATGCCGAAGCGCGTGCCCGTGCCCAGGCCCTGATCGCGGAAACCGAGAAGCGTGCCCAGGTGCTGATCGAGGAGGCCAAGGGGCAGGCCAAAGTCGAAGGTGATCGCCTGATCGCTTCGGCCAAGGCCGAAGCGCAGCAGGAAGTGGTGCGCGCCAAGGACTCGCTGCGCGACCAGGTGGCGGTGCTCGCCATCGCGGGCGCCGAGCAAATCCTGCGCCGCGAAGTCAATCCACAGGTCCACGCCGACCTGCTGTCGCAGCTCAAGGCGAAGCTCTAGCCATGGCCGAACTGTCGACCGTTGCCCGTCCGTACGCGGAGGCCCTGTTCTCGGTCGCACAAGGCTCCGGCACGTCGCTGGATGCCTGGCTCACCTCGACCGACGAACTGGCGAACCTGATGGCTCATCCGCAGGTGGCGGAAGTCGTTGCGGACCCCAATCTCGACCACGCGCAGGTGCTTGGTCTGCTGACCGGCATGCTCAAGACGCCGCTGCCCGAGGCGGGCGGCAACTTCCTCAAGCTGCTGATCGAGAACCAGCGCCTCGCGGTGCTGCCCGAGGTCGCGGTGCAGTTCCGGCGCCTGAAGAACTCGGCCGAAGGCGTGGCCGATTGCCTGATCGAAACGGCGTTCCCGCTCAGCGATGCGCAGGTGGCCGAGCTGGTGACGTCATTGGCCGCGAAGTTCGGCCGCAGGCTCAAGCCGGAAGTCCGCGTGAACGCGGAGCTGATCGGCGGCGTGCGCGCCACGGTTGGCGACCAGGTCCTCGACGGCTCGGTCCGTGCGCGGCTCACAGACATGCAGACAGCGCTTACTGCCTAAGCGGCGCCTGAAATTTTTCGGAGTTGAAAGATGCAACTCAATCCCAGTGAAATCAGCGAACTGCTGAAGTCCCGCATCAAGGGCCTCGGCGTCTCGACCGAACTGCGCACGCAGGGCACGGTCGTCACGGTGACCGACGGCATCTGCCGCATCCACGGCCTGTCGGACGTGATGCAGGGCGAGATGCTCGAATTTCCGAACAACACCTTCGGCCTGGCGCTGAACCTCGAGCGCGACTCGGTCGGCTCGGT
>Ga0209254_10000255_pt1 | contig 40059 bp, 36 predicted proteins | sample FrelakmetDIP11DI_FD_187148 | JGI IMG/M metagenome (GOLD analysis project Ga0209254, IMG submission 187148) | Freshwater lake sediment microbial communities from the University of Notre Dame, USA, for methane emissions studies - DIP11 DI (SPAdes)... | ecosystem: Environmental > Aquatic >... | reverse complement strand
GTTCCCGGACCAGATCGCCTCGGTCGTGAAGGCCGGTGGCGGATTCGACGAGGTGTTGCGCACCGGCGCGCCGGATGCGCAGACACTGGTGCTGCGCGGCACGATCACCCAGTACGACCCGGGCAACGCGGCCTTGCAGCTGCTGGTGGGCTTCGGGGCCGGCACGGCCAACTTCGACTCCAAGCTGCAGCTCGTCGACGGCGGCACCGGCAGCGTGCTCGGTACGTGGAACGTGGACAAGAACAGCTGGGCGCTGGGCGGAGTCTTCGCCGCCAGCCAGAAGCCGGAGGACTTCATGCAGGAAGCTGCCAAGAAGATCGGCACGGAGCTGTCGGACAAGCGCAAAGCGGGTTCGATCAAGAAACCGGCGAACTGACCCGCGCCGTCCCGCAGGGCGCCGGTCCGGGCTGCGCCAGCCCGGACCGGCGCCCTATGTCATTGAGGGGACTCGATTACTGCGGCGCAAGAGACGCCGGCCCCGGGCCATGCGCCCCATCCGGTTCCCCGCGGGATGCGCAAGTCCTTGCCGAGCCTCAGGAATCAGCTATTGCGGCAGCGCAGCAATCAAGGGCATAGTCGGAGGGTCGCGGGGCCGTCCGCCCCGCCCACTGCGGGGGATTGCAGCGGTGACGACTTTCCTTTTCTGGTTCCTGCTCATCATCGGCGGCGCGCTGTTCCTCGCCTACCGCCAGCTGTCCCTGCGGGCCGCGACCCTCGCGGCCGGCGCGGCGCTCGTTGCCTACAGCTTCATCGGTGCGCACCCGGTGTGGTGGCTCGCACTGCTGTGGGCGGGCTTCGCGGTACTCGCGCTGCTCAACGTGGACCCGGTCCGCATGCGCTTCGTGACCAAGCCGTTCCTGATGGTCTACCGCCGCATGCTGCCCACGATGTCCGACACGGAGCGCGAGGCGCTCGAGGCCGGCACCGTGTGGTGGGACGGCGAACTGTTCACCGGCAAGCCCGACTGGAACAAGCTCCTGTCCGCGAAAGCACCACAGCTCACGGAGGAGGAGCAGGCGTTCGTCGACGGTCCCTGCGAGGAACTCTGCCGCATGCTCGACGAGTGGGACATCACCCACCGCCGTGCAGACCTGCCGCCCGAGGTCTGGGAGTACCTGAAGAAGAAGGGCTTCTTCGCGATGATCATCCCGAAGAAGTACGGCGGACTCGAGTTCTCCGCCTACGCGCACTCCTGCGTGCTCGTGAAGATCGCGAGCAAGAGCGCGAGCTGTTCCTCCACGGTCGCGGTACCCAACTCGCTCGGCCCGGCCGAGTTGCTGCTGCACTACGGCACCGAGGAACAGAAGAACCACTACCTGCCGCGCCTCGCGCGCGGCGAGGACGTGCCCTGCTTCGCGCTCACCGGGCCGCGCGCGGGATCCGATGCCGCCTCTATCCCCGACACCGGAATCGTCTGCCGCGGCACCTACGAGGGCCGCGAAGTCGTTGGCATCCGGCTCAACTTCCAGAAGCGCTACATCACGCTCGCGCCCATCGCCACCGTGATCGGTCTCGCCTTCAAGCTCTACGACCCTGAGAAACTGCTTGGCGGCGAGCAAACCGACTACGGCATCACCTGTGCGCTGATCCCGCGCCGCACGCCGGGCGTGACCATCGGGCGGCGCCACTTCCCGCTCAACGTTGCGTTCCAGAACGGGCCCTTGTCGGGCAAGGACGTGTTCGTGCCGCTCGACGCGATCATCGGCGGGCCGGCGATGGCCGGCCAGGGCTGGCGCATGCTGGTCGAGCAGCTCTCCGTGGGCCGCTGCATCTCGCTGCCGTCGAACTCCTGCGGCGGGGCGAAAGCGGGCGTGTACGCATCGACTGCGTACGCACGCATCCGCAAGCAGTTCGCGCAGCCGGTCGGCCGCTTCGAGGGCGTCGAGGCGGCGCTCACCCGCATGGCCGGCGCCTCCTACATCATCGACGCGGCGCGCTCGGTGACCACCGGCGCCATCGACGGTGGCGAGAAGCCCTCGGTGCCCGCCGCGATGCTCAAGTACCACTGCACCGAGCTCGGCCGGAAGGTCGCCAACGACGCGATGGACGTGCAGGGCGGCAAGGGCATCTGCCTGGGCCCGAAGAACTACCTCGGTCGCGGCTATCAGGTGGTGCCCGTGGCGATCACTGTCGAGGGAGCGAATATCCTCACGCGCAGCCTGATGATCCTCGGGCAGGGCGCGATCCGCTGCCATCCGTACGTGCTCAGCGAAATGAACGCCGCGAAGATCAAGGACAAGGCACAGAGCCTGCGCGACTTCGACGCGGCGCTGATGGGGCACCTCGGCTACACGATCTCGAATGCCGCGCGCTCGTTCGTGATGGCCGCCACGCTCGCGCGCTTCTCCGAAGCGCCGACCGACGGTGCCACGCGCCGCTACTACCAGCACGTCAACAAGTTCAGCGCGCAGTTCGCCTTCGCCACCGACATGGCGATGCTGACGCTCGGCGGATATCTGAAACAGAAGGAGCACCTCTCGGCACGCCTGGGCGACGTGCTCTCGGCGCTCTACATGGCTTCGATGGTGCTGAAGCACTGGGAGAATCAGGGCCGCAAGGCTGACGACCTGCCACTGGTCGAGTGGAGCTGTCGCACGCTGCTCTACGAGGCCCAGGAGCAGCTGCATGGCTTCCTGCGCAATTTCCCGAACCGCTGGGTCGCGGGACTGATGCGGATCGTGATCTTCCCGCGCGGCCGCACGTATTTCGCGCCGGGCGACCGCCTCGGACGGAAGATCGTGCAGCAGTTGATGGTGCCGTCGGAGACGCGCGAGCGGCTCGCGCATGGCATCTACAAGACCGTCGAGCCGGGCAACCCGATCGGGCTGCTGCAGGAGGCGCTGGTGCTGTCGGTGGCGGCGGAGCCGCTGGAGAAGAAGCTGCGCGTCGAGGGAGTGAAGACCGGGCGCATCACCGCGCTCGACCCGCCCGGACAGATCGAGCAGGCGCTGGCGGCGGGGCTGCTGACCGCGTCCGAGGCGCAGCTGCTGCGCGACTACGACCGCAAGGTGATGGACATCATCAACGTGGACGACTTCAGCAGCGAGGAGCTGATGGCGGGCGTGCAGGCGGAATCGCGCAACGAGCCACTGCGGCACATCGCCTGAGTGCGGACGCGCGAGTGGCGCCCGGCGGCGGTCCGGGCGCCGTCCGGCGTCCGCCTCAACCGCCGCCCAGGAAGTCCACCGCCAGGCTGGCGAGCGAGCGCACGCCGACGGGAAGGGCTGCCTCATCCACGAAGAACAGCGGCGAGTGGTTCTGCGCCGCGGTCTGCTCCTGGCCGGGCGGCGTCACGCCCAGGAAGAAGAACATCCCCGGCACCTGCTGCTGGAAGTAGCTGAAGTCCTCGGCCGTCCCGGTGAGGGGCCCGACGCTCACCTTGCCGGGACCGAGGATGCGCTGGAGCGTCGGCACCATGCGCTCGGTAAGAGCGGGATCGTTGACGGTCACGGGGTAGCCGAGATCCCAGGTGACTTTGGCCGAGCCGCCCGCAGTCCGCGCATACTCGGTCGCGATGCCCTCGATGCGGGCGCGGATCCGCGCGCGCTCCTCGTTGTCGAACGCACGCACAGTCCCGACCAGCTCGGCCTTGTCTGGAATGATGTTCGAGCGGTTGCCGGCGGCGAACTTGCCGACCGTGACCACGGCTGGCGCCTTCGCGATGTTCACGTTGCGCGAAACGATGGACTGCAGCGAGGTCACGATCTGCGCGCCGATCACGATCGGATCCACGCCGCCCCACGGCACCGCGCCGTGGGTCTGCTTGCCCGTGATCTCGATCGTGAACTCGTCGGCGCTCGCCATCAGCGGACCGGCGCGGTAGACGACGTGGCCGACGGTGTAAGGGAAGACGTGCAGGCCGAAGATGGCGTCCACCTGGGGATCGCGGAGCACCCCCGCCGCGATCATGGGTTCCGCGCCGCCGGGGCCCTCCTCCGCCGGCTGGAAGATGAACTTGACGGTCCCCGGCAGCTCGGCGCGCAGCTGCGCGAGGACCGTGGCAGCGCCCATCAGCATCGCGACGTGGGTGTCGTGGCCGCAGGCGTGCATCACGCCGGTCTCCTGCCCGTTCCACATCGCCTTCTGCACGGACTTGAAGGGCAGGTCCACCTGCTCGGTGACGGGCAGCGCGTCCATGTCGGCGCGCAGCGCCACCACCTTGCCGGGCCGGCCGCCCTTGAGGATCCCGACGACGCCAGTCCCCGCGACGCCGGTCTGCACCTCCATGCCGAGGCTGCGCAGGTGTTCGGCAACGATGCGCGACGTGCGCACCTCCTGCAGACCGAGTTCCGGATGCTGGTGGATGTCGCGCCGCCACGCGACCACCTGCGGCAGAACGTCCGCCGTCGCGCGTTCGATCGCCGCTGGCGTCGCGCCGGAGGCGGCTGCCGCGATGGAGGCTGTGGTGAGAAGTGCCATGGCGAGGGCAGTCGAGCGCATCTGACGTCAGTCCTTGCCGGGTCGCCGGCCGCGAGTAGGAGGGGAGCGTGGCGGCGCATCATGCCACGGGTTCGGCCGGGCCCCGTGGTCCGGCGCAGTGGCCGGCCGGGGCGGCCCGCCGGGTTTTGCTACCCTTCGCGCCGTGCAGCCCCCGACCGATAGTCGCACCGTCCTCTACGAGGTCAACCTCGAGGCCGACGCGGCGATCGCAGGGCCCTTCGATACCTGGCTGCGCGACCACATCGCCGACGTGCTGCAGTTCGAGGGCTTCCACACCGCGGAGATCCTCGACGACGACTCCGCGCCCCCGGGACGCATCCGCCGCACCGTGCAGTACCGGCTGCGCGACCGCGCGGCGCTGGAGCAGTACCTGGCGCTGCATGCGCCAGAGATGCAGGCGGCGGCGGCGGCGCGCTTCGGTGAGCGCTTCAGGCTCGAACAGCGCATCCTCCCGCACCGCGAGGAGTTCGTGCGCGGTGCGTTCTCGACCGAGAACTGCCTCAACTGCGGCGAGGTGCTGCGCGGCCAGCACTGCTCGCACTGCGGCCAGCACGCCCGGGTGCGGGTGCTGTCGCTGTGGGGACTCGTCAGGGACGTGATCGGCGATCTGCTGAACGCCGACTCGCGCGTCTGGCGCACGCTGTGGCCGCTTGCGTTCCGACCGGGACTGCTCACCGAGGAATTCCTGCGCGGCCGTCGCGCGCGCTACACGCCGCCGTTCCGCATGTACCTGGTGCTGAGCGTGGTGTTCTTCGTGCTCGCCTCGTTCGAGGATCCGGGCGGGGAAATCACGCTGCAGATCGACGACAACGAGGCCAATCTCCAGTTGCGGGACGGCGACGCGGTTCCCGCCGGCGGCGCCGGGAAACCAGCCCCCGGGACGGCGACAGAGGCGAATCCGGCCGACGCGACCACGCCGGCCGCCAGCGCCCCGGCCGCGAGCGGCCCGGGGGGGCCGCGTGACAAGCCGCGTCCGCTCGATGCCGACGCGCGGCGCCTCGTGGACCAGATCGTCGGCCGGGTGCCGGCCGAGAGCCGCGATGCTCTGCGGGCGGAGCTCGAGAAGGAGCTCTCGCGGGCCTCGCTCAAGGAGCGCGCGGTGGCCGCCAAGGTGCTGGCCGACCCCTGCTCCGAGGACACGCTCAAGGTCGAGGCCGGGCCGTACCTGGAGCGCTACGAGCCCCGCATCCGCGCGGCGTGCCGGAAGATCGTTGCGGACCAGCAGGGCTTCGGCCGGGCGATGTTCGACAACATCCCGAAGATGATGTTCCTGTTCCTGCCGCTGATCGCGGCAGTGCTGGCGGTGCTGTACTGGCGCTCGGGCCGCTACTATGTGGAGCACCTGCTGTTCGTGGTGCACTTCCACGCGTTCTTCTTCCTGATCGGCATCGTCGCCCTGCTGCTCGACCTGCTCGCGAAGGCGCTGCCCGCAGTCGCCCGCGGCGGCATCGAAGTGGCGCAGGCGGTGCTCGGCACGGCACTGGTCTTCTACGTGCCGTGGTACCTGCTCAAGGCGATGCGCCGCGTCTACGCGCAGAGCTGGTGGAAGACGCTGCCGAAGTTCGCGCTGCTCGGCCTCGCCTATCTGATCAGCCTGATGTTCACCGTCCTCGGCCTGCTCGCCTACACCGCGCTCACGCTGTGAGCCGGAGTCCCGGCCCCGGGGCGCGAGGGCCGCGCCCCGGAAAACCGTCCTCAGCCGGCGCGGGCGAGGTTCGCGTTCGCGAACTCCCAGTTGAGCAGCTTGTCGATCACGGCCGCCACGAAGTCGGCACGGCGGTTCTGGTAGTCGAGGTAGTAGGCGTGCTCCCACACGTCTACGGTGAGCAGCGCCGTCTGCCCGGTGGTGAGCGGCGTGTCGGCGTTCGGCGTCTTCATGATGCGCAGCGCGCCGCGCTCGGCCACGAGCCACGCCCAGCCGCTGCCGAACTGCGTCATCGCGGCGTTGGCGAACTCTTTCTTGAAGTTGTCGAAGCTGCCGAAGGCCGCGTTGATCGCCGGCGCCACCGCGCCCGTGGGCGCACCACCGCCGCCCGGCTTCAGGCTGTTCCAGAAGAAAGTGTGATTCCAGATCTGTGCGGCGTTGTTGAAGATCCCGGCCTTGTCGGCCTTGCCAGCAACCGACCTGATCACCTGCTCGAGCGGTGTCTCGGCGAGATCGGTGCCCGCGACGAGCTTGTTCAGGTTGTCCACGTAGGCCTTGTGATGCTTGCCGTAGTGAAACGACATCGTCTCCGACGAGATCACCGGCGCGAGCGCGTCCATGGCATAGGGCAGGGTCGGCAGTTCGATATGGTGTGTCATGGAGGGATCCTCTGTCGGGGTGCCGCGGCGCTGCGCGGCGATGTGGGATGCAGAAAGGGGAATTATCCCCGGTTCGCATGTCAACGGCGACCGGATGTCAGGGGGCAGCCGTTTGAGGCGGTCCGCCACGCGCAACGGCCGCCACGCAGCGCTCCGGGACGCTTTCGTGACCGCGGATCCCCGGCGCCCGCCCGCAAGTATGCTAGGCAGCATGCACGGCCGGGCCATCCTTCACGTGGATATGGACGCCTTCTACGCGTCCGTGGAGCAACGCGACGACCCTTCGCTGCGAGGCCGTCCCGTGATCGTCGGGGGAACCGGCGCGCGTGGAGTGGTAGCCGCCGCGAGCTACGAGGTTCGCCCCTACGGAGTTCGCTCGGCGATGCCGGTTCGCGAAGCACTGCGCCGCTGCCCCGACGCGGTGTGCGTGCCGCCGCGCATCGGCCACTATGCGTCGGTGTCGAAGCAGATCTTCGAGGTGTTCCACGAGTTCACTCCGCTGGTGCAGGGCTTGTCCCTCGACGAAGCCTTCCTCGACCTGACGGCCGGCACGTCGGCGCTGGGTGACGCCGAGCACATCGCACGGGAAATCAAGCGGCTGATCCGCCAACGCACCGAGCTCACCGCATCGGTCGGCGTGGCCCCCAACAAGCTCGTCGCCAAGATCGCCTCGGACCTGCGCAAGCCGGACGGTCTCGTGATCGTGCGGCTGGAGGAGATCAACGCGGTGCTCGACCCGTTGCCGATCCGCAAGCTCTTCGGCCTCGGCGCGAAGACCGCGCCCAAGGTCGAGGCACTCGGCATACGCACGCTCGGAGACCTGCGCGTGGCGAGCGCGGCGCGACTGCGACCCATCTTCGGACGCTACACGGAGCGAGTGCAGCAGCGCGCCGCCGGAATCGACGAGCGGCCGGTGGTCGCCGATCGTGATGAAAAGCAGATCAGCGCCGAGGAGACTTTCGACATCGACGTCGCCGACCACGCGCGGCTGCGGGCGGAGCTCGTTCGGCTCGCCGACAAGGCCTGTACACGACTTCGTGCGCGCGAGCTCACGGCGAGCTGCGTCAACGTCAAGATCCGTCGCAGCGACTTCGTCACCTACACGCGGCAGCGCCATTTCGCCCCGCCCACCCAGGAGACCCGCGTGATCACGGCGATCGCCACGGAGCTGCTCGAAGCGTGGCTCGCGGGACAGCCCCGCAGTGCCTTGCGCTTGCTCGGCGTCGGCGTGAGTGCGCTCGCCTCGACTTCGCAGCTCGATCTGTTCACTGCGCCGCAGAGCGCGAAGAACCGCGAGCTCGATGCGGCGGTGGACAGGATCCGGGACCGATTCGGCAAGGTGGCGTTGAAACGGGCAAGCGCGCTGGACCCACCCGACGGTGCGCCGCGGCCGTCGAAAACATGAATCGCGCACGAGGCCGCGGCAGGCGTGAACGTCCGATCCGTGAGCGACGTTTTCGAGGCAGAACGCCGTCTGCGGCGGTCAGCGGGCCGGTGACGAGCGGCAGCAGTGCGCCAGCCTGCGAACGGCGATCGTCGGTTCCTCGCTGCCTGCAGCAGCAAGTTCGTGCGCAATGCGCCTGCGTGTGCCACGGCACGACAGGCGCCGCTAGCCATGCCCCACGCCGGCAGGCATCATTGGCGACCCCCGAGCCGCGCAGGCCGCGCTTAACTCCGCATGTACACGAGCTTTTTCGGGCTCCAGGAAAAGCCGTTCGCGATCACCCCGGATCCCCGCTACCTGTATCTCAGCGAGCGGCACGCGGAGGCGCTCGCGCACCTCCTCTACGGCATCAACGAGGCGGGTGGCTTCATACAGCTCACCGGCGAGGTGGGCACCGGCAAGACCACGGTGATCCGCAGCCTGCTCGAGCAGTTGCCGGGCCATGCCGACGTCGCGCTGATCCTCAACCCGCGTGTCACACCCGCGGAGTTCCTGCTCACCATCTGCGAGGAGCTGCACATCGCAGTTCCCGAAAGCGGCCGCGGCAGCACCAAGACGCTGATGGACATGCTCGGTCGACACCTGCTCGATACCCACGCGCGGGGACGCCGCGTGGTGCTGATCGTCGACGAAGCGCAGAACCTGAGCACCCAGACGCTCGAACAGGTGCGGCTGCTCACCAACCTCGAGACCGCAACGACCAAGCTGCTGCAGATCATCCTGATCGGACAGCCAGAGCTTCGTGATCTGCTCGGCCAGCCGGAACTCCGGCAGCTGGCCCAGCGTGTCACCGGCCGCTACCACCTGAATCCGCTGTCGCCCGAGGAGACTGCCGGCTACGTGAAGCACCGCATGCGCATCGCGGGAGCGACCGCCGAGGTATTCACGCCGTCGGCACTCAGCGAGGTGCATCGGCTGAGCAGTGGTATCCCGCGCGTTATCAATGTCATCTGCGACCGCACGCTGCTCGGCGCGTTCACCCACGAGGATCACCGCGCCGGCGCGGGTCTCGTGCGCCAGGCGGCCTCCGAGGTATATGGGCGTCCCGTTCCCGCGCCCTGGCTCAAGTGGGCGACGACCGCAGCTGTCGTCGCCGCCATCGGCCTGGTCGCAGCAGGCATCTGGAGCTTTGCATCACAGCGTGCGACCAGGACTGCCGCGGAAGCCGGGACCGCCCTGCCACCCGCATCGCCCGGCGCGCCGGGCGCACCTGCAACGGCAGCGATCGACTCGGCACCGGCGGCTGCGGTGTCCATGCGGGCCGACGCGGATGCGACGCCTGCACCCTCGGGAGCGACGATTCCGCTCGACGAGCTGCTCGTGCGCCATGGCAACGACACGAGCACCGAGTCCGCGCTCGCGAAGCTGTTCGCGCTCTGGGGCACGATGTACGAGCCGTCCCGCGGGCGAGGCTGCGAACAGGCTGCGCGCCAGGGGCTCGAGTGCCTGTTCCAGAAGGGATCGTGGCCGCAGCTGCGGACGCTCAACCGACCTGCGATCCTCACGCTCACTGACGAGATGGGTCGGATGCACCAGGTCGTGCTGACGGGCCTCACCGATGAGACCGCTACGCTCGACCTCGGCGGCGAACCGCGCGAGGTGTCGATCGTCGCGCTGTCGCGCTACTGGTTCGGCGACTTCCTCTTGCTGTGGCGTCCGCCGCTCGCCGTCGCGAAGGCGCTGGCGCCAGGCATGCGCGGCGAAGACGTTCGCTGGCTGCGCGAGAGCGTTCGCGCCGCGCAGGGGCTGCCCACTGCAGCGCCGGTGAGCGACGTCTACGACGACGATCTCGTGCGACTGGTGCAGGACTTCCAGCGCCAGCATCGCCTGGCCGTCGATGGCGTCGCCGGCGTGCAGACGCAGATCGTGCTCGACACGACGATCAATGCCACGGGCTCGCCGACCATCGTCGCGCCGACCCTGGTGCCGGCAACCGCCGGAGGCTGAGCGATGTCGTTCATCCTCGACGCGCTGCGCAAATCGGAGCACGAACGGCAAAGACAGACGGGCCCGGCGCTCGTCGAGTCGGCCACCGTGGTACCCAGAGCGAGGACCAACCGCTGGGCAACGGCTGCGATCGCGCTGCTGCTGATCAACCTCGTCGCGATTGGCGTCGTGCTGCTCATGAAGTCGCGCGACGAACCGGCGACGGCGACTGCTACGTCCGAGGCCGGACCGACTGCGGTTGCTCCAACGCCCTCGACCGTCACCGCTGTGCCCCAACCCGGTGCGGCTGCGCCGGCGGCGACAGCCGGTCGAGCCCCCGAGTCCCGCGCTCAGGCCTCGATCACTCGCACGACCCCGATGACGCCCCCGATGATGCGCCCCGCTGCGCCACCGCCGGTCACTTCAGGACACAATCCGCTGCAGGAAGAGGTCGCCGCCGACTCCGCGCTACTGGCGGACGAGATCGCGGAGCGTGCTGCCGCGCCACCGCAAGGTCCCCCGGCGGTGCAGTCCTCGGCTCACGTGCGACCCGGCACGGTTGTCTACCAGAGCCTGCCCGAAACCGACTCCGCACCCTCCCAGTCTGCCTCCGGGGCGGCCGAAGGGACGCGGCAACCGAGTAACCTGCCGCGCGCCGACGAGATGGCTGCCCGCACGGGAGCCCCGGAACTGCGGCTCGAACTGCACGTGTACTCGACACGACCCGCCGAGCGCCTCGTGTTCATCAATTCGCGCCAGTACCGCGAGGGCGAAACGACTCAGGAAGGCGCAACGGTCGAGCAGATCACGCCCGACGGCGTGGTCATGAGCATGAACGGCAATCGCTTCCTGCTGCCGCGCGACTGAGGCGCCGTGCGCGTCACCCGCCGGAAGCCGTCGCGATGAAGCTCGAAACCCTCTCTGTTCACGCCGGTCGCGCGCCGGATCCCGCGACTGGGGCGGTACGCGAACCGATCCACCTCTCGACCACGTTCGAGCGGGGTCCCGACGGACAGTACCCTCACGGCTACTCCTACTCTCGCAGCGGCAACCCGAACCGTACCTCGCTCGAGCAGGCGGTGGCGGCGCTCGAGGGCGGTGCGGAGGCCGTGGCGTTTGCCTCGGGCTCGGCGGCGACGCTCGCGGTCTTCTCGCTTGCCGCGCCGGGCGGGCGCGTCGTCTGCTCCTCCGACTGCTATCACGGCACCGCGAAGCAGTTGCGCGAGATCCTGCCGCGCTTCGGCGTGCAGGCCGAGTTCGTGGATACCACCGATCTCGCCGCTGCGGAGCGAGCGCTCTCCCCCGGGGCCACGCTGCTCTGGGTGGAGACGCCGTCGAACCCGCTGCTTCAGGTCAGTGACCTGGCCGCGCTCGCGACGCTTGCGCATGACCACGGCGCCTTGCTTGCCTGCGACAACACCTTCGCAAGCCCGGTGCTGCAGCGGCCGCTCGAGTTCGGTGCCGACTTCGTCATGCACAGCTCGACGAAGTTTCTCGGCGGCCACAGCGACGTGCTCGGCGGCATCGTCGTGGCGCGCGAGCCGGGACCGATGCTCTCGCGGCTGCGTGAGTTCCAGGGGGCGGGTGGCGGCGTGCCTTCACCGTTCGACTGCTGGCTGCTGTTGCGCAGCCTCCCGACGCTCCCGATCCGCGTGCGCACGCAGTCCGCAAACGCGCTGGCCGTCGCTCGACACCTGGCCGACCATCCGCGGATCGAGCGCGTGCACTATCCAGGCCTCGAGGCTCACCGGGGTCACGCCCTGGCCGCGCGACAGATGCAGGGCGGTTTCGGCGCCGTCGTGTCGGTCCAGGTTCGAGGTGGCGCGGCCGAGGCGCTCGCCGTGGCCGCACGGGCGAAGCTCTTCACGCGCGCTACGAGTCTCGGCGGTGTCGAGAGCCTGATCGAGCATCGCGCTTCGATGGAAGGACCGCACACGCAGACGCCACCCAACCTGCTGCGGCTGTCGACAGGTCTCGAGAATCCGGCGGACCTCGTCGCGGATCTCGACGAGGCCCTTTCCGGCTGATCGCGATCAGCTGCCTCCGCAGGCCTGTACCGCGGCCTGGCCACTCTTCAGCGCGGCGATGCAGGCAGCCGGGTCGCTGGGCTTCTCGACGGGGCGGCCGCTCTCTACCCACCCGGCCATGTCGCCCTGGAGGTGCCCGAGATCCCTGTAGCCGTTGCCGGCCAGGACATCGGCGGCCAGCATCGCCCGGCGCCCACTTCGGCAATACAGGACGATCTCCCTGTCCTTTGGCACCTCGGCCAGCCGCGCGGCGAGCTGGTCGTGCGGGATGTTGACCGCGCCCGGCACGTGGCCGGAGGCGTATTCCTCGTGGGTCCGCACGTCCAGCACGAAGGGTGCATCAGCACCCTGCTGCGGCAGCGCCAGGAATGCATCCTGCGTCAGCGGCTTCAACTCGGCATCGCCGGCCAGCGCCACCGACGCCACGAGTGCCAGACATGCGCCCTGGAAAATCTTCCCGATCATTTGCTGCACCTCGCGTGAATCACCGCTCGAGGCGACCTCACTCCTTGTCGAGCACGAAGGTGACTCTCATGCGCACCTTGTACTCGATCACCTTTCCGTCCTTCACGACGACTTCCTGATCGGCGACCCAGGCACCGGTGATGCCGCGGATGGTCTTGCCCGCCCGGCGAATGCCGGACTGGATGGCGTCTTCGAAGCCCTTCTTAGAGGTCGAGGTGATTTCGCTGATCTTTGCAACGGACATTGTGATCTCCTGGTGAGTGGCGCCTTCCCTGCTTCGCCGCGTGCGCGGCGCTCGGGCGGACAGGTTGCGCCTGGCTCGGCACGGACCACAAGTCGTTCGATCCAGCTCCGACCGCGGATTCAGCCGGCCGTCAGAACCAGTTGTAGTTGAAGCTGATGCTGACGCGCTCGCTCGCAGCCGGATTGGGCGGCACCTCGTGGCGCAGCCAGCTTTCGAAGAGGACGACCTTGCCGGCCTCCGCTGCCACCGTGAACCACGAGCGGGACTCGGGGCGGGCATCCGCGCGCCGCGGAGGCGCCGCCATGTAGCGGTCCAGGCGTGGATCCTCGAATTTGATGCCGGCGGCACCGCGCGGCGCGCGCACGTAGTAGGTGCCGCTGATCGTCGAGAGCGGGTGCAGGTGCAGACTGTGGGCCACGAGCCGGGGCATGACGTTGATCCAGCAGTCGGTCATCGCGAGCTCGCGTCCCTCGAGGTCGAACTCCAGTGCCCGGGCGTAGGCACGGATGTGCCGGCGCAGCTTGAGTTCCAGCGCCTCGAAGGTCGGGGACAGCGTGTGCATTCGGTTCAGGGATCCGTATGACGTGTATCCGCCGGGGTAGCGCGTCGCAGACCAGGCCTGCCCCGCGGCATCGTCCTCCCGGTACTGCAGGCACTCGCCGAGCAGCCGCCGGTTGAAGCTCCGCGCGTTGGCCGAGCCCAGCCGTGCTTCATAGACCAGGGTTGGAAACAGGGCACGAATTGTCATGCCAGGAGCATAGCCGAGGGCCTGGCTTTTTTCAGAATCCCTCGACAGATAGAGGATTGGCGCCTTGCGATCCGGCGTCGCCGATCGTATTGTTAAAGGAGGATTAAGTCGAGGCCGCCGATGCCAGCCGACCCGGAACGCCTGCCGCTCAACGCCCTGCGAGTCTTCGAGGCCGTCGCAACGCACTTGAGCTTCACGGCCGCCGCGAAGGAGCTGGGCGTCACCACTGCCGCGGTGAGCGCCCAGATCAAGTCACTGGAGGCCGACATCGGCGTGCCGCTGTTCCGCCGCCACACGCGCGCGGTAGCTCTCACGCAGGACGGCGCCGAGCTGCTGCCGGGCGTTCGCCGCGGACTCGACGAACTGCGCCGCGCGGTCGAGCGCCTGCGGCGCGAGCGTGTCGGCGGACTGCTGAACCTGAGCGTTCCAAGCGAGTTCCTCCAGCGCTGGCTGCTGCCTCGCATTGGCGAGTTCGCGCGCCGCCATCCCGAGATCGAGGTCCGCTTCGGACCGGCGCGCGCCGCGCTGGACTTCGAGCGCGACGATTTCCACGCAGCGATTCTCTACGGCTCCGGACAGTGGTCTGGACTGCGTGCCGAGCGCCTCCTCGACGAGTGGGTCTTCCCGGTCTGCAGTCCGGCGCTGCTCGCGAGGCTCGGGCCCATCGAGACGCTCTCCGACTTCTCACGCTACCCGCTGCTGCACAGCCGCGCAGAGCCCTGGCCCGACTGGCTGCGACGCGTCGGCGGCGACACGACCCGCACTGACGTGCCGCCCCAACCCGATGACGCTTCTGCCACGCTTGCGGCCGTGGAGCAGGGCAAGGGCGTGGCGCTGGCGCGCTGGTCACTGGTGGCGGCCGACCTTTCGGCCGGGCGGCTCGTGCGACCGATGCTGCCGAGCGTTCAACAGCAGAGCTCATGGTTCCTGGCCGCGCCTCCGGAGCGCTTCGCGCTGCCGAAGGTGGTGCGCTTCCGCGCGTGGCTGCTCGACTGCTGCCGCGAGTTTCCGCCGCCCACGGGCGAGACACTGCCGGTCGAGTAGGCGGCTGGTTTCAGGTGCCCGGACCGGGCGACACCGCAAGGGGTGCCGCGGGCAACCGCAGGCGCGCAGTCACTGGACGGTGATCCGAGCCGATCGATTCCGCGACCGAGCTCCCCTCCACGCACACCCCGTTGCTCAAGAGTATGTGGTCGATGCGCAGCGCCAGCGGCCAGAAGCCGGTCAGCCACGTCGGCTGCCAGCGCGGGCCCACGAGTGCGTCGCGCAGGCCCGACTGACCGAGCAGTCGTCCAAACGCTGGCGAGTCTGGCGACAGGTTGAAGTCGCCGACCACGACGGCAGGCGCCGGCCCGGTGCGTACGAGCGTGGCGACCCGATCGAGCGCGAGGTTCCGCGAGCGGGCGAGCGAGGGCGTCATCGGCCAGCGAGCGTGCAGCGCGTAGAAGCGCAGGCGCTGCCCGTCCACGATGACGTCGCCCACGAGCGAGGGGTGGCCGTCACCGGCGAGGTCCACGGGCTCGACGCCTTCGAGCGGCCATCGGCTCAGCACTCCGATACCGTAGGCGTCGCCGCGTTCGACGAGATGCCGGTGAGGGTACTCGGGCAATGCCTCCAGCGCCTCGGCCCAGGCCGGCGTGAGTTCCTGCACGACGAGCAGGTCAGCCGGATGCTCGCCCAGCCAGGCGGTAAAGCGGTGGAACTCCCGATTGCTGTAGTGCAGGTTCGCCGTGACCACGCCGAACGGCGCGCCGGCACAGGCCACCATCGGCGCCTCCGCGAGCGCGCGCTGGGCCACCGGCGCACCGTGCCACACGGCGAGCACCACCGCGACGGTGGACCAGCCTGGTCGACGGAATGCCGCGAGCGCGAGCGCCATCAGCAGCGCGGCCACGGCGTATTGCGGTCGGAAATGTGAAAACAGCTCGAAGGGCCAGCCGAACGGTGCCGCCAGCGCCATAGCGCTCGCGAATGCCAGCAGGGCGAGCGCGAGGAGCAGCAGACGCATCAGAGGAGCGCGCACGGCGCTAGGGAAGTTCCGCGAGGAACTCCTCGAGGGCTGCGACGACCTCGGGCTCGTCGAGCAACGGCGGATGTCCTCGTCGCTCGACACTCAGGCGTCGCAGGTCGGGCTTCTCGCGCCCCATCCGCTCGAAGGTCTCGACGGACAGCACGTCCGAGAGCACACCGCGCAGTGCCAGCACCGGCACGGGCCGCAGCGCCGCAAACACGGCCCACAGGTCCGGAGCGGAGCCCGTCGGCGCGGCACGCACGGCCTCGCCGATCATGGGATCCATGGCAAGCTGCGGGATGCCATCGACGTCGACGTAGCTGCGGCGCGCGTAGACATGCCAGTCATCGTCGGTGAGATCGGGCATCGCGAGGCCGTAGGTCGCTCGCGCCTGTGCCGCGGCCTCCTCCCAGCTTCCGACCGGCGCATGCCGGCCGACTCGCTGCGAGATGCGCTGCAGACCCTCGGGCGCAATCTCGGGACCCACGTCGTTCAGCACCGCGCCGGCGATGGCGGCGGGCCGGGTGGCCGCAATCAGCATCGCGAGGATGCCGCCGAGCGACGTGCCGACCACGACTACTCGGTCGGCGCCAGCCGCGGCCTGCAGCGCCGCGATGTCAGCGAGATACGTGACGGGATGGTAGTTGGACCAGTTCGGGTCACGCTGCGAGCGGCCGCGCCCGCGCAGGTCCGGGGCGAGCACCCGCCGTCCGAGGCGCCGCAGCCGCGGGGCGAGGGACTCGAAGTCGCGGCTGTTACGCGTGAGGCCGGGCAGGCACAGCACGGGCAGGCGTTCGGAATCCGCTGTGTACTCGCGGTAGTAGAGCGTGAGCCCGTCGGCGGAGGAGTAGAAGCGGTCCTCCCACCCGGCTCCATTGACGCGATCGGCTGTCATTGCGCCCCGTTTCGAACGGATTCCGCGCGCAACCCGCGCCTGGGGATCTTGCCATTCGTATGGCACCGGAGCGAGTCCCGGAACGTGACACCGCTCACGCGCCGAAGCTGCCGTCGATCTCGCCGCAGTCCTCGGGCGCGAGGCGATCGCGATGCGCATACTGTGCCGGCGGCGTACGCTGCTTACCGTGGCCGCGAAGCACGCCTTCGTGACGATCGAGGAGCCAGGCGCATGCGTCGAATTCCCTGCCAGGGACGCGGCGGGGAACGTCACCGGTCAGTGGATCGCCGTGGATGGTGGATCGACAGCCCGGTGAACCGACTGGCAGGCAGGGGAGATCGAAGCTTGATCCTTGATACTCAACCGTCGAAGTCACCGGGTGGCCGGCACGCGCCCGCGATGGCGGCACTCGTTGCCGGCGCGCTCGCACTCGCAGGCTGCGGCGGGCCCGCGCAGCCCTCGACGCTCCCGGCGCTGCCGATCGATCCCGCGTCGGTCACGGTTTCCGGGCTGTCCTCAGGCGCGGCCATGGCCACTCAGCTGCACATCGCGCACTCGGGAGTGATCCACGGTGCGGCCCTGGTCGCCGGCGTGCCGTACCAGTGCTCGGGCGGCACCCTCCGGCACTCCCTCGGCCGCTGCATGAAGGCCAACGAGCCGATCCCGACACCCGAACTCATCGAACTCACGAGCCTGCTCGCTCTCGAAGGTTACATCGATCCCATCGCGGATCTCGCCGACGACCGCGTCTGGATCTTTCGTGGCGCGCTGGACCCGTACGTGCAGAAGCCGGTCGCGGACGCCATCCAGTACTACTACGAGGCGCTGGTGAACCCGGCCAACGTGGCGCGCGTCGAGCTGGAGCAGGCCGCGCACACGTTCCCGACTGCTCGGACCGACGCCTCGGCCTGCAACGAGACCGAGCCGCCTTTCGTCGGCAGCTGCGGGTATGACGGGGCGGCGGCACTGCTGGCCCATCTCTATGGAACGCTCTCGCCGAGCCGTGCACCGCGCGAAGGCGAACTCGTGGAGTTCGACCAGCAGCCCTATGCGAAGGCTGCCGGCAGCGAGGGGCTGGCGGACAAGGGACTGCTGTTCGTGCCCGAGACCTGCCGCCCCGGCGGCGACCGACAGTGCCGGCTGCACGTTGTCTTCCACGGCTGCAAACAGGGCCTGCCCGCCATCGGCCGGGCGTTCGTACTCGGCTCGGGTTACCTCGATGTCGCCGCTGCCAACCACGTTGTCCTGCTCCTGCCACAGATCGAAGCCAGCTACCACCCGCTGAATCCGATGGGCTGCTGGGACTGGTGGGGTTACGAGGGGGAGGACTACGCGACCAAGCGCGGACCGCAGGTTGCGGCCGTGCGGGCCATGGTCGCGGATCTGCTGGGCGAAACGCGCGAGTAGTTGCGCGACGGCGGGCGCTCAGGCCTGGGCGCGCGCGCGCTGCGAGCCATACAGGACGCTCAGCCGCCGCACGCCTTTCACTCGTCGTGACGAGCGGCGGATCTCGCGCATGAGTCGCAGCAGGACATGCAGTCCCTCGCGCTCGCCGCCGGCGCAGTACTCCTCGCGGAGGCCGACGTGCAGCACGGCGATGTGCTCAAGGTCCGCACGCACGTAGATCGCGACGCCGATCGGTCGGCCGGTCGCTGCCTCGAGCGCGAACAGCGACTGCACCTCGGCAGGTCCCGCCAGGCGCACTCGTAGCCACCCGCTGTCATCCTGGATCTCCGGCGGCCCGAAGCGGTCGATGGCCTCCACGATGCCGCGCGACACACGGTGCTGACAGGCGTTGAAGAACAGCAGTCGTTCGAGCGTCGCACGATGCTCGGCGGCAACCCTCGACGCGAATGCGACCTCGTCGGCCATGCTTTTCCCCGGGCCGGTGCTCCGGCCTTCTGCGAAGTGAGCCCGGATCATGCTTGCGGCGCCAGCTTATGTCGAGAAGCTGAGAACACCCGGCCTTGCTGCATTGCCGCAGTCATCCGCGCCAAGAGCGTCCTCGACCACGGGAAACTTTGAATTGCCTCGGGTTTTCGTGCGGTCCCAGTGGACCGGGCGACGCTCGTGAGGCGCAATCCGGAGATGGGGGGACTGACCAAGAGACAGCGCGACTCCTCGGGCGCGGCGGATGCTGCGCCCGCCGTAGACGTGGTCGCGCTTTGCCTGGATGTCGCGCTCTGCCAGGCGATCCACGGCGCCGTCGGCGCGCAGAACTCGGTGTGGAACGCGCGCAGCCCGGAGGAATCGGTGGACCTCCTCATGTCCGGGCACTGCGGGGTGCTGTTCATCGACATGGGCGCAGTGCCGGCGCAACCCGCGTCCCTGGTGCAGCAGATCACCGACCAGTTCCCCGACGTGGTCATCGTGGTAGCCGGTCGCCGTGACGACCAGAAGCTGCTCGCGCAGCAGATCAGCGACGGCCTCGTTTACCGATTCATGCACAAGCCGCTGTCGCCGAAGCGCGCGGAGATGTTCCTGAATGCAGCGATGCGGAGTCACCTCGAGCGACGTGGTGGACGCCCCGCAATGCAATTGCTGCCGGCGTTGGAAGAGCCGCGGCAGCGACCGGATGCACTCAAGTGGGTGTTCGTGGGCAGCGGCCTGCTGCTGTTCCTGCTGCTGGTCGGAGCCGCTCTGACGGAGCGCTACGGGAGTTCGCGGGAGCCCGGCGCCACGACGCCGAAGCTGGCGGCGAGATCCGCCCGCACGCCGGCCGCACCGCTCGCCGACCCGGTGTTGTCAGCCGCCCGCGCTGCCTACGCGGCCGGTCGCTACGAGTCTCCGCCCGGACGCAATGCGCTCGATCTCTATGCCGAGGTGCTGAGCAGCCGGCCCGATAGCGCCGAAGCACGCAAAGGACTGGACGACACGACCCAGCGACTCCTCGCCGCCGCCGAAGCCGCGATGATTGCCGGAGACCACGCCGAGGCAGAGCGTGTCGTCGAGCGCATGATGGCGGCAGACCCGGGAAATCTCGGGGCGCAGGCGTTGCGCGCAAGGCTGGCACCCCCGGTCGAGGTGGCCGTGCCGCTTCCGCCACCGCCGCCCGAGTCGCCTCAGCCAGAAGCTGCCCCGCCTGAGGCGCCGAGCACGCGAAACAAGGTGCCGGCGGACCCCCTGTTGCGGCCCGATCCGGGTTCTCGCGGGATGCCGGGCATGTCAACGGCGCGTGCCGTGTACCCCCGCAAGCCCACAGCGCCCCGCTCATCAGGCCAGGTCGCCGGGCGGACGGCACCGCGCGCCGTGCCGGCCCTGCCCATCGCACGCTCCTTCGAGTCGGCGCCGGCGCCCCCCGTTGAATCTCCTGTCGCGCTCGCGCCGCGCAGGCTCCAGCCCGTCTCGACACCGGAGCCGATCTACCCCGCTCAGGCTCTGCGCGATCGCACCGAAGGCTGGGTGGAGATCGAGTACACCGTGGACGAGAACGGAGCCACCAGGGATCTCGCCACCACGGCCTCGGAGCCACACGGCGTATTCGACGAGGCGGCCATGAACGCGGTTGCGTCGTGGCGCTATCTGCCAGGCGTCGTGAATGGACGTGCGGTTCCGCAGCGCACGTCGGTGACTCTGCACTTCAACGTCGCTGATTGATGGCCTGGTGCTTGGTGCCGAGCACATAGGCCACCAGCGCCCAGAGTCCCGCGAGCAGCGCGCCGCACCAGGCGACGCCGGAAAGCCCGAGCCCGAACGTGGATTTCACCAGCGCGTGCGCCGAGGCCGAGGTCGCATCGCCCAACCGGTAGACGAAGGTATCAATCAGGCTCTTGGCCTTGTAGCGCTCTTCGCGAGTGACGGAGGTGTAGAGCGTGTCGCGCGACGGGCGCGCGATCGAGTACTCGCCGATGCGTCGCACCATCATCACGGCCACCAGCACGCCGAACCCCGGGAACAATGCCAAGACCGCGAATCCGACCGTCATCAGCAGCGGCACGGAGACGATCAGCGCGCGGAAGCCGAGCCAGCGGTAGAGTCGCCCGAACAGGAAAAGCTGCAGCACCAGCGAGCCGGCCTGCACCCAGAAGTCGATGCGGTTGAAGAAGCGCGTCCGTGCGTCGCGGTCGGCAAATACCTCCGCGACCATTGCCTGCTGCTCGAGGTAGAGAAATGTCGAGACCCAGGTGAGCAGGAACACGAACAGCGCGATCAACGCGAGATAGGGTGAGCGGGCTACCTGCCGGAACGCCGCGAGTGCCGAGCCGCCAAGCCGCGCGTCGTGGTCGACGTCGGCGGCGACGTTCTCGCCGTGGCGGCGGTGCCAACGCAGCACCAGCAGCATGAATCCGAGCGAAGTCGCCAGCAGCGCCGCCGAGACGAGCAGCAGGTTGATGGTGCCGATGCGCTCCGCGAGCTGCCCGCCCAGGAACGGCCCGAACAGCCCGCCGGTGCTCAAGCCCGCGGCGATGAAGCCGAACATGCGGCCGGCCTGCTCGCGCGTGAACACGTCGGCCATCAGGCTCCAGAATACGGCCACCACGAACAGCACGAACACGCTCACCCAGACGAAGTACGCACGCGCAATCCACGTGTGGTCCTCCTGTGCGTTGAACCACAGGTAGAAGGCGAGGATGTTCGCAACGAAGAACAGGTACACCCACGGAAGGAACGTCGTGCGGCGGAGGCGCGAGGTGAGCCAGCCGTACAGTGGCTGCGCCAGCAGCATCGTCACGAAGGTGGCCCAGAACAGCGCGGGGAGCGTCTGCACACCCGAAGTGATGCCCATGGTCTCGCGGATCGGGCGCAGGATCCCGTAGGCCGAGAACATGGCGAATGCGGTGGCGAATGCCGCGAGCGCGCCGCTGAGTTCCGCAGGCCGGGCGTTGATTGCGCCGGCGAGTGCGCGCTTCACGCCGCCGCCCCGAGTTCGAGCACGAGGCCGGGCCTTGCGACCTCGGCCTCGACGCCATCCGCGCGCAGGGTTTCGCGCAGGCCGAGCGACGCGCCGGACTCACCATGCACCAGCCACACCGGCGGACGGCCCGGTATGGCCCCATACCAGCGCATGAGGTCCTGCCGGTCACCGTGCGCGGAGAAGCCACCGAGCGTGTGCACTCGCGCCGCGACGTTCACCGGGGCGCCGTGAATTCGCACGGTGTCGCGGCCATCGACGATCGCCCGACCGAGTGTGCCCTGCGCCTGGAAGCCGCTGAACACCACGTCGCACTCGGGCCGCGACAGGTTGTGCTTGAGGTGATGCACGATGCGGCCACCGGTACACATACCACTGCCGGCGATCACGATCGCACCATGCCGGAAACGGTTGATGGCCATCGACTCCTCGGCGGTCCGGCAGAGCTTCAGGTTCGGCAGCGCGGGCAGCTGTCGCAGGCGGGCACGCCACTGCTGCGCCTCGTCATCGAACAACTCCGCGTGCTTCCAATACACCTCCGAGGCCTCGATTGCCATCGGACTGTCGAGGAACACCTGCCAGTCACCGAGCTGCCACGGCTCGAAGTGAGTCGCCAGCTCGTAGAGGATCTCCTGGCTGCGTCCCACGGCGAACGCCGGGATCAGCACGTTGCCGCCGTCACGCCGCGCTACTCGGAGAATCGTGCCGAACTCCTCGAGTGTCGCCTCGCGATCGCGGTGCAGCCGGTCGCCGTAGGTACTCTCCATCAGCACGAGGTCAGCGGAGGGCCCCGGCTCGGGATCACGCAGGATCGGCATGTCGTACTGGCCGACGTCGCCGCTGAACACGAGGCGACGCTCGAGCCCGCCCTCGCGCAGGGTGAGCCAGACGCTGGTCGAGCCCAGGATATGGCCCGCGTCGCGGAAGGTGAGCTCGACGCCGGGCAGCAACTCCACCGGGGTGCCGTAGCGCACGGTACGGAACTGCTGCAACACCTCGTGCGCTTCATCGAGCCCATAGAGCGGTGCGACGGTGCGCCGGTCGCCCTCGCGCTGGCGGCGCCGGTTCACGCGCTCGGCGTCACGTTCCTGCATGTTCGCCGAGTCCGCGAGCAGGATGCGCGCGAGGTCGCGGCAGGCCGCATTGGCGTAGATGGGACCGCGGAAACCGCGCTTCCTGAGCAATGGCAGCCTGCCGCAGTGGTCGATGTGCGCGTGGCTCAGCACCACGGCGTCGACCTGTGCCGCGTCGAACGGGAAAGGCGCGCGGTTGCGCTCGAAGGTCGTCTGGCCACCCTGGATCAGTCCGCAGTCGAGCAGCAGGCGCCGGCCGCCAACGGTCAGGACGTGGCAGGAGCCGGTGACCTCACCGGCCCCGCCGTAGAACTCGAGCTGCATGGATTCGCCTCAGGCGATCCGCTGGCCGACGGAGGCTCCGCCTTCGGTTCGTGTTTCGCGTTCTCGCAACAGCTTGACGCAGGCCTTGATCACCCGCGCATCGTAGCGGCGCCCGGCCTGCGATTGAAGCTCCTCGATGCAGGCGGCCACCGACAGCGCGCTGCGCTGCGGGCGCTGCGCGAGCATGGCCTCGGCAGCGTCAGCTACCGCGACGATGCGTGCCTCCAGCAGGATCGCGTCACCGGCCAGACCGCGCGGGTAGCCGGAGCCGTCGAGCCGCTCGTGGTGCTGGCGTACGACCTCGGCCACCGGCCAGGGGAACTCGATACCGTGCAGGATCTCGTGGCCGCGCTCGGTGTGGGTCTTCACGAGCTCGAACTCGGCCGGCGTGAGCTGGCCCGGTCGCCACAGGATCTCCCGTGGAATGTGCAGCATGCCGACATCGATCAGCTGGCCCATCACGCGCAGCCCGCGAACCGTGTGGCCCGGCAGGCCCAGCGCTGTGCCGATGCCGGCCGCGAGCTCGGCAATGCGGCGTGCCCTGCCACTGCGTCCCGCGTCCTGCGTCTCGGCCAGCGTGGCCACCGACTCGACCACGCCTAGCATCACGCGCTCCATGTGGTCCATGGCGCTCACGATCTCCGCGTCGGAACGCCGCCGCTTCAGCAGGCGCGCAAGGGCGTCAGCCACCAGCATCGCGTAGCGGCGCTCGTCCGCGTCGTAGGGACCGGCCCGGTCGCCGAGGAGCAGCGCGCCGGTCGTGCGACCGCCATCCGGGATGGGCACGCACAGCTGCCGCTGGAACGTCTCCGGCAGGCCGGCCTGCCGCAGCGCCTGGCTGCTCTCCGACGCATCCCGCGTCACCGGGACCTGCTCGGCGAGGCACTGGGCGAGCGCGGTACCGGCGGGCGGTGCCCCGCGCCAGCGGCGCAGCACCGGGAGGTCCGGCGCCGGGGCTTCGCCGCGCATGGCGGCAAGCTCGAGCTGTCCGGGCTCCGCCAGCGCGAGGAATGCGTATCCCATCGCGCTGTCGGTGAGTTCGCAAACAAGCTCGAGTGACTGGCTGAGGATCTCAGCCTCGTTCAGCGAGTGCGAGCGCTGGGCGAGATCGAGCAGTGCCGAGAGGCCACGCTGGTCACGGGCCGCACGCGCCTGCCCCAGCTTCTCCGACGAAACGTCTCGCACCGCGACGATCCGCAGTGCGGCAGGACCCTCGACGGAGTCGATGGAAAGCTCGGCATCGAAGCTGCTGCCGTCGGCGCGCTGCCAGCGGCAGTGGCGCAGCGCCGGACCGGGCGTGCCGATCGCTGCGCTGCGCACGGTGTCCTCGCCGTCGCCGCCGCAGTCGAACTGCTGCAGCGTCGCCGATGCCAGGGCGGACGACTCGAGGCCGAGCAGCTCGCGAAACGCGGCGTTGGCATCGCGGATCCGACCGAGCTCGTCGGCGACGCATGCGGCAAACGGCGCGCGCTCGAGCAGCATCGAACGTTGGTCGGCGACCGCCGTGGCCGCACGAGCGGCGTGCTCCGGCGAGAGATCCCGCGCCGAGGTGATCCAGCAGGCCCGCCCATCGAAGGACACCGAGCGGAAGCGCAGTTCCAGAGAGACAGGCGGCTGGCCAGCGCGCAGGAACTCGGTCGTCACGACGCCGGCCGGGTCGTCGCCGGGCGCGCTGTTCGGAAGCAGGTCGGCCATCGAGCGCCCCACGAGCGACTCGCGCGGCATGCCGAAGAGTGTAGCGGCAGAGTCGCTCGCCGCCCGGATCTCGTGCGTCTCCATGTCGACGAGCCAGGTCGGCACCGGCTGCGCGGCGAAGGCACGCTCGGCATCGATTGCGGCAGCCTGGGCGCGAGCCCTGCTCGCCTGCAGATCCGAGAGCCGCCCCTCGAGGGCGGCGACGTGCTGCTGGTCAGCACGGGCCCCGAGAGCTGCATCGCGCGTCTTGGTGAGCTCGAGCGTCGCCTTGTGCAGGCGCGTCTCGGCATCGACAAGCTTTTCCTGAAGCACGCGCCGGGACTCCGCTTCGGCGCGGACCGCCTCGTCGCGATCGCGCAGTGCGTCTGCAAGCTCACGCGCGGCCTGGTCGCGAAGGCGATTGGCATCATCCCGTTCCTGGGAGAGCTTCTCGCGATCGCGGGTGGCCTTCTTGCGCTGGGTGGCGGTCTCGTCGCGATGCTTCGCGACCTCGTCGCGTTGCCGCGTGGCGAGATCCCGGTCACGAGTGGCCGCTTCAGCAGCCTCACGCGCCACGCGCTCAGCGGTGGCGAGCTCCCGGTTCGCGGCTTCGAGCTCCTGGACCCGTCGCTCGAGGTCGCCGAGCCGGCGCCGGTCGGTCTCGCGCCGCTCGAGCAGCTCCGGCACGAGCGCCGGCATGCGCATGGTGCCCGAGCCCGTCATCTGCTCCTCGACGGCGACGACCACGTCTTCGAGCGTCGAGCCACGCGGGAAGAAGCGGTGCGCCCCTACTTCGGCGGCGAAGGCCTCGTATTTGGGGCCTTCGACCCGGAAGGAATGAAGCAGCACAGGCAGGTGCGCGAGCAGCGGGTCCTCGCGGAGGCGACGGCACAGCGCGAAGCCGTCGAGCTTCGGCAGCATTACGTCGCTCACCACCACGTGCGGGCTCTCGCGCCGCGCCATCTCGAGGGCTTCGAGGCCGGAGCGTGCAACCTTTACGACGAGGCCGCGCGCCTCCAGCAGTGTTTCGACGGCGGCGACGTCCTGGTCCCGCTCGTAGGCCAGCAGTACGGTCCTCATGCGCGGGGCCCGCCTGCCACAGGATCACGATCGCGGAACGAAGGCCGCAGCACGCGACTCACCTCGATTGCTCATCCGGCGCCACGATGCGCCGCCGCGAATGATGCTCCAGCGGGAGGCTGGCTCGCGGGAGGCAGGTCACAATTCGCCGTCCGCGCGACGATCGGCGCGCGGATGGCGAAAAGGCGGCTCAGGCGGGCTGCAGCTCCGCAGCCGACTCCGGCAGGTGCTTACGCAGCGCCTCGACAGAGCCGTGCACGAGATCCTTGTTGATCGTGTGCACGACGCGTCGACGGGCCTGGTCCGACAATTCCTTGCGCATCAGGCCGAGGAACGGGGGACCGGCCACCACGACCAGCTCATCGAACTCGTCCCGGTGCAGAGCGTCATCCAGGCGGCAGGAGATGCGGCGGGCGAATCGCACCGCTTCCTGGTGGCGCGGGTCGTTCTCGCGCGTGATCGCGTGGCGGGCTTTCCCCACGCTCTCGTAGGTACGGCCCGGCCGATCGCTGACGAGATCCCGATCGTGCTTGTGCGCGAGCGGATCGGAGATTCGCCCCACTTCCTTGGGTCGCGCCGCAAGCGACGGCGTGTCGAAAAAGATGGCTTCCGCCTGGTCGGCGACGACGATGCGGATGCGGCTCATGGCGATCTCCCGTGCAGTGGGGTTAGCTGAAACGATGCGCCGTGTCCGGCCACGTCACAATGCGGGAAATCTGCAATGCCAGGCTGACCGACCGGTCGGTCAGTGCTAGCATTTCGACATGGAAAGCCAGCCCCCCCGCACACGCGCCGTGTCCCCCGGTGCCCGGCGAATCGAGACCGCCGCCCGGCGCCTGTTTGCGAACCGCGGCTACGCCGGCACGTCGATGGCCGAGATCGCCACCGCGGCCGGCGTGAGCAAGGCCACGGTGTTCCACCACTACCGCAGCAAGCGTGCGCTGTACGAGGCACTGGTCGGCGACGCGTTCGCCGGCTTCCGCGAGCAACTGGTGCCCCTGCTCGAGGCCGACGAGGACCTCGAGGCAAGCCTGCGCAAGTTCGCGGCGGCGCATGTCGAGCGGCTGACACGCATGCAGGGGACGATGCGGCTGATCGCCCGCGAGATGCTCAGCGGCAACGTGGCTTCCTCCGAACTCATGTCCGGCAAGGAGATGTCGCGCAATTTCTCGCTGCTCGTCGACGCACTGCGGCGCGGACAGGCTGGCGGCAGGGTGCGTCCGAACGTTGACCCCGGCCTCGCCGTGTTCCTGCTGCTGTGCGCCAACTGGTTCCTGTTCCAGACCGCGGGTCTGGCGCGAAGAAATCCCGACCTGGCGGTGACCGCGACCAATGAGCGTTACGCCGCCGAGCTCGCACGGCTGCTGTGCCTCGGACTCGCACCGGCCAGTGCCCCGGAAACCAAGGACCCGCCATGAACCGCTCGAGCACACGATCGTTGGCGCTCGTCGCTCTCGCTCTCCTCGGCACGGGTTGCGGCGGCGAGGATGCGCAGGAGTCGGGCGTCATGATGCGCAAGACACCCGTCACGACAGCCGCAGCCGTTCGCCAGCAGGTGGATGCCGTCGAGACCACCGTCGGGCGCATCGAGGCCACGGCCTCCCCGGCGCTCGCCGCGGAGACTTCGGGGCGCGTCGTGCGGCTGCACGTCGACGGGGGCAGCGTGGTACGGCGCGGACAGGTGCTTGCCGAGCTCGACGGCGAGCCGCAGCGACTGGCGGTCGCCTCGGCACGCGCCAGCGTCGAGCGGCTGGAGGCGCTGCTCGCCAACCAGCAGCGCACTGTGACGCGCTACCAGGAACTACGCTCGAAGGCGGTTTCCGAGAGCATGCTGGAGGAGGCGCTCGCGCAGCAGAGCGCGCGACAGGCGGAACTCAACGACGCGCGGGCGAAGCTGGCGGAGGCCGAGTACCGCCTCGACCGCACGCGTATCAAGAGCCCGGTGGACGCCGTCGTCGAGCGACGACTGATCTCGGAGGGCGACTTCGTCGCACCCGGCACGCCGATCGTCACGATCGTGGGCAAGGAACGCATGCGCGTGGTGCTGCCCTTTCCGGAGCGGTTGTCGGGACAGTTGCGGCCGGGCCTGTCGGTCACGCTGGAGCCGCCCGCTCGCCCGGGCGCCACGGCCACCGGCACGGTCAGCGAGGTACGACCGATGGTCGGCACCAACAACCGCGCGGTGGAGGCGCTGCTGGACCTGCCCCCCGGCTCCGACTGGCCGGCGGGCGGCAGTGTCACCGCGCGCATCGTGCTGGCCTCGCGCGATGGTGTCGTGGTGCCCGCCGCAAGCGTGGTGCGCCGCCCCGCCGGTGACGTGGTGTACGTCGTGAGCGGCGACAAGGTGGCCGAGCGCAAGGTCACGGTCGGCATCCGCGACGGCCAGCGCGCGGAGATTCTCGCCGGCGTCGAGCCCGGCGAGACGGTGGCCGTGTCCGGCGCCGGCTTCCTTACCGACGGCGCACTGGTTGCGCAGCGCACGCCCGATGAGGTCGGGACGAAGGCCGGCACCCCCCCCGATGCGGGTGGCGGCCCGCCGTGAAGCTCGCCGAGCTCTCGGTCCGTCGCCACGTGCTCGCCTTCATGGCGAGCGCGGTGTTCGTGCTGTTCGGCCTCGTGGCCTACGGGCGCATCGGCGTGGATCGCTTCCCGCGCATCGAGTTCCCGGTGATCTCGGTGAGCACGGTGCTGCCTGGCGCGAATCCCGACGTCGTCGACTCGAGCATCACCAACATCATCGAGACCGCGGTCAACAGCGTGCCGGGCATCGACTACATCCAGTCGCGCTCGAGCCCGAGCGTGTCGAACGTGGCGATCACCTTCAACCTGTCGAAGGACATCGACGTCGCGTTCACCGAAGTCCAGGCCAAGGTCAACCAGGTGCTGCGCCAGCTGCCGGAGGACGCCGATCCGCCGGTGGTGCTCAAGGTCGAGGTGGGCGCCGCGGCGGTGATGTGGCTCGCGCTGCAGGGCGACCGAACGACGCAGCAGCTGAACCAGTACGCACGCCAGGTGATCAAGAAGCGCCTCGAGACCGTCGAGGGCGTGGGTCAGGTGATCATCGGCGGCGAGCGGCGGCGCAACATCCGGGTCAACCTCGATCTCGACCGCATGGCCGGGCTCGGCGTCACCCCGCAGGATGTGCGCAACGCCTTTCGCAGCGAGCACGTGCAGCTGCCGGGCGGCTTTCTCGTGAGTGGCCCGGGGGAGAACCTGATCAGGCTCGACCTCGAGTTCCACAGCCCCGATGCGCTCGCCGAGATGATCGTGCGCTATGCCGACGGCGCACCCGTGCGGCTGCGTGACATCGGCACCGTCGAGGACGGCCTGGCGGACGACCGCCAGATCGTTCGGTTCGACGGCACGCCGACCGTCGGCATCGGCATCGTCAAGGTCAGCAACTACAACACCGTGAAGCTCGTGGACGACATCCGCGAGCGCCTCGACACCCAGATCATCCCGCAGCTGCCGGCCGGGCTCACGCTCAAGGTGTCCATCGACGATTCCGCGCCGATCCGCAAGATCGTGAGCACGCTCGAGGAGCACCTCCTCGAGGGCACGGTGCTCGCGGGCCTGGTGGTGTGGTTCTTCCTGCGCAGCTTCCGCTCGACGCTGATCATCTCGACTGCCATCCCTGTGTCGCTGCTCGGCGCGATCGCGGTGATGTATTTCATGGGCTACACGTTCAACCAGATGTCGCTGCTCGGCCTGCTGCTGCTGATCGGCGTGGTGGTGGATGACGCAATCGTGGTGCTCGAGAACGTGTACCGGCGGCGCGAAGAGGATCCCTCGCTCGACCGCCGTGCCGCGGCGATCGAGGGCACCGAGCAGGTCGGCTTCGCGGTGATCGCGGCCAGCCTGACCCTGGTGTCGATCTTCGGCTCGGTGCTGTTCCTCGAGGGCATCGTGGCGCGCTTCTTCCAGTCGTTCGCTGTGGTGGTGACCGTCGGCGTTCTGGTGTCGCTGTTCGTGTCGCTCACGCTGACGCCCATGCTGTGCTCGCGCTTCCTCGAGCCCTCCGAGAAGCACGGGGTCGTGTACAGGTTCTTCGACCGTCTGCTCGACGGGCTCGATGCGTTCTACCGACGGCTGCTCGGCTGGGTGCTCCGGCATCGCGTCAAGGTGCTGATCGCCACGATCGCCGTGGTGCTCTCCAGCGGCTTCTTCTTCGCGCGGGTCGGCAAGGACTTCATTCCCGAGGAGGACGATGGGCGCTTCAACGTCAGCTTCCGGGCGCCGCTCGGCGCCAGCCGCGCGGCGATGGACGATCTGCTCACCGCGGTCGACGAGACCATCCGCCGCCACCCCGAAGTCACGTCGGTGTTCATCGGCGTCGGCTTCGGCGGCATCGCCCAGGTCAACAGCGGCATGGCTTTCGTGAACCTCGTGCCTCGCCACGAGCGCAGCATCACGCAGCGCCAGTTCATTCAGCAGCTGCAGGCGGAGCTGGCGCAGATCCCGGGCGTGCTGGCCTTCGCCGCCGTACCGTCACCGATCGGCGGCATGCGTGGCGAGCAGCTGCAGTTCGCCATCGTGGGCCCCGAGCTGGACAGCGTCGCCACGCTGTCACGCGAGCTCGCGCGCCGGCTCGGGCAGGACCCGGGCCTCGGCCGCATCGACCTCGACCTGCAGCTCGACCTGCCGCAGATCCGCCTCGACGTGGACCGCGTGCGGGCCGCCGACCTCGGTCTCACCAGCGCTGACGTCGCATACGCCGTGAACATGCTCGCCGGCGGCGTGGACATCGCGAAGTACAACGACGATCCTGGCGACGGCGACCGCTACGACATCCGCGTCAAGGCCGCCGACGGCGAGATCGTGTCCGCCGACGACCTGCGGCGGATCTTCCTGCGCACGCCCAAGGGCCAGATGGTGCGGCTGGACACGGTCGCAACGGCCGTGGACGTGGTGGGCCCGGCCGTGATCACGCGCTTCGGCCTGCAATACTCGGCGAACTTCTACAGCAACCCGACCATCCCGCTCGGTGCCGCCGTCGAGCGCGTGCGCGCCGAGACAGCGGAGCTGCTCCCGCCCGGCTACTCGATGGAGCTGCAGGCGCGCGCCCGCGAGTTCGCGAATACTTCCGGCTACGTGCGTCTGGCGCTGATGCTGGCACTCGCCCTCGTCTACATCGTGCTCGCGAGCCAGTTCAACTCGTTCCTGCAGCCGCTGATCGTGATGACGGCACAGCCGCTCGCGGTGGTCGGCGGCCTGTTCGCGCTATGGATCACCGGCACCACGCTCAACATGGTGTCCATGATCGGCTTGATCCTGCTGATGGGCCTCGTCGCGAAGAACTCGATCCTGCTGGTGGATCTCGCGAACCAGCTGCGCGATCAGGGCCGCGCGGTCGACGACGCGCTCCGCGAGGCGTGCCCGGTACGACTCCGTCCGGTGCTCATGACCTCGCTAACGGTGATCCTGGCACTGCTGCCGGCGGCGCTCGGTCTCGGCGCTGGCGCGGACACGAACGGCCCGATGGCGATCGCGGTGATCGGCGGCATGGTGAGTTCCACGCTCCTGACCCTGGTCGTGGTGCCGGCCGTATACTCACTCGTAGAGCAGGGCTTGCGCCGCCTGCGAGGGAGGCTCGCATGATCATGACCGGACGCCCCGCCCGTGAGTGTTCGCCCACGCACAGGCCTCGCGCAGGCCTGGCCGCAGCACTCGCGGTGCTCTTGTTCGCGAGCGGCTGCGCCAGCACCTGGGAGGTGGACAAGTTCGAGGCGCCCGAGGCCGATCTGTCCGCAAAGCGCACCTTCGTCTGGAAGCCCGGCGATCTGGGCACCCCGCTCGCTCGGCAGCCGCCGAATGCCGCCTCGATCGAGTCGCAGATTCGCGCAGCGGTCACCGCGGAGCTCGCGAGGAAGGGGTACATCGAAGTGCCGTCGGCCAGCGGCGCCGACATGGTCGTGAGCTTTCAGGTTGCCGGCTCGCGCAAGTTCGTGATCCCGGAGGAGCGACGCATCGGCGCGCCCTCGCCGAACGAGGTGCTGATGCCCGGTAACATCCCGCCGCCGCCGGCTTCCGAACTGCCGCGTGAACAGTCGGTCCGCGAGGGCACCGTGGTGGTGTTTGCCGAGGATCCATCCTCCGGGCGGCTCATGTGGCGCGGGCTGGTGAGCGTCGAGAGCCGCACGAGCTCGACAGAGGCCGCGATCCGCCAGATCACCGACATCGCGCGCCACATCGCGCAGCAGTTCCCGGCACACCGCGCGGCGCCCTGAGCGCCCGCCGACGCGCAGCGCGTCCTCGCTACGGAGTCTCCGCGCGCAGGCGGCGACGGCCGAGCGCTACGTTCAGGCCGCCGCGTAGTCGGGCTCGTTTCCCTTCCGCCACTTTATGTTGCAGCCAAGGCTCGGGAACTGCTCCGCGGCCGGCCTGCCGCCGGCGAGCGTGGCCTCGACTGCGGCGCGCAGGTCTGCGCCGGTCACGGGCTTGTTGTTCCCGGGACGGCTGTCATCGAACTGCCCGCGATAGACCAGCCGCCGTTGCGTATCGAACAGGAAGAAGTCCGGCGTGCACGCGGCTCGATACGCCTTCGCGACTAGCTGCGATTCGTCCACGAGGTATGCGAAGCCGTAACCCAGTTCCGCGGCCTCCTGCCGCATCGCGTCGGGACCGTCCTGGGGATAGGCCTCGAGGTCGTTGGAGTTGATCGCGACCACGGCGAGGCCGCGCGACGCGTACTCGCGTGCGAACGCGGCGAACTCACCTCGGATGTGCTTCACGAACGGGCAGTGGTTGCAGATGAACGCCACGAGCAACGCGGGCGAGGCGCGGAAGTCCTCGAGCGCGTGCATGCGGCCGTCGAAGTCGGGCAGCCGGAAACCCGGTGCCGGCGTGCCGAGCGCGAGCATGGTGGACGGCGTACGGGCCATGGATCCCTCCTCTTATCCTCCAGGTCGATTCAACGACGCATGATGAGCAGCACGCCGGCGACGAGCAATGCCGTGCCCAGCAGGCGTGCGGGCGTGACAGGCGACTGCGGGAAGCCGATGGCGCCGAAGTGGTCCACGACCAGTGCGGCGGCCATCTGCCCGGCCAACGTCAGCGCGAGCATGGCCGCCGCGCCGAGGCGCGGCCCGAGTACCGTGGTCGCGGCAACGTACGCGGCTCCCAGCAATCCACCGAACCACGCCCATGCGGGCACCGTCGCGGTCGAGCCCGGCGCCCAGCGCGCACCGCTCGCGATGGCAACCAGCGCAAGCGCCGCGAGTCCGATGGCGAAGTTCACGATTGCCGCAAGCACCGGCGATCCGATCGCGGCGCGTACCGTGGCGTTCATGCCCACCTGCACGGTGAGTCCGGCGCCGACCAGTGCGGCCATGACGTGCGGCCAGTAGCTCATGCAGTCGCGGGGGTCGCCGTGCGGCCGTCCCACAACCTCCATGTCAGTGCCCCGATGCCGGCGATCAGCGCGATGAACGCGATCAGGTCCCCGACGTAGGGAATCTTCCCGATCAGCCACAGCGCGAGCAGCCCAAGGAACAGCGCAAACAGCCGCCAGGCGGTCGTCACCGGCTGCTGCGGCCGCAGGGCCTGGAGTCCGCGCTGGGCCAGGAACAGCGCAGCCGTGACCCAGCCGAGGAACAGGACCAGCAGATACAGCGGTATCAGCAGCAACGCGAGCGGGATCCCGATGATCGTGATCAGCAGCACCACGCCGACGAACGGCACACAGACGAGGATCGCGAGACCGAGCCCGATGGACTGCAGCGGTGCACGGCCGATTGCTGCTGCCGCCTCGCGGGCGTAGCGTGGAAAAAGCATCTGGAACAGCGCCGCGGCAATGAACACACCGAGCAGCCAGACCACCGAGCCGACGCCAGGCTCCGACTCGCCCACATGCGTCCCGGTGTCCTCGGCGTAATCACGCGTGCCGCGCTCGTGGAACTCGACGCCGCCCGCGATGACCGCGCCCTCCGGAACCACTGGCGCCTCGGGCCCACGGTAGACGAGCTTGCCGGCGATGCGTGTCCCCGGCTCGATCACGAGTTCCTCGGCGCGCACCTCGGCGTCGCCGTGCACCTCGCCGTTGAGCCGCACAGAGCCACCCGAGGCCTGAAGGTACTTGTGCGCGTTGCCGTCGAACTGGACGCGGCCCCCGGTCAGCGACAGCGCGCCGGCGACCACCGTGGCGGGCCCCACCGAGACCTCACCGCCCGCGACGCGAGCGTTGCCGTCCACCAGGGCGTCGACCTGCACGCTGCCGCCGGCCACGTAGAGGTCGTCGTTCACGGCGCCGCCGATGGAGACTTCGCCGCCGGCCGCCACGAGATCGCCCTTGATCTCGCTCGCGACCGAAACGCGACCACCGGCGAGGAATGCGTCGCCCTCGACGGCCTCGGTAAGGTTCAACGTGCCGCCGGCTCCGAAGTAGTCCGAGCCGAACTGGCGCGAGACGGCATCCTCGCCGTCGACGTGCATGCTGCAGCCGGTGACAGCCGCCAAGGCGAGCGCCGCGAGCGCCACGCCCCGAATCGCGCGTTTCATCGCAATCTCCTTCGATCCGCTCGGTCCCATGGGCGACCGGGGAGGTTGGCAGGCCATCGTGGAGCAGTGTAAGACAGGCCGGGCTGCGCGAGCGAGCGGCTGCGGCCACCGGCGGAATACGGCAAGATAGTCCGGCTTTCCATCGCAGGAGCGCCGCGGGTGTCGTTGCTCGCCGAACTGAAGCGCCGCAACGTGTTCCGAGTTGCGGCCCTGTATGCGGCCGTCGCGTGGCTGCTGGTCCAGGTGGGCGACCTCGTACTCCAGCCGCTCGAGCTGCCCGCGTGGACCGTGAAAGTCCTGATCGTCCTCCTTGCCGCGGGCTTCGTGATAGCCGTGGTGGTGGCCTGGATCTACGAAGTGACCCCCGAGGGCCTGAAGCGGGACTCCGGCGCGCTCGACCGCACGATCCTGGCCTCGGCCGTGCGACGCAGCCTCAATGTCGCCATCGCGGTCACGCTGCTGGTGGCGGTCGGATGGTTCGCATGGTCGCGGTTCTCCGCTGACTAGCAGGAAGCCGCCTGCGAGGCGCGAAAGAAAAAGGCCGCGGGCGCCTGAAGCGTCCCGCGGCCCTGGTCTTTGTGGCCTTCCCTGACCTACCCGCCACCCCCGTTCAGGCATCCCCCAATCCGGAATCCCGTCCCAGCGTGCGGCGGGTCACGCCGGGGCCGTTGGGCTTTTACGCGAATCCACGACGCCCGTCATCACGCGTCGCAACAGGATCGACCGTCAGCCTCGCAACGCCACGCCCTCGGTGAAGTAACCGAACCAGCGTGGCACACGCTTCAAGTAGTAGTGTTTCGCCGATCCCAACGCGAGTCCCGCGTCCTCGATCATCGTTCGCACGGGGCGATTGAGATGGCAACCGCCGGCGAGCGGCATCCATGCGCGGTCGAGGCGATCCTGCCAGCGTGCAACGCCCGCGTCGGGCGAGCGCCCGTGCTCGAGGAACAGGAACTGCCCGCCAGGCTTCAGCACGCGACGGATCTCGCCGAGCGCGTGCACCACGTCCGGGATGGTGCAGAGCGTGAACGTGCTCACCACCGTGTCGAAGCGTGCGTCCTCGAAAGGCAGGTGCGCCGCGTCGAAGTGATGGAAATCCACGGCGATCGCCGACTTCGCGATGCGCGGCATCGACAGGCGATCGAGGTCGAGGTCCGGGTCGATGGCCTCGATGCGCTTCACGTTGGGCGGATAGTGCTTGAGGTTCCTACCCGTGCCGAAGCCGATCTCGAGGATGCGGCCGCGGGCGGGCGCGAGTGCGCGGTTGCGCGGCTTGCGCAGCAGGCGGCTCGACATGGCGAGGTCGAGCAGCCGCGGGAAGACATAGTGGTGATAGAAGCTCACGGCGGCTGAGCGGTCAGGGGTTTGAGGGGGTTGCGGTTACCGCTGCAGCGGGCCAGATGACGCTGAACGCGCCGCGCAGCTGCCCTTGAGCGAAGCCCGTGGCTGCATCCGCCGGGTAATCGCGCGTGATCGCGGCCGCGAGCTCGGGCGCGAGCGTCGCGCCGTGGCAGGTGAGACAGAGCGCGTCGGTCGGGATGGCACGCATGTAGCGACGCTCGATGCCGTTCGCGCCTTTGATCTCGAACACGGCCTCCGGCGGCCCACCCGCTGCCGCAGCTCCGGCTGGCGCTGCTGCCAGCTGCTCCGCGAACTGTTCGAGCACCGCGCGCTGCAGTTCATCGGGCGCGTTCGACGGATTGCGCACGCGAAGCGCCGTGCGGCTCACCTTCGCCCCAGACTGCCCGGACAGGCGCGCGGCGATCGCGGGCGCGCGGTCCTTGCATACCGGGATCGCGGCCACCGCTCCGCCCTGCTCGATCGCGCGAGAGAGCTCGCCCTTCAACTCCGCGCCGAACTGCATCGCGAGCTCGCGGCTGCTGCCGACCCATTTGGGCCATTCCGCAGGCTCGGCAGCCGTCGAGACGAGCGGGCAAAGAGAAAACGCCATCAGCAGGGCAAAGCGGCGGGTCATCAGTCTGCTCCGTCGGTCGAGGCGGTGTGGTGGTCCGTGACGATCGCGATCCTACCGGGCGCGCGCCAAATCGGATTATTCCATGCCGGCCTATAATCGTGGGGCCCAAGGTTGGCTCCGATCGCGCGCCCGGGTACATTGCGCGCCCCGCTCCACAGGCCCGTTCACGATGGGACGCATATTCGAAGTCCGCAAGCACACCATGTTCGCGCGCTGGAACCGCATGGCCAAGCAGTTCGCGCGCATCGGCAAGGAAATCACGATCTCGGTGAAGAAGGGCGGCTCCGACCCGAACTCGAATCCGGCCCTGCGGCGCTGCATCCAGAATGCGCGCGCCGTGAACATGCCGAAGGACAAAATCGAGTCGGCAATCAAGCGGGCGTCAGGACGCGACGCCGCGAACTTCGAGGAAGTGATGTACGAGGGCTACGCACCGCACGGCGTCGCCGTGCTGGTCGAGTGCGCAACCGACAACCCGACCCGCACCGTCGCCGCCGTGCGCAACGCGTTCAGCAAGAATGGCGGCAACCTCGCGACGACCGGCAGCGTCGCCTTCCAGTTCAAGCGCATGGGCGTGTTCCGGCTGAACCCCGAGGGCGTCGACGCGGACGACCTCGAGCTGTACCTGATCGACCACGGCCTCGAGGAGTTCGGCGAGAGCACCGGCGAGAAGGGCGAGCCGCAGCTCGTGGCGCGCTGCCTGTTCGAGGACTTCGGCACGCTGCAGAAGGCGCTCGAGGATCGCGGCATCACGCCGATCTCGGCGGAGCAGGAGTACATCTGCCAGACGCCCACCGAGCTCGGCGAGGCCGAGGCGACCGAGGTGCTCGAATTGATCGACAAGCTCGAGCAGGACGAGGACGTGCAGAAGGTCTACCACACGCTGGCCTGAGCGGCCTTACTGTCGCGTCATGTAGCCCCCCTGGCTGCGCCGACAAGCCCTGCGATCACCACCCCTACCGAATCCTGCTCAGCCGCTCCGCCATTCGCGTCTGCCAACCAGGCCCCGTGGCCTTCCAGCGCGCGAGTACATCAGCCGGCAGGCGAATGGTGACCTGCTTGCGAGGATTGGCAGATACAGGCCGCCCGCCCTTGGAGTGTCTGGCGCGCGCGAGCATCTCCTCCGTGAGTTCGGGAAGTTCCTCGTACTCACGGGCCTGGATGACGTGCGCGTCCACCTTGGCCAGGTCAGACTTCAAGGAGCGGGGCGACACGCGCTTTTTCGCGGGCATTGGCTTTCCTCATGCTGAAGACGTGACGAGCGGAGCCGCGCGGTGTGTAGCCCACGACCACCAGCCGCCCCGCCAGGTAACCGAAACAGACGATGCGGGTCTCGCCGTAATCCTTGCGACGATCTTCCACCTCGAGCGTTCGCCCTTCGAAGACCCTCGCGGCATCCCTGAAGTCCAGCCCGCGCTCGGCCAGCGTGGCACGTCGCTTGGAAGGATCGAAGGTGATGCGCATTGGTTATCGTAACTACAACAACCACGGCCTGCAATCGCGCGTTCGGCAGGATTGCCCGCCTTCGGTGACACCCGCGCAGCGCGGCGCAGAGCATGCCCGCAAACCTGTTGCCGTGCGCCCACGCTCGGAGACCCAATCGGGCGGGGTTTAGAGGCACCGGCCTCAGGAACTCGAACCCGGCGAACATGACGCTGGTGACCGGCACCAACAGGACGCCGTACTGGTTCCCACGGTCACTCCGACTCCCGGGTCGCCCGCTAGAATTCGCGCCTCTTAGTTCCTGCCGAGAGGCGTGCCCGACATGAATCGCCCGACCCGTTTCCTGCTCCCGTTGCTCGGAGCGTCGCTGTGCACCGCGCTGCTGCCGACCGCCGCAAGTGCCGATGCGGCCGGGGCCGCCGCCTCGCCGGCCACCCTGCAGGCGCCCGTGATCCCGCGCGCCACGCTGTTCGGTAATCCCGAGCGCACGCAGGCGCGCCTGTCGCCCGACGGCAAGTACATCTCCTTCATCGCGCCGCGCGAAGGCGTGCTGAACGTGTGGGTCGGGCCGGCCGACGACCTCACCGCGGCGAAGCCCGTCACCAACGATCGCAAGCGCGGCATCCGCGAGCACTTCTGGGCCTATGACGGCGCGCATGTCCTCTACCTGCAGGACCAGGGCGGCGACGAGAACTGGCGCCTGTACGCCGCGCGCGCGGACGGCGGCGGCGAGCGCGACCTCACGCCGCTGACGGGCGTTCAGGCGCAGGTGATCGGGCTTTCGCACGAGCGGCCGGGCGTCGTCCTCGTCGGGCTCAACGACCGCAAGCCCGAATGGCACGACGTCCACGAGATCGACATCGCCACCGGGGAGCGCCGGCTGGTCGAGCGAAACGACCAGGAGATCGGGGGCTACCTCGCTGGACTCGACCTCAAGCCGCGCGTGGCGCAGCGCACCTTGCCCGAAGGCGGCGAGATCCTGCGCCGCAAGGGCGAGGGCTGGGAACGCATCCTCGCCTACGGCCAGGCGGACAGCCTCACCACGCAGGCTCTCGAGATCGAGGGCGACGGCAAGTCGGCCCTGATGCTGTCGTCGGTGGGCCGCGACACGTCGGCGCTGATGCGAGTGAGTCTCGCCGACGGCGCCACGACGGTAATCGGGGAGAGCCCGAAAGCCGACGTGCAGGACGTCTGGACCGACCCTCGCACCCGCGCGCCCGAGGCCTACTCGGTCAATCACCTTCGCAACACCTACGTGCCGGTCGAGCCCGAGGCTGCGAAGGACATCGACACGCTGTCGAAGGCGCTGGGCGGTGATTTCACCGTCGTGAGCCGCACGCTCGACGATTCACGCTGGATCGTCGTCACCGACGACCCGACGCAGGGCCTGTCGAGCCACCTCTATGACCGCGGCAGCGGCAAGGTGACGAAGCTTTTCGACCAGCGACCGGCGCTGGCGGGGATGCCGCTGCAGCCGATGCAGGCCGTCGAAATCCGCACCCGCGACGGGCTCACGATGGTCTCCTACCTCACCCTGCCGCCCGGCAGCGACACCAACGGCGACGGCCGGCCTGACCAGCCGGTACCGCTGGTGCTGAACGTCCACGGCGGGCCCTGGGGTCGCGACGTGTTCGGCTTCGATCCGGAGCACCAGTGGCTCGCCAACCGCGGCTACGCGGTGCTGTCGGTGAACTTCCGCGCCTCCACGGGCTTCGGCAAGGCCTTCGTGAACGCGGGCGACAAGCAGTGGGCAGCGAGGATGCACGACGACCTGCTCGACGCCGTGGACTGGGCGGTGCGCGAGAAGGTCACGACGCCCGACAAGGTCGCGATCTACGGCGGATCCTATGGCGGCTACGCCACGCTGGTGGGCCTAACGTTCACGCCGGAGCGCTTCGCCTGCGGCGTGGACATCGTCGGTCCTTCGAACCTCAACACCCTGCTCGCGTCCATCCCGCCGTACTGGAAGTCGTTCTTCGAGGATCTCGCGCGGCGCGTCGGCGACCCGCGTACCGAGGAAGGCCGCGCGCTCCTGAAAGACCGTTCGCCGCTGTGGCGAGCCGACCAGATCAAGCGGCCGCTCCTGATCGCGCAGGGCGCGAACGATCCGCGCGTGAAACAGGCCGAGTCCGACCAGATCGTGGACGCGATGAAGGCGAAGAAGCTGCCCGTGACCTACGTCGTCTACCCGGACGAGGGCCACGGATTCGCGCGGCCGCAGAACCGCACCTCGTTCTATGCGATCAGCGAGGCGTTCCTCAGCACCTGCCTGGGCGGTCGCTACGAGCCGGTGGGCGGCGACTTCGCAGGCTCGAGCCTGACGGTGCCCGAGGGCGCGCAGCACGTGCCAGGACTGTCGGAGGCGCTGGCGCGCATGCCGAAATAGCGGTCGGCGCGACACGGCGGCACACAGCCGCAGGGGGGTGGGGTATGCAACTGCATGCCGCCGCGCGCACCTAAACCATCCAGGCCGAGCCGTACCGGCTCGGCCTACTCGACTTTTTTCCAGCCGCGATCGGGATCGAATGCACTCATCCCTGCGACGCGCGCCTCGGTGTCGGTGCCGAGGTCCCGCTGGAACACGTCGCCGTCCTGGTTGACGACGAACGTCATGATGCCGCTCACGCCGTACTCGGCA
>Ga0209254_10000254_pt1 | contig 40096 bp, 41 predicted proteins | sample FrelakmetDIP11DI_FD_187148 | JGI IMG/M metagenome (GOLD analysis project Ga0209254, IMG submission 187148) | Freshwater lake sediment microbial communities from the University of Notre Dame, USA, for methane emissions studies - DIP11 DI (SPAdes)... | ecosystem: Environmental > Aquatic >... | reverse complement strand
CTACAGCGACCTCGACGAAATCTATCGAATCGACGCCGACGGGACCAACCTGGTGCGGCTGACCAACATGGTCGGGCGCAAGTTCGGCTATTCGGTCAGTCCCGACAACAGCCGCCTGCTGTTCGCCAACGATCCCGATCCCAAGGAGTACCAGGACCCCAGCGCACTCTACGTGGTCAGGACCAACGGCGCCGACCTGATTGCCTTGAGCGTGGATCCGGTCCTGTACGCGCGATGGGCGGGCTTCAGTCCCGATGGCACCCGCATCGGCTTCGAGTTGGGCACGTTCAACCCGAATGACCGGCCTTTCTCCTCGCACGTGGTGAACCTCGACGGCAGCGGCCGCATCGACTACATCGACCCGGGGCTGGACATCCCGTTCCGCGCCTTCGGCCGGCCCGACGTCGACGGCGACGGGGTGATCGATGGCGCCGACAACTGCCCGGTCACGCCCAACGGCTACCGCGTCGCGATGTCGTCGGATCGGGTCGACAACTTCGAGATCTGGACCACCGACTTCCAGGGCGGCACGGCGCAGCGGCTGACCAACAGCCCCTTCATCGACGCCGACCCGCGATTCGACTCGGGCGGCAATCGCATCGTGTTCCGCTCCAATCGCCTGAGCAGCCGCAACGAGATCTACGCCATGAACGCCAACGGCTCGGGCGTCACGCGCCTGACCAACGCGGCGGGCAACAACATCACCCCCGCATTCAGCCCCGACGGCTCGAAGATCACCTTCATCGCCTCGCGCAACGGTGGCCAGCGCAACGTCTACATCATGAACTCGGACGGGACCAACCCGATCAAGCTCACCACCAACCAGGGCTTCAGCCACACCGCGAACAACCCGGTCTTCAACCACGACGGAACGCGCATCGCCTTCGACAGCGATCGCGGGCAGGTCGGCGTCGCGAACCACGACATCTTCACGATCGCGCCCGACGGCAGCGCCGAGCTGCGCCTGACCACCGCGCCGTACAAGGACAGCCATCCGTCCTACAGCCGCGATGGCAGCCGGATCGTGTTCATCTCCTTCCGCGATGGCGGCGCGCAATTCGGCGAGATCTACACCATGAACGCCGACGGCTCCGACCAGGTGCGCGTGACCGCGACGCCCTACGCCGAGAGCCATCCGGTGTTCACCCCGGACGGGGCCCAGATCGTGTTCCAGGCGGACTACGACGGCGTCACGGAACTCTACGTGGTCAACCGCGATGGCAGCGGGCGGCGGCGCCTGACCGACACCACCGGCTTCAGCACCAATCCCACCGTCGCACCGCAGCCCGACCTCGATGGCGACGGCATCGGCGATGGCTGCGATCCCGCCATCGACGTTCCGACCGGGACCGGCACGCCGGTCACGGTGAGCGGCCCCGGCGCCGATGTCACGTATGCCAGCGTGACCACAGCCGGAAGCACGGCCTTCACCGAGATCGTCGTCGATCCCCAGGACCTGCCGACAGGCTTCAGCCTGTGCGAAGCCTGCACCGCATGGGACATCACGACCACGGCGACCTATGTCGCGCCGATCACGGTCTGCCTCGACGTCCCGGATTCCGTACCGGCGCAGGAATTCCTCGGCCTGCGCCTGCTGCACGGCGAGAACGGCGTGTTCGTCGATCGCACCACGATCCGCATCGAGCAGCCGGGCGCGCTGCGCCAGGTGTGCGGGCAGGTCGATTCGCTCTCGCCCTTCGCGCTCGCGAGCTTCGCGTCGGGACCGCTCTTCGCCGACGACTTCGAGTCCCCCTAATCGCCTTCAATGCCTGGCTGCCGGCGCGGCCAGGCGTGCGGTGCGCCGGCATCGCCGATCGCACGCGCTCCCCGGTAGCATCCACGCGGTCCCTGATCAGGGGCGCCACTGGAGTCACCGCCGTGACGGACCGCTTCGTGCTCGCCTGCCTGCTCCTGCTCTGCACAACAGGTCCGGTCGGGCCGGGTCCGGCGTACGCGGCAGCGTCCGAAGCGGCCGGCATATCCGAGGTCTGGGCGCTGGAGGAGGCGTATTGGCGCTACCTCAAGGCGGGCGATGTCGAGAACTACGTGACGCTGTGGCACGAGGATTTCATCGGCTGGCCCTGCGACCAGCCGCACCCCATGCGCAAGCAATCGGTCGGCGCCCGCGTGCTGTGGGACCTCGGTGGCGTCGCGGGGCTGGAAATCGGCGGCGTGCCGTTCTTCCTGCACCACCCGGTGCGCGGCAGCTTCGACAGTCCGCAGGACCTGGGCACCACGACCGTGCGGGTGGAATTGTTCGTCGACGACCCGGACGCCGTGCTCGCCCGCGCGCTGGCCGCCGGCGCAAGCGGAAGCCTCGCCGACATGCGCGACTACGAAATGCCGTGGGGCATCCATCGCCAGGGCGGCTTCACCGATCCCTTTGGCCACGCCTGGCTGGTCGGCGACCGGTCGCCGCTGGGCCGCGCTACTGGATGGGATCGCCAGGAACAGGCCATTGACGACCACTGACCGCGTTCACGGCTCGCTGTCGAAGTGGAACGACGGGCGCGGCTTCGGCTTTGTCACGCTCGCGCGGGGCAGCGTGGATGTCTTCGTGCACATTTCGGCGTTCCCGTCGGGCGGCGCTCGCCCGCAGGTCGGGGAGTTGATCTCGTGTCGCTTGCAAACCGGGCCGGATGGCAGGCAGCGCGCGGTCGACGTCATGCGGCCGGGCCACCGCAGGCTGTCTCGGCCGCCGCGCCGCGAACCGGCCCGCCGACCGGTCACCATGGGGTTGCGGATGCTCGCGTTGGTCGCGACCGCCGTCGCCGGTTTCCATGCGTACCGGGCCTACGACGCCGGCAGCGTGACCCCGGCAGCCCCGGTCGAGGTACTTGGGTCCGGAATGGCCAGTCCAGACGCGGCGACCCTGCAGTTCAGCTGCGATGGCCGCGCGCATTGCGATGACATGCGCTCGTGCGAGGAAGCCACCTACTTTCTGGGGCACTGTCCCCGCACGAAAATGGACGGCGACTACGACGGCATACCGTGCGAGGATCAATGGTGCAATACGCCATAGGTATCGTGCTCGGACGGCGCTGCCAGCTTCGGCGGCACGACGCATTGTTCACGCCTGCACGCTGGTGCGCCAAGCCAGGCGCACCCAGTTCCAGCGGCGATGCCCGCTCGGATAAGATCACCGGCGTCCGGGGCCTGACCCGTCGACGAGGAGCGGCCATGTTGCGGCGTCCCGTTGTTTGGCTGCTGCTTTGCAGTTCTCTCATCTGGATTCCAGGTGCCAGCGCACGGGAGCGGATGACGGAGCACACGCTCCGACTCCCCGCCGGCGGCGCATCGCCGGCCGCCACGCTCGCGCAGATGAATTGGCTCGAGGGCCGCTGGACCGGCAAGGCGCTGGGTGGTGAAGTCGAGGAAATCTGGAGCGCTCCGCAAGCCGGCGCCATGCTGGGAATCTACCGGCTGGTTCGCGATGGCAAGCCGGTATTCTACGAATTCATGACCTTGGTCGAGGAGAACGGCAGCCTGGTGATGCGCCTCAAGCACTTCAACCCCGACCTGACCGGCTGGGAGGAAAAGGATCGGTCGGTAGAGTTCCGGTTGGTCGCGCTCGATGACGATGGGGTTCACTTCGAGGGCTTGTCGATGCACATCGAAGGCGACCTGCTCACCATGCATCTCGCGATCGAGCACAAGGACAGCACGCTGGAAGAGGCGACGTTCCACTACGAGCGGAGCGATGCCGCTGCAAGGTGATTGCGACGCGGGCGACGTCGCGGCCTGCATCCACTGCAGGGAGTAGACGCCAGTGACGACACCCGCAGCTGGACCCGTTATCTGCCTCGTGCTGGCGGTTCCCGATGGGCTGGCCGCAGTCGCGTGGTACCAGCAAGCACTTGGCGCGACGGTGTTGCGGAGCCTCGGGCCGGTCGCTGGCCTGGCCTGGCCGGCGTCGCGACCGTGTCGCGGCCGTCGCCGCGTCGTGGCCGCAGCTGGCATTTGGGTAAGATTGGCTGCACGCGGGACCGGGCGGGCCGCTCCCGCATCGACAGCGAGGATCACGCATGAATCGCTACCTCATGGGACTGATGCTGGCGCTGGCGTCGACTGCCGTGGCGGCCGACTGCAAGCAGGACTGCAAGGAGGCGTACACGCAGTGCACGCAGGGCGCGACCACGCTCGACGACACGATGCAGTGCAAGAAGCAGTACAAGGAGTGTACGAAGGCCTGCGACGGCTCGGGTATCGCGGCGGCCGAATCCGGCGCGGCGGGCGCGCTAGATCGCCAGTGCGATCCGGAGCCCGGCCTGGCGCTGGCACTGGCGGCGCGGCCGGCAGGGGCACGCTGATGCCCGGTCGGGCGCGGCCGGGCGCCCGTTTCCGCAATCCGGCCTGAGGCGCATGGCGCACATGCGCTAGCCTCGCCGGTACCACGCGACCGACGGGGAGTGGGTCGTGCTGTTCAATTCGCTGACCTTCCTGGTGTTCTTCGCCGTGGTGCTCGGCCTGCACTACGCGCCACTGCCGTGGCGGGTCAAGAAGCTCGACCTGCTGGTCGCCAGCTACCTCGGACCAGATCTTCTGCGACTTCGCCGGGTATACCACCACGGCGATCGGCGCCTCGCTGGCGCTGGGCTTCTCGCTGCCCGACAACTTCCGCTATCCCTATGCGGCGATCGGCTTTTCCGACTTCTGGCGCCGCTGGCACATCTCGCTTTCGACCTGGTTGCGCGATTACCTCTACGTGCCGCCGGGCGGCAACCGCATGGGCCCGGCACGTACTTGCGTGAACCTGATGCTCACCATGTTGCTGGGCGGTCTGTGGCACGGCGCGGCGTGGACCTTCGTGGTCTGGGGCGGACTGCATGGCCTGTACCTCGCGGCCGAGCGCTATCTGCGTGCGCGGGTCGGGCACCTCGCGCTGTGGGATCGACTGCCGGCGCGCATCGGGATGGCGCTGCTGACCTACTTCCCGGTCAACATCACCTGGGTCTTCTTCCGCGCGCAGGAGTTCAGTACCGCGTGGCGGATGCTGGGTTCGATGCTGCTGTTCGGGCCGCCCGGCAAGCCGACGCTGGCGAGCTGGGCGGTGCTGAGCGTGAGCGCGACCATCGGCAGCCCTGCTGCTGGTGCACTGGTGGATGCGCGACCGCGAGTTGCACCAGGAGGTACAGCGCCTGCCGGCGTGGTACGAGGACGTGCGCAAGCTTTCGGTGAGCGCGGCCGACCGCAACACCCACATGTGGCGCAAGGTCGAGGACGATCCGGAATACCAGGCGATGGCGCAGCGGATCCGGGCGCAGTTCTTCGACGTGGGAGGGGAGGGCGGCCCGGACGGACTGCGGAAGCTCATCGAGCGGGAGATCGAGCGTACCGTGGCCGTGGTGGCGAAGCTGCGCGCGCGCGGGATCCCGGTGGTGTTCGTGCGCCCGCCCAGTGACCGCGACTACCTCGCCTTCGAGGATCGTGATTTCCCGCGCGAACGGACCTGGGACGTGCTGCTCGCGCGCACCGGCGCGCCCGGGATCCACTTCCAGGAACATCCGCAGATGCAGGGCCTGAACCTGCCCGAGTGGTCGCATCTCGCGCATGCCGATGCGCGGCGCTACACCGAGGCGCTCTACCGTGCGATCGAGGCATTGCCGCCGCAGGCGGCGACATCGCCGTAGCCGCGCGGGCGGCGCGGGTCAGGGCACGATGACGACCTTTCCCACTACCCGCCGCGCGGCCATGTCGAGCAGCGCCTGCGGGGCTTGCGCCAGCGGGTAGAGCTTCGAGATGCGTGGCTTGAGCTTTCCCGCTCCGATCCAGCCCAGCAACTCGGCGATGCCCTTCGCGTTGTTGCCTGGCTCGCGCTTGGCGAACTCGCCCCAGTACACGCCGACCAGCGAGGCGCCCTTGAGCAACGGCAGGTTGAGTGGCAGCGCCGGCACGTTGCCATCGGCGAATCCGATCACGAGGTAGCGGCCGCGCCAGGCGATGGCGCGGAACGCGGGCTCGGTGAAGCGGCCGCCGACCGGATCGAAGATCACTTCGGGGCCCTTGCCGCCGGTGAGGCGCTTGACCGCTTCGCGCAGGTCCTCGCGCTCGTAGTCGATGGTTTCGTCGGCGCCATGCTCACGGCAGATCGCGAGCTTTTCCGGGGTGCCGGCCGCGGCGATCACGCGCGCGCCCAGGGCCTTGCCGATCTCGACCGCGGCCAGGCCCACGCCGCCGGCGGCGCCCAGCACCAGCATCGTCTCGCCGGCCTGCAGGGCAGCGCGGTCGCGCACGGCGTGCCAGCTGGTGCCGTAGGCCAGCATCAGGCTCGCGGCCAGCGGCATGGGCACGCCGGCCGGCACCGGCATGCACAGCGCGGCATCGACCACGCATTCCTCGGCGAAGCCCCCGATGCCGCACAAGGCGGCGACGGTGGCGCCGGGTGCGAGCGTGGTGACGCCGGCGCCGACCGCGCTCACGGTGCCGGCAATTTCGGCGCCGGGCGTGAAGGGCAGCGGCGGCTGCACCTGGTACTTCTTCTGGACGATCAGGACGTCGGGAAAATTCACCCCCGCGGCGGCGACGCGGATGCGGACCTGGCCGGGGCCGGGCTCGGGCAGCGCGATGTCCTCGAGCACCAGTTGTTCGGGCCCACCCCATTGCTTGCAGACGATGGCTTTCATGTCGGTTCCTGTGCGTGCCAAGTGCCACGGTCGCGGCTGAAGCCGCTCCCACAGGGGGGCGGCCGGAACCCGACCCTTGAAATGCCGGCGGCGGGACTGTTGCCGATACCTTACTGCAGGCGCGGAACTTGCCGGATCGGCCGGGTTCAGCTGTTGACGAACTTCATCATCCCTTCGGCATAGCGCGTGCCGGCGGCGGCGTCGGACCGAAAGGTGGCGTCGATCTGCGCCAGTTCGGCGACTTGCAGCGTGACCTCGAGCGCGCGATGGATCGTGGCCAGCGACTCGCAATCGTCGCGCGGCCCGTGGAACTCGCTCATGCCCAGGCAACCCAGCCCGATGGCGGGGACCATGGGGCCGGCGGGGCCGCGGCGTCGCTGCTGCATGGGCGTGTCCTGCGCAAGCGGGCCACCAACTTACCGCAGTTCGCGCGCGGGCCGCGCGTGGCGCCGGGCGGGCGGCGGCGGTAGCATCGAGGCCGCTGCCAGCCAACCGGCGGCGCCGGCCAGCCAGCGACGCCGCGCGTCCGCGCGCGCCGCCATCCGCACAGGAAATCCGATCATGATGCAGCGCCTGATGTGCATTGGCGTCGCGCTCGGCGCGCTCGCCAGCGGCCACGTCCGTGCCGGCGACGCGGCCGAGCTGGACGCGCTCAAGGCACGCGTGGCCGCGCTCGAGACCGAGCTGGCGGCGCTCAAGGCCGCGCAGCGCCCGGTCGAACTGGGCCAGCAGATGCTGGAGCTGCAGATCCGCCACGCGCGCCTGTGGTACGCGGGCCAGCGCGACAACTGGACCCTCGCCACTTTCCAGCTCGGCGAGATGCGCGAAGCGCTCAATGGCGTGGTGGAGGCCAACGGCGACCACGCCGCCTTGCAGCCGGAGCGCCTGGCCGAGGTGCTGCCGGCGACGATGGGTCCAGCGCTGAAATCCTTGCAGTCCGCGGTCGACAAGCGCGACCGGAGCGCCTTCAACGCCGCCTACGACCAGTTGACCGGCGCCTGCAACGCCTGTCATGAAGCGGCCAGTTTCGGTTTCAACCGCTTCCAGCGACCGCGGACGCCGCTGCTGGACAACCAGCAGTACGGCACTGCGCCCGACGAGCCCTGATGGCGGGGCCGCCGCGCTGCCGTAGACTGGTGGCGTGAGCGAGAATTCCGCGAATCCGGCTGCGCGCCCCGATCCTGCGCCGGAACTGCACTGGCTCGGCGACTCCGCGCTGATGCTGGGTTTCGGCAGCCGCATCGACCCGGCCCTGAGTGCGCGCGTGCTGGCCGTGTCCATGCGCCTGGCCGCTGCGCGCCTGCCCGGCGTGATCGACGTGGTGCCGGCCTATGCCAGCGTGGCGCTGGTCCTCGATCCCGACTCCGACCTCGACGCCAGCACGCTGGAGGCCAGCGTGCGCGAACTCCTGTCCACGCCGGTCGGCCCGATGATTCTTCCGCGCGCGCGCAGCGTGCTGATTCCGGTCTGCTACGGCGGCTCGCACGGACCGGACCTCCCGGCGGTCGCGGGGCATGCCGGCCTCGATCCCGCGCAGGTGATCGAGCGCCACGCTAGCGCCGAGTATCGCGTGGCGATGATCGGCTTCAAGCCGGGCTTTCCGTATCTGCTGGGCCTGGATCCGGCACTGGCGATGCCGCGCCGCGCGACGCCGCGGGCCAGCGTGCCGGCGGGATCGGTGGCGATCGGCGGACCGCAGACCGGCATCTACCCGGCCGAATCGCCGGGCGGCTGGCAGTTGATCGGGCGCACCGGCGTGCGCCTGTTCGATCCCGCGCGAGAACGGCCCAGCTTGCTGGCGCCCGGCGACCGCGTGCGGTTCCGTCCGGTCGCAGCGCAGGAACTGGCGTCGGCGCGGGTGGAGATCGTCGATGCTTGAGGTGCAGTCGCCGGGTTTCCTCAGCACCGTGCAGGATCTCGGGCGCGCGGGATTGCGACACTTGGGCGTGGCGGTCGGTGGCGCGGCGGATCGCGTGGCCTTGCGCACCGGCAACCGCCTGGTCGGCAACGCCGACGACGCGGCGGGGCTCGAATTCACCCTGACCGGAGCCTGCGTTCGACTCACGCAGGCGCGGCTGGTCGCCATTACCGGCGCCGAGATGGAAGCCAGCATCGAGGGCCAGGCGCTGCCGCACTGGCGTCCGATCGCCTGCAACGCCGGGACCGAGATCCGCTTCGGGCGCGCGCTGCGCGGCGCGCGCGCGTACCTCGCGGTCGGCGGCGGGATCGAAGTGCCGCGCATGCTGGGCAGTCGCGCCACCGACCTGGGTTCGGGCTTCGGCGGTTGGCGCGGGCGCGCGCTGGCGAGCGGCGACCGCCTTGCGCTGGGGCGGCCGCGGCCGGAACAGGGCCGCGCCTTGTGGCGCCTGCACCAGCGCTCGGGGGCCGCGTGGCGCGCGGCGCCGTGGTGGGTGGAACCCGGCGACGATCTCGGCGGTGAGATGGCCTTGCTGCACCTCTTGCCGGGCGCGGATATCGGCCTGCTCGATCCGCGCGTCCTGCGCGTGCTGCGCGATGGCGTCTGGACCGTGGGCGCCGACAGCGACCGCATGGGTTTGCGTTTCAACGGACCCGACCTGCCGCGCGCGGACGGGCTGGAGCGCGTGTCCTCGGCAGTGGTGCCGGGCACGATCCAGCTGCCGCCGGACGGGCGTCCGATCGTGCTGGGCGTGGATGCGCAGACCGTTGGCGGCTATCCCTGCGTGGGGCACGTGATCCGGACCGACCTCGGACGTACCATGCAACTCAAGCCGGGCGAGCGCGTGCGCGGCGTGCTGGTGACGCCCGAGGCGGCGCAGTCGATCCGGCGCGCGCGCGCGCGCGACCATGCGCGGATGGCCATGGCGATCGCCGCGCGCCTGGCGGAGACCTGAGCAGGACCATGCGCACGACCATCGATCTCAACTGCGACCTCGGCGAGTCCTACGGCGCCTGGCGCATGGGCGACGACGAAGCGGTGTTGCCGCTGATCAGCTCGGCCAACGTGGCCTGCGGTTTCCATGGCGGCGACGCGGCCGTGATGCGGCGCACCGTGAAGCTGGCGCGTGCGCACGGCGTGGCGATCGGCGCCCACGTCTCCTTGCAAGACCTGCAGGGATTCGGCCGGCGCGAGATGCGGATCAGTGCCGACGAAGCCTACGAGCTCACGCTGTACCAACTCGGCGCGCTGCACGCCTTTGCGCGCGCCGAAGGGGCGCGCGTGGCGCACGTCAAGCCGCACGGCGCGCTCTACAACATGGCCGCGCGCGATGCGGCACTGGCGGCCGGCATCGCCGCCGCGGTGCACGACTTCGATCCTGCGCTGGTGCTGTACGGGCTCGCCGGCAGCGCCTTGCCGGCGGCTGGCGTCGCGCGCGGGTTGGTGGTCGCGCACGAGGCCTTCTGCGATCGCGCCTACGAGTCCGACGGCAGCCTGGCGTCGCGATCGCAGCCGGGCGCGGTGCTCGACGAGCGGGCGGCGGCGGCGGCGCAACTGCTGGCGTTGGTGCGCGACCAGGCCGTGAACGCGCGCGACGGCAGCCGGGTCGCGATTCGTTGCGACAGCATCTGCCTGCACGGCGACCGGCCGGATGCGGCCGACGTCGCACGCCATTTGCGCGCGGTGCTGGCCACGGTTGGTGTGTCCGTGGCGCCGCCGCGCGCATGAACTGGTGGCCGTTGCTGGGCGTGGCCCTGGTGGTGGCGGGCTTCGTCGCGCGGCTCAATCCGGTGTTGGTGGTGGTGGCCGCGGGCTTCGCCACCGGGCTCCTGGCCGGGATCGCGCCGCTGGCCTTGCTCGAGTTGCTGGGCGAAAGCCTGCTCAAGAACCGCTACCTCCTGGTGTTCGTGCTGACCTTGCCGATCATCGGGCTGCTCGAGCGCCACGGATTGCGCGAGCAGGCGCGGCGCTGGATCGAGACCCTGCGGGGAATGACGGCCTCGCGTTTGCTCCTCGCGTACCTCGGCCTGCGCCAGATCACGGCGATGCTGGGACTGACCAGCCTCGCGGGCCACCCGCAGACCGTGCGGCCCCTGCTGGCGCCGATGGTCGAGGCCACGGCCGTACGCGCTCACGGTCCGTTGCCCGAAGCAACGCGCGAACGGCTGCGCGCGTTGTCGGCCGGCACCGACAACGTCGGCCTGTTCTTCGGCGAGGACGTCTTCATCGCCTTCGGCGCGGTGCTGCTGATGCAGTCCTTCCTGGCCGAGCACGGCATCGTGGTCGAACCGCTGGCGATCGCCCTGTGGGGCGTGCCCACGGCGATCGGCGCGTTCGCGCTCCACGGCGCGCGCCTGTTGCGGCTCGAGCACCGGCTCGCACGCGAACGCCTCGCGCTGGCGGCATCGTCGCGCGGGGACGCATGAGCCTGCAGCCACTCACGCCGATCTACGTGCTTATCGGCCTCCTGTGCGCGAGCGCGGCGTGGGGTGCGTGGCGCGATCCGGCGCATCCGCGGCGCCTTGGCAACGCGATCTTCTATGGCCTGCTCGCACTGATGTTCGTGGTCGGCGACGCCCTGCCGCCCGCGCTGGTCGGCGCGATGGTGGTCGGGCTGGCGCTGGTCGCGGGCGCCGGCGGCGTGGGACGCGGTGCGCGCGTGCTGCCGCCGGACGGCGAGCGCGAGGCCAGCGCCATGCGCCACGGCAATCGCCTGTTCGCGCCGGCGATCGCGATCCCGTTGCTGACCGTGGCCGCGGTGTTCGCATTGAAGGCGGTCACGCGCGACGGCCAGCCGCTGCTGGGGGCGCAGCAGCTGAGCCTGGTCGCGCTCGCGTTCGCCTGCGTGGTGGCGCTGGTGCTGGCTTGTGTCTTGCTGCGCGATACGCCGCGCGCGGCGCTCACGCAATCGCGTGGCCTGATGGAGGCGATTGGCTGGGCCGCAATCCTGCCACTGGTGCTCGCCACGCTGGGCGCGGTCTTTGCGCAGGCCGGCGTGGGCGAACTGGTGGCACGCGTCGCCACCTGGCTGGTGCCGGTCGAGAACCGCGTGGCCTGCGTGCTGGCCTTTGGCCTGGGCATGGTGGCGTTCACGATGATCATGGGCAACGCCTTCGCCGCCTTCCCGGTGATGATGGGCGGCATCGGGCTGCCCTTGCTGGTAGGTCGACATGGCGCGGACCCGGCCTCGCTGGCGGCGATCGGGATGCTGACCGGCTATTGCGGCACGCTGCTCACGCCGATGGCGGCCAACTACAACATCGTGCCGGCAGCGCTGCTGGAACTGCGCGATCCCTACGCGGTCATCCGCGCGCAATGGCCGACCGCGCTGGCCTTGATGGCGCTCAACCTGGTCCTGATGTACGCGATCGCATTCCGCGGCGGCTGAGCCGCGCGGCCGCTCAGCTGCGGCGTGCCGCGCGCCAGGCCAATGCGGCCGCGATCAGCGGCGCAAGCACGATCAGGATGGCGCCCACGCGCGAGACCCGCGCCAGCGAGAGCGCGAAGGCCATCTCGGTGCCGATTGCCGCGAGGGCTTCGCGCAAGGGCGTGCCGAGCGCGAAGGAGACGATGTTGGCCGCGTGCAGGAACTGCGCGTAGGCGATTCCCGCCAGGGTCAGGATCGCGGCCCATGCGGCACGCGCATAGGCGTGGCGGACCGGGACAAGTCCGGCCGCGAGCGCACCCACAAGGGCCAACGGAATCGCCATCCAGGGCACGTCGTCACGCATGAGCATTGCCACCAGCGACCACACGGCGCCGGCCGCGAGCGCGAGCATGGCGCCGGCGAAGAGGCTGGTATAGAACTTCGGTGGCGTGCGCACGTGGCGATTGTCGCCGGGTGCGTGCCGGCTGGCGAGTGCTCATCCGCCAATCCCGGCCTTGGTGTCGCCTGTGGCGCGGCGCGCGTCAAGGTATGCCGGCAGCGGAATCGACCGATCCATGTCGACGGCCGGTACCGGCGGCGCGGCCCTGAGCGCGAGTGGAATCACGCCGGTCCAGACCGGCAATGCGAGGTCTTCGACGGCATCGGAGGGATCGCCGCTGCGCGACTTGAAGCTGAGATCCGCGATCGGCAGGCCGAGCACCACGGTCGCGTTGAGTTCCTGCGCGTCGGCCGCGCGGGCGTCGGCACTGCGGCCCGGCACGATGGCCTCGACCAAGCGCACCATGGCCGTCGCCTTGTCCGCCATGTCGCCGATCACGCAGGCGTGGCCGAAGACCACCACCGAGCGGTAGTTGACCGAGTGGTGGAATTGCGAGCGTGCCAGCACCAACCCGTCGAGGTGCGTGACCGCGACGCAGCACTCGATGCCGGTCGCGAGCGCCTTGAGCAGGCGGCTCGACACCCCGCCGTGCAGCAGCAGGCGGTCGCCGTCGCGCGCATACAGCATCGGGATGACGAAGGGCTGGCCATCGAGCACGAAGGCGACGTGGCCGACGCAGGCGGCGTCGAGCACGGCATACGCGGCCACGCGATCGTAGTTGGCGCGCTCGGGATGGCGGCGCACCTCGTGGCGCGGACGCGGGGCGTGGCTGCGGCCGCCGGCATCGGCGCTCATGGCACGCCCCTGGTAGCGGAGGCGCTGTTGGCGCCGTGGGGCGGCAGGGGCTGGCTGTCGAGCAGCAGCAGGGCGGCGAGCGAAGCCACCACGAGGTTGGCGATCAGGCGGCGACGCAGGCAGGGCAGGCCCATGGCGGTCTCCTTGGGGGGTCTGGGTGAGTGCAGGCTATCCGGGCGATTGGTTCCTACACAGAGCCAGTTCGGTGATAATGCAGTGGTCCACTTTCCACGGCGCCCGCGCGCGCAAGGCGAGCCCTCCATGCATCTGGACCTCGACGGCAACGGCACCCTGCACGCGCAACTCACCCGCGCGCTGAAGCACGCCGTGCTGGTCCGCGGCCTCGCCGCCGGCACGCGCCTGCCGGCCACGCGCGAACTGGCCGCGGAACTGGGCGTGTCGCGCAATACCGTGGTGTCGGCGTATGAGCAGTTGGCCGCCGAGGGCTATATCGAGGGGCACGCGGGCTCGGGTAACTACGTGGCTGCGCTGCCGGCGCCGGTCGCTGCGACCACGCGTCCTGGTACCAAGGCGCGCGCACCGCGCCTGACGACCTGCGCGCGCGTGGCCACCGCACAGCGCGCCAACCGGCCGCCGGGACGCAGCCGGATCCCGCTGCGCTACAACCTCGAGTACGGCCTGCCGCTGGTCACGCCCGCGCTGACCTCGATGTGGCGCCGCGCGCTGGCGCGCGCCGCGGAGGACACCGATCCCGACTATCCGCCGGCCGAGGGCCTGCAGGTCCTGCGCGCGGCCATCGCCGGTTACCTCGGACGCCGGCGCGGATTGGCGGTCGATGCGCAAGACGTCATCGTCACCGCTGGCGTGCAGCAGGCCATCGACCTGGTGGTGCGGGCGCTGGTCGCGCCGGGCGATGGCGCCGCGATCGAGGATCCGCACTACCAGGGCACGCGCCAGGTCCTGTTGGCGGCCGGCGCGCGCCTGGCCTTCGTGCCGGTGGATGGCGACGGGATCGAGGTAGCGCGGCTGCCGGCCACGCGCGTGCGCCTGGTCTGCGTCACGCCCTCGCACCAGTTCCCGCGCGGCGTGGTGTTGTCGCTGCGGCGGCGCCTGGAATTGCTGGCCTGGGCCAGCCGCGCCGACGCGTGGATCGTCGAGGACGACTACGACGGCGAGTTCCGCCACGACGGTCGCCCGATCGCGGCACTGAAGTCGCTCGATCGCGAGGACCGCGTGATCTACGCCGGCTCGTTCTCGAAGGTGCTGTTCCCGGCCCTGCGGCTCGGTTACCTGGTGGTTCCGCCGGCCCTGCGCGAACCACTGCGCGCAATCAAGTGGCTGGCTGACCGCGGTTGTCCCGCGATCGAGCAGCATGCGCTGGCAGCGCTGGTCGAGTCGGGCCGCTTCGAGCGGCTCCTGCGTCGCAGCGGGCGTCTCCTGGCCGAGCGCCGGCGCGCGCTGCTCGAGGGGCTCGCGCGGCATGCCGCGGGATTGGTCCAGGTCGAGGGCACCAGTGCCGGCATGCACGTCGCGGTGTGGCTGCCGCGGCATCGCCCTGCCGACATCGCAACGGTGATCGCCGCGGCGCAGTCGGCCGGCGTCGGCGCTTACCCCGTTTCGCCGTATTTCAGCCGCGCGCCGCGCCGCGCCGGCCTGCTGCTGGGCTATTCCGGCCTGGCCGCGCGCGACCTGGCCGAGGGCGCCCGGCGCCTCGGCGCCGTCCTGCGCGAGACTGCGACCGCGTGACGGTTCACGCCGCAGCCTGGCCTTTTGCGGCATCATGGCCGCCCCCAACTGGCATGCCGACATGGGCGCCTATTCCCACACCAGCGAGCCGGTGCGTTTCGAGCGCGATTGCAGCGTCGTGATGGTGCCTTCGGGCGAATCGCACACGCTGCCCGCGGGCGTGGCCGGCTACATCACGCAGGCGCTCGGCGGCAGCTTCACGGTCTACGTCGACGGCAACCTGTTCCGGGTCCGCAACGAGGACGCCGACGCGATCGGCAAGGAACCGATGGCGTTGCCGACGCTGCCCGACGACGCCGGCGATGACGACGTCGAAAAGCTGGTCTGGAACCAGTTGCGCACCTGCTACGACCCCGAGATTCCGGTCAACGTGGTCGACCTGGGGCTGGTCTATTCCTGCGAGCTGGGTCGCACCGACGACGGCCGCCGCATGGTTTCGGTGCAGATGACGCTCACCGCGCCCGGTTGCGGCATGGGCGACATCCTGGTCGAGGACGTCAGGACCAAGCTCGAACTGATCCCCACCATCGCCGAGGCCGAGGTCGAACTCACCTTCGATCCGCCGTGGAACCGCGCGATGATGTCGGAAGTGGCGAAGCTCGAGACCGGGATGCTTTGAGGGCGGCGCGGCGCCGCCCCACAGGGTCTGCACCGCGGCCGCGGCGTTACCAGATCGGCCGGTTGAAATCGAAATCCGGCGTCGCCAGCGAGCGGCCGAGGCCGTCGCCGACGCCATAGTCGATGCCCAGCCGCAACAGCACGTGCGCGCGTTCGAGGCTCTCGATCCCGGGGGCGATCACGGCGGCCCCGAGCTGGTGCGCCTTGCGCACCAGCGCCAGCAAGGTGTGGTTGAGCGCCTTGTCGGTCGAGGTGTGCTGGACCAGCTCGGCATCCAGGCGCAGGAAATCCAGCGGCAACGAGGTCAGCATGTGCACGGCGGCCCAGTCGCGGCCGAAGTCGGACAGGCCCAGGCGCACCCCGGCCATGCGCAGGCTGCGCATCGGCGCCGCGAGTTCCTGCCGGCGGTCGAGCAGGTCGCGGCTGGCGAGCTCGAAGCTGAAGCCGGCGCCGGCGAGCTTGCGTTCGCGCATCGAGGCCAGCAGCCATTCCACCAGCGACTCGTCGAGCAGCGACTGCGCGTCGATCGGCATGAACAGACGCACCTGGCGGCCCTGCAGCAGCTTGTCCGCGCGCGCTTCGAGCGCGACTTCGAAGCGGCGCCGTTCCAGCTCCGACAGCACCTTGAGCTCGCGCGCCACCGGCGCGTATTGCGGATAGCCGGCGCGTGCGCCTGGGTCCTGCGTGCTGACCAGCGCAAGGTCGAGGTCGAACTGTCCGCCGAGCCGCCCGGCCAGCGGCACCAGCGGACGGAACTCGATCCGCGCATTGCCCTCGTGCAGGGGCCGCGACAGCACCGCGCGCACGGCCAGGTGCGGATCGGGCCGCACCAGCGCGTAGTCGGCGGGTTCGTACCACAGCGCGCGGCCCGCGCCGATGCGCCCGGCCGCGAGCGCCGCGGCCTCGGCGCGCGCGACCCGGGCGTCGACCCCGGCATCGGTGTCGTCGAGCAGGGTGATGCCGACGCTGGCGGAAAGCGGCACCGAGCGCTCGTCGCTGCCGGCGCGGCCCTCGGCCAGGCGGCGCTTGATCCGCTCGGCCAGCTCGGTGACCTGGTCGCGGTGCTCGCGCGAAACCAGGATCGCCCAGGCGTAATCGCGCACCGGCGCCGCCACGTCGCCGCCGGACATGCACTCGCGGAACACGCGCGCGACTTCCTGCTCGAACTGCGCGAGCCCGGCCAGTCCGACCGCCTCGCGCACGCTTTCGACCCGGTCGATGGCGATGAAGAGCAGGGCGCTGCCCAGTGGCAGCGTGGCCAGCGCGAGGCGCTCGACCAGGTGCTGGCGCAGGTACAGGCCGGTGCGGCTGTCGCGGCCCGAGGCCTGCTCGGCCTGGCCGCGCAGCCACTGCGCGCGGCGCACGCGCGAACGGATCACGCTGGTGAGGTGGCGCGGGCGCAGCGGCTTGACCAGGACCTCGTCGGCCCCGGCCGCGATGGCGTCGAAGCGCTGCGCATCGTCGAGCTCGCCGCCGCCGATCAGCACGATCGGCAGGGTCGCGAACTCGGGCTGGTGGTGCAGCACCTGGGCCAGCTCGAAGCCGCGCGCGTCGGGCAGGTCGAAATCGATCAGCGCGATGTCGGGGCGGAACTCGGATGCCGCGGCGATCGCCGACTGCGCGTCGAAGGCCAGGCGCGCGGTCATGCCCTGTTCCACCAGCCAGCGCCCGCATTGCGACGCGTGCTCGCGGTCGGCGTCGGCCAGCAGCACGCGGAAGGGCGTGGCTTCGTCGCGACCGAGCAGCTCCTCGATCCGCGACACGATGCGATAGCCGTCGAGCGGCGGGGCGAAGAAGGCGGCGGCCCCCGCGCGCATCGCCAGCAGGCGATGGGTGAGGTCGCGCCCATTGGAGAGCACGATCAGCGCCGGGCCCAAGGCCGAACCGGGCGCCGCTTCGCCCAGCGCAGCGCCCAGCCGCGGCAGGGCGCGCAGGCGCAGGGCGTCGAGCACCAGGGCCGCCGGACGCGATTCGCGCAGCCACAGGGACAGGCTTTCGACGTCGCCGAAGTGCTGGACCTGGAAACCCCGTTCGGTCAGCGCATCGGCGAGCCCGGGGATCGCGGAGTCGCCGAGGTCGAGCAGGCAAACCGTATTGCGCGCCTCCGAAGGACGCGTAGTCGCGACCGGCAGCGCGACGATCGCGGCCCCCTCGGAGGCCGGGGCTGCCGGCTCGTCGACCGGTCCCGCCGTGGTGCAGAGCGAATGGGCCAGTACGTTGAGGCGCACGATCTGGCTGCGGTTGGGGATCAACGAGCCATCGGCAAAGGTGGCGAGGTAGGCGGCGAAGTCGGCCGCCCGTTCGGCCAGCACGCCGCGCCGTTGCTCTACCAGCAGGTCGAGCACGTTGGCCAGCGCGCGTGCGCCGTCCACGTCCCAGGCCGACACCAGGGCCAGCCAGGCGCGTTCGAGCCGGCCCAGCATCTCGCCGGTCGAACCCGTTCCTGCGCTGCGGGCAAGTTCGTTGCCCGGTACGGCTCCGCTCATGGCAATCCTGGTCAGCGCCACGTCGGCCCCACGCCGGGCGGCAGCGGGACTGTGTCATCCCGGCGTGGCGGGGGGCGTGCGCCGGCTCACATTCTCGCCCTTGCACGGGGTCCTGTGGTGGCGGCCATGCCTGGCCGCCTCGGGCCGCAAGCCCGGCGGGCCGCGCCACGGTCCGGTGGGCCCTCGTATTGTGAAGGGACCCCGCTTCGCGCAAACTTCCACCACTGCGGCAGTGGCGCGACGGGGACCCATGGCCATCGAGAAGCTCACGCTGCACCATGTCGAGGGCCCGCGCGCGGGCCAGAGCGACAGTTTCCGCGCCGGCATCGTGACCGTGGGCCGCTCGCCCGACACCACGCTCGCCTTCGCCACCGAGCGTGGGGTGTCGTCGCGGCATGCCGAGATCCGCATCGAGGCCGAGCGCATCGAGCTGGTCGACAACAACAGCACCAACGGCACCTTCGTCAACGACGAGCGCGTCACCCAGCGCGAACTCAAGCCCGGCGACCTGGTGCGCTTCGGCTACATGGGGCCGGTGGTGCGCATCGACTACGCCGCGGCGGCAGCGCCCGCGCCGCCACCGGTTGCGCCGCCGCGCCCGGTCGCGGCCGCCAGCACCATGTTCATCGACGAGGCGCAACTCGCCGCCACGCGTGCCGAGGCCGCGGCAAGTGCGCCAGCACCGGCACCCGTGCCGCGTCCGGCGCCCGCGGCGCCGAGGCCGGTGGCGGCCGCCGCCTATCCGCAAGCGGCCGACGTGGTCTCGGCGCAGCCGGTGCGTCCGCCGGTGCGGCCCGCGGTGCCTGCGGCGCGCCCCGGAGCGGCGGCGATGGCTGCAGTCAGCGGTGGCGGTGGGCAGGTCAAGTTCGTCCTCATCGGCGTCGGCATCGCATTCGTGCTGGCCTTGCTGCTGGTGCTGGCCGGACGCGCGCTGATCGGCGGCTGAGCACGCCATGGGCGGCAGGCTGCATCTGTTCGTGCTGGTCGCCGCGCTGCTCTCGCTGCTGACCAACGCGCTCGCGTGGTCGGGGCTGGGCCAGGAGCACGGCATCGGCCCGATCGTGCGCGAGTCGGCCCGGCGCGAATCGGCACTGGTGAGCACCTACCTCGTGCTGGGCGACGCATTGCGCGCGCTGCCGGGGATCGATGGCTTCGCCACCGAACTGGCGCTGGCCGGCTACGGCCCGGCCCTGGAGCGGCTCAAGGCGGAACCGGCCGCGGCCATGGACGTGCTGGCGCGCGGCGGTTTCGGGCCGGTCAACGCGATCCTGCGCATCAACACCTGGGCCACGCCGATGCTGCTGCTGGCGTGGGTGGTGGCGTACTGGCTGCGGCCGCGCAAGGTCCACCTGGCCCAGCGCAAACGCTGAGCGACCCCGTGCGCCCGCGGCCGGATCAGGCCGGTTCGAAGCGGTTGGCGGCCACGTTCTTGCGCACCCGCGCCGGGTCCCAGACGCGTCCATTCATGGCGATGTACACGCCATCGGCCAGGGTCTGCACCGCGCCGACCGCGGTGCCGATGTTGAACACCGCGTCGGAGCCCTGGAAGCGCGCGGGATTCAGCGCGCCCGTGAGCACGATCACCTTGCCGGGAATGCCCGCCAGCACCTGCGCGGTTTCGACCATGGTGTCGGTGCCGTGGGTCACCAGCACGTGCCGCGAAACTTGCGCCTCGATCGCGCGCCGCACCAGCGCGCGGTCCTCGCCGGTGATGTGCAGGCTGTCCTTGCGGAGGATGGGGATGACGTCGAAGGTGAAGGCGACGCCGATCGCCTGCAGGATCTCGCCGATCTGCGGCGCGCCGACCTGGAAGCTCGACTTGTCGTCGAAATAGATCTTGTCGATCGTGCCGCCGGTGCTGACGATGCAGAGGTGGTCCATGGGCGTGCTCAGGCGTAGATGTCGGAGGCGAGGATCTGCGCATTGGCGCCGGCCGGGTCGACCAGGCGGTTGATCCCCAGGCGCGCGAAGCGGCGCGCAGCGGCGAGCGGACGCGGGTCGTTCTCGGCGCGCAGGGTCCAGTCCGCGTGTCGCGCCAGCAGTGCCAGCGCCAGCGTGCGGCCCAGGGTGAGTGCGAGCCCGCGCGCGCCGGCGGCGACGCCCGCTTCATCGCGCGCGTGCTGCGCCAGCCATTCGCCGGCCCGGGCCGCGGTCTCGCGCACCACCCGCGATACCGGTTCGAGTTCGCTCGAGTTGGCCTGCGCGGTCAGGCCGCGCAATGCCAGCAGCAGCGGCTGCAGCCCGCCCTGGTTCTCGATCGCGCGCAGGAGGTCGAGCGAGAGCACGTTGGTGGTGCCTTCCCAGATCGGCAGCACCTGCGCGTCGCGCAGCAAGCCCGGGATGCCGGTGTCCTCGATGTAGCCGGCGCCGCCGAAGCACTCGCACAGCTCCGACAGCCCCGCCACTGCCTGCTTGGCCGTGGTCAGCTTGATCACCGGCGTGATCATGCGCAGCAATTGCTGCGTGGTGTCGTCGGCACTGCCGTGCTCGACCCGGCCCAGCATCTCGACCCCGTAGAAGGCGAGGTGGAACGCGGCTTCGAGCTCGGCCTGCAGGTCGGCCAGGGTCTCCTGGTGCAACGCGTGGTCGATGAGCGGCTGGCCGAAGGCCACGCGCCGGGTCGCGTAGCTGCGCGCCAGCGCCATGCCGCGGCGGAAAAGGGCCACGGCGCCAATCGAGTTCCACAGGCGCGTGATGTTGAGCATCGGCGCGATGAGGCGCACGCCATGGCTGGTCTGCCCGACCAGTTCCGCCGGCGTGCCCTCGAGCCGGATCTCGGCGGTGGGCAACTTGCGGGTGCCCAGCTTGGGCTTGAGCCGATCGACGAGGATGTTGCGGAAGCGGCCGTCGGGGCGCCGCGGTTCGATGTAGTACAGCGCAAGGTTGGCCGGGCCCGGTCCATTGCCCTCGGGTCGCGCCAGCGTCAGCGCGGCGTCGCAGGCCACGGCCGACGTGAACCACTTGCGGCCGTTGAGCCGCCAGCGGCCATGTTCGTCCGGGCGCGCCACGGTTTCGGTGCCGCCGACGTCGGAACCGCCGGTGGTTTCGGTCATCCATTGCCCGCTGGTCCAGAACTGCTCGGGATCGCGGCTGGTGAGGTGCGGTACCGCGCGGTCGATGAGCAGGCGATTGCCCGATTCGATCAGGCATCGCGCCGCGCCGTCGGTCATCGCCAGCGGGCAGGAATAGAACTCGCTCGACGCGGTGAAGAGGTACACCAGGGCGAAATGGTGCAGGCGCGCGTGCTGGCCCCAGGTGCCGTCGTAGGCAGTGGCGACCAGGCCATGCCGCGCGGCGATCGCAGGCGCCTGTTGCCAGAACGCCGTCAGGTGCACGCGATCGATGCGGTTGCCCCAGGCGTCGAAGGCTTCCAGGCGCGGCTCGGCGGCGTAGTCGCGCAATTGCGCCGGCCACCACTCGCTCGCTACCAGGTCGCCGAATTCGGTCAGGCCGGGCTCGATCTCGTGCAGCATCGGCTGCGGCAGCACGCGGCGCAGCAGCGACCGCAGCAGGCGATCGTCGAGGTACTGGTTGTCCAGCAGCGGTGGCTGTTGGATGAAGGCCATGGCGCGGTTCCCCCCGGCGCAGCGCCTCACGGTAGCCGCGCGGCGGGCGCCCAGCAAGCGTCGGCGCGAACCCGCGGCCGACCCGGGTTCAGGCGCGGGCGGCGCGCTTTTCGATCGCGGTCGCCCAGCCGATCGACGCCACCACGCCAACGGTCAGCACGACCTCCGCCAGGGCCAGGCCACGCCACGGACCGTTGCCCATGGCGGCAACCACGCCGTGCACGAAATACGGCAGGCCGACGAAGCCGCCCAGCAACAGGCCGCGGCGCGGCGAGCGCAGGCACCAGGCCAGGGTCGCCGCCAGCGGCAGCAGGGCCAGCGACCAGGTCGCTGCGCGCAAGTGGGGCGCCGGCGGTACCAGCACGACGTGCCAGGCGACCTGCAGGGCGAACAAGGCCAGCAACAAGGCCATGCCGATGCGGCGCGCCGTTGCGCTCATGCCGGCGACAGCTTGCGTGCCACTTCGGCCACGCGCCGGCCCAGCGCCCGCGCGAGGCTGCGTTCGTCGTCGCTCAGCGCCAGTTCGCCACGCGCGCCGGCCACGTGGCTGGCGCCATAGGGCGTGCCGCCGGAGCGCGTGCTGGTGAGCAGGGGCTCGGTGTAGGGGATGCCGACCAGCAGCATGCCGTGGTGCAGGAGCGGCAGCATCATGCTGATGAGCGTGGTCTCCTGCCCGCCGTGCATGGTGGCGGTCGAAGTGAAGACCGCGGCGGGCTTGCCCGCCAGCGCGCCCGACATCCACTCGGCCGCGGTGCCGTCAAGGAAATGCTTGAGTGGCGCGGCCATGTTGCCGAAGCGGGTCGGGCTGCCCATGACCAGCCCCGCGCAGTCGCGCAGGTCGGCACGTTCGACGCAGGGCGGGCCTTCGTCGGGTGGCGCCGGATTGGCCTGGGTGCCGGCGACGGCCACGTCAGGCACCGTGCGCACGCGTGCCGCCACGCCCCCGACCTCGGCAATGCCCCGCGCCACGTGCCGCGCGAGCTCCGCGGTCGCGCCGTGGCGGCTGTAATAGAGCACCAGGATCTCCATCCGCCGCACCATCCGTTTGCAGTCTGCTGTGCGCACGATACGCTGTCGCGCACCATGCCTGGAACCGCCGCAGCCATCGACCATCGACGCGAGCGCCTGAGCGCCTTCGTGCGCTTCGTCTGGCGCCGCTTCCGCGACGACCGCTGCTTCGAGGCCGCGGGTGCGCTGAGCTTCACCACCGTGTTCGCCCTGGTGCCGCTCAGTGCTGCCGTGCTCGGCATCATGGCGGCCTTCCCGGTATTCGAAACCTGGAGCCGCCAGCTCACCGATTACCTGTTCGAGAACTACATCCCTGCCGCGGCCAAGGTCGTGCAGGAGTACCTGACCGAGTTCGCCGCCAACGCTTCGCGACTCACCGTGGTCGGCGGCGTGGTCCTGTTCGCGAGCGCGCTGTTGATGATGGCCGGGGTCGAGGACACCCTGAACCGGATCTGGCGCGCCCCGGGGCATCGCCGGCGCGCGGCGCGCTTCGTCGCCTACTGGACCGTGCTGACCCTGGGCCCGATCCTGCTGGCCGCCAGCCTGGGGCTGAGTTCGTACCTGTTCACGCTGCCGCTGTTCGACGAGGCCGAGCGCAAGCTCGGGTTGAGCCAGCGCCTGCTGGAGGTGCTGCCGTTCCTGACCACGTGGAGCGCCCTGACGCTGGCCTTCCTGGTGGTGCCCAACGCCGCGGTGCGGGTGCGCAACGCTGCGCTGGGCGCACTTTTCGCCACGATGTTGTTCGAGCTCGCGAAGCAGGCCTTCGGCCGCTATGTCGCCAGCTCCGACACCTACGAACGGCTGTACGGTGCACTCTCGGTGTTGCCGCTGTTCCTGGTCTGGATCTACTGGTCGTGGGTTTCGGTGCTGCTGGGCGCGTCGCTGGCGGCGAGCCTTTCGGCCTTCCGTTACGTACCGCTGGCGTTGCGCGTGACGCCCGGGCTGGAATTCGCGGCCCTGCTGCGCGTGCACGCGCGGGTGCGCATGGCTGCCGCCTGCGGCGAGCCGCTTGCGCGCGGCGAACTCGCCGCAGCCGAGCCCGGACTGTCCGACGACCAGCTCGACCGCTTCCTGCGCGAGCTCGCGGCCCAGCAACTCCTGCAGCTCAGCGAGGCGGGCCGCTGGTTGCCGTTGCGCGATCCGGCCGCGGTCACCCTGCGCGAACTGTTCGAGGCGGGAAATTACCGCTGGCCGAGCGCCGCGGAACTCGCGCGGCTCCAGGCCAGTCCCAGTCTGTTGCCGGAACTGTTGCCGTGGTTCGAGCAGGGCAGCCGCGGCCTCGCACCCGGCCTCGACCTGCCCCTGGCCACGCTTGCCGGCGCAACCCCACGCCCGATTCCCCTGGAACCCCGCCCATGACCCGATTGCGCCCGCCACTCGCGGCACTGTTGCTGTTCCTCGCCGGCAGCGCAGCAACGGCCGCCACGCCGCCGGCCGTGCCGACGCTGAAGGTCACCACGCTCGATGGCGCCGAATTCGACCTCGCGCAGCACCGCGGCCATTGGGTCGTGGTGAATTTCTGGGCGACCTGGTGCGCGCCATGCCTGAAGGAAATCCCGGACCTGAGCGAGTTCGATCGCAGCCGCGACGATGTCAGCGTCATCGGGCTGGCCTTCGAGGAGATCGAGCCGGCGGAGCTCAAGGCCTTCGTCGCCAAGCATCCGGCCTCGTACCCGATTGCGCTGGTCGATGTCTACGATCCGCCGGCCGATTTCGAGGTGCCGCGCGGCCTGCCCACCACCTGGCTGATCGCACCCGACGGGACGGTGGCCGGGCGATTTCTCGGCCCGGTCACCGGCGCCCAGCTCGCGCGGGCGATCGACGCGCGCAAGGACTGAACGCGGTGGAGGCCGCGCGCTTCCTCGTGTCGGGTCGCGTGCAGGGCGTCGCATTCCGCGCATGGACGCGACAGCAGGCCATTGAACTCGGCCTGCGCGGCCACGCGTGCAATCTCGAGGATGGACGGGTCGAAGTACTCGCCGCCGGCGCCACCGCGGCGATCGAGGCTCTCGCGGCACGCCTGCAGCATGGCCCGCGGCACGCGCGGGTCGAGTCGGTGTCGCGCGCGGACGCGGCAATCCCGGACCGCGATGGATTCACCATTGCCTAGCCCGGCGGGAATCGCGCAGCGCCGCGCCTTGGGTCTCGCGATTTGCGTGGTCATGGCCGCCTTGCCCGCTTATTCCGCGGTGTTCCGCGATGCCCGTTACGGCGTGCCCGGCGGGGCTGAACCCGCCGCGCGCCTGGCCGACGTGTACACGCCCGAATCGCCGGGCCCGCATCCGGTGCTGGTCCTGTTGCATGGCGCCGTCGACAAGTCGGCCGCCGCGGCCTGGCCAATGCGACTGGCGGGGCGCGACTACGTGGTCTATGCGGTCAACCACCGCAGCGACGCAAACGGAGCCCTGGACGACGTGGTCGAGGCCCTGCGTTTCGCGCGCCGCACTGCATCGGGCTATGGCGGCGACGCGCGCCGCGTATACCTCATGGGCGTGGGCGCCGATGCCCGCCTTGCGGCCCGCGCCGCGACCGCCGCGGCCTGGGACACCGACGCGCAGGGCGCGCCCAAGGGCACCATCCTGCTCGGCGACCCGGGGCCCTGGACCGGCGGACGTGCGGTCGCGCCCGCCCTGCTGGTCCAGGCTGAGGGCGATCCGGATTCCCGTGCTGCCACCGAGGCATGGGCCGAACACGTGCAGCGCCAGGGCGTGTCGGCGCAGGTGGTGGCGGTCGGTGGCAGCGCGGGCGGCGCATCGGCCGGTGGGGCGCAGGTCGTCGATGTCGTCGACGCGTGGCTAGCAGCCAGCGAGATTCCGCGCGTGCAGCGCTTCGAGCACCTGGTTTTCGCGCCCTCCGCCGTGGCGGACCTCGACGGTGTGGTCGCGTTGGCGACCGACCCGCAGGCTTTGTATGCCGCTGCGGGCAACGCGATCTGGCGGCGCGCCAGCGCGGGCGGCGACTGGCTGCGCGAGCGCGAGTTCGACCGGTCCGTCGCCTGCCTGCAGCGTTGGAGCGGGTCGCTGCACGTGCTGCTATCCAGCGGCACGGGATTCGCAACCAGTTCGCGCAATGCGAGCGGCCAGTGGTCGGATCCGGTGCAGCGCATGGCGCGCGATCCCGGCCTGCAGACGCCTCCGCTATGCCTGGCCGATCCGGAGGGTGGCCTGTGGATCGCCGCTGGCCGGCGCCTGTGGCACTTCGGCGACGCCACCGCGGCGCGCAAGCTGCTGACACTCGACGCCGCGATCACCGGCCTGGCGCAGGTCGACGGCGCCCTGGTGCTTGCGTCCGCAGCGGGCGACCGAATTGGCGCCGCGTTGTGGCGCCTCGACGACGATGGCACGGCGCGTCGCGTGCTGAGCTTGCCCCTTGGGCGCCCGGCGTGGCGGCACCTGCAGCCCGTGTCCGATCCGGAGGGCGCCGATCACGAGGTATTGCTGGGCGCCGAGGGCGAGCGACTGGTCCGCTACGACCTCAAGTCGGGCCACGCGCCAGTGGAGGAAATCGACCTCGGCGCCGCGCTGCGCGCGCAATGGGGCGCGGTGCCTGACGCTTCCCCCATGCAACTGGCCAGCGACTTCGCCGCGCTGGTGCACCCCGAGACCGGCGAGCTGCTGCATGCGGCTGGACTCGATGCACTGCATCCCCGGCGCGCGGATCCGGAATGGCGCGGGGCCTGGTACCTGGTGCGCGATGCCGAGGGGCGCTACGCCCTGGGCCAGGTCGCGGATCCCGCCGCGTCGTGGCCTGCAGGCGGCGGCCTGGCGCCGATCCGCGCCGTGATCGCGTCGCCCTTCGTTGCCGACGCCGGGCGCGCGGCCTGGTTCGGTGGCGCGGCACCGGGTTGGTTGGCGCAAGGTCGGATGCTGCGCGCGGGACCCTGGCAGGGGCTGTGGTGGGACCCCTCGCATCCCGGCCACGGACTGCTGCTGCAGCGCGAAGGCGGGAACTGGTTGGCGCTGTTCTACACCTACGACGCAAACGGCGCTGCGGTCTGGTACCGGGCGCGCCTGCTGGCCGAGGGCACGGAACTGGCCAGCGATGCGGCGGGACTGGTGGCGCAGCGTGGGCCTTCCCCGGGCGCGGAGGCTCCCGCCATGGTGGGCATGGGGCGGATCGCCTTGCGCCTGGGCAGCGATGCCATCGACGCGACCTGTGCCGAATCCGCGACCAGCGACGGCTTTCCTGCCCGCGCCGTACTCGCCCTGGACGTGGAAGGACGCAAGGCCCAGTGGTGCCTGCAGCCGTTCCGCTTCGCGCCGCCAGGCCTGCCGCGCGTGGCGCCGCGCGGGCTCTACGGCGCGGAACCCGGCGACTCGCGCTGGGGCCTGTTCGTCGATACGCAGGGCATGGGCGCCGCCGCGCGCAGCCTCGCGATCCTGTTCTACTTCGATCGCGCGGGACTGCCGCGCTGGGTCCTGGGTAGCGGCTCGAGCGCGCGCGGCCAGAGCGAGATCGAGTTGCGGCGTCATTCCGGGGCCTGCATCGGTTGCGGGAAACGGCCAGCGCACGACAGCGCGGCCGGCAGCCTGTTGCTGCGCTTTGCCGGCTATTGCGGCGAAATGCGCGGCGCCGCCAGCCTGCAACTGCTGCAGTCCGACACCCAGCCCTTGCTGGTGCTGCGCGACGTGGCCCTGGCGGCGGCGACGGACGCGGCCTGCTATTGAGGATCGCCACCGTCGCGAGTGCGCGAATGGCCGCCTTGTTGTGGTACGAGGCGCAATCGCGGACAGCGACGCGCAGGACTTGCGCGGGGTCGGACGCCTGGCAACCGGCCAGGCGGTCGCGAAACGCGTTCGTACCCGGCGCGCTAGCGTTCGCGCAGGCGCGGCTTGAGGCTGGCGAGGTTGCAGGGCCGCGTGCGCGAATCGAGCTGCGCCGCCAGCAGTTGCTCCCAGGCCGTGCGGCAGGCCGAGGTGGAGCCCGGCAGGCAGAACACGAAGGTCGCGTTGGCGAGCCCGGCGAAGGCACGCGACTGCAGCGTCGAGGTGCCGATCTCGGCATGCGAGAGCACGCGGAACATCTCGCCGAATCCCGGCATGGGTTTGTCGAGCAGGGGTTCGATCGCCTCGGGCGTGGAATCGCGGCCGGTAAAGCCGGTGCCGCCGGTGACCAGCACGCCATCGATGGCTTCGTCGGCGATCCAGGCCGCGATCGCGGCGCGGATGCGATAGCGGTCATCGGGCAGGATCGCGCGTGCCGCCAGGACGTGTCCGGCCGCGGCCAGCGCGTCGACCAGGTATTGGCCCGAGCCATCGTCGGCCAGCGTGCGCGAGTCCGATACCGTGAGCACGGCGATGGCGAGCGGCGTGAACTCGGTGGTGGCGGTCATGCGTTGCGCTCCTGGGTCCTTCAGGCCGGCACGTCGAAATCGGTCGGTGCCTCGCCGCGGCGCTGGCGCTCGACCATCCCGACCATCGCCGTTTCGAAGTCGCGCGCGAACGCGGCCATGTCGAAGAGGCCCGAGTTCATGCGTGCCTGCGCCAGCCGCGCCCGCAACCCGAGGCGGGCGCTTGCGTCGCTCCCCAGCGCGCGCGCGCGCGCGACGTAGTCGTCGGTGCCGGTGGCAATCTGGTCCTCGAGTCCCAGCGTCGTCAGGAGCGAGGCCGCCACGCGCGAGGCGAAGGTCCGGCCGGGCAGGGTCAGCACCGGGCAGCCCGCCCACAGCGCATCGCTCGCGGTGGTGTGCGCGCCGTAGGGCCAGGTGTCCAGGAACAGGTCGGCGTGGCGATAGAGCGCAAGGTACTCGTCATGCGGCAGCTTGGGCTGGAACACCAGGCGCGCCGGGTCCACGCCGGCCGCGGTGGCCGCGGCGCGCAGGTGGGCATTGCTGGCCGCGTGCCCGGCGAGCAGCCACAGCACGCTGCCCGGCACGCCGTCCAGCACGCGCATCCAGGCGCTGAAAACCTCCGGCGCAATCTTGTAGGTGTTGTTGAAGCTGGCCAGCACGGTGCCCTGGCCCGGCAGGCCCAGCACCGCGCGCGGCGGTGGTTCGCGCACCGCGCGGGTCGAGTCGGAGGGCTGGAACGCGCGCGGCAGGCGCACCAGCGCCTCACTGTAGTGCGCGCGCTCGGCCGGCGGCACCACCACGGCGTCGGCGATGAGATAGTCGATGAACGACGCCCCGGAGGTGCCTGGATATGCCAGCCAGTTGACCTGCAGCGGCGCCCCGCGCAGCGCGAACAGCTCGGTCACGGCGCCGCCGCCGTATCCGCGCAGGTCGACCAGCACGTCGAGCCCGCATGCGCGCACGCTGTGCGTCATCGTGGCCGGATCCATGCCGGTGAGGTCGTGGAATTCGTCGAAACCCGCGCGTAGCCGCCGGCGCATGGCGCCGCCATCGTCGGCGCTGGTAGCGAAGCCGAAGCTGCGCAGGCGCGTGCCGCGCAGGCGCTCGATCAACTCGACCACCAGCAGCGCAGTCGGATGGTTGTTGAATCCGTTGGAGACGAAGCCCACGCGCAGGTCGCGCGCGTTGCGCGCGGCGGGCGCAGGCGCGAGCTCGCCGCGCCGTGCCTCGGCATCGGCCTGGCGTTGGCGGGCCCAGAGCCGGGCGCATTGCAGTTGCTCGTCGGGTCGCGCCGGCTCGGCCAGGAACGAGAATGGCGTCAGCCCGGGCGCTCCAGCCGCGACCGCGGAGCGCAATCGGGTCGAGAGCGCGTCAAGGCCGGCCCAGTCGCAAAGGCGCCGCTTGAGGAATACGCCTTGCGCCAGCGCCGGCCACAACTCCGGGTCGAGCGCGAGCGCAGCCGTGCAGGCGGCGGCGGCATCCGGCAGGTCGCCGACGTCGTCGAGCGCCAGCGCCAGGTTGTAGTGCGCGGGCGCGAGGGATGGATCGCGCGCGATTGCCTGTCGGAACGCCTCGGCGGCGTCGGCTGCGCGTCCGTTGGCGGCGAGCACGCTGCCCAGGACCTGCCATCCGGCCGCCTGCGCCTGGTCGGCCTCGCAGGCCTTGCGCGCCGCCTGCTCGGCTTCGGGCAGGTCGCCGCAGGCGAGGCGAGCCGAGGCCAGGTTGGCGTGCGCCAGCGCGGAGCGATCGCCGTTGCCCAGCGCCAGTTCGAAGGCGCCGGCCGCTTCGCGATGACTGCCCTGCGCATCCAGCGACAGGCCGGCCAGGGTCCATCCGCGTGCGAGCGACGGCGCCAGGGTGGTGGCGCGGCTGGCCGCGCTGAAGGCTTGTGCGGGCTGGCCCGTGGCCAGGTATAGCGCGGCCAGTTCGCACCAGGCGTCGACGTTCTGGGCGTCGAGCTTCAGCGCGCGCGTGATCCGCTGCATCGCGAGCGGAAGTTCGCCCCGCGCCAGCGCCACCGCGCCGTGCAGGCGCCAGCCCTCGGACTCGCCCGGCGCGATGTCGAGCAACGGGCGCAGGACGGCCTCGGCGGCATCGAGCTCGCCGCGGCCCAACGCGCCGCGCGCCTGCGCCAGGGCCTGCGCGGGGATCATGCCGCCGCCTCGGCCAGTCCCCTGATCTGCTCGGCCTGGTGCTCGCGCATCAGCGGGCCGACCACCAGGTCCAGTTCTCCGGCAAGGACATCGTCGAGTGCGTACAGGGTGAGGTTGATCCGATGGTCGGTCACGCGACCCTGCGGGAAGTTGTAGGTGCGGATGCGCTCGGAGCGATCGCCAGACCCGACCTGCAGGCGGCGTGCGGCGCTGGTCGCGGCTTCCTGCGCGCTGCGCTGGTCGTCGACCAGGCGGGCTTGCAGCAGCGCCATCGCGCGGGCGCGGTTCTTGTGCTGCGAACGCTCTTCCTGGCATTCGACCACGATCCCGCTGGGCACGTGGGTGATGCGGATCGCCGACTCGGTCTTGTTGACGTGCTGGCCGCCCGCGCCGCTGGCGCGATAGGTATCGACCTTGAGGTCGGCGGGATTGATCTCGACCTGTTCGGCCTCGTCGGGTTCGGGCAGGATCGCGACCGTGCAGGCGGAGGTGTGGATGCGACCCTGGGCTTCGGTTGCCGGCACGCGCTGCACGCGATGTGCGCCGGACTCGAACTTGAGCCGCGAGTACACGCCCTGGCCCTCGACCCGTGCGACCAGCTTCTTGTAGCCGCCATGTTCGCCGGCGCTGGCGTCGAGCGTTTCCATGCGCCAACCCTGGCGTTCGGCATAGCGCGCGTACATCTTGTACAGGTCGCCGGCGAACAGTGCGGCCTCGTCGCCGCCGGTGCCGGCGCGAACCTCGAGGTAGATGTTGGCGTCGTCGTGCGGGTCGCGCGGCACCAGCAGCTGGTGCAGTTCGTCCTCCAGCGCCACGCAACGAGCCTCGAGCTCGGCCAGTTCCTCGGCCACCAGGGTCTTGAGCTCGGGGTCGGCCTCGGCCAGCATGCCGCGTGCAGCGACGAGCGCGACGCCGGCGGCGTCGTAGCGGGCCAGCGCCAGTGCCAACGGCTCGAGTTGCGCGTATTCCTTCGACAGGGCACGAAAGCGGCCGAGGTCGGCCAGCACCCCGGGCTCGCCCAGGAGCAAGGCGACTTCCTGCTGGCGCTCGGCCAGAGCCTCCAGCCGGCGACGGATGGCGGGACTCATGGCTCCGCGTCCGGCTCGCGGTCGAGGCCTTCGTAGAGCCGCTCGGCGGCGCGCAGTAATTCCGCATCGCCGCGCTCCGCCGCGGCGCGCAGGCCGGCGGTCGGCGGGTGGATGAGTCGGTTGGTGAGCGTGCTGGCGAGGTACTCCAGGACCTCGTCGGGCGGCCGGCCGGTGGCGAGCATCCGGCGCGACCGCGCCAGCACTGCGTCGCGCTGGCGTTCCGCACCAAGGCGCAGCGCACGCAGTGGACCCTGGCAGTCGTGCGCATTGAGCCACGCGACGTAGTGGTCGACCTGCAGGTCGATGATCGCCTCGGCCTCGCGCGCGGCTTCGCGCCGCGTGCGCAGGTTTTCCTCGATCACCGTGGCGAGGTCGTCGACGGTGTAGAGGAACACGTCGTCGAGGGTCGCCACGCTGGGCTCGACGTCGCGCGGCACCGCAAGGTCGACGAACAGCATCGGGCGATGCCGGCGTTGCGCCAGTGCCGCCTGCACGTCGGCGCGTGAAATCACCGCTTCGCGCGCCGCGGTCGAGCAGATCACGAGATCGGCGTCGTGCAGGTGTCGCGGCAGCTCCGACAGCGCGATCGCGCGCGCGTCGTAGTGCGCCGCGAGCGCCTCGGCATTGGCCACGGTGCGGTTGGCCACCACCAGCCGGTTGAGGCCCGACTGGACCAGGTGCCGCGCGACCAGCTCGATGGTGTCCCCGGCGCCGACCAGCAGCGCGGACACCGCCGACAGGTCGCCGAACACCTGGCCGGCGAGGCGGGTCGCGGCGAATGCCACCGACACCGGCGCAGCGCCGACCCGGGTCTCGGTGCGCGCGCGCTTGGCCACCGCGAATGCGTTCTGGAACAGGCGGTCGAGGCGGGTGCCCAGTGCGCCGGCCTCGCGCGCCCGCTGCCACGACTCCTTGACCTGCCCCAGCACCTGCGGCTCACCCACCACCAGGGAATCGAGGCCGGTAGCGACGCGGAAGAGGTGCCGCACCATGGCGACGTCGTCGTGGCGGTAGAGGAATTCGTCGAGCTGGTTGGGGCGCAGGCCGTGGAATCCGTGCAGCCAGGCAGCCGGCGTGGCCTTCGCGTCCGGCTCCACGTTGCAGTAGACCTCGGTCCGGTTGCAGGTCGAGACCACGACCGCCTCGTTGACGCCCGGCAGCGCGCGCAGGGCCGCAGCTGCCCGCGCCAGCGACTCCGGCGCGACCGCCACCCGCTCGCGCAAGGCGACCGGGGCGGTCTGGTGGTTGAGGCCTACGGCGACCAGCATCATGGCGCACACACGGAAGTGGCCTTAAATTGTCGTGGCGCGCCGGCTGCGGATCAAGGAAAGTCGCCCCGTGCGAGTCGAATTCGCTCCAACTTCCGTCCCTGGAGTCCGTTACGTGGTGATTTCCGCCCGCTTTGCCTGCGTGATCCTGTACACGGCGCTTGGTGTCGCCGCCTGTTCCCACGATGCCACGCGCCCCGATACGACCGCCACTGCGGCGAGCGCAGCGGCGACCGCGCCCGAGCAGGACGCCAGCACCAGTCCGGGGAAGCCCGAACCGGACAAGGACGTGATGGCCGCGCTCATGGCGGGCGAGTTCGCCTGGCAGGACGGTCGCGGCGACTCGGCCGCGCGCCACTACGCGCGCGCGGCGGCGCTCAGCCCGGACCCGGGCATCGCCGAACATGCGACCCGGGTGGCGCTCGCCTCGCAGCAGTGGGACCTCGCGCAACAGACCATCGCGCGCTGGCGCGCCCTTGACCCCAAGGCCGATGGCCTGGTCCAGGCCGAGGCAGGGCTGGCGCTGGGGCGGGGCGAGACCGCTCTCGCCGTCGAACGCCTCGCCGTCCTGTGCGACCAGGGCAAGTCCGGGCGTCGCCTCGCCGGCCAGGCTCTGCTCGCGACCCCCGACAAGCAACGTGCCGCCACGGTGGTCGGGACGCTGCTGGATCGGCCCGCATTGGGCGGCGGCGTCGATACATTGCTCATGCTCGGACAGGTGGCGGAGCAGTTGGGCGACAAGGCGCTGGCCATGCGTGCCGCCGACCTCGCGGTGACGCGCAATCCGGGCGAAGCGCGGGCCTGGTTCGGGCGCAGCCATGCGCGCCTGCGCGCGCAGGACCGGCCTGGCGCGCAGTCCGATGCGCGCCAGGCGCTCGCGCTCGATCCCGCCAGCCGCGACATCCGCATGACCTACGCCGCCCTGCTCGACGACGCTGGCGACACCGCCGGCGCGTCGCGGGTATTGGCCGAAGGCAAGCCCGATGACGAGCTGCTGGGCACCCGCGCCGCCTACGCTGCACGCAGCGGCGACCCGGTCCTCATGCGCGAGTCGTACGTGGCGCTCCAGGCGCTGCCGCCTCCGGCATCGGCCGCGCGACTCGAGTTGCTGGGCCAGATGGCCGAGCTCATGGGCGAAAAGCGCGAGGCGATAGCCTGGTACGAACAGGTACCGCAAGGCGAAGAGTACGTCGATGCGCAGTTGCGCGTTGCCGTGCTGCTCGACGACGCCGGCGATGCCAAGGCCGCACAGGACCGGATCCGGAAGCTCCGTGCCGCGGGCATAGAGGACGACGATTCGCTGGTCGACACCTACCTGCTCGAAGCAGATCTCGCCGCCAGGCACGGCGACAAGGACGAAGCGCTGGCCGTGTTCCGCCGCGGCCTCGAGGTCGTGACCGACGACCAGCGCCTGCTGTACGGCCGTGCCCTGCTGCTCGAGGGCATGGACCGCGTCGACGACGCATTGCGCGACCTGCAACGCATGGTTGCCCTGCATCCCGACGATCCGGACGCGCTCAATGCCCTGGGTTACACCCTGGCCGACCGTACCGAGCGATTCGAGGAGGCGCAGGTCCTGATCGAGAAGGCGCTGGCGCTCAAGCCCGAGGAGCCGTCGATCATCGACAGCATGGGCTGGGTGCTGTTTCGGCGCGGAGAAGCCGCCAGGGCGGAAATCCAGTTGCGCAAGGCCTACGGCCTGCAACCGGATGCCGAGATCTCCGCCCACCTGGGCGAAGTGCTGTGGTCGCTGGGACGACGCGACGAGGCCCGCGCGATCTGGGCCGAGGGCAAGGCCAGGGATGCCGACAACGCGACCCTGCGCGCCACCGTCGAGCGACTCGACCGGTGAACGATGCCGGGCGCGCCCTGCGCCTGTGGCCTTGCCTCGCGCTGCTGGCGCTGGCGGGCTGCGCCGGCCGGCCGGCGCGCGAGGCAGTGGATTCCTTCGAGCTGCTGCGGTTGCGGGCCGAAGTGTTGCGCCCATGGCCAACCTGGTCCTTCGAGGGTCGGGTCGCCGTGCGCGACGGCCGCGAAGGCGGCAGCGGGCGGATCCGCTGGCACGAAGGCGACGGGCGTTACGAGGTTTCGCTGCGGGCCCCGGTTTCCGCCACGACCTGGGTCCTGGCCGGCGACGGGACGCAGTCCGAACTGCGCGGCGCCGGCCCCCACCCGGTACGCGGCGCCGACCCCGAGGAACTACTGGCGCGCGAGACCGGCTGGCACCTGCCGGTGCGGCATGCCCGCGCCTGGGTGCGCGGCCTTGCGCTCGATTCCGCAAACGCGCGGCTCGACGCGGTGCACGATGGCCTGCCGGCAGTCCTGGTCGAGAACGGCTGGACCGTGGAATTCGGGCAGTGGGCGTCTCCCGGCGACGGCTTGCCGCCGATGCCGCAGCGAATCGTCGCCCGACGCCCGCCCTGGGAGGTGCGCCTGGCGATCTCGCGCTGGAGCCTGGTCCATGGCGGCTGAGGGTTGGACGAGCTGGCCGGCACCGGCCAAGTTGAACCTGTTCCTGCACGTGGTCGGGCGCCGCGCCGACGGTTACCACTTGTTGCAGACGGTGTTCCAGCTCATCGACCTGTGCGACACGGTGCGGCTGCGTCCGCGCGCCGACGCCGCAATCTCCCGGGGCGAGGGGCCAGCCGGCGTGGCGGTCGACGACGACCTGAGCGTGCGCGCCGCGCGGCTGCTGCAGGCGCAGGCCAGCGGTTGCCCGGGGGTCGACATCGCCGTCGACAAGCGCATCCCGATCGGCGGCGGCCTGGGTGGCGGCAGTTCCGACGCCGCCACGACGCTGGTCGCCCTGAACGAGCTGTGGGGCCTTGGACTGGCGCCTGGGCGTCTAGCGGAGATCGGCCTGGCCCTGGGCGCCGACGTCCCGGTCTTCGTGCTCGGCCAGTCGTCCTGGGCCGAGGGCATTGGCGAGCGCCTCCAGCCCATGGCCTTGCCCACCCGCTGGTTCACCGTCATCGACACCGGCGTCGCGGTCGCGACCGGCCCCATATTCCAAGCCCCGGAATTGACAAGGAATTCCTCAGGGATCACAATACCCTGCTTTGTCGCTGGCGTACCGACCCGAAACGACCTTGAAGCCGTCGTGCGGGCGCGTTACGACGCGGTTGCGCGCGCGCTGGACTGGATGGGCGCGCGCGCGGATGCGCGGCTGACGGGCAGCGGTGGGTGCGTCTACGCGGCCTTCGACAGTCGAGAGAAGGCGCTGGAGGTTGCGCGCGAAGTCCCGGCGCCATGGCGGGCGTTGGTCGCGCAGGGATTGCAGGCATCGCCGCTGGCGCAGCGTGCAGCTGCGTGGCGGCAGGGCGGTTGAAGTCCGGTTCCATCCGCTGGGGCGTCGCCAAGCTGGTTAAGGCACGGGATTTTGATTCCCGCATTCGCAGGTTCGAGTCCTGCCGCCCCAGCCACTCGCGCGTTCCCGGGCGCAATGGCGGCGGTTTGCGGCTCGACTCGGGGCATGGCGCTTGAATACCGAAGGCATCCTCGTTTTCGCGGGCAACGCCAATCGGCCGCTGGCGCTGACGATCTGCCGCGAGCTCGGCGTGCCGCTGGGCAAGGCCGTCATCGGCCGCTTCAGCGACGGCGAGGTGCAGGTCGAGATCGAGGAGAACGTGCGGCGGCAGGAAGTCTTCGTGGTGCAGCCGACCTGCGCGCCGACCGCGGATAATTTCATGGAGTTGCTGGTGCTGATCGACGCGCTCAAGCGCGCATCGGCGGCCAGCGTCACCGCGGTGATCCCGTATTTCGGCTACGCGCGCCAGGATCGGCGTCCGCGTTCGGCGCGGGTCGCGATCACGGCCAAGGTGGCGGCGAAGATGATCGGGGCGGTGGGCACCGACCGGGTGTTGACGGTCGACCTGCACGCCGACCAGATCCAGGGCTTCTTCGATATCCCGCTCGACAACGTGTACTCGTCCCCGGTGCTGCTGGCCGACATCTGGCGCTACCAGGGCACGAGCAGATTGCTGGTGGTTTCGCCCGACGTGGGTGGCGTGGTGCGGGCGCGGGCGATCGCCAAGCGCCTCGATGACGCGGAACTCGCGATCATCGACAAGCGCCGGCCGCGTCCGAACGAGGCCACCGTGATGAACATCATCGGCGACGTGGAAGGCAAGGTCTGCGTGCTGGTGGACGACATCGTGGACACCGCCGGCACGCTGTGCGCCGCGGCCGCGGCGCTCAAGCAGCACGGGGCGCGGCGGGTGGTGGCGTACTGCACGCACCCGGTGCTGTCGGGACCGGCGATCCAGAACCTCAACGGGTCGCAGCTCGACGAACTGGTGGTGACCGACACCATTCCGTTGTCGGAGGCGGCGCGCGCTTGCACCCGGATCCGCCAGCTCAGCGTGGCGGAATTGCTCGCCGAGACCATGCGGCGCATCGCCTTCGGCGAATCGGTGAGCTCGTTGTACGTGGATTGAGCAGGCGGGGACTGGGCATCGGAAAGCGGGAATCGACGGCAGTTCCGGGCGTTTCCCGCTTTCCGATTCCCGATTCCCGGGAACAAGAGGCGCTCCTGGTCGCGGGGGCGTCGAATCCGCCGCAAGGCGGCCATTGAAGCTAGAAGGCAAACGAACATGGCAACCCGTCACGAAATTCCCGCCGCCCTGCGGAAGGACGAAGGCAAAGGTGCGAGCCGCCGCCTGCGTCGTTCCGGCAAGATGCCGGCGATCGTCTATGGCGCGAAGCTGGACCCGGTGAGCATCGAGCTCGAGCACAACGCCACCTACCTGGCCTCGCATCACGAGTGGTTCTATTCCGCGATCCTCGACCTCAACCTCGACGGCACGACCCAGAAGGTGCTGCTGCGTGACCTGCAGCGCCATCCGTTCAAGCCGCAGCTGCTGCACATCGACTTCCAGCGCGTGAGCGAGAACGAGGCGATCCGCATCCGCGTGCCGCTGCACTTCCTCAACCAGGAGAAGTCGAACGCCGGCAAGACCTCGGGCGTGGTCGTCACGCACGAGCTCAACGACGTCGAGATCTCGTGCCTGCCCAAGGACCTGCCGGAGTTCCTCGAGGTCGACCTCGGTAACCTCGAGGTGGGCGGCATCATCCACTTGTCGGCGCTGGTCCTGCCTGCAGGCGTGACCATCCCCGAACTCAAGCTGGGCAAGGAGCACGACGTGGCGGTGGCGATCGCCAAGGAAATCAAGGAAGAAGTCGAGGCAACCCCGGCTGCCGAGGCGGAGGTCGTGGCGCCTGGTGCGGCGGCTCCTGCCGCAGCCGCTGGCGCGCCGGCCAAGGGCGCTGCACCGGCCGCCAAGGGCGCTGCACCGGCCAAGGACGAGAAGAAGAAGTAAGCACCGGCCATCGGCACAACCACGGGCCGCGACCTGGCGTCGCGGCCCTGGACATGCCGGTGGTGGTGGCTGGCCCGAATGGCCGCGCTACGCCTCGTCGTCGGGCTGGGCAATCCCGGTCCCGAACATGCTGGAACCCGGCACAACGCCGGGTTCTGGTTCGTCGATGCCTTGGCCGCGGACCTCGGCGCGGACTTCGCGCTGGATCGCAAGCTGCATGCGGAGGTCGCCAAGGCGCGGGTGGCCGGGGAGGTCCTCTGGCTGCTGCGCCCCACGACCTATATGAACCGCAGCGGCCTGGCGGTGCAGGGCGCACTGGCCTACTACAAGATCGAGCCCGACCAGATGCTGGTCGCCCATGACGAGCTCGACCTGCCGCCGGGCACGGCCCGGCTCAAGTTCGATGGTGGGCACGGAGGCCAGAACGGCCTGCGCGACATCGTCGGGCAGTTGGGGCACGGCAAGTTCCACCGCCTGCGCCTGGGGATCGGGCATCCGGGCCACAAGGACCGGGTCACGCCCTGGGTGCTGGGTCGGCCGGGAAAGGCCGATGAAGCCGCAATCCGCGGCAGCGTAATCGACGCGCTCGCGGTCATGCCACGGGTCCTCACGGGGGACCTCAATGGCGCGATGAAGCAGCTGCACACGAACGAAGACGCAGGCAAGGCATAGCGATTCGGGAGCGCGGCAGGTTCCACGCCTGGCCCGCTGCCGAATCGCTGTATTCCCGCTCCCATTTCACCGGTAGACCTTCCATGGGCATCAAGTGCGGCATCGTGGGCTTGCCCAACGTCGGCAAGTCCACGCTTTTCAATGCCTTGACCAAGGCCGGCATCCCGGCGGCGAACTTCCCGTTCTGCACCATCGACCCCAACGTGGGCGTGGTGCCGGTGCCGGATCCGCGGCTCGAGGCCCTTGCGGCCATCGTCAAGCCGCAACGCATCCTGCCGACCACGATCGAGTTCGTCGACATTGCCGGGCTGGTCGCGGGCGCGGCCCAAGGCGAAGGGCTGGGCAACAAGTTCCTGGCCCATATCCGCGAAGTCGACGCGATTACCCATGTGGTCAGATGCTTCGAACATGCAGACATCGTGCATGTATCGGGTCGCATCGACCCTATATCCGACATCGAAACCATCGACACCGAGCTGGCCCTGGCGGATCTGGATTCGGTCGAGAAGGCGCTCAACCGCTACGAACGCGCAGCCAAGGCCGGAGACAAGGACGCCGCCGCCCGCCGCGACGTACTGGTCCGGGTCAGGGCCCAGCTCAACGAGGGCCGCCCGGCGCGCGCCCTGGACCTGAGTGTCGACGACAAGTCCTTGTTGCGAGAACTGTTTCTGCTGACCCTCAAACCGGTCCTGTATGTCGCCAACGTGCGCGAGGACGGCTTCCATGGCAATCCGCACCTCGACCTGGTCGTGGCGCGGGCGAAGACCGAAGGCGCCGAGGTGGTACCCGTGTGCGCCGCCATCGAGGAGGAGCTGGCGCAGCTCGACGACGCCGACAAGGGGGCGTTCCTGGCTGACATGGGCCTCGACGAGCCCGGCCTGAACCGCCTGATCCGCGGCGCCTACCGGCTCCTGGGCCTGCAGACCTATTTCACCGCCGGCGAGAAGGAGGTCCGGGCCTGGACCGTCAAGTCGGGCGCCACGGCGCCGCAGGCCGCCGGCGTCATCCACACCGACTTCGAGCGCGGCTTCATCCGGGCCGAGACCATGTCCTATGACGACTTTGTGAAATACCGTGGCGAGTCGGGGGCCCGGGACGCTGGCCGCCTGCGCCTCGAAGGCAAGGACTATCTGGTCCAGGAGGGCGATGTCCTCCACTTCCGCTTCAACGTCTAAGTCCCGTTGACGCTAGGGAAAGTTATCGCCAGAATAGCCGGCTCCGTTGAGGAGGGATACCCAAGCGGCCAACGGGGGCAGACTGTAAATCTGCTGGCTTACGCCTTCGGTGGTTCGAATCCACCTCCCTCCACCAGTTTGCATGCATCGATGCGGGGTGTTGGCGGCGGCGTTGGCCGGCCGGATCGCGATGCCGATGGCAGTTGGGTTGCAATACCCCGGGACCGGTTCCTTCGATCACGCTGTACAGCGACCGAGGGTAGCGAAGTCCGGGCCGGAGTGCGCAGGCGTTGCGCCAGGTGCGGGAGTAGTTCAACGGTAGAACCTCAGCCTTCCAAGCTGATGGTGCGGGTTCGATTCCCGTCTCCCGCTCCAGTTGGATGGCTTCCGCGGCCGGCATTGATTCACCGCTCACGTAGCTCAGTCGGTAGAGCACTTCCTTGGTAAGGAAGAGGTCGCTGGTTCGATTCCAGTCGTGAGCACCAACAGCGAACCGGCGCCAATCCGGCGCAGTGCACCAACCACACGATACCGTCGAAGGGTCCAGTCATGGCAAAGGGCAAATTCGAGCGCACCAAGCCGCACGTGAACGTCGGCACGATCGGTCACGTCGACCACGGCAAGACGACGCTGACGGCGGCGCT
>Ga0209254_10000253_pt1 | contig 40111 bp, 36 predicted proteins | sample FrelakmetDIP11DI_FD_187148 | JGI IMG/M metagenome (GOLD analysis project Ga0209254, IMG submission 187148) | Freshwater lake sediment microbial communities from the University of Notre Dame, USA, for methane emissions studies - DIP11 DI (SPAdes)... | ecosystem: Environmental > Aquatic >... | reverse complement strand
TCCAGGCACTGCCCCCCGGGCGCGGCGCCGTTCAGCGGCCGGACAACAGAAATCCGCCGAGGGCAAACACCGAATTGGGCGTGCTCGGGCGCACCGGCTCAGACGGGGGCTGCTTGTAGACGCCACGGCGCACGGTCTTTTGCTCGACCTGCACGCCGCGCGAACGTTGCTCGCTGACCAGCGAGTGCAGGGTGATGGATTGCAGGTGCGCGATCATCCTGGCGTTCAGCGTTGCCCAAAGTTCAGCCGTCATGGCCGCGGCGCCGTCGGTGATGCCGTTGCCCTCCGCTTCACCATCACGCAGATCGCCCTCCACCGCGCCGATGATGTCGGCCACCGTGATCGCTTCAGCGCCCCGTGCCAGCGCATACCCGCCGCCCGGCCCGCGCGTGCTCTCGACGAGGCCGCGCTGGCGCAGCTTGCTGAACAGCTGCTCCAGGTACGAGAGCGAGATCTGGTGGCGCGCTGCAATGTCGGCCAGTGAAACCGGGCCTGCGTTTTCGCGCAGTCCCACATCGATCATGGCCGTGACGGCAAAACGACCTTTGGTGCTTAAACGCATGGCAACAACTCCTTGGAGGGTCACGAAGGCTGTGACAGGACAAAGTATATGGAGCAATTCACTTCGTGAAAAATCGTTTTTTATACAAATACAGTTCGTAAAAAATGAATAATAAGGGCTGTTTCCGGAGTGCAGCCATGAATTTCAAGCACCTTTACTATTTCTGGGTCGCCGCCAAGGCGGGCGGCATCATGCGGGCCGGTGAACAACTGCACACCACGCCGCAAACCCTCTCAGGCCAGATCAAGCTGCTGGAGGAGTGGCTGGGGCGAAAACTGTTTCGCAAGAGTGGCCGCCAGGTCGAGCTGACCGAGGATGGGCGGGTCGCGCTGGGCTATGCGGACGAAATATTTGCCCTGGGCGCCGAGCTGGAGACTGCGTTGCGACAGGCGCGCGGCGGCAAGAGGGTGCTGGAGTTCCGGGTGGGCGTGGCGGATTCGGTCGCAAAGTCCGTGGCCTATCGCCTGCTGGAGCCCGCGCTGTCGATCAATGAGCCGGTTCGCCTGATCGGCAGCGAGGGCAAGTTTTCGGATCTGCTGGCCCAGCTGGCGCTGCACCGTCTGGACCTGGTGATTGCGGACGAGCCGCTCTCAAAGCGCGTGAGCGTGAAGGCGTTCAACCATCCCCTGGGCACCACGTCGATGAGTTTTTTCGCCACGCCGGCACTCAGGGCAATGCTGGTGGGCGGGTTTCCTCAATGCCTGGACGGCGCACCCATGCTGATCCAGGGTGCGGCGTCGTCGGTGCGCCAGCAGCTGGAGGGCTGGCTGGCACGTCACCAGATTCACCCGCGCGTGGTTGCCGAGTTTGACGACGGCGCCTTGATGACGGCCTTTGGCAGAGAGGGGCGCGGCGTCTTCATGTCACCCAGTGTGCTTGAGAACGAGACCGTGGCCCAGTTCGGTGTCGAGGTGATCGGGCGCAGCAGTGAATTGATCGAGGAATTTTTTGCCGTCTCCGTGGAGCGGCGCATCACGCACCCTTGCGTCGCGGCAATCACCCATGCGGCGCGCGGCCAGTTGTTCAGCGCCTGAGATCAGAACCGCTCGTAAGGCATCAGGAATCGCCACTGTCCCGCTGGCAAGGTGGACAGCGGCATGCGGCCGATCCGGATGCGCTTCATGCTGACGATCTCGAGGCCGACGCGGTCACACAGATAGGCGATCAGGCCCGGATGGACGCCCTTGATGGCGAAGCGCAGGCGAGTGGAGGCTTCGCCCGCGCTGGTGATGCTGACCTTGACCGGCGGCAGCGGCCGACCGTCGGACTGCAGCCCGCGGTTCAGGCGGTCGACGGCGTCCGGCGGAACTTCGCCCTTGATTTCAACCGTGAATTCCTGCTCGATGACACCGGCGTCTTCGCTCAGCTTGCGCTCGATGCGCCAGTCCTGGGTGAACACCACCAGGCCGCTGGCACGACTTTCCAGCGGCCCACACAGGATTTGCTTTGCGATGTGCTTCCTGAGCAGGGCAACGCCGCTGCGTTCGTCACTGGCGCGGGACTCGGCGGTGACCAGGCTCAGCGCCTGACGCAAGCCCTTGCCCACCCCTTTTATGTCGACGGGTTCCCCGGTGCCCGCATCGTAGCCCGGGGGCTTGTGCAGCAGGATCGTGACCGCCGCAGGCGCCATCAGGCTGGCGTGAGGATCGATCTCGATGCGCTCGCCCCGCACGCGAAATTGCGGCTCCTCCACCACGCGGCCCGCCACGCGCACCCACCCGCCTTCGATGTATTGCTCGGCCTCGCGCCGGGAGCAGGCCTTCAGTTCGGCGACGCATTTGGAGAGTCGAATGCCTTCGGAGACTTCGGGCTGGGCGGTCTGCCGCTGGGTCATTGCGGGTTGTTTCCAGGTTCCAGCGCGCGCAGGCGTTCCACGTGGGCCAGCAGCGAACGGGCGGCGACCGGCCACATGCGGGGCGGCACGTCGTCGTAGGCGACGCGGACCCAGTCGTCCATCGTGCCCTCTGGGTCGGCCTGCAGGGCGGCAATGATCCGGGCCTCCCGCTTCAGGCGGTGCGCCTTGAGCCGGGCAATCGCCTGCGCGGCTTCGCCGATGGCGTAGCCGTGCGCGGGCAGGATGTAGCCGATGTCGTGCTCGCCACACGCCGCACTGAGCGTGTCGAGCGAGTCGAGATAGGCGGTCATGTCCCCGTCGGGCGGGTCGATCACGGTCGTGCTGCCATTGAGAATGTGGTCGCCGCTGAACAGCAGCCCGTCTTCGAGCAGGACCAGGCACAGGTGGTTGGCGGCATGGCCTGGGGTGTGGATGACCTTCAGGGTGTGGCTGCCTGCGCCTTGCGGCCCGGATCCTTGCAGTGTCAGGAGCTCCTGATCGTTCAGCGTTCGATCGGGCGTGAATTCGCTGGCCTTGCGGGCCGTGGGCGCGGAGGGCAGGCCGACAATCGGCGGCCGCGGTTCACACAGTGCCTGCAGCGGCCTGGCGCCGGGCGAATGGTCCGGGTGCGAGTGGGTGCAGACGATCAGGTGGATCTGCCCGCCTGCCGCGCGCCACAGGCGGTCGATGTGTTCGGCGTCCGCCGGGCCGGGGTCGATGGCGATGTAGCCGGTGTGGGGGTCGCCCACCAGGTAGCTGTTGGTTCCGGGGCCGGTCATCACGCCGGGATTGGGCGCCGTCAGGCGCATCACGTTCCTGAGCAGGGGCACCGGTTGTTCGCATTGCCAGTCCAGGGTGTGCACGATCTGGCCGTCAGGGCTCACCAGTTCCAGCTCGCCATAGGGCGTCTCTTGCTCCATGTACCGTGCCTCCTTGCCCGCGAGCAGGCCGGCGCGCGGGCAACTGGTCCACAGCGGCTGCTCGTTGGCGGCGCAGGCCAGCAGCACGGCTTCGACGGTGGCAAACGCCTGCAAGCGCTCCAGCGTGCGGATGGTCGGGAAGATCATGAAGAACTGCCCCACCCGATGGCGCTCCAGCGCATCGGCCGGGCGCACCCAGACTGGCTCGAATTGTTCGGTTTCATCCGCCACAGGCATCTGGCCCTCGGGCATGTGGGCGACCAGGAAGGGCACATCGAAGCGTCGCGGCAGGTCGCGGTCAGTGATCCAGTGGGCTAGCACGAAGACTTCGCTGGCGGCCAGCGTCAGCCCGCGCGCGGCGCACTGGGTCGCGAAGGGAGCTTTGCGGTCCAGCGCGGCCAGGTCATTGGCATCGGCCATGGCGCCATCGGGGCGCCGCGCGAGCAGGATGCCCAGTTCTTCAAAGCTCTCCCGGATCGCCGCGATCGCCTGCGTGAGGTGCAAATCGCTTTGTGTGGCGCGTCGCGTGGCTTGTGAGTGTGCCGCGGCGTCCGCGGCGTCCACGCCCCCGCCCGGGAAGACGTAGGCCCCTGGCGCGAAGCTGGCCGTCATGGAGCGCCGCGTCATGAGCACTTCGATGCCCTGGGGCGTGTCGCGCAGCAACAGCACGGTGGCCGCGGGTCGAACGGGCGCGGGTTCGCGCTGCGGATGGAGGAGTTGGGTAGGTCTGACCATGATCGCCATTATCGGCAGCATTCGTGAACCGGTGTGCGGACCCCAGCCAGCGTCTCACACCGGCCCTCCATGGGCCGGCGTTTCTACGTGTTTTCCGCCTCGTCGGGCCGGAAGACCGCAAGGCAATCCGCAGGACACCCGAAGAACCCGCATGCAAACCGCAGCATGGTGGGGATCTTTCGTGCCAACACGAATGTCGTTGGTTGAAAAGGCGGGGATCAGGGGATAATTCTTTCATGAAGATTCGGTTCACCAAAATGCAGGGCGCTGGCAACGACTTCGTCGTGCTCGATGAAACTGGCGGTCCTCTGAACCTCTCGACGGCGCAATACCGTTTTCTGGCCGACCGGCACTTCGGCGTGGGTGCCGACCAGATTCTGAGCGTGCGACCTGCACCCGATGGGCTGGCCGGGCAGGGGCTGGACTTCGAATACGTGATTCACAACGCCGACGGCGGCGAGGTTGAGCACTGCGGCAATGGTGCACGTTGCTTCGTGCGTTACGTGCGCGAAAAAGGCCTGACCGCCAAGGACAGCGTCAAGGTCAAGGTGGTGGGTGGCGTGCTCGAATTGCGCCAGAACCCCGACGGCCGTGTCACGGTCGACATGGGCGCGCCGGTGTTCGAACTGACCCGTATTCCCTTCGATCCCGCCGGCCAAACTGCGCAGGCACGCGGCGGCTGGCAGGTCTGGCCGCTGGAATTTGAAGAAAATCAGGCTTATCCCAGCGTCGAAAGGTCAAAGTCTGCTTCAGTATCTGTAGCGGTCCTTTCCATGGGCAACCCGCATGCGGTGCAGGTGGTGGACGATGTGGACACGGCCCCGGTGCTGACCCAGGGCGCACGCATCGAACGCCATCCAGCCTTCCCACGTCGGGTGAACGCGGTCTTCATGCAGGTCGTGAGCCGTTCGCGCATCCGCCTGCGGGTCTTCGAGCGCGGCGCTGGCGAGACGCTGGCCTGTGGCACCGGCGCCTGCGCGGCCGTGGTCGCAGGTATCCGTCTGGGGCTGCTTGATCGGCGCGTGGATGTGGACACCCGCGGCGGACAGTTGACCATTGAATGGGCCGGTGCGACCGGTGACAACGCCGCGCCGGTGCTCATGACCGGCCCGGCTGCGACGGTTTTTGAAGGCGAAATTGAACTCCCGGAACTTAAATGAACACACCGATGAACACTCCTGCCATGAATCCCATCACTGAAGACGACATTGCTGATTTTTTGCTGAACACGCCGGATTTCTTTGGGCGCCATGCAGAACTGCTCTCCGCGGTCTTGCTGACCAGTCCGCATGGCAACCGTGCCGTGAGCCTGCAGGAGCGCCAGGCGGAAATGCTGCGCGAGAAGATCAAAACGCTTGAACACCGGGTCATGGACATGATCCGGCACGGCAATGAGAACATGATCATTGCCGACCGCCTGCAACGCTGGGCGCGCAGCCTGTTCCTGGCAACCGCCCCCCAGGACCTCCCCGCCATCATGGTCGAGGGTCTGCAGACCGAGTTCATGGTGCCGCAGGTCGCCATCAAGGTGTGGGGTGTCGCCGATGCGTTCTGCGGTGAGCCGTTCGCGCTGGGCGTGAGCAGCGACGTCAAGAGCCTGGCTTCGTCGCTGATGGCGCCGTACTGTGGTGCGAATGCGGGATTCGAGGCGGTGGGTTGGCTGCCAGACCCGGCCGCGGTCGCTTCCGTGGCGCTGATTGCGTTACGCCTGGACGCGGCACCCCAGGCTTTCGGGATGATGGTGCTGGCGTCGCCTGATTCGCAGCGCTTCCATGCGGGAATGGGGACGGATTTTCTTGAGCGCATGGCTGAACTGGGCAGCGCCGCGTTGTCCCGACTGCGTTAGAAAAAAAGTACCGAATCGGCACCGCCTGAACCGCATGAAGCCAGTTGCAATGAGGGCTGACGGCGAAGGGATCTTTTCCCCGGTGTCGCCGCTGGTCGAGCGTTATCTCGAGCATGTCCGCGTGGAAAAACGGCTGGCCCGGCGAACCGTCGAGCTGTACCAGCTGGATCTCGTCAAGCTCGCGACCCAGGCGGCGCAGGCCAAGGTTGGGCTTACGGATGTTCAGAACCACCACATCCGCCGCTGGGTGGCGCAGATGCACAGTGGCGGGCGCAGCGGGCGCGGCATTGCCCTGATCCTGTCGGGCTGGCGCGGTTTCTACAACTGGCTGGGGCGAGAGGGGCTGGTTTCCAGCAATCCCGTTCAGGACGTTCGTGCGCCACGCGCGGCGCGGCTCCTGCCCAAGGCGCTGGGCGTGGACGATGCCGTTCAACTGGCCAGCCACCATCAGGAAGACGCGGATCCGTGGCTGGAAGCGCGGGACGCGGCCATGGTCGAGTTGCTGTACGGTTGCGGGCTGCGCGTGGGTGAGCTGGTCGGCCTGGATGTGGCCGCCAGCGCTGCCGGCGAAAAGAGCGGCCGCGGCTGGATCGACCTTCAGGCTGCCGAAGTCCATGTCCAGGGCAAGGGGGGCAAGCGGCGCACCGTGCCGGTGGGGCGTGCGGCGCTGGCGGCACTGGAGCGCTGGCTGACTCTGCGTGGCCAGTCCGGGGCGGACGGAGCCCAAGGTAGGGCCGCGCCCGGCGCCAGTACTGGGCAGCAGTCAGCGCTTTTTCAGGGGCGCCGCGGGACGCGGCTCGGCGCGCAGTCGATCTGGCAGCGCCTCAAGCGCCGCAGCCAGCTGGCCGGGCTTGCCACACCGGTTCATCCGCACATGCTGCGCCACTCGTTTGCCAGCCACCTGCTGCAGTCCAGCAGCGACCTCCGTGCGGTCCAGGAACTCCTGGGACACGCCAGCATCACCAGCACGCAGGTCTATACGCGGCTGGATTTCCAGCACCTGGCCCGTGCCTATGACGCGGCGCACCCGCGGGCCAGGACCCGGGGTGGCGGTTCGGGTTCCTGACGCGTCCGGCATCGACTCAATTCAGTGCCGGGGCTGGAAGCGTCGACAATAGCCCGCATGAAAACGATTCGACTGCGGGAGGGCAAGGAGCGCTCCCTGCTGCGCCGCCATCCCTGGATTTTTGACTCGGCCATCGCGCGCGGTGGCGCCGATGCGGGCGAAACGGTGAAGGTGGAGTCCAGCAGTGGACTGTTCCTGGCCTGGGCGTCCTTCAGCCCGAGCTCGAAAATCCGCGCGCGGGCCTGGAGTTTCGACGAGTCGCAGCGCATAGACGCAGCATTCTTGAACGCCCTGATCGAGCGTGCCATCCGGACCCGGACCTGCTTTGACATCCGCAGCGATGGCCTGCGCCTGATCCACGGCGAATCGGACGGCCTGCCCGGGCTGATCGTCGACCGGTATGCCGACACGCTGGTGGCGCAGTTCCTGGCGACCGGGGTGGAACGCTGGAAGGACGTGATTGCCGACGCCTTGCTCAGGGCGACCGGACTCACGCTGTTGTACGAGCGATCAGACGCCCAGGTCCGGGCGCTCGAAGGCCTGCCCGAGGCCACCGGCTGGCTGCGCGGCATGCCAACGGGCGGGGCACCTGCGCCGCCGACCGAGATCACCATTCGCGAGCACGACTGGCGCCTGACGCTGGACATCGCCACCGGTCACAAGACCGGCTTTTACCTCGATCAGCGCGACAGCCGATGGCGCTTTGCCGAGCACACCCGCCACCGCAGGTTCCAGCGGGTGCTCAACTGTTACTGCTACACCGGCGGCTTTACCGTGGCGGCGCTGGCCGCAGGGGCCGGGCATGTGACCTCGATCGACTCGTCCGGCCCGGCGCTGGAGCGGGCGCGCGCCAACGTGGCGCTCAACGGGTTCGACGCTGCGCGCACCAGCTTTCTGGACGCCGACGTAAACGCCTCGATGCGCGCCTTCATCGAAGCCGGGCAGACCTTTGATGCCATCATCCTGGACCCGCCGAAGTTCGCGCCCACGGCGGCCCATGCCGAGCGTGCCGCGCGGGCCTACAAGGACATCAACCGCCTGGCCTTCAAGCTGCTGGTGCCCGGTGGCGAGCTGTTCACGTACTCGTGCTCGGGCGGTATCAGCGCCGACCTGTTCCACAAGATCGTGGCGTCAGCCGGCATTGATGCAGGCGTGGAGGGCTGCATCAGCGAGCGGCTGCAGGGCGCGCCCGACCACCCCATGACCATTCATTTCCCCGAGGGCGAGTATCTGAAGGGGCTGGTCGTGGTCAAAAAGCCGGATTGAGCTTTTTTTGAACAAAAATGGCATCTACCCAGCGTCGGATGGGCATTGGCAGCTATTGAATCAGTAGCTTTTACAAGGACTTGACAAGCCCTGTAAAGTGGTCCGGCGACGCGCAAGGCTCACGCCAGGGCCGCTACACTCCCCCAACTTCGCGGTCACCCGGCCGCAATCGCAGGTTTCATCCATGAGTCTCATTCCCGCCACCATCCTCACCGGCTTCCTGGGTTCCGGCAAGACGACTTTGCTTAAGCGCGTGCTCACCGAGGCACACGGCCAGAAGATCGCCGTGATCGAGAACGAGTTCGGCGAGGAAAACATCGACAATGACATCCTGGTCGCAGACACGAACGAGCAGATCATCCAGATGAGCAATGGCTGCATCTGCTGCACGATCCGCGAGGATCTGCGCGCCACCTTGCAAGACCTTGCCCAGAAGAAGCGCAAGGGCGAGCTGAACTTTGACCGCGTCGTGATCGAAACCACCGGCCTGGCCGACCCCGGCCCGGTCGCTCAGACTTTCTTCATGGACGACGAGATTGCCGAGAGCTTCCTGCTCGACTCCATCCTGACGCTGGTCGACGCCAAGCACGCCGCGTCGCAGTTGAACGACCGCCAGGAAGCGCGACGCCAGGTGGGCTTTGCCGACCAGATCTTCATCAGCAAGGCCGATCTGGTGTCGAAAGACGAACTCGATGCGCTGACCCATCGCCTGCGGCACATGAATCCCCGTGCGCCACAGAAAGCGGTGCACTTCGGCGAGGTGGGGTTGTCGGAGGTGTTCGACCTGCGCGGCTTCAACCTGAACGCCAAGCTCGACATCGACCCGGACTTCCTGAAGGAGGATGAGCACGATCACGCGCATCACGAGCATGCACATGGCGAGCAGTGTGATCATCCGTCTCACGCCCATGACCCGGCGTCGGGTGCTGGCCACCATCACCACCACGACGATGATGTAAAGAGCTTTGTGTTCCGTAGCGATCGGGCCTTTGATCCGGCAAAGCTTGAGGATTTCCTCGGCGCGATCGTGAATATCTATGGGCCGCGCATGCTGCGCTACAAAGGCGTCCTGAACATGAACGGTACCGACCGGAAAGTGATCTTCCAGGGGGTGCACCAGCTCATGGGCAGTGATCTGGGTCCGAAATGGGCTGACGGCGAGACAAAAACCAGCAAGATGGTGTTTATCGGCATTGATCTGCCCAAGGACATCCTGATGCAGGGGCTCGAACAGAGTCTGGTTTGAGGCTGATCATCTGATTTGAAGCGGAAGGCTCCATGTTTGTCTCGATTCTGCAACTGATGGGAATGGCTTTCGGCAAGCCGATACAATCGCGCCCCGGACCAGACTCACCGTCTGACCCGGACGACAAGCCCTCGAAGGTCCATAACAAGGGTATAAACCGCCAGATAGAAATCCGGGTTTTGACGGATCAGAGTCAGGCTGCTGGTACGTTTTCGAACAAAGCGTCTACCAGCTCATCGAGGAGACAGGAATTGAAAGCCCAGATCGCCAAGCCCAAGGCACATGCCAAAGTGCCGGCCAAGCCGAAAGCCAAAGCCAAGGCGCCCATTGAATCTTCGCGCAAGGCGGCGAAGCCGGTGCTGAAAGCCGCTTCGAAAGCGGCCACCGGAAAACCGGCCCCGGTCGCTAAAAAAGCGACCAAGCCGGTGATTGTGAAGCCCGTGGCCAAAGTTGCCGCGGCAAAGCCTGCGCGTGGGAAGGCTGCGGGCAAACCGGTGCTCAAGGTTGCCAAACCGGCAGCCAAGTCGATCAAGCCGCTCGCCAAGAACGTTGCCAAAATTGTCAAGCCTGTGACCAAGGTCGCCAAGCCAGCGTCGAAAAATGTGAAAGCCGCTCCGGCTGGCAAGGCCGTGGTGGCCAAGAAACCTTCGAAGGTGACTGCAGCCCCAACGGCCGTGACGCCAGTGAAAGCCGTCAAAACAGTCGTCAAGCCACTGCCCCCCATCCCTGAGCCCAAAGTGACGGCTCCCGTCCCTGCGCCGATTGTGACGAAGCTGCCCGTGCCGGTTTCGCCGCCGGCCAAGGCGGGCCGACCTTCCAGGCTGTCCCAGATTACCGTGCCTTCGATGGCTCAATCGGTGGCATCGACCGCCGCCAAAGCCAGCTATACCAACACAATGTCCAGTCCTGTCCTGATTCCTCCCGCCTATGTACCGGTCAAGAAGGACCCCAAGCTTGCAAACAACTGGAAAAACAAGTCGGCGGACCAGCTGAGCGACGCCGAAGTCCTTGCCATGCCTGATGAGGAGTACATGAATGACAAGCAGTTGGCATTTTTCCGCCTGAAGCTGGCGCAACTCAAGAAAGATATCCTCAGCAACGCGGGCGAAACCACCGAACATCTCCGCGCCGATACCGTCGTGGTTCCCGACCCTGCCGATCGTGCGACCATAGAAGAGGAGCACGCCCTTGAATTGCGCACCCGGGATCGGGAGCGGAAGCTTCTTAAGAAGATCGAGCAGTCGATCATTCGCATTGACGCAGGTGACTACGGCTATTGCGATGAAACCGGCGAAGCGATCGGCGTGGGGCGCCTGCTGGCGCGGCCGACGGCGACGCTTTCACTGGAAGCGCAGCAACGCCGCGAGCTCAAGCAGAAGATGTTTGGGGACTGAGGCCTTCGCCTTGAACCCTCTGTACTGCCTGAAAAACTAACGCCATGGCCAAAGACGATAACGGTGGATTGCTCTCCAAAGTCGTCAAGTTCGTCCGCAATCCCGCGACGAACTGGGCAGATCTCGACCTCGCTGAGTCGCAACACGAAAGCGGCAACAGCAAGCAGATGCTCAAGGAGCTTATCGAGCGCAAGAAGCGCAACGATTTTGTTCGCAAGCGGGAGTTCGAAATGCTGCGCAAATTGCGTCGGCGCGAACTGGCCGGGACCCAGTCTTCGACGCCACGGCCGTCCTTTTTTCAAAGCAGCATGCCCTCCAAGCCGGATGAGCGCGCCCAGACACTGAAGAAGATCGACGAGATCGAAGCGCAGATGTCGATGCAATGGTGGAAGACCAAGCATCGGGACTCATCCGCGAACAGCAGCGGTTTTCCTCCATCGGTTCCTGCACAAGGTGCTGCTGCGACTCAAGTGGATCCCGAAATACCGCAAATGAGTCCGGTGGCCGCATCCGGGGCTCCCGGTCCGGAAAGTGGTTCAGGTGCATTTGCACCGGCGGTGGCCGATGGCCAGGGCGTGGACAGTGCGAGGGATCAGGAGGCTGGGACCCCCACGCCGTCGAAATTCGGCGGCGCGCGCGCGGCGGGGCCACGATTTGAGTATTCGGGAGGAAACTTCCCGGCGTCCGGTGCCTCGGCGGTCGTGGTGAGAAGTGTTGCGCAAGATCCGGAACTGGAGGGGGCCGCGATCCGGTTTGCAAATGGAGATGATCAGGGCGCTGAAGCCGGCCTCCTCGATGCGCTGGGCAACAGTGCCGACCCGGCCAGTTCCCTCGAAACCTGGCTCACTCTGTTCGATCTGTACCGGGCAACCGGGCAGCAGGACCGGTTTGACGTGGCAGCGATAGATTTTGCCAACCAGTTCCAGCGATCTGCGCCTCAATGGTTCTCCATGCCGGAGATGGTGAGCCGCCTGGCCGGCGTGCAACCCGCATCGGCTACAGCGCAAACAGCGCATTGGTCGTGCCCACCGGTGTTCGGGATCAAATCGGCCGGCGTTCTGCGCGATGTCATCGCCCGGACGCCTCCGCCCTGGCGGTTGGACTGGACGCGACTTTCGGTGATTGAACCGGAAGCCCTGCCCGTGCTTGGCCGTCTTTTTTCCGACTGGGCGGAGCGCCCTGTCGAGCTGGGGCTGACGGCAATAGATCACCTGGAACAGGTCCTGGCGGCTGGGGCGCCGTCGGGTGACAGATCGATCTCTGCCGAGTGGTGGCATGCTCGCATGGCCCTTCTGCGTGTCTTGAACAGCATGGATGAATTCGAGATGACGGCCTTGAACTACTGTGTGACCTACGAGGTTTCACCGCCTTCCTGGGCGACGCCTCGTTGCATGGTCAGGGCGCTGAATTCCCGTGGTGATGACGTCTCTGAACAGACGACGATCATCAGTTCTCTGGTGGATCTGGGGTCGGGCCGCAGGGATGCTGAAACGACGGATTTTCGGGCCACGACCACGGATTCGGTGTTGCCGCCTCCACCGACGGTGGAGCTTTCAGGTTCGATCATTGGAGATGTTTCAGCAACCATCGAGCGGCTGGAGGCCCGGTTCGCAGGGGCTGACTTCCTGTCCATTTCCTGCACTAAACTGGTGCGCGTGGATTTTTCGGCAGCCGGGACTTTGCTGAATTGGGCTTCATCGCTGCAGACGCACGGGCGGCAGGTGCAGTTTACGGGGGTTCATCGACTCATTGCCGGGTTCTTTAACGTCATCGGCATCAGTGAATCGGCCCGGGTTGTCGTCCGATCGGACTGACGTTGGCAGCCAGGCGGGAACCAGGTCCGACGCCTTGAAACGGGTCAGGACAACCCAAGCTCTAGCTTATGGAACACTTTCACGGCACGACCATCATCAGCGTGCGTCGAATGACGCCGCAGGGTATTCAGGTCGCCATTGGTGGCGACGGGCAGGTCACTTTGGGCACTATCGTGGTCAAGGGGTCAGCTCGCAAGGTTCGCAAACTGCATCATGGCAAGGTGTTGGCGGGTTTTGCCGGTGCAACGGCAGATGCCTTTACGCTTTTTGAGCGATTTGAGGCCAAGCTCGACAAGCATCAGGGACATCTGGTGCGTGCTGCCATCGAATTGACCAAGGACTGGCGCACGGACCGCGTGCTTCGTCGTCTTGAAGCCATGCTGGCCGTGGCGGACCGCGAGGCTTCGCTGATCATCACTGGCAATGGTGACGTGCTGGAGCCCGAACATGGCATCGTGTCCATTGGTTCGGGGGGTGCCTATGCCCAAGCTGCGGCAAGAGCTTTGCTGGATCACACCGAAATGCCGGCGCGCGACATCGTGAAGAGGTCGCTCGAGATCGCCGGGGAACTGTGCATCTACACCAACATGCACCACACCATCGAGACGCTGGACTGAAACCGGCACCAACATGTCATCCATGACTCCTCAGGAAATTGTTTCCGAGCTTGACCGGCATATCGTCGGCCAGTCCCAGGCCAAGCGTGCCGTGGCCATTGCGCTGCGCAATCGCTGGCGACGCCAGCAGGTTGATGAGAAGCTGCGCGGCGAGATCACGCCCAAGAACATCCTCATGATCGGGCCAACGGGCGTTGGCAAGACCGAAATCGCCCGGCGTCTCGCCCGCCTGGCGGATGCGCCCTTCATCAAGGTCGAGGCGACCAAGTTCACGGAAGTGGGCTATGTGGGCAAGGACGTGGACTCCATCATTCGGGACCTTGCGGAAATCGCCGTGAAGCAGACGCGGGAGGTGGAAATGCGCAAAATGCGTCTGCGCGCCGAGGACGCCGCCGAGGACAGGGTGCTGGACATTTTGATTCCCCCGGCGCGTTCGACCCACAACACTGAGCCCGGCGCAATCGTTGGTGCGGGCGTATCGTCTGATGGAAGCGCGCGGCAGACGTTTCGCAAGAAATTGCGAGAGGGGCAGCTCGATGACAAGGAAATCGAGGTCGATGTGGCGGAAGCACGGCCGTCGCTGGAAATCATGGGTCCGTCGGGGATGGAGGAAATGGCCGAGCAGTTGCGTGGGCTGTTCAGCCATGCCGGACAGGGCAAGCGCAGCAAGCGCCGGCTGAAGATTTCCGAGGCACTGAAACTTCTGACGGAGGAAGAAGCCGGAAAGCTTGTCAATGAAGACGAAATCAGGGCGCGCGCCGTTCACAATGCCGAGCAGAACGGTATTGTGTTCATCGATGAAATCGACAAGGTCACTTCCCGCAGCGAATCCGGGAGCGCGGAAGTATCGCGTCAGGGCGTGCAGCGGGACCTTCTGCCCCTGGTGGAGGGCACGACGGTGACGACCAAATACGGGATGATCCGGACCGACCATATCCTGTTCATCGCGTCGGGCGCATTTCACCTCAGCAAACCCAGCGATCTGATTCCCGAGTTGCAGGGCCGCTTCCCGATCCGTGTAGAACTGCAGTCGCTGTCGGTGCAGGACTTTGAGGCCATCCTCATGAAAACCCATGCCTCATTGGTGAGGCAGTACCAGGCCCTGCTGGCAACGGAAGGGGTGACGCTTGATTTTCGCGATGATGGCGTTACCCGCTTGGCCTCCATCGCGTTCGAAGTGAACGAGCGCACCGAAAACATCGGTGCACGCCGCCTCTCGACGGTGATGGAGCGCCTTTTGGACGACGTGAGTTTCGACGCGGCGCGCATCGAGGGGCAGACAGTGCTGATCGATGCCGCTTATGTCGACACGCGCCTGGAGGCCCTGAGTCACGATGAGGATTTATCGCGCTTCATCTTGTGATTTTGGGCCGCGTTCGTTGGCGCGAATATTCAAGTTTCACATTCACTGCTCGTTCTAAGTGCTTAATTTAGAAGGATTTTCGAGTCAAATGGACTTGCAGAAATCCCTCTAAGTCCTTGATTTCATTGAAAAAATTTATTGCAAGCTTGCTTGCGACGAAGCCGTTTCCTGCTACAGTGCAAAAATGTGCAATTAAGTGGGGAAAAGTGCCCTCACTTTGCAATTGCCGATCACAAAAGGGTGCCAACGGTGTTTCAAGGGGCGTCATCGCTGAGTCTGGATGCAAAAGGGCGGCTTTCAGTGCCGACGCGGCATCGTGACGTCCTGATTGCGACTGCGTCAGGATGCATGACGGTCACGAGGCACCCCCATGGTTGCCTGATGCTCTTCCCGCGGCCGGAGTGGGAGAAATTTCGCGAACGAATTGCCGCGCTTCCAATGTCTGCGCAATGGTGGAAACGCATCTTTCTCGGCAATGCCATGGATGTCGAACTGGATTCAACCGGCCGGGTGCTGATTTCACCTGAATTGCGCGTAGCAGCGGGGATTGCACGGGACACCATGTTGCTGGGCATGGGCAGTCATTTCGAACTATGGGACAAGGCGACGTACGACGATCAGGAAGCACGTGCGATGCAGGGTGAAATGCCCGACGTGTTCAAGGAATTTTCTTTCTGAAGGCCGGCGGTGCAGATTCCAGGGCAACACACCACGGTCTTGTTGGGCGAAGCCGTCGAAGCCCTTGTCACCGACCCGGATGCAACCTACGTCGATGCAACGTTTGGGCGGGGTGGGCACTCGCGACTGATCCTCTCACGGTTGTCTTACTTGGGCCATCTGGTGGCGTTCGACAAGGACCCCGATGCCGTGACAGCGGCCGGAGAGATTGCCGATCCCAGGTTCTCCATGCGTCATGAAGGGTTCCGCCATCTCGGGGAATTGCCAGCGGCAAGCTGCGCAGGCGTCTTGATGGATCTGGGCGTGAGTTCCCCCCAGATTGACAGCCCCGAAAGGGGTTTTTCTTTTCGTTTCGATGGCCCGCTGGACATGCGCATGGATACCACGCGTGGAGAAAGCGTCGCTGAATGGCTGGCAACAGCCGAAGTTCAGGAAATTGCGGAGGTGATACGTGAATATGGCGAAGAACGGTTTGCTCTTCCAGTTGCAAAGGCGATTGTTGCTCGCAGACAGGAACGGGGCCCAGTTTCAACCACCACCGAATTGGCCGAGCTCGTGGCTGGTGCGGTCAAAACCCGCGAGCCGGGCCAGAACCCTGCAACGCGCACATTTCAGGCTCTTCGGATTTTCATCAACGCCGAGCTTGAAGAGTTGCAACAGGCGCTAGAGGGCAGCCTTGCCGTCTTGCGATCAGGAGGGCGGTTGGTCGTCATCAGCTTTCATTCGCTCGAGGACCGCATCGTGAAGCAATTCATCGCCAAGAACTCCCGCGATGAGTTCGATCGCCGGGCACCTTTCGCGCCACCCAGGGTCATGGCCCTCAGGGCGCTCGACCGGATCAGGCCTGGCCAGCACGAGGTGGCCGTCAATCCAAGGGCGCGCAGCGCGATCATGCGCGTCGCCGAAAGGTTGCCTTCATGATCAGGCTCAATCTGGTCCTGCTTGTCGCTGTGGTGACCAGCGCCCTGTACCTGGTACGTCTGCAGTTCGAATCGCGGCAGCTGTTCGTTGAACTCGACCGGGCCAATGCGGAGGCCCGCAAGCTGCTGACCGACAACGAAAGGTTGCAGGTCGAAAAACGCGCGCAGGCGACACCGTTGCGCGTGGAGAAGCTGGCGCGTGACCAGCTCCACATGCGCACCACGACACCGGCGATTACCCACTACGTCACACTTTCGGCGCCTGCGGCCAACGGGGCTGCGCGATGAGCAAGAGCGTGCTGTACACATCCAGCCCGCTGCTGGCGAGCAAGACGCCGGTCTGGCGCAGCAAGTTCATCGTTGCCGCCATTGCCCTGGCCTTTCTGGCGCTGGCGGGGCGCGCGGCCTACGTCCAGGTGTTCGGCAATGCATTTTTCCAGCGTCAGGGGGAGGTTCGCTTTGCCCGTACGCTGGAGCTGCCGGCCAATCGTGGTCGCATCCTGGACAGAAATGGGTTGATCCTCGCCTCAAGCGTCGTGGCACAGAGCATCTGGGCGATCCCAGAGGACGTGGATCGCGACAAAGGCAAGCTACAGCAGCTCGCGCGTTTGCTAGGCATGCCTTTGTCCGAGCTCAACAAGAAAATCGAAGATGAGGACAAGAACTTCGTCTGGCTCAAGCGCCAGGTGGACGAGCCAGTGGCTCAGCAGATCGAGGCGCTGGGCATCAGGGGCGTCTATCAGAGAAGAGAGTATCGGCGCAAGTATCCGGAAGGGGAGGCGGCGTCGCATGTCGTCGGCTTTACCAATGTGGAGAACCTTGGGCAGGAGGGCGTTGAGCTGACCTTCGACAAGGCTCTGGCAGGGCGAGCAGGATCGAGGCGTGTGATCAAGGACCGACTCGGCCGCGTTGTGGAGGACGTGGGCGAGCAGGTACCCCCGGTGGATGGTCGTGATCTGCAACTCAGCATCGACAGCAAAGTTCAGTTCTTCGCGTACCAGAAGCTTCGCGACGCGGTGTTGGAAAACAAGGCCAAAGCGGGTAGCGTGGTCGTTCTGGATTCGATCACTGGCGAGGTTTTGGCGCTGGCCAATTACCCGAGCTACCTGCCCGAGAAGCGGCAAAATCTTACCGGCGAGCAGTTGCGAAACCGTGCGCTGACGGACATGTTCGAACCCGGTTCGACAATGAAGCCCATCACGGTGGCCATGGCCCTTGAGGCAGGGCGTATCACACCGCAGACCGTGATTGAAACTGGCCCCGGGCGGTTCAACATCGGCGGCTTCACTATCAGCGATACCCACAACTACGGTGCTTTGACGGTCGAAGGTGTTATCCAGAAATCGAGCAACGTGGGAGCGCTCAAGATCGCGCAGAAGATGAGCCCCCACGAGATGTGGGATACCTACACAGCGTTGGGCTATGGCCAGAAACCGCAGCTTCAGTTTCCCGGCGTCGTCACAGGCCGTCTACGCCCGTGGAAAAACTGGCGACCTGTCGAGCAGGCGACCATGGCTTATGGCTACGGGCTGTCGGCGTCTTTGTTTCAGATGGCGCACTCCTATACCGCGTTCGCGCACGATGGACAGATCATTCCGGTGACGATGCTCAAAAGCAGCGAGCCTGCGGTTGGGGTGAGGGTGTTTTCTGCCCAGAACGCCGCGGCAGTGCGAAAGATGCTTCAGATGGCGGCCGGGCCTGGAGGCACGGGTCAAAAGGCGCAGACGGTGGGCTATTCCGTTGGTGGCAAGTCGGGCACCGCGCACAAGCAGGTCGGAAAAGGCTATGCCAGTAACAAATACCGTTCCTGGTTTACCGGCATGGCGCCGATTGATAGCCCGCGCATCATCGTGGCAGTCATGATCGACGAACCCAGCGCCGGCCAGTACTACGGTGGCGCTGTTGCCGCCCCGGTATTCAGCCAAGTGGTGCAACAGACCCTGCGCATGATGGCGGTGCAACCAGACATGGCTGTCAAGCCCCAGATCGTCGTTCAGGCGGCGGAGGAATCCTTCTGATGCGCCAGCTGCACACGCCTCAGGAAGCGGCGGGCTGGCTGCACAGCCGCGTCAGCGGAGTGCTGCATACCGACAGTCGCAGGGTTCGGTCGGGGGATGGCTTCATCGCCTGGCCAGGCGCTGCCACCGACGGCCGGCATTTCGTTCGTGCTGCCTTGGAACAAGGAGCAAGTGCCTGCCTTGTAGAGCAGGCAGGCGTCGAGAACTTCGGGTTTGATGACGTGGCCATTGCCAGCTATTTATCCCTGAAATCGGGGGCAGGTCCGCTTGCGTCCGCCTATTACGAACAACCATCACACCATTTGGATGTGATCGCCGTGACGGGCACCAATGGCAAGACATCCACCGCCTGGTGGCTGGCACAGGCGTTGTCGGCATTGGAATCGCCGAACACCATCCCGTGTGGGGTGGTGGGCACGCTGGGGATAGGGCGCCCCCCCGAGGTGGAGTCGACCGGAATGACAACCCCGGACCCCGTCTTGTTGCAGCAGCACTTCCGTCGTTTCCTGGAAGATGGCCTGCAGGCTTGTGCCATTGAAGCCTCATCCATCGGCATTGCCGAGCAGCGACTGGATGGCACCCGTATCAAGGTGGCCATATTCACCAACTTCACTCAGGACCACCTGGACTATCACGGCTCCATGGAGGCCTATTGGCAGGCCAAGCTTGAACTGTTTGGCTGGCCTGGCTTGTTGGCAGCGGTTGTCAACCTGGACGACCCCAAGGGGACGGTCCTGGCGAGTACCTTGACGGGCAGCGCGGTGCAGCTTTGGACGTTTTCCTGCAAGGGCGCTGCGCGCCTGCAAGCCACCGAAGTGGGTTACAACGCACTGGGCCTGCAATTCAGGGTGACAGAAAATTCCGAGTCCCATCTTCTGCAAACCCACCTGATCGGACAATTCAACGTCTCGAATCTGATGGGCGTCATTGGCGCCATGCGCGCGCTGAATGTTCCGTTGGCCGATGCAGTTCGGGCGTGTGGCGCACTTATCCCCGCGCCCGGCCGGATGGAGTGCATCGCGCAGCCGGGTCAGCCCCTCATTGCGGTGGACTTCGCCCATACTCCGGACGCACTTGAGAAGGCGCTTGAGGCCTTGCGTCCCCTTGCGGATGAACGCCAAGGGCAGCTCTGGTGCGTCTTTGGTTGCGGCGGTGACCGGGATCCTGGAAAGCGTCCCCTGATGGGCGCAGTGGCGGAGGCGGGCGCTGATTGTCTCGTTCTGACAAGCGACAACCCGCGGTCTGAAAGTCCCGACGCCGTCATCCGGGAAATCCAGCGAGGGCTGCGGCGTCGAGGCGATGCGCGCGTCGAACCGGACAGAGGTGCGGCCATTGATCACGCCTTGTTTCACGCATCGGGCCGTGATGTGATTCTGATTGCAGGCAAGGGGCATGAGGATTTTCAGGAGGCCATGGGTGTGAAGCGGCCCTTCTCCGACCGGGCGTGGGCGCTGGGCGCGTTGCGTCGCCGCTCCATCGTGGACGGGCGGGTTGAAAGGTTGCAATCATGAGTGACCTGATGACGCTTCTGCAGGCCCAAACCTGGATTCCGGGCAGTGAACTGGTGGGTGACGGCGAGACGCCGGTGAAGCGAGTTCATACCGATACCCGGACCCTTGAGGCGGGTGATCTCTTTGTTGCTTTGAGGGGCGAGCGGTTCGACGGTGGTGAGTTCCTTCAGCAGGCGGCCAGCAAGGGTGCCGTGGCTGCAATCTGTGAAACCGCGTCCCGACCCATGCTCACGCGTTCTGGGCTACCGGGGCTGGTGGTTCCTGATGCCAAGGAGGCGCTGGGCTGGCTGGCCGCCCAATGGCGCAATCAATTCAATCTGCCCTTGATCGCAGTCACCGGAAGCAATGGCAAGACCACGGTGACACAGATGATTTCGTCGATCCTGAGGGTTTGGAAAGGCGAGGCCGCGCTGTCCACACAGGGCAATCTGAATAACGAGATCGGCGTGCCGCTGACCTTGCTTCGCCTGCGACCGTCGCATCGGGTCGCAGTGGTTGAACTGGGCATGAATCACCCCGGCGAAATCGCCCGCCTCGCCCGCATGGCCAACGCCACGGTGGCCCTGGTCAACAATGCCCAGCGTGAACACCTGGAGTTCATGGTCACGGTAGAAGCGGTGGCACGTGAGAATGGTGCCGTCATTGAGGCTCTTGGCCCCTGCGGCATGGCTGTATTTCCTGCAAACGATGCGTATTCCCGGCTCTGGAAGGGTTTGTGCGCGGGGCGGCCTTTCATGACGTTCGTCGATTCTCTGGAGGCTTCCGATACAGCAGATGTGCGCGGCGAGGGCCAATGGGCAGACGGCGCGTGGACTGTGCAAGCCAGTACACCCGGTGGTGAGATGGCTTTCAGGTTGGCTATTGCGGGCCGCCATAACGTCAGGAATGCACTGGCTGCTGTGGCTTGTGCGCTCGCCGCCGGGGTTCCACTTGAAGACGTGAGACTTGGACTGGAGGCGTTTCAGCCAGTCAAGGGGCGCTCAAGGGCCATCAGTTTGATGTTGGCGGGCCGGTCCATCACGGTTGTGGACGATACCTACAACGCCAATCCGGACTCTGTGAAGGCGGCTATCGATGTCCTGGCGGAACTCCCCGGTCCCCGACTTCTGGTGCTCGGCGACATGGGCGAGGTGGGTGACCACGGCTCGAAATTCCACTCCGAGGTCGGCGCGTACGCCAGCGAGTGTGGCGTGGATCGGCTTTTCACGCTTGGCGTCTTGTCTTCTTTTGCGACGCCCCATGTTGAAAAGGGGCGCCATTTTGAAGAAATTTCCTCGCTGATCGGTGCTGTACTTTTTGAGTTGCCGACATTCGCCAGTGTCGTCGTGAAGGGTTCGCGCTTCATGAAGATGGAGCGTGTGGTGGATGCCATCACCCGTTACGCCGCGGAACACCAGGAAGGGCAGAACCATGCTGCCTAGCCTGGCCCAGTGGCTCCAGGGCATTTCGCCTGATCTCGGTTTTCTCCGCGTCTTTCAGTACCTGACGTTTCGCGCGGTCATGGCAGCACTGACTGGGCTGCTGATCGGACTCATTGCCGGCCCTCCGGTGATTCGCCGGTTGACGGCACTCAAGATAGGACAGCCGATCCGTGGCTATGCGATGGAGTCTCATCTCAGCAAGAGCGGCACGCCCACGATGGGAGGGGTGCTGATCCTTTTGTCCATCGCCGCGGCCACCCTGCTGTGGTCCGACCTGACCAACCGTTTTGTCTGGATCGTGCTGATCGTCACGCTGGGTTTTGGCGCCATAGGCTGGGTGGACGATTGGCGCAAGGTCGTCAACAAGGATCCTGAGGGGATGCGCTCGCGCGAAAAGTACTTCTGGCAGTCCGTCATTGGCCTGACAGCGGCGCTTTACCTGGTGTTCAGTATTTCAGAGAGTTCCAACCTGCGCGTGCTGGAACTCTTCTTCAACTGGGTGCAGTCCGGTTTTGACGTGAATCTTCCACCCAAGGCTGGCCTGATGGTGCCCTTCTTCAAGGAGATCAGCTATCCGCTTGGCGTTCTTGGCTTCGTGGTTTTGACCTATCTGGTGATTGTCGGGTCCAGTAACGCAGTGAACCTCACCGACGGTCTGGACGGGCTGGCGATCATGCCCGTCGTGATGGTGGGGTCCGCACTTGGCGTCTTTGCCTACGTCACAGGAAGTTCGGTGTTCTCAAAATATCTCTTCCTGCCGCACATCCCGGGTGCCGGGGAGTTGTTGATTTTTTGCTCGGCCACGGCGGGCGCTGGACTGGCCTTCCTCTGGTTCAACGCCCACCCCGCCCAGGTCTTCATGGGCGATGTGGGCGCACTGGCGCTGGGAGCTGCGCTGGGCACTGTCGCTGTGATCGTGCGCCAGGAAATCGTTTTGGCGATCATGGGCGGCATCTTCGTGGTGGAAGCACTGTCGGTGATGATGCAGGTGACTTATTTCAAATACACCAAACGCAAGTACGGGGCGGGACGGCGCATTTTGAAGATGGCCCCGCTCCATCATCATTTCGAGAAAAGTGGCTGGAAAGAAACGCAAGTGGTTGTGCGTTTCTGGATCATCACGATGCTGCTGTGCCTGGTCGGGCTGTCCACACTTAAGCTGAGGTGAACATGCTGCCGCCCGTGCATCCCCAAGGAAAGCCGGATTGCCCGACAGGTCAGTCCCGTGAGCCTGCACAGCCAGACGACGTGCAGGTAAATTCGCTACACGATCAGGAGGTGCTGATTCTGGGTCTCGGGGCTTCTGGTCTGGCAATGGCCCGCTGGTGCGCCCGTTGCGGCGCCAAGGTCACAGTGGCAGATACGCGGGCAGAGCCGCCCCAGTTGCAGAGGCTGCGGCAGGATGTTCCTGGCGCGCGCTTTCTGTCGGCCGCAATGGATCGCCTGCTGCTTGAGGGAACATCGATTCGTGCGGTGTTTCGCAGTCCTGGACTTTCGCCCGCGTCCGTGGCCGACGTTCAAAATCCGGCGCGGGCCATGGGCCTGTGGACCGGTGGGGAACTAAGCCTTTTCACGCGGGCGCTTGCCGAGTTGAAAGCAAGCCGCGGTTACGTGCCGCAGGTGCTCGGGATCAGCGGGACCAATGGCAAGACAACCGTGACGTCCCTGACGGGCCAACTCATCAAGCGTGCCGGCAAGTCGGTCATGGTGGCCGGCAACATCGGCCCCACCTTGCTGGACACATTGGGCGCCAGCCTCGACGCCGATGCATTGCCCGAAATCTGGGTTCTGGAGTTGTCCAGCTTCCAGCTCGAAAGTGCCAGCGACTTCGAGCCCACGGCGGCCACGGTGCTCAATCTGACGCAGGACCATCTGGACTGGCACGTTGGGATGGAGGCCTACTCGGCGGCCAAGGCGAAAGTCTTCGGTGAGCACGGGCTGATGGTTCTCAATCGCGATGATCCAAAGGTCATGGCCATGCGACCGGCACCCGTCAGGGCCCGGTTACAACGTCCGGTCGAGCGTGAAATGATCACTTTCGGCGGCGACATGCCACAGCGCCCGGGCGACTTCGGCATTGAACTGGTGAACGGCATCGCCTGGCTGGTTCGCGCCCTGGAGGGTGATGAAACGCGCCGACGACGAAAGGACGACGTGGAAGCGCTGCACATCCAGCGCCTCATGCCCGCCGATGCCTTGCGAATCCGTGGCCGGCATAACGCTGTCAATGCCTTGGCAGCCCTGGCGCTGGCCGGCGCAGCAGGTTGCACGTTGGCCTCCATGCTTTACGGTTTGCGGGAATACCGCGGCGAGCCGCATCGCGTGGAACCCGTCGGCGTGCTTCGGGACGTGGAGTATTTCGACGACAGCAAGGGCACCAATGTTGGGGCGACGGTTGCTGCACTTGACGGCCTGGGCGCGGACCGCAAAGTCGTGGTGATTCTGGGTGGCGAGAGCAAGGGACAGGATTTTTCACCGCTTGCGCAATCTGTGACCCGATCCGCACGGGTTGCCGTACTGATTGGACGGGATGCGCCATTGATCCGGTCGGCGCTTGAGAAGACTGCCGTACCTTTGCTTGATGCGGCATCGATGGCCGATGCGGTCCGCTTGGCCAGCCAGCATGCGCACGCCGGAGATGCCGTATTGATGTCGCCGGCTTGTGCCAGCTTTGACATGTTCCGAAATTACGAACATCGAGCGGCCGCGTTCCGTGCCGCTGTGATGGCGTTGGCTGATGAAGCTGGCGTGCAACTGGAGGTGGCGGCATGAGTATCGCCAGCCGTTTCGGTGGATGGATGAGTGACTTGAAGGGCGCCCAGGGCGAGACGGGGAGCGGTGCGATGCCGGTGGGCCTGGGCGGATTGAATTTCGCGCATGCGCCCGGGTCGCCAGGTCGCCTTCTGGGTTTTGACCAGGCCTTGGTCTGGGTCGCTGTGGCACTGCTGGCATTCGGGCTGGTGATGGTCTACTCCGCCTCGATTGCGATGCCGGACAACCCGAAATTTGCCCGATACGCCCACACACATTTCCTGACGCGCCACATTTTTTCCCTGGTGATGGCGTTTGTGGCTGCACTGCTTGCGTTTCAGGTGCCGATGTCCACCTGGGAGAAAGTGGCGCCCTGGTTGTTTGTGGCTTCGCTGGTGCTGTTGATCGCGGTGCTCATCCCGCATGTGGGCAAGGGCGTGAATGGCGCCCGTCGATGGATATCGCTCGGTGTCATGAATTTCCAGCCGTCCGAACTGGCGAAGTTCGCCGTGGTTCTCTACGCCGCAGACTACATGGTGCGGAAAATGGAGGTCAAGGAAAAGTTCTTTCGTGCCGTCCTGCCTATGGGCGTGGCGGTCGCTGTCGTGGGCCTGCTGCTACTGGCCGAGCCGGACATGGGCGCATTCATGGTGATCGCTGTCATCGCGATGGGCATCCTGTTCCTGGGGGGCGTCAACGCGCGCATGTTCTTCATGATCGCCGCCATCCTGGTCGTGGCTTTTGGTTTGATGATCATGATGTCCGACTGGCGTCGTGAGCGGATCTTTGCCTATCTTGACCCCTGGAGTGAAAAGCATGCACTCGGCAAGGGCTATCAGCTTTCGCATTCGCTGATTGCCATCGGGCGCGGGGAGATTTTTGGCGTCGGCTTGGGCGGAAGTGTGGAGAAACTGCACTGGCTACCTGAAGCCCACACCGATTTTCTTCTGGCCGTCATTGGCGAGGAGTTCGGATTGATCGGCGTGCTCTGCGTGATCGGCCTCTTCCTCTGGCTGACGCGCCGGATCATGCACATTGGGCGCCAGTCGATTGCACTTGACAGGGTTTTTGCCGGACTGGTCGCGCAGGGTGTAGGCATATGGATCGGCTTCCAGGCTTTCATCAACATGGGCGTAAACCTGGGCGCACTGCCTACCAAGGGGCTGACCTTGCCATTTATGAGCTATGGCGGTTCGGCAATCTTGATGAACCTGGTGGCTCTGGCGGTCGTCCTTCGGATCGACGTTGAGAACCGGCAACTCATGCGGGGAGGTCGCAAATGAGTTCCCGGTGTGCACTGATCATGGCCGGTGGAACGGGTGGTCACATATTCCCAGGGCTGGCCGTGGCAGATGCCCTGCGTGAGCGTGGATGGCGGGTGCACTGGCTGGGTACCCCTGGCAGCTTGGAGAGCCAGATCGTTCCGCCACGTGGTTTTCCATTCGAGGCCATCGATTTTTCGGGCGTGCGGGGCAAGGGGCTGGTGACGCTGGCGCTGCTCCCCTGGCGCTTGCTGAAGGCGTTCTGGCAAAGCCTGCAGGTGTTGCGCCGCGTCAAGCCGGATGTGCTTGTCGGATTGGGTGGCTATGTCACGTTTCCGGGCGGGCTGATGGGCGTGCTCCTCGGCAAGGCGCTGGTGCTCCATGAACAGAACTCTGTGGCTGGCCTCGCCAACAAGGTTCTGGCGAGGGTGGCAGACCGGGTGTTCACCGCATTCCCCGACGTGATGAAAAAGGCGAAGTGGGTGGGTAACCCGCTGCGCATGGCATTTCTTGAACAACCCGCGCCAGCCCTTCGGTTTGCCGGGCGCGAGGGGGCCCTGCGTTTACTGGTCGTTGGGGGAAGTCTTGGTGCCAAGGCACTCAACGAACTTGTTCCCCAGGCCCTGGCTTTGGTGCCCGCGAGTCAACGCCCGGTCGTGAAGCACCAGAGTGGCGCCAGGCAGATCGAGGCATTGCGCGCGAACTACATCGCGGCCGACGTTCAGGCCGAGCTCACGCCATTTATTGATGACACTGCCCGCGCCTTCGCTGATGCCGATCTGATTGTGTGCCGCGCTGGCGCCAGCACTGTGACTGAAATTGCTGCAGTGGGCGCTGCTGCCCTCTTTGTTCCCTTTCCATATGCCGTGGATGACCATCAGACCATGAACGCGAAGTTTCTTGTCGACCAGGGCGGCGGCTGGTTGATCCAGCAACATGATCTGACGCCTCAGCGGCTCGCCGGGATGCTGCAGGGCACCAGCCGGGCGGAACTTCTTCGCTGTGCCCAACAAGCCCAATCCATGAAGAGAGTCAATGCAACGCATGAGGTTGTGTCTGCGTGTGAGGAGCTGACACGATGAAGCACGCGATCAGGCACATTCATTTCGTGGGCATCGGTGGCGTGGGCATGAGTGGTATCGCCGAAGTGCTTTTCAATCTGGGGTACGTGATATCTGGCTCCGATCTGGCGGACAGCAGCACGTTGAAGCGCCTCGCTGAATTGGGTATGCAGACCTACGTGGGTCACGCGGGAAAGAACGTTGACGGGGCCGATGCAGTGGTGACATCCACAGCCGTTCGGGACGACAACCCCGAGGTACTCGTTGCGCGGGAAAGGCGCATTCCGGTGGTGCCTCGCGCGCTCATGCTGGCTGAGTTGATGCGCCTTAAAAGAGGCATCGCCATTGCCGGCACCCATGGAAAGACCACCACCACCAGCCTGGTCGCGAGCGTACTCGCCGAGGCGGGACTTGATCCGACGTTTGTCATTGGGGGCCGACTCAACAGCGCGGGGGCCAATGCGCGGCTCGGTAGCGGGGACTACATCGTCGTCGAAGCTGACGAGTCCGACGCCTCATTCCTGAACCTTCTGCCGGTCATGGCGGTCGTCACGAATATTGATGCAGATCACATGGAAACCTACGGACAGGACTTCAGCCGTCTGAAATCCGCCTTCGTTGACTTCCTGCACCGCATGCCCTTTTACGGCACGGCAATACTGTGCGTTGACGATCCCGCCGTGCGCGAGATCATGCCCCAGGTGTCCTGCCCGATCACAAGCTACGGGTTCTCGGAAGACGCGCAGGTGCGCGCCATCAACGTGCGTGCTGTCGGTGGCCAGATGCACTTCACCGCGCAACGCCGCAACGGCGTCACGCTGGCGGATCTGCCCGTGGTGCTGAATCTGCCCGGTGAACACAACGTGCTCAATGCGCTTGCGGCGATCGGCGTGGCGGTCGAGCTGAATGTGCCCGATGAGGCCGTGCGAAGGGCCCTCGCGGGATTCAAAGGCGTGGGCAGGCGCTTCCAGCGCTATGGCGACTTTGCGGCAAAGGATGGTGGCCTGTTTACGCTGGTCGATGACTACGGCCATCATCCGGTCGAAATGGCGGCCACCCTCGCAGCCGCTCGTGGTGCCTTTCCCGGGAGAAGGCTGGTGCTGGCTTTTCAGCCGCATCGTTACACGCGCACGAGGGATTGCTTCGAGGACTTCGTCAAGGTGATTGGCCAAGCCGATGAGGTGCTCCTCGCGGAAGTCTATGCCGCCGGCGAGTCTCCGATCGTCGCCGCTGACACTCGTGCCCTCACGCGCGCCTTGCGGGTTTCGGGCAAGGTGGAGCCGGTTTTTGTTGACGACGTGGCATTGCTTCCCCAGGCGATTGTCGACAGGGCGAAAGACGGTGACGTGGTGTTGTGCATGGGGGCGGGATCGATAGGGGCCGTGCCTGCCAAAGTGGTTGAAATGCTGCAGGAAAAAGATCGTGAAATGTCCGGAGGAAGCCGGGGATGAGCCCAAATAATTCGAATCTTGGCAAAGTAGCCGTGTTGATGGGAGGTCATTCGGCGGAGCGCGAAGTGTCATTGATGTCCGGCAACGGCGTGTTGCAGGCACTTCTGTCCCGCGGCGTGGACGCGCAGGCCTTCGATCCAGCCGAGCGTGACCTCGGCGAGCTCAAGAGAGAGCACTTTTCACGCTGCTTCATTGCTCTGCATGGCCGACATGGCGAAGACGGAACGGTGCAGGGCGCGCTGGAACTGCTGGGCATTCCCTATACCGGCTCCGGTGTCATGGCCTCCAGCGTGGCCATGGACAAGGTAATGACCAAGCGCATCTGGAGCTGCGAGGACCTTCCGACGCCGAAATATGTCTGGCTTGCTGCCGATCAGCAGGATCGCGAGCGCGTGCGCACGGTGCCTGACGAACTGGGGTTGCCGCTGATCGTCAAGCCCCCGCGCGAAGGCTCTTCGATCGGCGTGACCAAGGTCAAGGGCTATTCGCAGATGCAGGATGCCGTGCGGCTGTCGGCCCGCTACGACGCCGACGTGCTGTGCGAGGAATTCATTGAGGGCGAGGAAGTGACCTGCCCGGTGCTGGGTGCGGGCGCCAGCGCCACTGCGCTTCCGGTGATTCGCATCCTTGCGCCCGACGGCGCGTACGACTACCAGAACAAGTACTTCACCGACGACGTCAAGTACCACTGTCCGAGCGGCCTGCCCGACGCCGAGGAGCGAGAGATCCAGCGCATCGTGCTGGCGTCTTACCGTTCCCTGGGCTGCCGCGGCTGGGGCCGTGCCGACCTGATGATCCGGGCCAGTGATCGCAAGCCCTTCCTACTGGAGATGAACACCTCACCCGGCATGACCAGCCACTCGCTGGTTCCCATGTCGGCGCGCGCTGCCGGTATCAGCTACGAAGAACTGTGCGTGCGCCTTCTGCAGGCCGCCACGCTGGACTATCCGGTCGCCGCGGGTATCGCCGAGGGAAATGGCAAATGAGAGAAGCCGTGGCAGCCCCCCTGGACGTCAGACTCATGAACGCGACAGCCTCTGCGTTGTTCATGGCGTTGGCCGTCATGGGGCTGGTGGCGATCCTGTGGTGGGTGCTCAGGCACCCGTTGTTCTCGCTCTCGGCTATCAGTGTTCAGGGCGACCTCGTACACAACAACGCGGTGACCTTGCGGGTCAATGTGGCGCCCCGCCTGGCGGGAAATTTTTTCACACTTGACCTTGGTGCGGTACGCAATGCATTTGAAGCGGTCCCGTGGGTCCGCAGTGCCGTAGTCCGGCGTGATTTCCCGAACCGGCTGAATGTCCAGCTTCAGGAGCATCAGCCGGTCGCCTATTGGGGGGCTGAGGGGGAGTCGCGAATGCTCAACAGTTTTGGCGAGGTTTTCGAGGCCAATGTGGGCGATGTCGAGGCGGATGACCTGCCGCGACTCAGCGGACCCGAGGGCCAGTCCGCGCAGTTGCTGGCGATGTACCGCATGTTGCTGCCACTGCTGGAGCCTATCGAGGCAGCGCTGGTAAAGCTCGAACTTACGGACCGAGGAAGCTGGCGAGCGCAGCTGGACACCGGCACTGCGATAGAGCTTGGGCGCGGAACCCCTGTCGAAATCGCCGAGCGAACCCGAAGGTTCGTCCATACCGTCACCCAGGCCACCTCCAAGTACGGTCGTGCGCCTGACGCTATCGAGACAGCCGATTTGCGGCATGTCAATGGATATGCGCTGCGCCTGCGCGGGGTCACCACGGTCACGGGCGAAGCGCCGAAACCTCGCACTCCCGGCAAAAGCACGCATTGAACTAACAGGTAGAACCAACTGGTGGACATATGGCAAAAGAGTACAAAGACCTGATCGTCGGGCTGGACATAGGCACTGCCAAGGTGATGGTGGTGGTGGGCGAGGTCATGCCTGGCGGCGAACTGAGGCTGGTGGGCCTGGGTGTGGCGCCAAGCCATGGCCTCAAGCGCGGTGTCGTGGTCAACATCGACGCCACCGTACACAGCATCCAGCAGGCGCTGAAAGAGGCCGAACTGATGGCTGACTGCAAGATCACGCGGGTCTACACCGGTATCACCGGCAGCCACATCCGCGGGCTTAACTCAAGCGGCATGGTGGCGGTCAAGGACAAGGAGGTCTCGGCGGCCGATGTGGCACGGGTGATCGAAACCGCAAAAGCCATCAACATCTCGACCGATCAGCGCCTGTTGCTGGTGGAACCACAGGAATTCGTGATTGATGGCCAGGACGTCAAGGAGCCGATCGGCATGAGCGGCATTCGCCTCGAAGCCAAGGTGCATATCGTGACCGGCGCGCAGAGCGCAGCAGAAAACATCATCAAATGCGTGCGCCGCTGCGGGTTGGACGTGGACCAGCTCATGCTCAACCCGCTGGCTTCCAGCTTGGCCGTGCTGACCGAGGATGAACGCGAGCTCGGCGTCGCCTGCGTGGACATCGGCGCCGGCAGCACCGACGTGGCGATATTTTCGAACGGTGCCATTCGACACACGGCCGTCATACCCATTGCAGGCGACCTCATTACCAGCGACATCGCCATGGCGCTGAGAACGCCGACAAAGGATGCAGAAGACATCAAGGTGGAAAGCGGCTTCGCCAAACAGTTGCTGGCCGACCCCGATCAGCAGATCGAAGTGCCCGGTCTGGGTGACCGTGGGCCACGCATGCTGAGCATCCAGGCGCTCGCCGGCGTGATCGAGCCCCGGGTCGAGGAGATCTTCTCGCTGGTTCAGCAGGTGGTCCGTGAATCCGGCTATGAAGAGGTCCTGTCGTCGGGCATCGTGCTGACGGGGGGGAGTTGCGTGATGCCTGGCATGGTCGAGCTCGGTGAGGATATTTTTCTCAAGCCCGTGCGCCGCGGAATCCCGAAGTACTCAAGCGCACTGGCCGACATGGTTGCCCAGCCTCGCGCCGCGACCGTCATGGGCCTCATGGAAGAGGCCCGACTGGCGCGGCTGCGTGGTTTCAAGGTGGCCCAGCAAAACGGTTCCATGAAGACGGCCTTCGGCCGCATCAAGGACTTCATCGTGGGGAACTTCTGATCATGGAAAAAATACCGCTTCTTGCCAGGTTCAGTCCACGCACGCGAAGGCGTGTCCGATGGCGAAGCACCGGTCCGCCCTCGTAATCTGTTCAAAAGAAAACATACCCAACCCAATTTAGGCAACTGCAGATTCAAGGAGAAACACATGAGCATCGAAATGATTGAAGTCGAAGAGTTCAACCTGGGCACCCAGATCAAGGTGATCGGCGTCGGCGGTGGTGGCGGCAATGCCGTGGAGCACATGATCTCGCGCAGTGTGGGAGGCGTCGAGTTCATCTGCGCCAATACCGACGCGCAGGCACTGAGCCGCAGTGCGGCGCACCGCACGATCCAGCTCGGCGTGAGCGGCCTGGGCGCAGGGAGCAAGCCGGAGAAAGGCCGTGATGCGGCCGAGGCTGCCGAACAGGACATCCGCACCGCCATCGAAGGGGCCCACATGCTGTTCATCACCGCCGGCATGGGCGGTGGCACCGGCACGGGAGCGGCACCCGTGATCGCCCGGGTGGCAAAGGAGATGGGTATCCTGACCGTGGGTGTGGTCACCAAGCCGTTTGACTGGGAAGGCGGTCGCCGCATGACCAATGCCGACCATGGCCTCTCGGAACTCGAAGCCAATGTCGACTCGCTGATCGTGGTGCTCAACGAGAAGCTGCTGGACGTTCTGGGTGACGACATTACCCAGGATGAGGCGTTCGCCCACGCCAACGATGTGCTGAAAAACGCCGTCGGCGGCATTGCAGAAATCATCAACGTCCCAGGGCACGTGAACGTCGACTTCGAAGACGTCCGTACCGTGATGGGTGAGCCTGGCAAGGCCATGATGGGCACGGCCGTTGCCAATGGGCCCGACCGCGCGCGCATTGCTGCCGAGCAGGCCGTGGCCTGCCCTCTGCTTGAAGGTATCGACCTGTCCGGTGCCAAGGGTGTCCTGGTGCTGATCACCGCGGCCAAGGGTTCCCTCAAGCTCAGCGAGTCCAAGCTGGCTATGAACACCATTCGTGCCTATGCCTCGGCGGATGCGCACGTCATCTACGGCACGGCCTATGACGACTCTCTGGGCGAGGAAATTCGCGTCACCGTGGTTGCCACAGGGTTGTCCCGTCAGGGCATGCGTCGCACTGCCCCGCCACTGACAGTGCTGCGCACGGGCACAGACAACATGCCCATCCAGGTGCCGACGCTGAACAACGCGGTGACGGGGCCTGGCGCCACCACTGGCGGGTCGTCAGTGGCGCAGGCGGACTACGGCAGCATGTCCGTGCCCAGCGTTTGGCGTACCAACCGCACCCAGGCCGCGGCCCGGGTCGATGCGCTGTCGTCGAGTGGCATGGACGACTTCGAGATTCCGGCATTCCTGCGCAAACAGGCAGATTGATCCGGCAAATCCTAAAATAGCGCCATGCTGGCCCAACGCACCGTCAAGACCCTCACCCGCGCGGTGGGCGTGGGCTTGCACAGCGGGCAGCGGGTCGAGTTGACATTGCGTCCGGCCCAGCCGGATACGGGCATCGTCTTCCGGCGGGTGGACCTGCCCAATCCGGTGGATATTGCCGTGTCTGCGCTGGCCGTGACGGATACACGGCTGGCATCGACCATCTCCGTGGGCGGCGCCAGGGTGAACACAGTCGAGCACCTGATGTCGGCCTGTGCGGGTCTGGGCATCGACAATCTCTACGTGGACATTACGGCCGAGGAAGTGCCCATCCTGGATGGTTCCGCTTCGTCCTTCGTCTTCCTGTTGCAGAGCGCTGGCATCGCATTGCAGAACGCGCCGCGACGCTTCATCCGGGTCACGCAACCCGTTGAAGTCCGGGAGGGTCAGGGTGACAACGTGAAATGGGCGCGTCTGGAGCCCTTCCATGGGTACAAATTACGCTTCGAGATTGACTTTCACCATCCTGCGGTCGACTCGACCGGCCAGTTTGTGGAGTTTGATCTCGGGCAGGGTTCATACTCTCGCGACATTGCCAGGGCGCGCACCTTCGGGTTCACCAAGGACGTCGAAATGATGCGCTCCAACGGCCTGGCGCTGGGTGGTGGGCTGGACAACGCCATCGTCATGGACGACTACAAGGTGCTCAACAGCGAGGGCTTGCGCTACGACGACGAGTTCGTCAAGCACAAGATCCTTGATGCCATGGGCGACCTGTACCTGTTGGGCAAACCCCTGCTGGCGGCCTACAGCGCTTTTCGCTCGGGGCACGCACTCAACAACCGGCTCTTGCGGGAGTTGCTGGCGCATCCCGAGGCCTACGAGGTCATGACCTTCGAAGATGAGAAGAAGGCGCCGGGTGGCTTTGCCCTGCCTGCGCGGGCCTGGTAACCATTGCCATGTTGCTGTTTCGCTGGACTATCTTCCTGCTGCTGATCGCGGCGGGCGTGTCCTTCGCGTTCTACGCCGGCACGGGACAAGCGCGGTTCAAGCAGTTCGGGCTGGTCGTACTCAAATGGACGATCCTGGCCGGACTCGGCTTCTTCGGTGTCCTGATCCTCGAACGCATTGCCTGAGCGCTTTTGCGCCGGGCCGTTAGTGGCTCCTTCCGCCGCGGTACATGCCGCTGGTGGTGCGTTGCAGTCCGTGCGCCGCGGCCAGTTTGTTCATTGAGGCCCTGGCATGCGCGTGCGTGATGGCCATCCCCAGCGCGTCGGCCGCGTCCTGGCGCGGAAGGGCGGGCAATTGCAGCAGCCGCTTGACCATTTCCTGGATCTGCGACTTGGCGGCGCGACCGTGACCGGTGATGGCCTGCTTCATCTGAAGTGCGGTGTACTCTGCCACGGGAAGATCGCAAGAAACCAGCGCCGTGACGCAAGCCCCCCGGGCCTGGCCCAGTAGCAGCGTGGCCTGGGGATTGACGTTGACAAAAATGATCTCGACCGAGGCCTCATCGGGTTCGTAGCGTTCACGCAGTTCCCGAATACCGTCATAGAGCACCTTCAGCCGCGCGGGCAGGTTGCCGAGGTCCAGGTGGGTGGTCTTGATCACACCGCTGGCCACATAGCTCAGCGCATGCCCCGCCACGTCCACCACGCCAAAGCCGGTGGTTTGCAGGCCGGGGTCAATCCCGAGAATGCGCATAAACTTCAAAAAACATAGCGTGTGATGGTTGTTTTACGCTGGGCTACGCCCCAAAATACCATCGAACCGAGTGAAAAAACACGGGCGCGGCAAAACACAGGGCGTCCACCCGGTCCAGCAACCCGCTGGCACCGGTGACCGAGTGCCCCTGCGCGCCCCAGTTGGGCACGCCGCGGTCGCGCTTGAGCGCCTTCATGACCAAGTGCCCCATCGAGCCCGCCACGCAGGCGATCAGCGCCATCGCCATCGCCTGCCCAGGCTTGAACGGCGTGATGCCCGAAAGCAACCCACCCAGCACGCTGCCGGTCAACACGCCGATGGCCCAACTCGTCCAGTTGAAGCTCTGGCTCACGTTCGGTGCGCGCGGCGGCCGGGGCCAGCGGCGGCTGACCAGGTGCTGAACCAGCGTGCCGGTCTGTACCACGAACACCAGGAAGAAAACCAGGAACGCCCCTCTGTCGCTCCAGTTTGGAAACTCCAGCAGCAGCAAGGCCGGTACGTGACTCATGCCATAGACGCAGACCATGATGCCCCACTGCAGCTTGGCGTTGCGCTCCAGAAACCGCTGCGGGTCGTCCGCCAGCGCGCTGACCACCGGGATCGCCAGAAACACATACACAGGAATAAACACGGTAAACAGGTCGAAATGCTTGCTCGCCACCAGCCAGAACTGGATCGGCAGCACCACAAAAAACGCCAGCACCAGACTGCGGTGGTCCCCGCGCCGCGTCGGCGAGAGCGTGATGAATTCGCGCAGCGCAAAGAACGCGATGACGGCAAACAGTGCAGTGGCGACCCCTTCGCCGGACGCCCAGCCGACCCAGAACACGATCACCATCGCCCAGGAAGTGCGCAGCAGGGCCCGTGCCTCCGTCAGTCGGCCATTGATCACTTCGGCCTGTGGCGAATCGCCGCGTTCGCGCAGCGACAGCATGAACACCGTGAAATGGATCAGGAACAACAGCCCAAAGACGATGATGAACAGCGCGCTGACCTGCTGCTCCGCTGTGAGGTTGCGAAGGTACTGGTTCATGGTGCAGCCCTACACATCGCGCAGCGCCACCACGGCGAGCCGGGCACGGTCCAGAAATGCGCGCCGCTCTTCGCCTTCAGCCAGCCGGATCGGGGCGCCAAAAGTCACCGAGCACAAAATCGGCACCGGCACCACCTCGCCCTTGGGCATCACCCGCTGCACGTTGTTGATCCATGCCGGCACCAGCACCACCTCGGGGAACTTGCAGGTCAGGTTGTACAGCCCGGCCTTGAACGGCTGCGGCTCCTCGGCGTTGCCGCGCGTGCCCTCGGGGAAGATGATCAACGAGTCGCCACGCTCCAGCGCGTCGAACAGTGGCTGCAGCGGGTCTTCGTCGCCGGAGCGCTCACGTTCCACGTAAACCGCGTTGAAAACCGCGGTGGTGATCCATTGCTTGAACGGGGTCCTGGTCCAGTAATCCTTGGCCGCAATCGGGCGTGTGATGCCGCGCAGCTCGTGCGGCAGCGCCGCCCAGATCATCACCAGGTCGGCGTGGCTCTGGTGGTTGGCGAAGTAGATGCGCTGCTCTGCTTTAGGGGGGCAGCCATACCAGCGCGCCTGTGCCCCCGTCAGGAACCGGATCAGCCCCAACAGAAACAGACTCATCAGTTTGGCGCGCATCGCTGGATCATAAATGCACCGACGCCGCGCACGGCCTCATGGCAGCTCTGCATCGCCCATGCGTGCCACGATGATGCCGGCGCGATGGCTGAGGTAAGGCGAATTGGGCACTTTCTCAAAATACTTGGGGCGTGGCAACATCACGGCCAGTCGTGCGGCCTCGTAGGCGCCAAGCTTGGCCGCGGGCTTGCGGTAATAGTGCTGGGCAGCAGCTTCGGCGCCGAAGACGCCCTCTCCCCACTCGACGTTGTTCAGGTAGATCTCCAGAATCCGCTGCTTGGGCAGAAGCAACTCGAGCATCACGGTCAGCAGGAATTCCTGTCCCTTGCGCAGAAATGTGCGCTCACCTGACAGGAGCAGATTCTTTGCGAGTTGCTGGGTAATGGTGGACCCGCCGATGATTTTCGGCGCCTTGGCGGGCGGGGCGGGCTTGCCGGGCCGCGCCGGTGGCGTGCGCTTTGCCGCCAGATCTTCGGCCCGCGCATTTTTGTCCCAGGCTTTCTGGATGGCCTCCCATTCGACGCCGTCGTGATTGACAAAGTCCCCGTCCTCGGACGCAATCACCGCGCGCTTCAGCGAGTCCGGAATCTGTGCATAGGGTACCCAGTTCTGACGCCAGCGCAGCGTGCCTTTTTCCGTCAGGATGCGCCATGCTTCCGAGCGTTCGAAAGTTGTCGACTGCGGGTCCACCACGACCATCATGGCGATGCGGCCAAGGAAAAAGACCTGCAGCGCCAGCGCGGCGGCCGCCACCCAGACCAGCCAGCGCAGAAATCCGGACGTCATGGATGGCCGTGCTGCACTCGCCATGAACGTCAAGTCCTTGCAGCGTTGTCGACGATGACGCGCAACTCGGCCAGCACGGCGGCGGATGGCGGGCGCACGCCGCGCCAGAGCAGGAATGATTCAGCCGCCTGTTCCACCAGCATGCCCAGGCCATCGCGCGGCCGGGCGCCATGGGCGCCAGCCCAGTCCATGAAGCCCTGTGCGGCGGGGCCGTACATCATGTCCAGCGCCAGGGCGCCGGGCTTGAGCACCGAAGCGGGCACAGGCACCCCGGCGCCGCCCAGGCTGCTGGCGGTGGCGTTGACCACCACGTGGAAGCTGGCGGCGAGTTCGGCACTGCCCAGCGCGCAGGCGTGCAGTGTGACGCTTTCGTGCGCGGCCAGCGCGACATGGCGCTGTACCAGCTCGTCGGCGCGGGCGAGGGTGCGGTTAGCGATCACGATTCGGCGGGGCCGTTGCGCGATCAGCGGGCCCAGCACACCGGCCGCCGCGCCGCCCGCGCCGATCACCAGCACATCGCGCCCGGTCAGCGCCACGCCAGCATTGCCAGTGATGTCGGCCACCAGCCCCGGGCCGTCGGTGTTGTGGGCGCGGATGGCGTCGCCGTCGAAGTGCAGGGTGTTGGCTGCGCCGGCCAGCACCACGCCGGGGCTCTGCCAGGTGGCCAGCGCCGCCGCTTCGTGCTTGAACGGCACGGTGACGTTGCAGCCTCGCCCGCCGGCGGCGCGAAAGGCGATCACGGTGGCGCTGAAGCCATCCAGCGGCGCCAGCTGGCGCTCGTAGCGAAGGGTCTGGCCGGTCAGTTCGGCGAACCGGGCGTGAATCCACGGCGAGCGGCTGTGCGCCACCGGATTGCCCATGACACAGTACAGGTCCATGCGGGTGTTCTGCCTCAGCGATTCGTCAGTTTGGTCTCGAGCGTTTCGTCACGCGTGAACCTGAAGCGCGAAACGACCACGATCTGGTCTGCCTGGCGGCGCATGGCCTCGCTGAAGCTGCCAAAAGGTCCTGCGGCCCGGGCGATGGCCATGGCACGCCGGTCCAGGGTGGGGTTGCCTGAGGTCTGGACCACCTCCACCTGGAGCACCGTGCCGTCATGGTTGATGGTGACGATCATGGTCAGCTCCCCATAGATCTTGGTGCCGGCGGCCTCGGGGAAGTTCTCGGTGCCCTTGTCTTCGATTTTCCGGCGCAGGCCGTCGTAATAGGTGGCATACACCTCCTCGCGAGTGGCGGGACTGATGTAGCGCTTCTTGGGGCGGGCATTTTCTTCGTTCACGCGCCGCTCGATCTCGGCGAGCATGTCGACCAGCTGGCGTCGCTTCTCCTCGATCGCCAGACTGGTGGGCGTGACCCCGGTCCGATTCGGGTCGGGTATCGGCATGGCCGCGAGCTGGCGACGGATTTGCGACAGCAGCATCATCTGCTGCTGCTGCAAGGCTTCGATCTGGCGTCGCGCGTCTTCGTTCGCGTCGCCGGCTTCGGTGAGCGCCGACGGTGGCAGCGGTGTCGTGGCGCGGCCTTTTTCTGCATCGCCACCGCCCGCCAGCGTGTGCTGCGCGATGGCGCTGGCCTTCGCGGGATCGGTCTTCTCCAGACTCTTTGCGTTGACCAGGATCACTTCCAGCGGCGTGTCCTGAAAGATGCGGTTGAAACCCTCGGGATCGATGAAGCGCACGGTCAGCAGCACCGCATGCACGGCGATGGACGCGCCCAGTGCGATCTGTAAAGTGCTGAAGGAGCGGAAATTCACGATGCGGAATTATCGCCGGCGCCTGCGTCGGCCTCGTTCACATCGACCGCAATGGCGATCGGCCCGGCGGAAACTTCATCTTCATCTTCATCGGTCTCGTCCACGGGCGCGGGCGCGACGTCCAGACGCTCGATCACCGTGCCGCTGACGTCCAGTGAGATCTCATCGATCTCGCCCAGCTTCACCCGCAACCGGGCACCGCGCGTCAGTCCCTGGGCACCCAGCACCGGGAATACCAGGGGCAGCTCGTCGGCGCGCACCAGCCAGCTGCCACCAAAGCCTTCCTTGAAGGTGGTGGCCACCAGCTCGGTGATGCCTTGCTGCTCCAGGTATTTCAGCGTCCAGAAGCGCTCCATGCCGGCCTGGTACCCGTTGTAGGCGCTGTAGGCCGCGTCGAAGGCGCTGATGATGGAGAACAGCTCGGCGTCCTTGGGTTTGAACGGCGCGGCCAATGCGGCGGTCTTGCCATGGCGGGCGCAGGCAATGATCTGCCACTGGTTTACCAGGTCGGTGTAGCGGCGCAGGGGTGAGGTGCTCCAGGCGTAGCTCTTGACGCCGATGCCAGCGTGCGGCAGCGCCTTGGTGCCCATGCGCACCTTGACGCCCGGCGCCATGGATGCCTGGCTGCGGTAGATGCCCGGCACGCCAAGTTCGGCCATCCAGTTGCCCCAGGTGCTGTTGGCCAGGATCATGGCTTCGGCCACGATCAGGTCCAGCGGCGAGCCGCGCTGCCGGGTGGTGATATTCACGGGCTCGTCGCCGGTGGGCACGTTCCCCTCATTGCCGACGAGGCGGAAGTTGTAGTCCGGCCGGTTGAAGTTCTCGGGCTTCCCACGAACCACCTCGCGCCTGGCCTTCAGGCCCTTGGCGAAGCGGTATAAAAATGAGAGCACTTCACGACCTATTGGCGGTGGACTATGCTCATTTTCATGCTCAAACGCCGGATTTTCAAGCCATTCGGGCGTGATCAGGGTGTCGAGCTGGTCGTGGCGCAGGTTGGCGGCGATCGGCACGCGCTCGATCTTCGTCTCAGACTCGCGGATCTCCAGCGTGGCCTCGTCCAGCGTGACATACAGCGACACCGCCGGGCAGGCACGCCCCTCTGACAGCGTGTAGCCCTGCACGATGTCGTCCGGCAGCATGGTGATCTTGTAGCCCGGCATGTAGACCGTGGACAGCCGGCTGCGCCCCACCTGGTCGATCGGGCTGCCTGGCAGCACCACCAGGCCCGGCGCGGCAATGTGCACGCCCAGCACGACGGTGCCGGTGCCCAGCCCCTGGACGGAGAGCGCGTCGTCGATCTCGGTGGTCTGCGAGTCGTCGATCGAATAGGCCTGCACCGGCGCGAGAGGCAGCGCTTCGGTGATGGGCGGCGCCTGCAACGGCGGGAAGGCCGTGCCCTTGGGAAAGTTGTCGAGCAGGAAGCGCTGCCAGTGGAACTGGTACGCCGATTCGATGGCGCCCGCCTGCTGCAGCAGAGCCAGCGGCGGCAGGTGCGTGGCGCGCGAGGCCTCGACCACGGCCTTGTATTCGGGTGCGTTCTTGTCAGGGCGGAACAGGATCTTGAAAAGTTGCTCGCGGATCGGCGCAGGGCAGCGGCCCGCGGCCAGCTCGGCCGACCAGTCGGCAATCTGCTGCAGGATGACCTTCTTCTTTTCGATGGCGGCCAGCGCCTGTTGCAGGATTTCAGCCGGCGCCTTCTTGAAACGCCCCTTGCCCGCGCGGCGAAAGTAATGCGGTGCCTCGAAGAGGCGAAACAAGGCGCCGGCCTGCTGCGCCAGCGTGGCGTCGGCGCTGAAATAGTCGCGCGCCAGTTCGGCGAAGCTGAATTCGCCCTCGGGCGCGAACTCCCAGGCCAGCTCCAGCTCGATGGTCTGCGCCAAGGCGGCGGCCTGGGCCATCAGTTCGGCCGGAGCGGGTTTTTCGAACCGGATCAGGATGTTGGCGGCCTTGACCTTGACGCGTTTGCCGCTGTCAAGCTCGACCTGGGACGAGGCTTCCGCCTCCGACAACACACGCCCGGCCATGAACTTGCCGGCTTCTTCAAACAATG
>Ga0209254_10000252_pt1 | contig 40130 bp, 41 predicted proteins | sample FrelakmetDIP11DI_FD_187148 | JGI IMG/M metagenome (GOLD analysis project Ga0209254, IMG submission 187148) | Freshwater lake sediment microbial communities from the University of Notre Dame, USA, for methane emissions studies - DIP11 DI (SPAdes)... | ecosystem: Environmental > Aquatic >... | reverse complement strand
CAGGACGCGGTCTGAAGGAAGGATTTTGACCTGCTCCAGAATTTCAAGCGCAGCGGCTAGAGGCTCCGTAAATACCGCCTTCTCGGTCGAAAGACTTTCGGGGAGAGGCACAAGGTTGGCTTGAGGAAGCGCAAGGTATTCGGCGAAAGCACCGTTTCGGCCCTGGATACCGAGAACCGTCCGATGAGGACAGTGGCGCTCCAGACCGTTCCTGCAATACGCACAGCGCCCGCAGCCAGAGTTGATTTCTCCCACAACACGCTTGCCCAAGAGTTCAGGATCAGGCGATTGGTGCACAACTCCGACAAATTCATGACCCAATACTCCTGTATAGTTCATATAGCCTTGGATGATTTCTGCGTCAGTTTTACAAATTCCTGCCATGAGGACTCGTATCAGAGCTTCTCCCGGTCCAGGTTCCGGATCAGGAATTTCCTTCATGGCTAATTTATTGTCAAAGACGAGAGCTTTCATCCTATACTTCCTTATGGATTTTGGTTAATTGAGCATTGAACTCTCTAGAATTTTTCTTTTTATGATCGCTTTACATAGTGTAAAAAACCTGACGCCTGCTTGATTCATTGCGAAATGTTTCACAGACAAAATGGAAGATAAATTTCTCAAGAATTCCAAACAGTACGATCGAATTCTGTCACTCTACCGAGTTGGCTCCGGAATTGCAACCTCATAGGTGGGTTCGTACCAGTTCAGAGCCTCTCCTTCCTTTAACGTTCCCCCTCCACTTTTAAAATGTGAATGAAGACGTGAAGGAATTCTCGGCCAACCAAATTCTCTGGTAGAATAGTTCGAGCTACTTGTTTTCAGTAAAAATTTTTGTTATGAATCATATCAATAGCTTCTCGGAATAGTCGGTTCAACTCGATGTAGCAGGTAAAGTCCTGTTTTTGACTGGGGAAAAAGCTACGTGTGGATTCATAGTATCGTCGACAAAACAATAGTTATATAGAGTCAAAATAGGACTGTGAGGAGGCCACTCTCAATGAAAGATAAGCGCGTTTTTTTTAATCCTATTCGTATGCTTAGCCCCAAGCTGGATTCTGAGGCGATAAAAATTGAAGAATTGTATAAAAGCCCTGTCTCCGAGTCATTGACACTGGAGGAGGGTCTTCTTGTAATGTTAAGCAAAATAATTGAAATGACACGTCAGGCTCGTTTAGGTTTTTCTGCTGTATCAATGGAGGAAATAGAGGCGTCTGACAAACTGGCCGGAGAAGTTCATCATCTAGAAAAGTTGCTGACCGAACAACTGGCATGCTCTCTGTTTGAGCCTCCAGAAATATGTAGAGCCGTTATTCTGTTCCCTGGTCACCTGGAGAGGGTAGGTGACTACCTGGAGAGCATCCATAAATGCTGCAAAATCAAATGCCGGGATGGGGTGCCTTTTACTGAGATGGCTGTTTCAGAAGTTGATGATATGTTTAGTCTTCTGTTGGAGACAATGAATAATTTCCGTGACGCTTTCATACGGCCCAACAAGGTTCTGCTCGAAAACGTGATAGCCGAAGGAAAGAAGTTGGAACAAATATGTCAGGACTTGCAGTTGGCCCATGTGGAGCGTCTGCTGGATGGTTCGACTGCTCCTCGAGCATCCTCTTTATATCTGGATGTTTTGGAGTCCACACAATCAATTAACACGCACATTGGAGCAATGGCCGGGGAGATTCACTCGCTGATGCAAGCAGAGGAAAATGTTGCCTGACGCCCTCATATGGACGGTATTTCTTTACAATCATGAATAACCATTGTGGGGTCGATGTCCACGTTTGCTGTAATGAATCGAACCCGCTTGTTGAATAGGAGTTATCAAATAATGGTTCCCAAGAAAATTCTTGTCTGTACGGATTTTTCTGAGAACTCGGTTTTGGCACGTATATGTTCCATCGAATATGCCAAGGCTTTTGGGGCCGAACTATTGGTACTCCACGTAGTGAATTCACGTCTTTTTGGATACCCCGGTTTTGCTGCTAATGCTCCAGCAGAAATGGCCTTGATAGAAGAACACATTCGTCGAGGAGTAGAGGAGGAGCTGGAATTAATAGGAAACGATTGCAAACGTGAAATCGAAGAGGTGAATACTTACTCCAGGACCGGAGCCCCTGCAGAAGAGATTGTAAATTTCGCGGACGAAGAATCGGTGGGCCTCATTGTCATGGGTACGCACGGGTGGAGCGGAGCCCGTCACCTTATTATGGGAAGCACTGCCGAGAACGTTGTACGAACCGCCAATTGTCCAGTACTCACTTTAAAGTCGTCTGCCAAATCCTAGGGGTGTTTTCTGCACTTGCCAAATGCTTATAGGGAGATATCGGTTTTTAAGGGAATGAAGAGTTAGGAACGCAAGGCCAAATATTTGACACAATTCCGACTAAAAAGGTTAATATAAAATGAATAGTAGTGAGTCCAACATGTTCTTGTTTTCAGGAAAGGTAACTTCTGAAGAGCGTGAGCGTATTCTGGGGCATAGTGGTTGTGTCGTATGGCTGACTGGGTTGAGTGCATCCGGGAAAACAACAATAGCTGAAGCGCTTGAAAAGAGGCTTGTGACGAACAATCGCCCAGCCTACGTACTCGACGGAGATAGCCTTCGACGTGGGCTGTGCAAAGATCTGGGGTTTTCGCAGGATGATCGAACGGAAAATATTCGAAGAGTTGGAGAAGTAGCTGCCTTGATGGCAGACGCCGGTTTGATCGTTATAGCGGCATTCATATCGCCATACCGAGCAGATAGGGATCGGGCTCGGGCAACATCAGGAAATGGACGTTTCGTTGAAATTTATTTGGACGTCCCATTGGAAGTATGTGAGAACAGAGACCCTAAGGAGCTATACCGAAGGGCACGGGCCGGGGAAATTCCCGAGTTTACGGGGATTAGTTCTCCATACGAGCCTCCAGAGGCTGCGGAGATTGTACTAGACACCTCGCGAGAATCTCTCTCCAATTGCGTGAATAGCATAGAGCTTTTTATGAAAAACGCAGGTTATATCAAATGAGCTAATGGCAGCCTTTCTGTTGGCGCTTGTGATGACCCAACACCTTTGATCACGATTGACGGCCGATCCTTTTTGCCAAGGGAACGGATAAATTTCTTGCGCCGACACCTGATGGGATGTGCATCATTGCGACAAAACAGAAGTAGGAGGTGGTTATGTTAGTCAAGGATTGGATGAGCAGAAATGTGATTACTGTCAAAGTAAACGATACCCTACAGCATGCCATCAACCTCATGGTGGACCACCAAATTAGCGTGCTGCCGGTCATGGAGGACAGCAAGTTAGTCGGGATGGTAACTGACAGTGATGTGAAAAGAGCTTCGCCATCCAGTGCTACTCTCCTAGATATCCAGCAAGCACTCTATCATTTGTCTCGATTGGAGGTAGGGGCGATTATGAGTGCCTACCCTATTACCGTGCCTCTTGATTATACTCTCGAAGAGACGGCAGAGATCATGCTTCAGAAAAAGATTTCTGGTCTGCCCATAGTGGATGATGACGGACAACTAAAGGGAATCATAACCAAGAGCGACTTATTTAAAGCAATGCTGTCTTTAAGTGGATCAGCCAGGCAAGGGCTTATGTTCGGCTTTCTCATTGAGGACAGACCGGGTTCTATCAAAGAAATTACCGATGTAATGCGAAAATACGATGCTAGGATACTAAGTATATTAAGTTCTTACGACAAGGCTCCTCAAGGTTACAGATTCTTCTATATACGTCTGTTCGATATTGACCGTTTTGGGCTGGAGGACATGAAACAAGACCTCAAAGAAAAAGCCAAGATGTTGTATTTCATAGACCAACGAGAGAATATACGCGAGATTTACTCAGGCTGATTTCAGGCTTCTGATCAATGCCCAAAGGATCTCGGAAAGGTCTGAAAATAAACATTGAGCCTTCGTTCCAGTTTTTCTGTCTTGAATTAAGCTTATTGGTGATCCGCCCGCGAAGCAGGAGGTCTGTGATGAAAGAAAAAATTGAACTGCTTCAGGGAGACATTACGAGGTCGAAAGTGGATGCTGTGGTCAACGCGGCCAATAAGAGTCTATTGGGCGGAGGAGGGGTAGACGGGGCCATTCACCGCGTAGCTGGACCGGATCTTCTGATCGAGTGCAGAACTCTCGGCGGCTGCGAAACAGGCGATGCCAAGATTACTCGCGGTTACAATCTGAAAGCCCGGTACGTAATACATACCGTTGGTCCTATATACAGGGGTGGAACATCGGGAGAGCCCAAGCTGCTTGAGAGCTGCTATATGCGATGTTTTGAGGTGGCACACGAACAAGGCCTTAGCTCTCTTGCTTTTCCATCTATAAGCACAGGTGTATACGGATATCCGATTGCAGACGCTTCACAAATTGCGCTCCAAACATCAATGAGCCAGCTTAAACGATTCCTTGAGATTGAAAGAGTAGTATTCGTACTGTTTTCCTCTGCCGATCTGGAAGTTTATCGAAAGGAGCTTCAACAGCTTTAAGAAGGTACAGGTCTTAAGGCCGTGCTACCAGGATACTCAGCAAGACCATCAGCCCGAATGCGGAAATAATAGTGCCTGACACTTTGTTGACGACCCTTAGTCCCTTCGGATCGATCCTTTTGTGCAAGAGACTCACTACGCCGCTCAGGATGACCCACCAGAGGGTAGAACCGGTAAATACGCCAAGTATTAGAGCTATTGCCATGATGACTTGGCGAGGGGATTCCGCCACGCCCATGGTAGCGAAACCTGCGGCAAAAGCTAACCCAACTTCGACACTAATGATGGTTAACTTTTTGTTATTGTAGGACTTGGCCATTTTATTTGGCACTACATATTTTCATCTTTCCGATCCATGTCCTCACGGGGGAAATGATCGTCTTGGGAACCTCGAGCAATTTGTAGAGTTCCCGGTGTTCAGCTTCGGGTGTCAACGCCGGTGGAAAAGTGTGCCATCAGGGCGGAGTAATAGTGTACCAGTTGATGCCAAAAGAAGAGGCCGGCTAGGCCCACTTCTTTCCTTTTATCCAGACCTGCTTCAGTTTGAATCATTTTGATCTGATGACGTTTCATTTAGTTGTTTTTTCTGTTTCTTACTTTGGTTGAGCCGGTAGCTCTCACCATTCATTTCCAGGATATGGACATGATGGGTGAGCCGATCTTTTCAGGCTTGACCAGCCTGCCTTCTTGTATCCTCTTTTGGAGTTCGGTGTTACGATTCACCGTGCAGCCGATGGGTCTTTTTTAAGATCACAAAAGGGTCAATTCCCAAGAGCGCCGAGGATATGTCTTTACACAGGAGCAGAACCGCCTAGTATCTTTTGGAAAAGCTTGACATAGGTTTTTACCCTTCTTTCCCAAGAATGTTCTCTCACCATAAAGCTGATAACCTCCTGCTTCTTGTGGGTCTGTGGGTTTTCGAGAAGTTGCTCCACGCCTGCGACAATGGCGTCAATGTCTCCGTAACTAAATATTTTTCCGAACCCGGTCTGCTGAATAAGCTCGTTGTTGATAACCAGTTCCTCTGAAAGCACGGGAAGCCCCCCTCTCAAGTAGTTAAATATTTTAGATAAATCATTGTCGAACCTATTAATCCCAGTGGCAAGGGCCAACCCGATGGCAGAATAACTTATGTAATCCCAAACATCGTCTTCTGGAAGTTCGCCGTGCTGCACCACGAGGGGATCCAGCATGCAGTCTTCGTTTCCTCCATACATAGATGTCTTGTTTACGCCGACCAGATGAATCGTGCACCGGCCTTCGAGCCTCCGTGCCGCCTCGTTCAAGATGTGAACCATTCTTGGAGCCGCGAGGCTTCCCAAAAATAGCATAGCAGGTACTTTGGATGTAAATGGATTACTAATGGATGCGGGGATAGTTGAGGGACAACCCGTAGGAACTAAGACCGTCGGCGGGGTAGTTCCATAGAGATATTTCCAACGATCCCGGTTAATAGTATTGTTAAGGCTTACGGTTAAAGCTCGGGCCTTAATCATCTCCTGGCAGTGAAGCAGCATCTCCCGGAAAGGCGCGTCGCGCTCGGGCAATCGAATGTCCACCACTCGTACTATCCTCGAGATTACAGGACCTTTGAACTTTCCGATCAGGGTAATTGAGTGGTGGTAACAGGTCTTGACAAGGTCGTACCGGCTGGAACCATCAAGTGCTCCGAGAGTGCGGACAGGGATGAGTTTATTGAGTCTGCCTTCTCTTTCGACAGGCGCAATGATTTCTACTTCGATTCCTTCACTTAACAGGCCGGTTGCAATTGCCCGAAGACGGACAAGATCAATACCCGTCGGAGGCGCTAAAGGATTTTTGTGAAAAACGATTCCTATCCGCATTAAGGATCTCTCTTCCACTTATTTCAATCGGATGATACAAGAATCTTGCTATTTATGAAAATTTAACCTCAGCAAGGAAGTAAAATAGGAAAAATGAAAGTGGCCAATGCAAGAACAGACGAGAAAAATTTGCATAGCTACTCCTGAATTCCCTCCGGAACAGTGGGGGGGCCTAGCCCGTACCGTAAGTCGAGTGGCTCGCCATGCCACCGACGTTGGTTTGGAAGTGCACGTGGCCCATTTTACCGTTGATAGCAACACGCCAATTCTCCTGGACGAAAATCGGAAAATACGCAAGACCAATGGCTTCACGGTTCACAACATAACGTTGGGAAAAGAAGAGCCTGTTGGCACAGTTCCGGATCTCTGGGACTGTCCTCATAACCTTACCCTTCAAATGATGTACCAGTCTTTGGAGATACTCGATCGTAATGAGAGATTCGATCTTTTCCACTCCTTCTTTCTTTATCCGGTGGGTTATATATGTGGAATGCTTGCTCACAGGTTGGGGATTCCTTCAATAGTTACTCTGGTCGGTAATGATGTAAAGAGGTATATCTTTAGCCCTGAAAAAGTGTGTATTTGTCGGACTGGCCTGGAGAATGCGGACAGAGTCGTTGCACTGAGCAAAGATCTGGGGGACATGGCTAATGCTTTGACTCCAATATCAGAAAAGACGCGCATCATTTACAATTCCGTCAAGATACCCCTTGAGAATCGGAAAATTAACACAAGCCACTCCAGCCCTTACCGCATAGGATGCGCTGGGATTTTTAAATATGCCAAGGGACTTCCCTATCTTTTCAAGGCAGTGGCTGATTTGGCAATACACCGGGACATTAAATTGGAACTTGTGGGAAAATTACGGGACAATGAAAAGAAGATATACGATTATATGCTCAGCAAAACCGGTATAGGAGATATCCTGGAACTCATGGATCCTCTTCCCCACGACCTTATGCATCAATGGCTCCGTGGTCTGGATGTTTTTGTCCTGCCATCCCTTACTGAGGGATGCCCGAATGTCCTTATGGAAGCAATGGCGGTCGGAGTGCCGGTTGTTGCAACCCGTACCGGGGCTGCAGAACATCTTGTGGAGGATCGAGTATCAGGTTTATTGGTTCCTTGGGGTGATTCAGGGTCTCTCGCGTCAGCCTTGATCCAAATTATTGATGATAGAAATCTTGGTGAATCTTTAGGCGAAGCGGGAAGGACAAGAATGAAAAGCTTCTCCCCGGTTGTGGAACGACGAGCCTGGGAAAACGTGTACAGGGAGCTTCTGAATTTCTAGATCGGATACATTGTTAATGGATAATCAAAGAAAGCACTATCCAGAAGATCATTGGCTGCGGTCTCACGACAGTGAAAAGGCTTTCCATGAGTACATGGACCAGCAGGGGAAAGCATATAGCATAGTTAAGAATGCTTTTATTCAAGAACTACTTGGAGACTTGCGAGGAAAACGTTTCTTAGACTATGGATGCGGAGGTGGGATTTTTTCAGTACACGCTGCGAAGGAAGGCGCCGCTGAAGTTGTTGGCGTAGATGCTCTGGAGACGGCACTTGCAACTGCCTCGTTCTTCGCACGTAATGAAGGGGTCCAGAATATCTGCCGCTTCCTTCACAGCAGCGACTTCCCGACGAGGTTCCAGCAGCCTCGGTTTGATGTAATTCTCATGAAAGACGTGCTGGAACACGTCGAAGACGACCAAGGGTTGCTGGAAGCGGCCTCACAGGCCATAGTTCCAGGTGGAATACTCGTCTTAAGTACTCAGAATAGTCTCTCCCTGAATTTTCTTATTCAGGGGACTTACCGAAGGGGAATTCGGCGAGACAAGCATTGGTTTGGGTGGGATGAAACTCACCTCAGATTTTATACTCCGATGAGTTTGAACAAGCATTTGAAAAAAACTGGATTCACCAGTGTTGCATGGAGGTCGGTATACATAATCCCTTACAAGCTTCAGGCACCGCTTAAAACACGCAAGAAATTCATAAGGGTTGATGCTTTGAGTTGGATTGACAGGGCTTTGGGTTCGGTTTTTCCCTACAATCGTCTCGGATGGAACATTGTTGTAAAAGCCGAAGCTTCCCCATTAATCTCAGAACGAATCAAGGTGGACTCAATGCCCCTGGAACAAGTTCCCGTGGCACCGCTGGTGATTGCCAGTCAATCAGTGTGCTTCCAACAACAGACCCCTTCCACTGGAATCCGTTGACGTTCTGTAACGGATTTCCCCTTGGCTTTCAATGGCGTAAACTAAATCATGTGGAAAGCTCGTCGTGATAGCGAGGCTGGGTTCAATATTTAGCAAGAGTTTCAAGAATACCCTGTTCGCGCCTGCGTGCCCAACCACAAGCAAACTTCCTTCCGACTTTCCAGCGCTGATCTCTTCCAAGAAGGACTTGATCCGGAATTCAGCGTCTTGGTAGCTTTCACCGCCAGGCGGCCTGTCAAGCCAAGAGTCTCTAAGGGTTAGAAGATCACCCCTTACCGAGCAACGATATTCTTTCTCCCAACGTCCGGCTGATAGTTCTGCAAGAGAAGGTCTAAAATATATTGGGATGTTGAGCTTTTCAGAATATATCGAAGCGGTAAAAGCCGCTCTTCCCAGATGGCTTGAAAAAATTGCCGAGATTTGTTCATCCGCAAGAATTAGAGCCAGCTCTTTCGCGGTCTGAACGCCGTCCAAGATCAGAGGCGAATCAGAGCCACCCATGATACGGCCGTCACGATTCGACACCGTTCGGCCGTGGCGTCCGACAATTATCTTGGGCAAATTGAACCGGAAATCATCCTTGGTCCCGTCGTTCATGTATTTCTTCTTCTAATCACAACTGTTCCCGAATCGCGCTGTTATCGTCTTCGAGCAATCGAAGAACCTTGTTGTGAAATTTCCTTACAAGAACTGACCGTTCGGAATACTTGCCTGAATAAACCAGAAGCCTAGGAGAAAGATGTTGTGCCCATCTACTTTTTGAGCCGCTTATAATGCTTCTATATTTGATTGATTCGAGCCGGCCGGCAAGAATTCTACGATGCAAATCATTTCTCTTGCAAATATCAGAATAATCCTGTCCGTCTGACTCTTGGAAGATATACTGCTCTCTCTCAAAAATGCTGCTTTCGACCTTTCTTATGTTGACCAAGCCGTAGCGGTCGGGCTGATCAAACATCAAGGAATGAGGTTCCAGTAGAAAACGCTGAGGCAAAAAGACCACATTAGGACAATTAATGTATGTGTCAATCAGCCGCTTAAGAGCTTCAACGTCCTCAATCGATTCATGAGGAGTATTGAATATCAGGTGAATATAGTTCTTGATTCCTAGAGCCACTGAGTAATCTATAAGTTGATACATATTGTTCACTTCGAAATGCTTACCCAAGAAGTGAATGGTAGCTTGATGAGCGGATTCCACCCCCCAGAAAAGGCTGAAGCATCCTGCTTTTTTTACTTTTTCAATGAGTTTCCGGCTAAACCCACTTACCTTTGCGTACGAATACCAGCGCAATTTTGGGAAAGATTTGGCAAGCCTATCGCAAACTTCCGACAATCTTTGAGGATTTCCATTTATTGAAGCGTCAGCAAATTGAAAGGTTGCCGTATCATATTTGCGAGCTAGTGCGACAACTTCCGAGACAATTTTTTCTACAGACTTGCAGTCATAAGAGTCTACCAAACGTCCTGTACAGAAACTGCACCTTGAAGGACATCCTTTGGAGATCCTATACGGAATGAAAAGAGTCTGCTTCCCCATCAAGGGGTGATCGTATCGATAATTTTCCAGCGGTAAGCCTTCAAAGTCGGGAGGTCTTTCTTCTTCGGCTGCAAGGACGGATTGTGGAGACTGACGAAGTTGATCTCCATCAAAGTAGACGATTCCAGGAATCTCGTCCTTGGACACCCCTTTTTCTCCTTTAAGAAAACGGTAAAGCATTAACAGGGGGATTTCCCCATTACCTTTTATCCAATAGTCAGCCTGAGCGTAACCGACAAAGGACTCTGCCGGTCTTATTGTGATGAAAGGACCTCCGAAAACCACTATCGATTCCGGATTAACGCTCTTTATGTGCTTGGCCAATAGGAGACTTGCCCAGAATTGATGGTACGCAACTATAGAAAATCCATATATTGCTGCATGTTGAACAATACGGGCCCCATATTTTCGAGTGAATTCGTCCAGCCTCGTGTGCAAAGCGGTCCCTTCTAAATGTGAGAAAAAATCCTCTTCCGAAAAGTTTCTATCTGGATTGTGGAAATCAATATCTTCGTCTGCATCGAAAAGATATTCCATAAGAAAATCATATTGAGTTACTGGTACGTCATGCTCTTTCAGGAAGGAATAGATGACCGCCATTCCGTAGGGCATGAATTTAGTCATAAGGTATCGCTTGCTTATGGCTGGCGGATGAATCAGCGCTACTCCCTTGGCGTGTTGAGAAAACACTCTGGTATGTACTCCTGAGTTAGGATGGGGATCTCCAATAGGTGAGATAAATGATTTACTGTCTGTGATGATTGTCAAAATTTTAATTTTCTCAGATTATGACTGGGAAGCACAGGCTCAAATCGAAAATGCACTCCACATATCGAATTTGGCATCTCTTCGTGTTAGAATTCCACGCACTTGCAAGAGGTGGCCCTCATGGACATCCGTCGTCTAGAAGTCTTCTGTAAAGTGTTTGAACTTAAAAGCTTCACCAAAGCTGCCGAAGCTCTTTCGATTTCTCAACCTACAGTGAGCGAGCATATTCGCGCCCTGGAAAAAGCCCTCGGAGAAAGGCTGATAGACCGTCTTGGCCGCGCAGTGATTCCGACCCCTGCCGGTAAAGTTTTCTATAGGTATGCTCTAAGCATCATTCAGGTGCTTGAAGAAGCCACGCAGGCATTGGGCCAATTCAAAGGGCGTCTCGCAGGGCGGCTTATACTAGGAGCCAGCACTATCCCAGGAACGTATATTCTGCCAAGGTTTATCGGAACTTTCAAGACTGAGCATCCCGATATAAGGTTTACTCTACGTATTTCAGACACGGCTGAGATCGTGCAGGAGGTACTTGAAACGAACCTGGAAGCGGGTCTCGTAGGCTCAAAGTGGAACGATCGACGCCTATTACTAGAGGAAGTGTTCGCAGACGAGCTGGTCCTAGCTGTCCATCCCGAGCACCGATGGGCAAGAAAGCGCAAAATAGCACTCGAAGAACTCGTCGATGAACCATTTATTTTACGAGAGAAAGGTTCTGGAACGCGCATGGTAATGAACCGTATTATGGAGGATCAGGGATTGGATCCGTCCCGCCTTCCCATTGTGGCAGAGATGGGATCTACCGAAGCGGTTCGTCAAGGAATAAGATTTCGAATAGGCGTGTCAATTCTGTCTAATCAAGCCGTCGCTGAAGATCTTGGGCAAGGCTCTCTGGTTCTCGTGGAAATTAATAATGTACGCTTTTTTCGGCCACTTTACCTGATTCAGAGGAAAAATCGCCAGATTACTCCCCTGTGTCAGGCTTTTTTGGCTTACCTCCGCGTTGGAGTGAAACAGATCGAGGGTTTCAGCGTATGATGTTGAAAATGCGCCCCCATTTAACCAAAGGGAAATCTTCTGCGGAATAGTAAATCAGGAACGCCTCTCCTTTTACATCCTCGACCGGAACAAATCCCCACCATCGACTGTCGTGGCTCTGGTCCCTGTTGTCTCCCATTACGAACAGGTGGCCCTCGGGGACTTTTACAGGGGGCAGGTTGTCTCGCGGACTGATATCGGCAGGCAGTGCCATATTGGTGACAAAACGTGCGTGAGTATTTTCTTCTCCTTTTCCGTTGATTATGACTTTTTTATTCTTGATCTCAACGGCGTCTCCCCCGACTGCAACGACACGTTTGATGAAGTCCTTGGTCCGATCTTCCGGGTAGACGAATACTATGACATCTCCCCGCTGAGGCTCGGCAATGCGAGGCCATCTTTTTTCCGTAAAAGGGATACGAATTCCGTAAACAAACTTGTTGACCAGGATGTGATCCCCTATGAGCAACGTATTCTCCATTGAACCGGATGGTATCTTGAACGCCTGAACAAATATTGCTCGAATAAGTATTGCCAAAATGACCGCCACAACAAAAGCTTCACAATATTCCTGAAAAATGTTCCTTTGAGATTTTTCTTTTTTTGTTGAGGCCTGCTTTGTTGCCATTATATTAGTCTCTTTTCGTTTGAGCGGACTCACGACAGCATTGGGGGGAACAAACTTTATAAAACATCTCCGGAAACATGTAAAGGGACCAGCCAATTTCAAGGCGAGCGAACTGGTACCGATGCGCCTTCAAACAAGCAACTTGATTACTTTAGGCTGACAGATCTTCTCTACAATTTTATTCAAGTGGAATAGTTTCTGTGCGCGGTTACACAAATGCCTCAGAAATTGGCGGACAGAGAAGAGGTAAAAGGGGCACTTATTTCAGAAATTTCTCTCCACAGATGAGCCCCTCCATAGACCTTTTCGCCAGTTAAAATGAAACCGGCGGGGAGGATGGCAAGCATCCCCACCCTCCGGTTTGCCGGTTTAAAGGCCCCTCCCTCCCCCGAGGTTGAGGCCGGGCCCTTCCCTACCACTAGAACCGCACAGAGTCAAGTTACTTTTGAGGACTGATAATTTTTCGGATGCCCCTAAGATGCTTGGGCATCCTCGACACGCCCTTGACCGAGATAAGCCTCTTTGACGATAGGATTATCAAGTAGTTCAGTCCCCGAACCTTGCAGTACAATCCTTCCCGTTTCCATAACAAAAGCGTGGTCAGCAATTTTTAAGGCCGCGTCGGCATTCTGTTCGATCACGAAGACTGTGACTCCCTCCCCACGAATCTCTTTGATGACACGAAACACTTCCGCCACAACCATCGGCGCCAATCCCAAAGACGGTTCATCCATCATCAAGAGTTTCGGCTTCGACATCATCGCCCTCCCGATTGCGAGCATTTGTTGCTCACCTCCAGATAGGGTTCCGCCACGTTGCTCAAGACGAGATTCGAGCACCGGGAAAGCTGAAAAGATCCGGTGCATACTACGATTGATGTCGTCTTTATCCCTGTTATGGTAGGCACCCATAATAAGATTTTCTCGAACAGTAAGGTTTACGAAGATTTTTCTACCTTCAGGAACTTGAACCAACCCAAGCTTTTGGATTTCATGGGGAGGTAATCCGTTGATACGGCGTCCTTGAAAGCTGATGTTGCCGGCCGCGATGGGAACTAGGCCCGAAACGGCGCGGACTGTGGTACTCTTACCCGCTCCGTTAGACCCGAGAAGCGTAACGATCCGCTGTTCCGCAACATCAAGGGAAATACCCTTCAATGAGTGAATCCCGCCGTAACGCACGTGAAGGTCATCTATTTGGAGCATAATTCTTTCAGGGCCTCTGATCAGCTTTTTCCAAGGTAGGCCGCTATAACTTTTTTATCGTTACGGATCTCGTTAGGTGTGCCCCAGGCGAGAGGAACACCATGGTCAATAACCTTGATTTTGTGGCATACATCCATAACAAATTTCATATCATGATCTATCAGTCCTATTGCGAGATTCATGTCCGTGTGGAGCTTCAGAAGGAGTTTGCCGAACTCGATAGTTTCCATGGGGTTCATACCTGCAACCGGCTCATCAAGAAGAAGCAACTCGGGCTCCAGTGCTAGGGCCCTGGCAATTTCCAGTTTTCTCTGTCTTCCGTAGGGAAGGGTCCGGGCTTTGTCCGAAGCCACGTCCATGAGCCCCATTAATTCCAGAAGCCCTTCTGCTTGGTTTCGGATCCTTCTTTCATCACTTCCGTAGCGACCAAGCCCGAAAATAGCCTCTATGAAGGAGTACCTTATAGACGCATGCCCTGCCACCATTACATTTTCAATCACCGTTAGGTCATCATAAAGTTTTATGCTCTGAAAAGTACGCGTGATCCCGTTCTGAGCGATTCTGGGGGCAGGCCATCCAGTAATATCCTTGCCCCGGAAGAAAATTTTCCCAGACGTGGGCCTAATTCTGCCGGTTATGGCGTTGAATGCAGTCGTCTTACCAGCCCCGTTGGGCCCTATGAGGCCTACGATGTCTCCTTTATCGATTTCCATGTCCAAGCCGCTTAAAGCTGACAGGCCACCAAACATAACCGAAAGTCTATCAAGCCTGAAAAGAGTGCTTTTCATCATTCCCTCACTAACTTCCGGAGGAATTTTCTCCCGCGTTCAATAAGGCTCTGCCAAGTAAATTCCCGTCGCTTCATGATTCCACCGGGCGCTAAAAGCATAACCAGGATTAAGAGCATTGAGAAAATTACCATACGCATTCCTGGAATTCCCTTGTAATGGAATCCGATTACAGTTATCGGCTCCTCAAAAACCCTCAAGAATTCTCCGCTCCACGTGACCAGCACGGCCGCGATAACCGATCCCGTAGTACTGCCTAAACCACCTATGACAATAATTATCAGAAGGTTGAATGTGAACATAAACGTAAAAAGAGACGGGGAAATTGTTGTTATCAAATGGGCCAACAATCCTCCGGCTACTCCTTCGAAAAAGCCGCTGAACGTAAAGGCGAGAGTCTTGATACGAAAAGCGTTGATGCCCATAGCTTGGGCCGCTGTTTCGTCTTCCCGTACCGCCTTCATGGACCTGCCATAGGACGAATTCACCAGACGTACAATACAAAAGAGGGTAAACAAGCAGATTCCCCAACTCCACCAGAGATTGGTGTAGGGAGGCAAGCCTTTTAGGCCCAAAGGCCCGTTGGTAATTGAAACAACATTGTTTGCCACGACATGAATTACTTCGCCGAATCCAAGGGTAACAATTGCCAAGTAATCGCCCCGTACCCTGAAAACAGGGATCGCCATTAGGAAGGCCATGAACGCTGTGACCAGTCCAGCCGCCAAGAGAGAAACCGGGAAAGATACACTGATTTCAGACAAAGGCCAAACCATGGGCTCAATTATGAACGATCGCAACTTCTCTTCCGGTGACAACGAAAGAAGAGCGCTCGTGTAAGCTCCAATAGCCAGAAAGGCATTTGGTTCAAGGGAAAACTGTCCGGTTATGCCGTTAATGAGATTGTAGCTGACTGCCAGGATTATGAAGATAGCAATATTGTTTAGGATACGAATGCTGTATTCACTGAAATGGTTCTCAGCGTACCAGAGAAACGATAAAAAAACTCCTAAAGCCAAACATGTGAGTATACGATCCCGTCCAAAAATCGTTCGCCAGCTCTTAATTCTTTGCTCCATCAGGAACCTTTTCGAACTGAGATATTGTTCTTCACGCCACGAGGTTATCTGAGACCTGCAGCCATCGGTGAGAGAATGGCGAGTTAAACCTCTTTACTTTGTCCACAGCGGGCACAAATAGTATCAACCGCTCACCGATGAAAAGTCATTGTCTCAATTTTTTTGAAAAAATCGTTGACCGGCACAACACAATCTACGGGGGAATTAATCCGGAAGTTTTTCGCCCATGATCCCTGTGGGGCGTGTCAATAGTATTAATATCAGGATACAGAAAGCGATTGCATCCCGGTAACCGGACCACTCAGGTTGAACTGCTACAATAAGAATCTCTGCCACGCCCAGAATCATACCTCCTAATGCCGCACCCGCAACATTTCCGATTCCTCCTAGGACCGCTGCAACGAAGGCCTTCAGTCCGGGAATAACTCCCATGAAAGGCTCCACAGCAGGATATTTCATGCACCACATGATCCCCCCCGCAGCGGCCAAAACTGATCCCAGAAGAAAAGTAAATGAAATTACTCGATCTGCATCCACTCCCATAAGCCTGACCGTTTCCATGTCCCGAGACAGTGCCCTCATTGCCATTCCTAGCCTCGAACGATAGACTATCAACATGACTGCGATGAGCAATATAATGGTAACAAAAAGCACCCAGAGGGACAAAAATGGGATTCTGACCTCTCCCACTTTGAGGATACCATCAAAAATCAGGGGTGTAGGAAACGACTTGGGACGGCCTCCTATGAGAACAATTCCAAGGTTTTCAAGGAGGAACGAAACCCCTATGGCTGTAATAAGTGCGCTGATTCGAGGGCTATTCCTGATAGGCTTGTAAGCACCCCGATCGATGAGTATGCCGAGCAGTCCTGTTAATATTATGGAGATCCCGAATGAAATAATCCAGGGTATGTGGAAGACCACTATTCCGAAAAAAGCTACATAGGCCGACACCATCAGAAGGTCGCCATGAGCGAAGTTGATAAGGCGCAACACCCCATATACCATCGTGTAACCGATGGCCAATAGAGCGTAAAAGCAACCCAAAGTTAGCCCGAAAATAACTTGCTGAACTGCGAAAGTGTAATCCACCTGACAATTTACCCTGATTCTGGTCCACTAAAATGTTGATTTACGTAGAAGCCAACTTTGGGCTCGTTGTTCTCCTCTGATTGCCATAAGCGGGCTATTGACTCTGATGCCATTTGGCCTTTAAAGGGTAACCTAGCTTTACGATGAGGATCCTAATCCTGAAGACACTCTATCAAGGGGTAATAGTGGTTACGTAAGCGAATTTCCCATCTTTGACCTTATTTATCACGATGGCTTTGATCGCGTTACCGTCAGACTTCAGAGATATCTTACCTGAGACCCCTTCAAAGTCTCTTGTAGAAACAAGGGCTTCCCGAATTTTAATTGGATCCGCCGAGCCGGCTCTTTTAATCGCGTCGAGCGTCACAAAATAGGCGTCGGCCCCCATGGCTGCAAATGAGTCAAGTTCCTTGGCGGTATCCTTTTTGTAGAGTTCGAGAAATTTTTTTCCTCTCTCCGTGTCCACCATGGTCTCATGAAAGTGTGCGGTAAAGTGAATATCCTCGACTGCGTTTCCCCCCAATTCTATGAGTTCCGGTGCCTGAGCACCATCCCCGGACACTATGGGAGCGGACAAACCCATATCCTTGGCCTGCCTGGCGATTAAAGCCAACTCAGTGTAATATATGGGAGCATAAATGATATCCGGCTTGACTGCCTTGATACGACTTAGCTGAGGAGTGAAATCTCTATCGCCTGACTTGAATTTGGTTTCAGCAAGGATTTGCCCCCCTGCCTGAGTAAATTCTTTCTTAAAAAAATTGGCCAGCCCCACACAATAATCCTGGGAAATATCATAGATGAGAGCGGCTGTTTTGGCATTCAGCCGTTCCATGGCCAGCTTTGCACCGATAAGACCCTGGTCGGTATCTATGAAACATACTCGGAAGATGTAGTTTTTATTCTGAGTAACAATGGGGTTGGTGGCGGTAGGTGAAATCATGGGGATTTTACGTCTCTCTGCATAGTCAGCTCCAGCAATTGTGTTTCCAGAGATCGTCTCGCCGAGGATAGCGACAACCTTTTCTTTTTCGATGAGTCTGGAAACGGCATTAGCCGATTCCACTTTGTCGGATCTCGTATCCACGAGTTTCAATTCGACGGGCCGGCCAAGAACCTCGGGTTCCATTTTCTTGGCTGTTTCGATGCCGCTCCAGCACATCTGGCCAAACGCAGCAACGCCCCCGGTCATGGGCATGTACGCCCCTATAACAACAGGCTCGACTGCAGTTGCAGGCGAGATCAGACCCATCGCCGAAATCAGAATCACGGCCAAGATTCTAAACATTCATTACCTCCACGCTCATGATCGATTTCACCGTTTATGCGATACGGTTTATAATTCTAGTTTGTGGCCGGACTGGGGAACAAAACGCGAATTGAGTATTTTCGAAAACATACTTCCGGTTTGGAACAAAACCTGACCTCACTGCTCCCAGCCAAAGCGCAACCATATAAGCATGAACAAGACTGGAAAGCAAATCGATAAAAAGCTTGGCCCTTTTCGTTTCCATAGGGCGCTGTTTAAAAAAAAACAAAAAAATTTTATCTGTTGACTTAGGTCAAGGCCCATAAAAAAGACATGTGCCAATCTTTTAATGTAAGTAACCAAGGAGCCCGACCACCTGTGAGGCCAAAATCGTCGAGGACGACAAAGGAGAAAAAACCATGAAGTGTCCTGGACAAGACCCCCGATATTGGAAATTTGACGCCATATTTGAGTCCGAATGCCCCAATTGCGGCAACAAGGTTGAATTCTTCAAGGACGAGACTAGACGTAAGTGTAGCAAGTGCGGGCAGCGTGTGCTCAATCCTAAAATGGACTTCGGGTGCGCGGCTCACTGCAAATTTGCAGAGCACTGCTTCGGAGATCTCCCGCCTGAGCTGATTAAGCAAAAAGAAGATCTTTTCAAGGACCGGGTGGCTGTGGAAACAAAGCTCTATTTCAAGCAAGATTTCAGGCGCATCGGACATGCCGCGAGAGTGGCCAGGTATGTTGAAAAGCTTGTAGCTGAGGAGAAAGCAGACCCGGCTGTGGCTCTTACTGCTGCATATCTGCACGACATAGGCATCAAAGAGTCTGAAAGAAAATATAACAGCTCGGCCGCAAGATATCAGCATCTGGAGGGTCCTCCAGTTGCTCGGGAAATTCTGACTAAACTAGGGGCAAGTGAAGACTTGATAAATGAAGTTTGTGACATTGTGAGTCACCACCACCATCCGAGGAGTGACGAGACTGCGAACTTCAAAGTTGTTTACGATGCAGACCTCGTTGTCAATCTTGAGGAAAGAACCAGGAAAGAGTCCGTCAGTCCAGCGAACCTTTTGAAACATATAAACAGGAGATTTCTTACCGAAGCAGGCAAGAACCTTGCGAGAAGCATACTCGTTGAAAAAAAGAAGGACGAACCTGCTGTTGCTTGAATCAAAAATCAGCGAACACAAAAAGTACAAGGAGACAGAAAATGAAAGTATCAAGAAAAATCATAGAAATAGATGAAGAACTCTGCAACGGATGCGGTGACTGCATCATTACGTGCGCTGAGGGAGCGCTGGAGCTTGTTGACGGCAAGGCTCGGCTGGTAGGCGAGAAATACTGTGACGGGCTTGGTGCCTGTTTGGGTGAATGCCCCACAGGGGCCCTCCAGGTTATTGACCGAGTGGTGGACGATTTTGACGAGATTGCGGTTGAACACCGCCTCGAGGAACTAAAGAACGCTGAGGGAAAGTCCCAGGATACGCTGCCCTGCGGGTGCCCTTCCACCCAGATTAGGACTTTTGCACAGCCAAGCGCGTGCCAGAAAGCGAATACCCCGGTAACCCATTCGAGCGTTGATTCAACTCTTTCAACTTGGCCAGTACAAATCAGGCTTGTGCCTCCTACTGCACCGTTTCTCAAAAACGCAGATCTTCTCGTAGCGGCTGATTGCACTCCTGTGGCATATCCAGCTTTTCACAGGGATTTTCTGGAAGGCAAAGTGGTAATGGTGGGTTGTCCCAAGTTCGATGATGTTCAATCCTACATTGAAAAATTCACTGAAATCTTCAAGAGTGCCCATATACGAAGTGTGACAACTGTATTCATGGAAGTGCCCTGTTGTCACGGTCTGCCTTTCATAGTCAAGAAAGCCATGGAAGCTGCCGGCAAGAGCATCCCTCTGGAGCACGTCATCATCGGGGTTCAAGGTCAGATTATGAGCAGGGAGAAGTTGGTGGCATGAAGTTGCCTTCGTTTCCTTGCCAACCCGAAGTTTCTTATTGTGATTCGTGCTGAGTGGAGCGGTGGAAAGCGCCTTGAGGTCAAAGAATTCTCATGTGAGTGAGCCGACATCAAGTTCGAACTGGACAGCCGATACACGCCATCCAATCTATCCCTCGGATACAGCCATGCAGAAGGTATCCATCCGTGGTCAAGCTTTCAGTCTTTGCCAAGTGGTTGTCAGTTTTTTGGCTGTCCCCAGTGCTTAGAGACTCAAGAGATGAGCCACCAGCGATTTGATTTCTTGATCTGTCAGCTTATCGAATTTCGGCATGCTTTTTATCGGGGATTTCAACTGAGCCCTGATATTATCCTCCGTAGCGTCGCGCCCACTCGTCGGGAGTTTCTTGGTTTTGGACAGTCCCATGAAACCTGGCCCGTACTTCTCCTCCGTCTTGTCAGCGAAGTGGCAGCCAGCGCAGTTGACTGCAAAAAGGTTCTGACCTGCAACCAGGAGGGATGCATCGGCAGGCTGACCTTGTTCTTGTGCCGCAAAGGCCTGATTCGGACCTAAAAGGTAGGCCTGGGTAAAAGAAGCGGCCATGACTCCACCCAGTATAACCGCAATACTCACAACTATTGCTAGATCAGTCTTGTTCATTCTCACCGTCTCTACTCCTTACACGCTCAAAGATAAGTTTATAAGCTGCCGAGAGAAGCTCGCCTTCCTTCAGCTTTGTTACATCGCTTCGACATCTTTTTTGACCCGTTTTGTCGCGTCTCCTTCCTCCTGCCTACGATTCGTTCCGTCTGCTCGACAAGCCTGAGACCTTTCAACGCGAGATTCCTGCGCCTCCTTTAAGAAACGCTATATTTTAGGCTCTGTTTACATTAACTGTTGATTAGCCTCCCGTCATCTTCTTTGAAATGCGGCGGTTCCCTTGATATTCCTGAGGAAAAACACGCCAGCCGCCAGTATGAGTAGTGCAATCCAGTATGCCTGGAGCACGGAAATTCGCAGATCGGTTCCCGCAAACCAACTGTGCACGAATGCGCCTATGAGGATCAACAGAGCCGCCGTGACGTGAAGACTTTTCCACGTTTGGTACTTCAATCTCAGGGTTGAGCGTAGCAAAGCGAGCACTACATGAATGGTCAGGATGATCAGGGCCACTTTCCCGACCATGACAAACCATGGGACGTCCCAGGAAGTCAGGAGCTTAATGCCAGGTCCTCCGCCAGCAAGACTCATGGGGTGCAAGAGCACCGCCACCAAAGCTGAAACGCCCATAGCCTTGTGAAAACGCAAACAGTTCCCAGTTCCTACAGACCGGTCGATCCACGAGATTCGAGCTGTCAAAGTCGGCTGAAGGGCTAGAATTGGAAAGGCCGCCAACGCAATATTGCGGCCGAACTCATAGAGAACATTGCCCCCAGAAGTCATCCCCAGGATAACGGCCAACGCCACAGGGAGAAGCGGTATCAAGATGTAGACTAACAGAATCAAAATAGACGTAGCCATAAACGATCCTCGTGTTCCCAGATTTGTATCTCTCACCCTGGTGCTGTCATTGTTGCTTTCTTGAACCCGAAAGTTTTATCGGCTCCAACGGTCGCCATAGTAAATAGTCGGATTCATCCAGGCTTGGGGACCAAACTTGGCCTAAGATGATCCCTCTGAATCTTGTCGATCCTGAGCATCCTGATCCTGGCACTTGTCTCGATTGCTTTCACCCTCTTCTTCTGACAAGCACTTAGAGCACAAGCCGATGAGCTGCACGCGTCTCCCATCAACCCGTCCCCATTCGTAAGTCTCAGATGGGAACGACACCGCATCAATCTCCGGCCAATGGAGATCCATGATGCTTCGGCAATTGCTGCATAGCAGGTGGTGATGTTGATTCGTTTTTGGATCGAATCGCGTCTTGTCTTCAAATAAATTGACTCTGGTAATCAGACCTTGTTTGTCGAAGGTACTCAGAGTTCTGTACACGGTGTCCAAAGAAACAGTCGGTATTCTCACTTGCACCCGCCTGAACACGTCTTCAGCGGACGGATGGTCAGCAGCGTCGACAACTTCTAGGAATATCTCTAAGCGCTGATGCGTCACTTTGATTCCCCGCTCTTTGAACACTTTTCTAAATAGCGCTATTTTCTTTTCTCTGAGCGTGTTCACTGCTTAAACCATTTTAATTGATCCATGTGACAGTATCTCATCAGAGCTAGTGTTAAACTTGGTCCAAGGGATCAGATCTCTTTTTCACTCTGCTTTCGTCTCTAGCTTGTGACTGCGAACCAGACTGAATACTTCAATCGGCTCACTTACATTCTTAAACTCCATGAAGCCCCTTTCGAAAAGCTCCAAAATGCTCTTGACATGCTTCGCTGTTTCGTGACCTATGAGAATGTCACCATTCTTGGCAGTAGCAGCAATCCTGGCTGCCAGATTAGTCACAGGGCCGGTTGCGGTAAACGTCATGCGGGTTCCCGAACTTCCTTCAAATTTGCTCATGCCAACGGATGCAATGCCGGAGTTGATTCCCATGTTGATTTGGACCGGTGGGAACCTGGTTTTCAGCTCTTCATTTATTTGCAGTGTCTTCTCCCGGATCTCAAGGGCGGACTTGGCTGCGTTCACTGAAGACGTCTCCGCATCGCCTTGGAAGATAACCATGAGACCATCACCTGCGGTTTCGTTAATGTCGCCCCCGTGGGCGTACAGGATGTCTAGGGTCGCGGAAAAATACTTCTCGATTATGAAATTGACCTTTCCCCTTGTTTGAGTTTCGCTCATTCGTGTGTATCCGGCAATATCCAGGAACAGGACCGTGACCTCCATGTCTCTCTTTCCCAGTTCCGGCTCATCGGGATTTTTTTCCACGATCCTTTGGACCGTTTCAGGAACGAAGGGTCGAAGGTGTTTGAGCATGCTGTCTAACGTTAGCTTTGCCTTGGCCATTTTCGAATGATCTCTCGCATTCTTGATGACGTTAGTGGCAAGCTCCGCGAGATCCTGTAAAACTATAAGGTCCCTTTCCTTAAGGGTAGCACCCGGTGCTGCAATGGCATCCAGTACTGCTAAAGGCTTGTCTTCGAGGTAGATGGGCACAACAATTTCGGAAAGCCCTTCAGGTACGGTCGCTTCCGTCGAGTTCCCTGGGAGAAAACACATTGCCGAAGCACCCTTATTGAGCGCCCTAGCAACTGTAACCCTTCCTCTCTTGCATAACTGACAGTTGATACGCTTCTTTTCAACGGCACAATGCAGGGGTCGCGTATAATGCTCGGCCTCAGGATCGATAACAAGCAAGCACGCCTCCTGAAGTTGAGGAATGCTGGTTTTTGCTTCATCACGAATGATCTCCAACACATCTCCTATATCCGACGAGGAGGTGAGCTTCTTCGCTACTCTAAAAACATTCTCGAAGCGCTTCTTATACATTGTTTTTGCCATTCGTCGACACACGTTCTCACACGTGCTGTACAGCCGTGTAACCAGAGATTTCCGAGTTTGCGGTGCAAAGATCTGATATTGCTAGTTTGTGTACGTCATCGTTTCCCGTCAACCAGGCAAAATTCTTCAGCGCTTCTGTGTTGAGTCCTCTTTCGTGATGAGCGTGAATCATGAACATTGCGACTTCTCGAGGTGTTCAAACATCAGAAAACTGCTCCCCTTAAACCAGTGTCTAGTTCATCAGTGCTTGCCCGGAGCAAGCGGGACACCTCGCCGTTCATAGTTGATGTAGGCCTTCAGAGCGACCATTTTCGGATCATTAGCAGCCAAGGGGTCCCCCTCCAGGGGGTTTCGAATACACCAGTTGATCATCTCAAAGTGAGAGATGACCTTTCCGATTTGTTTCTGAAACTTGGGATAGGTTTCTGGGTGCGTATTAGCAACATTGGGATGACACTGGTCGCAAGACACCTTGTTCTTTCCCAGCTTGGGGCTGTGGAAAAGCTCGTCCCCCTTCTTCACGACCGCCATAAACTCTTGCTGCCAGGGATCTTGGTCCTTTTGAGTGAACTCATCCGCCCATGCCGACACGATCACAGAAGTTGCTATCAGCAATACCACCTCTCTGCAGGGCCATTGCCAAAGTTCATAAGAGAATCCCTCACCCAGGGCCTGTTGCCGTAGAGAGAATCCTATATAAGAACGTTTCTTAACTAGATGTTATCCGATCATTGATCCTTGGTTAAGAAAAGAATCAACAAAAATCTAACCACCCGTCACCAGTGTAACCAGCTTCACCTCATCGTTCTCCTGAAGTTTATCGTCAAGTTTGTATTTCTTCCCGTTGACGAAGGTGACCATTTTGAACTGCTCAGGAATCCTGAGTTCCTTTATCAAGATACGGGATGTACAACCGGGTAATACGTCAATGTCTCGGTCTTCGACGTAGCTCTTGATAAGTCCGATGGGTCTTAACTTAATCCTCAAGCCTATTGCTACTCCTAAGGCTGGTCATAGAGCCTTTCTCAAAAGTTCCGACCGAATTGAGTGGGCACCAAGCGCTCATAACTGAGATCAATCTGAAATTATTACCGTACGCGGCCAGAGGTTCACCATACCTTGTCGGCCTCTTCCTTCATGTCATGCCTCAAAAGGGTTTCCTTGAAAGGTATGCCCCTGACGGGGTCTAAATCCATCAGCTTATAAAATTTGTCTTTCATGTCGGGGAAGTTGACCTCAATCCCTTCAGGAGCGCCGTCTATCGCAGGCTCCAGCAATCGGGGAGAGAGGTCGTCGTCTTGAGCTGTAAGCCCGTACATATGGTTCATGAGTCTTTGGAGGTAAAAGACTCGTCTTCCGGCCTTCATCATTTGATCAATGTCCCAGCCGTAGCCGGCAACGGTATTGAATAGGTCAACCCATTCGGGAATGGAGATTTCCCTGTCTGCAAATTGGCAATAGCACGCGCTGTTCTCGATGCTACCCAGCGCTACTGCAATGGACGCTGTCTCTGGTTTGTGCTGGTCGGTCATTGGCTCCAACTCGAATTCGAAGCCGATCTCGGGATAGAAGCAGGCCCCCATCTCCATGAAAAGCATGGGGTAGGCAACGTGACAGGCTCCCCTATGACTTATGGCATAGGTGAGAGCCAGACCATGCCCACCGCCTCTGGGGTCGTGCATGGGAGCCTCCAAACCCTTACCGAGAACCGTGTATTTTATGGAATGCTTTCCGATCTTAGCGGCTGCCGAAGCACTTCCGTCAGCCAGTAAATTGCCTATACTGCCTTGTCTTTTAGCTATTCTGGGGAGGATTTCATCTATGACTGTCGTCATGTCACCCCAGCGCAAAGCCAAACCGTCGGCGTTATCAGAGGTAAGATCTCCCTTCTCGAAGGCCTCCATGGCCCAGGCTATGGTACCCCCGGCAGAGATTGTGTCCAAGCCGAGGTCGTTGCAGACGCGCCCAGCCTTACAGGCAGCAGCAAGGTCCATGGAACCCATGAGGGAGCCGAAGGCTACGATAGTCTCATACTCAGGACCAGGGCCCTTAGGTATGGCAAAAGGTCCGTCCTTGACCTTCACAACCCGCTTGCACGCAACCGCGCAGAAAGCGCAGGCGCCGTGATTGGTCAAGTATTTCTCTGTAAGGGTACTACCGGTAAGAGGTTCCGCCATCTCCTCCCAGAAATTGGAGGTAAAATTCCTGATGGGCACGTCTCCGTTGTATACGCCCCCTTCCAGGTTTGCGGCAGTCCCATTTTCGTGCATCACTGTCGATGCGAGAGCTTGTTTGATCTTGGCGTTAAGTTCCTTGCGCAGAACTTCGTACGCTTTTGGGTCAGCCAACTGTAATTCTCTCTTTTTCGCATTAACTACTATTGCCTTGAGGTTTTTTGAACCCATGACTGCGCCGAACCCCGCTCGACCGAAAGCGTGGTGCCCCTCATTCAAAATTAATGCATACTTGACCAGGTTCTCTCCGGCAGGTCCTATGACCAACGTACGATAATTCCTCCCGTACTTCTGTTTGATCGATTTGTTCGTTTCTTCTATGCCTCTGCCCCAATAATCGCCGGCGTCCAGAAGCTTTAAAGAATCGTCCTCGATCAACAGAAGGGACGGCTTTTCTGCTCTGCCTGTGATAACGATGCCGTCGTACCCGGCGTATCTTAATTCCGGAGCGAAATAGCCTCCACACGATGAATCGCCCCAGTGCCCGGTCAAAGGAGAACAGCCCGCCACACTGCCCCTACTTGCACCAGAAAGCCTCAGTCCTGCAAAAGGACCATTCATGAAAATAAGCATGGCCTCGGGTGAAAGGGGGTTCGCAGAAAAATTCCCTCGCTCCCAGAATACTTTCGCTGCAAGGCCGCCCCCGCCGATATATTTCCTGTAGTATTCCTCGGGCAAAGACAGTACGTCAATTGAGCCTCCATTGAGGTCGAGGCTGATAATTCTGCCGGTGTTCCCCCACATGTGATTGCACCTCCGGTGGACTCTTACTTCATGATCTTATCTTCCCATCCCATGTCTTTCAAAACATCCTGATAAATTACGGATATTTTCTTAAGTTTAGGAGCAAGCTTCAACAACCCTGTGGCCGAGCCCTTGATTCGTATCTTTTTTCGAGTAATCGCCATTACTGGGTTAAGTTTGTTTGACCATGACCGGTGTGCATCGTCCGCTGAAAGACTCATCGTGAGATCAGGAGCCTCAGCAGGCTTTCCAGGAGCAACCAGGAGTTGACCGCCTCTGGAGTCAACGTGGAAAGAACAGTTAGGACCATCCTCAGTGTAGTCGAACCAGACGAGCTGGTTGACTTTTTTCAACCCCTGTTTAAGCTCTTCATCCAGCAGAGCCCTATTAAAAAGTTCTAAAAAAGCCTTTACCGGTTCATTTGCGTCCTTCCAGTATTCCATGTCAAACTCCTTTAGTTATTACATTGCCTTAAGGAAAAGGTTCAGGATATCTGATTCTTCGAGATAACGGGGGTTGTAGCCGATTTGTCCGTCACCTGCGGCGAGTTCCACGAGAGGCATGAGTTTGTTCGGGTCATCAGGTATATTGAAATCTCTCAGGGTTTCAGTGAGTCCTATTTCAGATTTTAGGTCCCTCACACCCTGGACAGCAGCTTCAGCAGCTTCCAAAGCCGTTTTTCCATTTACATCAATTCCCATGGCATCAGCTATGATCATGAACCTTTCAGGGGATTCTACCGCATTAAAATCCATTACCACGGGCAGCATGATGGAGTTGGCTAGGCCATGTGGAATGCCGTAAAGCGCCCCAAGAGCATGTGCTGTGGCATGGGTGCCTCCCGTCATCGTGTTGCAAAAACACATACCGGCCAAGGTAGCTGCTATCAGCATATTACCTCTGGCGGTGATGTTATCGGGATCCTTCACAGCTTCCGGCAGATATCTGGCGATGAGCCTTATGGCATGGAGGCCTAACGCGTCGGCAATTGGTTCCGCTCCCGTTGAAGTTACCCCCTCAATTGCGTGGGTCAAGGCATCCATTCCGGTGAAGGCCGTTATTTTGGGAGGGAGCATGATTGTCAGTTCTGGGTCCAGCATTGCGATATCAGAGTTGCAATATGGGTGGGTCACGGAAAGTTTTGCTCCGGCTTCCGCGTCGAGCACTACTAGGGCGTTGGTAACCTCACAACCGGTTCCCGCGGTGGTAGGAAATGCCACATGTGGGCGAAGGCGCTGCGCTCCTTCCCATAGTCCCGCTTGATCAGCTAAAGGCTGAAAGTCGTCAGCGCCGTGGCCGATCAAGATGTTTACGGCTTTGGCCGTATCCATAACGCTGCCACCTCCAACGGCGACCATGCAGTCTGCCCCTATTGATCTGTAGAACTCCCCCCCCTCGTTGATATTGGCAATGCGGGCGTCCTGGAGTATAGCGTCGAATATTCCCACTAGTTTTAGATCCGACTTTCGGATTTCCTCGGCCACCATCTCTACAACACCGGCATTTACGAGTCCCTTGTCGGTAAATATTGCTACATTACTCCCGCCCAACTCACTCATCTCATAGGCCAATTCCCTCCTTACACCAGGGGAATAAATAATCCTTGGCCTGTTGACCCAGGTAAACAAGGGTTCAAAGTCAATGTTCGGGTATTTCATGTTTTCGCCTCTGCCTCCCAAAAAAGTGTTCAGCCTATGTTTTGTCTCAGTCTCACAGGTTATCCTTTGACGACAATATGTTTGAAGTGTATCTTAAATCTCCATGAAAACCAACAAGGCGAATTTTCAAATCGGAGTGGTAGGCGTCGGGACCATGGGGCAGCACCATGTCCGGATCTTATCTCAGACTCCGGATGTTAGTCTAGCTGGTATTTACGATCCTGATTCTTCGAGGGCTGAGGCAATAGGCGGTAGATATGGATGCCGTTCTTTTCGGAGCCTCATGGAGCTTCTTGAACGTACAGATGCCGTGGCAATCGCCGCCCCCACATCCCTTCATTGGGACATCGGGGAGACCTGTCTGAAACGAGGCATCCACACTTTGATGGAGAAGCCGTTAGCCCATAGCCTGGCCTGTGCTGAGAAATTGGTTGATCTGGCGAGTGATGTGGGAGTGGTTCTGATGGTTGGACATGTGGAGCGCTACAATCCTGCAATCGGGAAAATGATGGAAATTCTTCATTCCGAACCGGAAGAAATCGTCTCGATTGACGCTCGCAGGCTTAGCCCCTTTGACGGTACCCGTTGCCTCGATGTGGACGTACTGCACGATCTTCTCATTCACGACATAGACCTGGCTCTTGAGATTGCCAATTCAAGTATCGTTGAAGTTTCTGCGACAGGCAGGCCGGTTTTCTCCCAGCGTCTTGACATGGCTCATACCAGAATTCAATTTGCCAACCAAACCGTAGCTGTCTTCTGGACTGCCAAGTGTTCCCCGAGAAAGGTACGTATAATAACGGTTACAACCCCTAGCCGGTATTTCGAAGCCGATACCCTGTCGCGTTCATTGACCGTTTACACTGCGGAAGATTTGCCCGCAATGGATTCCGGTGTGTGCGTCATGGGAAATATAATACGGGAGGAGATACCGGTCGGTGACGAGGAGCCTCTCCGCCGAGAGATCAACGATTTTGTCCGAGCCGTATTAGAGGGAAGCCCCCCGACCGTTGACGGAGAACGAGGTCTACAGGCTTTGAGAGCCCTGGATCTGGTAGCCCGCTCCATAGAATCAAATCCTTCACAACACTTTATTTAAAGAATATTCAATTATTCCGGTAGCACCGGCTTTCAATAACTTGGGGAGAAGTGACCGGACCACTTCTTCTGAAACGACCGATTCCACCGAGAACCAGTCAGATTTGTAAAGTCCTGCCACGGTAGGGGCGTTTAAGGATGGGAGAAGGCCAACCACCGAATCTATTTTGTTCTTTGGTACGTTCATCTTGAGCCCGACCATTTTCCTTGCTTCCAGAGCCGCCTGAAGCAGTAGATGTATCTGGTCTATCTTTTCTCGTTTGAAGTGGTCCTGGTAAGCAGCGCGGTTGGCGATAAACTGAGTGTTGGTCGTAAGGAGATTGTGAATGATACGAAGGCCGTTGGCCCGTAGAGTGCTTCCTGTTTCGGTCACGTCCACAATTGCGTCAACGACTCCTTGATTCACCTTGGCTTCAGTGCTTCCCCAGGAGAACTCGACGTCCACTTCAATCTCACGATCGGCAAAAAATTTCCTTGTGAACCGAACAAGCTCGGTAGCGATTCGTTTACCAGAAAGATCCTCCGGGGCGTTATAGCCAGATTCCGCATCCACGGCAAGGACCCAGCGGGCTGGATTCTGTGACACTTTTGAATAGACAAGGTCGTCGATTACTATCACATCAGAGTCATTTTCTAGGATCCAGTCCTTACCGGTGAGCCCTGCATCAAAGGTTCCTGACTCTATATAGCGTGAAATTTCCTGGGCCCTTAGACGGGCCATAATGATTTCATCGTCATCGACAGCAGGGAAATAACTCCTCGGCGAAACGGTGATATTCCACCCAGCTCTTCGAAAAAGGTCTATCGTCGCTTGCTCAAGGCTTCCTTTAGGAATAACCAGCTTTAAAGGATCCTTATTTATCAATGTAATGCATTTCTCCTTCACGCGTAATTCGACGGTAAAAACAACTCCATCTCCTTGTGTGGCAGGCTCCTAATCCCTTCTGATCAACAAGAAGAAGAATGGTGTCCTCGTCACAGTCCACCAGCACGTCTCTTACGATCTGAATGTCGCCCGAGGTATCGCCTTTGCGCCAAAGCTCATTCCTGGAACGACTCCAATAACAGGCTCGTCCTTCCCTTAGAGTAGTCTCGAGAGCTTCTCGATTCATGTAAGCCATCATGAGGACTTTGCCGGTTCGTACGTCCTGAACTATCGCGGGGACAAGGCCTCCTCCTTTATCAAAATTAACCGGCGTGGCTGGAACATCACTATTACGAGTCATCAGGTCTCCTCCTGGGAGTCCGTCATAAACTCCTGCTCCATCGCACGCAAAATCCCCATAACCATGTGAGAAGCTATCTCGCCGACTTGTGGATCCAAGGTCCCATTCAAGACCCCCTTCAGGAGGTGATTCAACATGTGCACGGCATCTTCTGGATTGCGTACCAACAATTCTTCGGAATCGTGAGATGCACGGGTCACGTTTACTCCGGATGTCCGGGACGAGGCACGAAGAATTTTCTCGCCGCGTTTTATTCCCCTGGCCTCAAGAACATCCTCGAATATCTGTATCGCGTCGGCCGTATAATCATCTCGTTCTTCTTTTAGTATTCTCAGTATCTCTTCAGTGGATTCAGCCTCCAGCCGAGATCGGTCGATTTTATAGGACGACATTTTTACCTCCCAAGGAATGGAAACTAATTTCCGGAAATAGCCCTACTGCATTTGCCGAACCTAAAAAAAAGTGGCCTGGCTCATGGAAAAGTCCTCGACTTTAACAGTCTGATCGTCACGCTCCCAGTCCATTTTATCCATCCAATTCCAGGCTTTGCTCAGTGAGCACCCGGCAAGAATGAGGGACACAAGTGCCATTAGAAAGAATTTTTTCATGATTTTCCTCGTACGGGCATACCGGTTGCGGTCCGGCTGGAAAGGATAACAAAACCCATAATACATCGGGAACGAAAGGGAAGCAATCCCGATCCCTATATTAACGTATTTTATAGCTATTCGCTTTATCATAGCGCAATTATATATGTTTTATTTGATATTTTCAACATATTATGATAGTCTGGAGTCACGATTTAGCTCTCGAAAAAAGCTCAAATCCTCAACTCGAAGATTCGGACGCAACTCTTCCATTCGGTCGTGCCATCTGTGAAAGGAGAACGGCCACAATTGTAACGGCGGAAAAGATGAATAAATTTTCAATTATACTGTTGATCACCATTCTGGCGCTTTGTGTAGGGTGCTTGGCATTTGCCAACGAGACCGACTTTGATGATTTACAAAAATTCAACAGAAATCTTCCAGGGTGGAAATTCGCTAGGGGGATGACGAATATCCTTACAGGCCCACATGAGCTTTTCGCCCATATGACCAACAACGCGATCAACGGGGCATATAACGGAGCGTATGGAGGAGGTTTTCACGGATACATTGCTGGATCCGTCAACGGATATCTCGCAGGAACAGGTGCGGGTTTATATCACATGGTCAAGCGGATGAGTCTCGGCTGTCTTGACATATTGACTTTCTGGAAGCCGGAGTACGGTCCTACAACGGATCAACCTTTCGGCACCCGTAGCCGGGCCTTTGAAAATCAAGATTACTTTGACAAGATCCCTTTTTGGTACATTGGTCCCAGCAGATAAGCCCTTGTATTCTCATAATTATTTCCACATGAGTGTGTGGAGCCTGATATGATTTCACTGGGAATGTGATGTTTCCGGTACTATGGGTATGGATTATCTCAGATTCTCAAGATAGTGTTGGGCGGCGTAAGCAGCCGTAGCTCCATCGCCAACCGCCGTTGATATCTGCCTCAAGACCTTGGACCTCACATCACCAGCTGCAAACGCACCAGGAATAGAGCACCGCATTTCCTGATCAGTAATTATGAAGCCACCCCGATCGGTAAGGACCAGTTCTCGGAATGACTCCGAATTTGGACGGAGCCCTACGTAGAAGAATACTCCACCGACTGAGAGATCCTCTTCGGACCCATCTCTGACCGACCGAATTCTCAACGCCGAGACCTCTTTTTCCCCAATTACTGCAACTGGCAAGGTACTCCAATGAATCACAATCTTTGGTTCTGAAAAGGCTTTTTCTTGAATCTCCTTACACGCGCGGAGTTGGTCGCGCCTGTGTATCACGTGAACTCTCGACGCAAACCTCGTTAGATAGACCGCTTCTTCAATAGCGGAATCCCCTCCACCGACCACCGCTATTTCGAAATCGCGAAAAAAAGGACCGTCGCACACGGCGCAATAGCTTACGCCCTTGCCGGTTAATGCTAATTCGCCGGGGATGCCGAGCTTGACCGGCGAAGCTCCAGTGGTAAGAATCAAAGCACGACAGGAATATGTTTCTCCTGAATCGAGGCAAACAAGAAAACCCTGGTCAGTTTTTGAAACCAGATTCACGTCGGCCGGCACAATTTCCAGGCCGAATTTCCGAGCCTGCATTTCCATTTTCTGTGCGAGATCAGCCCCGAATATGGGGTCAACGATGCCCGGATAATTATCCACCGTGGCAGTGGCGGCCATCTGGCCGCCGGTTTGCCCTTTCTCCAGCAGTACCAGGGGAATGCGCGCTCTGGCGGCGTACATGCCCGCGGTTAGACCTGCCGGTCCACCCCCGAGAATTACTAGATCAGGATTCATGTTGCTAGACCTTAGAGAGGAGTTCCTCTATGCGGCTTTTAGGAACTGCCCCCACTATCTGATCGACCACTTGACCATCCTTGAATAACATGAGTGTCGGAATGCCCCTAACCCCGTATCTCTTTGGAGTCTGGTTATTCTCATCCACGTTTATTTTGGCCATCTTCACTTTCCCCGCGTATTCACCCGCCAGTTCCTCTACAACAGGCCCCACAGTCCGACATGGCCCGCACCAAGCTGCCCAGAAATCCACTAGGACCGGAACTTCAGATTTCAGTATCTGCAGTTCAAAATCACCATCGGTAACATGAACCAGGTTTTCATTTTCAGACATTATCATACTCCTCTCTACGCTTAAGTTTGTTCCTTATTACAATGAATCCTTAGAAAAATCTTGAGTCGCCGTCCGACCTCCTCAGGTAAGTCATCCGATATTCCCCTGTTGCAAATTTCTACCGTGGTCTTGAGTGATTCATACATCAAGGCACAAGGTGGACAGACTTCCAAATGCTCCTCAATGAGTATGCAAATATTTTCATCTACCTGCCCATCAAGGTAATCGGACAAACGATCGCAAAAATCCTTACACTCCTTCATCATTCTTGTAAAGCTCTCCGCTTACCGTTTACAGTTCGCTCCATGTAATATGTACCCAACGATTCCCGAACAGAATTTCGGCCTCGATGAAGACGCGATTTTACTGCAGGCACTGAAGAATCTATGATTTCAGCAACTTCTTCTAAAGAAAACCCTTCTACGTCCCTAAGTATAATTACTGTTCGATATATCAAAGGTAGATGGTCGATAGCTTCTTCGATTTTTTTCCTCCCCTCGTTCGAAAGTAATATCTCCAGCGGAGTGCTGACGAATTCAGGGGAAGCAGGAACCAATTTATCGTCATTCTTGATTCCAATTTGTTCATCGTATTGGAGAAACTCTGGACGGTTCTTTCTAAGAAACATCAGGGCCGTGTTGCTCGCAATCCTGAAAAGCCAAGTGGAAAAGGACGAATCCCCGGCAAACCCTTTGAGTCCTCGGTAAGCACTGAGAAAGGTTTCCTGCAACAAGTCTTGAGCTTCACTAGTGTCCTTGACCATTTTTCTCAAGTGACGATAAATTCTTCCCTGGTACTTTTCCACGAGCTTTTCGAAAGCATTAAAGTCGCCGTTCAATACATATCTGATAGTTTGGTTGTCTTCTTCCATGTCATGTCTCGAATACAGATGCGGAGTGAAAGAAAAAGATTCGTACAACACCCAAGATCCAGTAATAAATAGTCTCGAGGTGTTGGATGTGTCAAGATGAAAGCCTCAGATAGAGAGTTTTGGCAATGTAATCATAACTACGATGAGATTGTTGAAATACAAAATTTCGTTGCGATATTATTTTCGTCCCTATATCATGAGAAAAATTAGGAGTTAATATGGAAGATCTGATAGCAAAGACTGCAGAAGTGTTGGCAACATCCAACAATGCGATAGCATTAACCGGCGCAGGCATCAGCACTGAATCAGGCATTCCCGATTTCCGTAGCCCAGGGGGGCTCTGGACTAGGGTAGATCCCGGCGAATTTTCCATAGATCGTTTTCTTCAAAATCCCTCACGCTTTTGGCGAATGCACCTTGACCTTAAATCTTCCGGCGACTTCGACTTAGCCTCGGCTGACCCCAACCCTGCCCATTATGCGCTGGCCCGTATGGAACAGATGGGTATCCTCAAATGTATAATTACTCAAAATGTAGACAACCTTCACCAGCGGGCAGGGTCTGTGGAAGTAGTTGAGTTTCACGGAAACCTTTTGAGAGCAGCATGTATGAAGTGCCGATCCCTGGAGCCGATCGAAGATGTTGAAGCCAGGATCGAATCCGGAGAATCGGAAGCCCCTCGGTGCAGAAATTGCGGAGGATTGCTCAAACCAGACGCAGTCTTCTTCGGTGAAGCCATTCCATCAAGAGCCCTTATGATTTCGCAGGTGCAATCCCAGAAGTGTGATGTGCTTATTGTCGTGGGCACATCTCTCCAAGTTTACCCGGCAGCCCAGATCCCCCTTTCGGTTAAACTCAAACATCCTCCGGCAGTAGTGGTCGAAGTAAACCGTGAACCCTCGTCCCTCCATGAGCAGGTCACTGATATTCTTATGATTGGTAGCGCAGGAGATATTCTCAGCAGATTACTAGAGGCCCTGGAAACCAGAGTTAATTTGCACTGAATTACCAGGGAATAACGGGGAACTACCTGACCTAGAAGAGTACTGAAGTTTCGACAAAGAATCCCATACGGTTCATGTCAATTGTGTCGCGCTCCCGCTTAACCTTGGTGTGCCAGAATCTGTACCCCCCATTGATTGACCAGGTCCATAGCCTGTTTATCGGAATGTCAACCGCGCAAGCAACCTCCCAGTCCCAATTTTCCAAGCTGTCGTAATTCCACCAATTTACCCGGCTGGAAATATTTGGACGCAAGGCTACACTCTCGAGTACAGGGTAATAAGTTCCGTGTAAACCTAGTGTCGGGAATATGCGGGTTCCTTCTTCGCGATAATTGAAAGCGGAAGACGCTACAACAGCATCTTTCACCCGTGTCTCCAGGCCCAGCATTACCATCTCCACATTTGCTCCGAAAAGGATCTGGGGGGACATAAAGAAATCTAGATCATATCCGAAAATTACATTCCAAATTTTCTGGTAGGAATCGTTTCGAGATTGATCGTAAGTGGTTGTAGGTTCTACTTTCACCCTGAACACGTGGATGTTGTTGAACCGTGTATTGGCAAAAAATTCCCACACAAGCCTGTCTTTTTGTATTCCCAGGTTTTCTGCCAGCCCCAGTTTGGTCCTATCTTTCTGTATAAGATCACCCTCCAGAACGGTGAACCACATTCTTGTGCCGGCGGTGACTCTGAGGTAGGGGGGGACCTCCCATGCGTGGACATTTCCGAGAAGGAGAAAGCACATTGCGGTGAGCCACGCTGTTACAACAAGTTTTTTCATGACTATCAGCCCATTAGCGTGAGTTTTTCTAATTCAATTAATAAAAACTATGCAACTCATATAATTTAATGATGAAAAAGTCAAGTAGAATGGGAAGATGGGGGCAGGGGATCCTCTCGAAACAAATGATGCTTTGTTATTCGAAAAAGTGTCCAGAAAAGGCAACTACTCTGCAAATACAACTGATACAACTGTTGAGACGCCAGGCTCTTCCATGGTGACGCCGTAGAGAGAATCTGCCGCCTCCATGCTTTGCTTATTGTGTGTGATGATGATGAATTGAGTCTTATCACAGAGTTTTCTGAGCATTTGGTTGAACCTGACTATGTTGGAGTCATCAAGAGGTGCGTCAACCTCGTCCAGGAGACAAAAAGGCGAGGGACGAGTGAGAAAAATGGAAAAAATCATAGCAACTGCCGTGAGGGCCTTTTCCCCTCCGGAAAGGAGGCTCATGTTCTGTCTCCGCTTTCCAGGTAGACGAGCAACAATATCAACCCCGGTTTCCAAAAAGTTTTCTTCATCGGTTAGCTCAAGATAGGCATCTCCACCCCTGAATAGAAATTGGAAGATTTCTCGAAATTTTTCATTAATGTTGTTAAAGGCTGCCTGAAACAGTTCTCTTGTCGTCTTATTGATCTTGTTAATAGTGTCAAACAATGAGTCAACCGACTTCTTAAGATCTTGCTCCTGTTCCTTTAAAAAACTGAAGCGTTCCTCAGCTTGGCGACTCTCTGCAATGGCCCCAAAATTTACCTCACCCATAGATTCCAATTTTACCCTAATTTCACTAATCTCATTTTGGTCAGGGGAGGAATCCGGGCATGATACGGTTCGAGGGTCCAAATGGTAACGCTCGAGGGTTTTTTCCACGAGCCCCTCTACCATTTGTTCAAGCCGCACCAACTCCATTTCGAGCGAGTGGCCGCTCTCTCGCACCTTTTTCATAGCTGTTGCACAAGTGGTTGTTTCTTCTTCGAGGGATTTCACGCAAACCGACAAGTCTTCCGATTCTTTTTTCAAAGCTGTAATTTGTCTTCCCTGGGTTTCGTGTTCTAACAAGAGTCCTTTTTCGCGAGCTTGGGCATCGATAAGCTCGTTGGAGATTCTATCAGCATCGACAGTACTGAGGGATGTTTCGTCATTCAATCCTGAAACATGCTCTTCAATCTGCTGCATGGTGTCCTCAACTGAACGTAACTCCCTTTCTCTCGAGCGCCACCGTTCCTCCAGTTGGGCTACCCTCACTCTAATTTGTCCACTGTTCCGGGATTTTTCCTCTACTTCCCCCTCAAGTTCCTCCAGTTCCATTTTGGCAGCCTTTAAAAGCTCTTCCAATTCTATCCGCCTGTTTTCCAGAAGAGTTATGCTCGCCTCGGATTGTCGAAGATCTTGGGTAATCTCCCCCTGTTCCTTGTCGAGCTGCTCCCTTTCCAACCTCAAGACCTCCAACTTACGTTCCGCGCTTGAGATTCGGCTGCTGGCCCGGTCGTGTTCACTCCGAGATCGAACTTCTTTCAAGTTGAGGTCATTGATCACGGTATCCGTATGATCGATCTCAGCGGAGACTTCTTGCAAAATCTTTTCCTGTTCCTGCAAAGATACCCGACAAGCTAAGACCTCTTTATCAAGAGATTCTCTCTGTTGATGCAGTTCGACTATCTCTCTGCGCTTTACAAAAATCTCGTCCGGCTTTTTATCCCAGGACCCCCCGGTAATTTCGCCAAAACGATTCAGTAAATCTCCTTCCATGGAGACTAAATCGACCTGAATGCCGTTCCGCTGCCAAATTTCAAGGGCCTGCTCAATATCCCCGACCACAAAGTAGCCGGCCAGAAGGAAATCACCAAGTGTCTCAAATCCTTTTCGAAAGTGAACGACGTCCTTTAAGGGAGTCGGACCTTCCACGACACATTGCTCGTCTAATTCAACTCCACAACGAGGAGTAATAGGGATGAAGGTGGCCCTTCCTGCCCCGGCTTGTCTGAGCCGATTCACTGCCTGGAAGCCGTCGTAAGTTGACGGCACGACCAAATTTCCTAGACGTTGTCCAAGGACCGCTGATAAGGCTTTCTCGTACTCAGGAGGCGCCTCTATCAGTTCGGCCAAAGGGCCCAAGAGGCTTTGCCGATCTACAGGCTTCTGGTTGTTCATGAGAAACCGGACACTCTGATCATATCCTACGTAATTGCGCCGCATTTCTTCAAGCGAGTCTATTCGGGCTTTGGTTGCTGCAAGATGCTTTTCCATGCTCCCCAAATTGTTCCTGAGTTCAGTGATCCGATGAACTGTCTCCCGTCGAGTTTCGGATAGTTCTCCTTTCCTGTGGCTGTGCACTATCCTGAGCCCATCTATTTCAGCCAGGGTTTGGGCAAACAACGCTGTTGAGACTCTTGCATCTGCGAGTGTAGCAGTAGCGCTTTCACTTTCTTCGGTCACCTTGTGCAGCTTGGTTTCTATTTCTTTAACACTCTTTATCAAACCCTCCCGTACGTTTCTCTGCTGTGCAGCCTCCTGAAGATTTTGGAACATATCATTCCTAAATCCGTCAAGGAGTTCGGCCTTTCTGCTACGCTCTTGATCAATTCTATGAGATTCGGAAACAGCGTTTTTTAGTTCTTCGGCAGCGGTGTGAAGTTCGAACTGAATCGTTGACCTGTCTTGTTCCAGCTCTTTCAGGAGTAGGCGAGTCTTTCGACTTTTCTCTTCGTACTCTTTCTTTTGTTCCTGGATCTTCTTCAGGCGGTCTAGGAGATGCCTGACGGCGCCTCGATCCGTTTCTATGACACCTCTGACGGATGTCAGCGCAATGTCGGTCATGTGGCGTGCTTCAAACAGATCCTTTAAGGATTTATCCACATTCAGGGTCTGCACTCGCTCTGTTTCCAGTCGCGCCTGTAATGACGCAAATTGAGATTCTTGTTTCAAAAGTACTGAACGCGTTTTCTCGAGTTCATTCCTCGAACGGCTGTATTGTTCCAAGGCATCATGGCAGCGGTAGGCTTGTAGGGCTACGTCCAGCTCTCGTAGGCGATCCTGTAACTTGCGGTAGCGTTCCGCTTTGATTGCATGCCTTCTGAGCGAGGCGCTCTGGCTCTTAACCTCAGCGATGACGTCTTTTATCCGCTCCAGGTTTCGGCTAGTTTGCTCGAGTTTCTTGAGAGCCTCTTCCCTCCTGGACTTGTAACGGTTTATCCCTGCTGCCTCTTCGATAAGGACGCGGCGATCTTCGGGTTTCGATGCCACGACCATTTCAACACGCCCCTGCTCGATGACTGCGTACGAATTCCGGCCCACGCCAGTGTCCAGAAACAGGTCGGTGATGTCTGAGAGACGACAAGGAATGTTATTGATCTCATACTGAGATTCGCCGTCACGAAAAAGCCGGCGTCCAATCATTATTTCGTCGTAATCGGACATGGAAGGCGGAGCGAGACCTTCAGTGTTGGACAATATCATTTGTACATCGGCCATGCCCACAGGTTTCCGGCTTTCGGACCCGTTGAAGATGACGTCTCCCATCTTCTGCCCCCGGAGGATACGGGCCCTCTGTTCCCCAATCACCCAGCGGATGGCTTCCACAACATTGCTTTTCCCGCATCCGTTGGGCCCCACAATCAAGGTAATGCCCGGTTTGAATTCAAGAACAGTCTTGTCGGGAAAACTTTTAAATCCTTTTATTTCGAGCCGTTTTATTTTCATTTCAGTGTGCGGGCAATTTGTAGAATCGGGCGGATACTAGCCGCACTGGATGTCGGAGTAAAGTAAAAAGGTGTTATTGACGTCAGGGAACTGGGGGCTTTGTTCAATGATATGAGACCGCTCATTTATAGGTTTCAGTTGGTGTCCCCTTCGGAAGGCCTTACGATACTGAAGATTCGTTTATTTACGCGGTTGCTCGTCATCTCTTGTCCATGGAGATATCCAGTATGGCACGAGAAATTTTGTCGGCGTAATCTACTATCCCCGTACCTGCCTGGATACTGTTCACGATCACAGCGAATGCAAATGTCCTGCCTTCAGGAGAAATTCCGTAACCGGCCAGAGCATTGACCCCTCTAAGTGTTCCGGTTTTTGCCCTAATTCTTCTTTTTACACCTGGGTCAGAGAATTTCTCTTTCAAGGTCCCATCCACCCCCGCCACTCCGAGGGAAGCCATGAATTCCCAGTTATAGGTAAAGTCGCGGGCTGCAGTTAGCAAGACTTTAACAAGAGCAGAAGCACTGAGTCGATTATTGCGCGACAGGCCGCTGGCCTCGCTGAGCGAGAAGTGCGTTTCATTTACCCCGCATTTAATGAGATGGCTGCGAACAACCGATAGCCCCTTTTCCCTTGTGCCTGGGTAGCCATGTACCTTGGCCCCTAGTGCGAGAGAGACTTGTTCGGCCATGAAATTGTTGCTGAACTTGTTCAACCAGTAGACGAGCATCCCAAGAGGTCGAGAGGAGAACTGTA
>Ga0209254_10000251_pt1 | contig 40148 bp, 46 predicted proteins | sample FrelakmetDIP11DI_FD_187148 | JGI IMG/M metagenome (GOLD analysis project Ga0209254, IMG submission 187148) | Freshwater lake sediment microbial communities from the University of Notre Dame, USA, for methane emissions studies - DIP11 DI (SPAdes)... | ecosystem: Environmental > Aquatic >... | reverse complement strand
CTCTAAGTGATTGATGAATGAGTATAAATTCCAGGCGGACATTTTCTCCGGAGCAACCAGCAACACATTTAATAGCTCGGGTCGAATCAGCGATTTCCAGTCAGCTTTGTTGAAAAATTGTGTCTGTACATTATTTTTCTCAATTTTTTGATACGTGTTAAATTTCGTTTGTGTGACTTCTGTTAACCCCCAATGTTCATCGGCGAAGCTGCCTTTTTTGGCAACACTAATGCTACGTAATTTAAAGTTCTGGTCAAATTCATAAATATGTACATTCAACAAACTGGCATCTGGCAGCACAGTTTCAACATTCACAAAACTTTTACCGTCTTTTATCCATAAGCCAGATTTAAAGTCTTGTGCTACCACTGAATCTGTTGCTTTTATACGCATGCGCTGTGCCATTTTTTCACTGATGGGGGTAATCAGTTCACCCACTAAAAAAGTGATAACAGTAAACAACAGACCGACTTTAATGAGGATTAAACCGATATTGAGTAAAGATAAACCACTGACGCGCATCACCACCAGTTCAGAATTGCGCGCTAACGTTCCTAAGCTGTACATCATGCCTACTAGCACAGCAACTGGTACGACATCGTAAATATGACCAGGCACACTTAACAGTACAAACGCCAGCATCTGCGTAATGCCATAACTGCCTTGGCCAAGGCTATCCAGTTCTTGAATTAAATCAAAAAACGAAAACATAGCTAGCAAGCCCAGCATAATCATTAAAATATTGACGCTGGTTTCTTGCCAAAAATAACGGTTAAAGATTTTCATTGAATCTTAAGATTTTTTCCAATAATTTGACCAAATCTTTGAAATGCCAACCGGAAATTTGGGTATCAAGGGTAAAAGATGGTTGCGTCGATAAAACATATAGAATGTTAGCGCTAGAAAAAATAAATGCACAGGCCAAAGTCCAACCATTGCGCTTAATCTGCCCTGTGTTACCCATGCTTGAAAGATACTTAACACATTGTTATATATCATATAAATGACTAGTGCAAAGATGAGATTGAGTGAGCGCCCGGCGCGCGGGTCAACAAAACTTAAAGGCACTGCTAATAGCACTAATACCAGCGCTGAAATGGGGATGGCCAGTCTCCATTGCAACTCAGCTTTGTTGCCGGAATTTTTATCAAGCAATAGTTGCTTTGTGGATAAGGCTTGCTTGGGGTAAGGTTCTGGAGCGGCTTCCTTGGTTTGAACGCGTATTGCATAACGCTCAAACTCAGTGGTTGAAATTTCTGCAGAGTTTGGTTTGCCTTCATAGCGTCGGCCTTTTTCTAATACCAAAAAATTATCACCATTTTGCTCTTTTTTACGACTGCCGATGCTTGCAACAATCACCCCGGTTTTTTGGTGCTGGGTGGATTGCACAAAAATATTTTTGACTACGTCGCCAAGTTCATCAAAGCTTTCTACAAAATAAACACGGTCGCCGCTATTGGATTCTTTAAATACTCCTGGGCTAATAGACGAGAGTTCGTCTCGGCTTTTAAGCTGGGTTCTGAAGTCCTGACCTTTTTGTGTAGCCCAAGGCATTACCCATAAGCTCAAGAGCGTGATGACAACTAAAATAGGCATGGCGAAAGTTAAGATGGGGCGTATCCATTGCGTAATACTAAGGCCTGAGCTAAACCAAACCACCATTTCAGAATCTCTATGCCATCGCGTCAGTGTGAGCAAGACGCCTAAAAAAATACTTAATGATAAAATCATCGGCAGGAATTTCACCATGTTAAAGCCTAGTATGATATTAATGGCATCATTGGGTAAGATACCTTTTGCAGCAAGCTGTACCAAATGACCTGCCCGCTGGGCGATGACAATACCAATCAAAATAAAGAACATCGCGCTAGCGGTGCTAATAAGCTCATGCGATAAAGATTTTTTGAATATTTTCAATTTGAATATTGTTCAATAATTACGCTTTGATTTCGAGTCAAAACGCTGGATAATTAGCCTGAATTTAGTAAAGTTAAAAGAGATTAAAATGGAATTTAGCATAAAAAACGGAAATCCTGAAAAACAACGATCAGATTGTTTGATTGTAGGGGTATTTGAAGGTCGTAAATTAACTGATGCAGCAAAGAGTTTAGATTCCGCATCTAACAAAGCCTTGAGTGCGGTGCTAAAAAATGGCGATATGGAAGGCAAATTAAAAACCACGCTAGTACTGCACCATGTTGCAGAAATTCCTGCTACACGTGTTTTATTAGTGGGTCTGGGCAAGCAGGCAGAATTTAACGAGCGCAGTTATCGCCAAGCAGTAAGTGCAGCAATTAAAGCGCTGCCAAAAGGAGTTGTGAACGCAAGTATTTTCTTAACCGAATTGGTGATTAAAAAATCGGATATTCACAGCAAAGTTGCCCAGTTGGTAGAAGTGGTCATGGATGCGACCTATCAGATCAATGCGATTAAAGCTAAAAAAGCTGAGCCAAAAGCCTTGAATAAGATTTCGGTCTATGTTGCTAAATCTGAGAACACAGCTGCTGAGACGGCGGTTAAACATGGGATGTCTATCGCCGCCGGCGTAAGCTTGGCCAAAGACCTGGGTAATTTGCCTCCCAATATCTGCACGCCAACCTACTTGGGTGAGCAAGCAAAACAACTTGCTAAAGAGTATGGTTTTAAGGTGGAGGTTCTGGAAAAGGCTGATATCGAGAAACTAGGTATGGGGTCATTCTTAGGTGTTGCACAGGGTAGTAAACAACCACCGCGCTTGATTGTGTTGCAGCATTTAAAGGGTAAGAAACCCCAAAAGCCTGTTGTGCTTGTTGGTAAAGGCATTACCTTTGATACAGGTGGTATATCGCTTAAACCAGGTGCAGAGATGGATGAAATGAAATATGACATGTGTGGCGCAGCCAGCGTGTTAGGTACATTTAAAGCGATTGGTGAAATGAATTTAGCAATTAATGCTGTAGGCGTTATCCCCACATGCGAGAATATGCCTGATGCAGGCGCTATCAAACCGGGTGACATTCTTACCAGTATGTCGGGACAAACGATTGAAGTGCTGAATACCGATGCGGAAGGCCGTCTTATTTTATGCGATGCGCTAACCTATGCTGAACGTTTCGAACCAAGTGCAGTAGTGGATATCGCAACACTGACCGGGGCTTGCGTGATTGCGCTGGGACACCATCCAAGTGGCTTGTTTAGCAATAAGGATGCGTTAGCCGACGAATTGTTGACTGCGGGCGAAATATCGCATGATCGTGCATGGCATATGCCATTGTGGGAGGATTATCAGCAACAGCTAGATAGCAACTTTGCTGATATGGCTAATATCGGCGGGCGGGCTGGTGGCAGTATTACTGCTGCTTGCTTCTTATCCCGTTACACAAAAAAATACGATTGGGCGCATTTGGATATCGCGGGTACTGCATGGAAATCAGGTAAAGAAAAGGGGGGCACTGGTCGTCCTGTTCCGCTATTAACGACATTTTTATTGCGGCGTGCGGTTAGAGCTAAATAATGCACAGTATTAATGTTGGGTTATGACGCGTATCGATTTTTATTTTAACGTAGCTGACAAGTCTCAAGCGTTATCAGACTTGCTTCAATCCACGTTATTAAAACGTCGGAAGGTGACAATTCTGGTGAATGATGAAGTTGTGGCGGGTAAAGTGAGTGTTGGCTTATGGCAAAAAAATCCTGAAAGTTTCTTGCCAAACGTGCTGGTAAACCACACATTAGCGCTGCAAACACCAGTAGTTATCCATTGGCAGGACAACGCCATACTGCAGGACGATATGTTGGTTAATTTAACGCCAAGTACACCAGGTTTTTTTAGTAGATTTACGCATCTTGTAGAGCTGGTGAGCGGGGATGAGCACGATAAAATTTCAGCGCGGGAGCGGTTTAAGTATTATCGTGATAGAGGATATGAAATTAAAACTATAGACCATGCACAGACTAATTTGCTTTCAGTTGAATAGAGAATATTGTGGCAGATAAAAAAATCCCATTACTTACCGAGATTTATCAACCAAAGCCAAGGACGGAGGCTGAGTCTAAAGTAAAGCAGGATGATCCAACGCTTGGTATTACACCAGAACTGATCTCACGGATAACCGGACATGTGAGGCCAAGGTTGGAAGCTGAAATCACACAATCGGTGTTGGAAAGCGTACGAGAAGTACTTAAAAAAGATTTAATTAAAGAATTGCAAGTTGAGATTAGAAATGCACAGGCTTTGCTTGAGGCAAATACACGTGATTTTGTAGATAAAACAAAAGCAGATCTTAAAACAGAACTGCCGCGCATGTATCAGGCAAGTGCTGATTTGGTGCAAGTTGAGCTTGCAGACAAAGTTTCTGCATTAGTAGCAGATGCAACTTCAGGTTTCGAAGCTAAGCTTGATGAAACGTTGCAAGTTGCCGAACAGGCCGCAACAACACATATTAATTCGCATGTCGAAGCTCTTCAAAGTGACACCGGCGCTAGGATTGCAGATGAATTAAATCAACAAATGAGCGCATTTCAATTGCAATCGTTAAGTGATCATCAGTCGCAATTAGATGAAGCGCTACAGAATATATTTCAGTCGATTAACCAGAATGCCCAAACAGAGTTGCAGCAACAATTAGAATTCATGCAGTCGGCTGCGCTAACCCAAATGCGAACTACATTTAATGAAGCAATGCCAGCTATCTACACTGCTGCGGTAGCAGACCAACAAGAAGCGATCACTGATCAGATCAGCCAGCGCCTTAATCAGGAAATGCAAATTTTTCAGGAGCAGACATTCAGCAATCATCAGGCGCAATTGAGAGAAGGGTTGATGAATATCTTTCAAAGTGTTAACAATCAGGCAAAAACTGATTTACATCAGCAGATGGATCTAATACAGGCGGATGCGTTAAAGCAAATGCGTGATACGATAAATGAGGCGCTGCCTACCATATATACCGCCGCGGCAGAGGAAATGCGGGATAAATTTGACGACGAGATGACCAAGCAAAGTATGCTGGTGAGGGAGAATTTCTTATCGACCATAAATGCTGATTTGCCCGTAGTGCAGGAAGTCATGCGCGAGAATATTCAGCAAGTGCTCGCCATGGCATTACCCACTTTGGAAAACGATTTGCGCAAGCAGCTTACGGCAGAGCTGCAAGATTTGTTGCTTAAGGTGAAATTTGTGTTGCCAAAATAAGCTCAGTCAGCTTCTACCAAGTTTTTGTAGGCGTCAGCACTTAAAAAATGTTTGGTGTCAAGACTGTCATCTGGCTTAAACTTGAATATCCATGCTGCATAAGGCTTATCGTTAATTGTTTCTGGCGAATTTAATAAATCGTTATTGACCTCAGTTACAATGCCGTTCATCGGGGCGTGTAAATCAGAGCCGGTTTTAACGGACTCCACTACACCACAAGGCGTGCCATTTACCAGTACATCATTAAGCTTAGGTGGTTCGATAAATACAATATCTCCCAGCAAGTCTTGAGCATAATCTGTGATACCGGCAAGCCAGTTTCCATCAGTGGTTTGGTTAACCCATAAATGTTCTGCGGTATAATGTAACTGGTTTGGATACTTCATGTTCAGACCCGATTTAATTTCATGTTATTTTCGCACAAAGTTTATCTTTACGAAAATTTAAGACCTGTGTCAAAAAGGCCACAATACATAAAATGTTAATATTTTTTTTACAAATATATGCTAACCTGATGACAAATATATATTTTTTATATATGATGAATTCAAACATTAGTGAGGTCTTGCAGTAATGGTGAAGTCGGTTTTCAAAAAAATGATAGTGATTTATGTGGCATTGGCTTTAGTTGCCTCTCCATTAGAATTACTGGCGGGCAGTAAAAAGTCACATAAACGTATTCATTCGAGTCAAAAGCATTCCTTAAGCAAGCACCGGATTACAAGTCGTCATCATCTTAAAAGGGGTACGCAAAGAGTTAGCGTTAAATTGCGCTCATTACGCTCTATACGAGCACAAAGTGCGTTATTAGCGGATAGCTATGATGGTAGCGGTGTTTTGCAGCTGGCATCCAGTAAGGCATTGATTGTAAATCAGAATACAGGTGAAGTAGTATATGCAAAAAATACTAATTTTCCTGCGCCTATCGCATCAATTACCAAGCTGATGACGGCTATGGTGATGTTGGATGCAAAACTACCTTTGGATGAGGTAATCGCAATTACCAGCGAAGATGTCGATTATTTAAAGGGTACAAGTTCAAGACTTGCCGTGGGTTCCAGGCTAAGTCGAGGAGAGTTTTTACAGCTGGCTTTAATGGCTTCAGAAAACCGCGCTGCGTCAGCTTTGGCACACAGTTATCCAGGCGGGAAATACGCTTTTGTAAAGGCAATGAATGCCAAAGCGCTTGAATTGGGTTTGCTGAATACTCGCTTTGTAGATCCTACAGGACTTGATAGCGAGAATGTATCTACAGCCGAAGATTTGGCTAAATTGGTGCAGGCGGCTTACCAATATCAAGAAATCAGGCTGGCTAGCACCACGCCATCGCATGAAGTGTATGTAGAAGGTCGCAGCTACCCAGTGAATTTCAATAACACCAATGGCTTAGTGCGCGCGGGAGAGTGGGAAATCGGCTTATCCAAAACAGGGTTTATCAATGAGGCAGGGCGCTGTTTAGTAATGCAGGCTACAATCGCAGGCGAACCAATGATTGTCGTATTGCTGGACTCCTATGGAAAAATGACTCGTATTGGGGATGCAAATCGTATTCGTAAGTGGATGGAATACAATACAGAGTCTAAACCTACAACAACAGGTGAATTAGACCAGGGTATAGTTGGCAGAGTATCATAATTAGCTGAGATGTAATATAAACGGCCCAAGTAAATCTGGGCCGTTTTTTATTTTTTAGAGCTTACTTTTTTAGGTGAAACCTTCTTTGTGCTCGTTTTTTTAGCCACTGCTTTTTTGGCAGCCGTTTTCTTGGTCGTTACATTTTTAGCAGTGGGCTCTTTTGCAGCTTTTTCAGCTAATAATCCAAGCGCCTCTTCTAATGTCAACTCTTCAGGGGTAATGCTCTTTGGTAAGGTCGCACGTATTTTACCATGCTGTACATAAGGCCCATAACGGCCAGCATAGACTTCAATTCTGCCTTCTGCTGAAGGGTGCATACCTAAATCTACAATCGGTGCAGGGCCGGCATTGGCTTGAGCCAATAAGTTAACGGCACCAGCTAAATCAATACTGAATACACTCTCTGATTTTGGAATCGATTTAAACTTGCCGTCGTGATTAACATATGGACCGAAGCGGCCGATATTGGCAATGATCTTTTTCCCTGTTTCAGGGTGCAAACCCAAATCGCGCGGTAACGATAGCAACATGTTGGCGATATCAATATTGACGTTAGCAAGTGGGATTTCCTTGGGGATGCTCACACGCTTCGGTTTTTTCTTATCACCTTCAACTGCAACGCCAACCTGTAAATATGGGCCATATGGGCCATTCATCAAATAAATATCTTTGCCAGAGTTCGCATCTGTTCCAATTGCTACCGGATCAGCTCCCGCAATCGCTGCGCCATTTAAACTGCGCTTGTAATCACATTTTGGCGTATCGTTATAGCCGGTGCAGCCAATGAAACTGCCGTATCGGCTAAGTTGTTTTTGCAGGGGTTTCCCGCATTTTGGGCAAACTTCATCTAGTAACTCATTGCCAGGCCGCTCTACATCGGCTTTGCTATGTATCTGTTGATTAAAGTCCTGCCAAAACTCTTCCATCAATGGAATCCACTCACGCTCACCTTCAGCTACGCTATCCAGTGCATTTTCAAGATTGGCTGTGAAGTCATAATCCACATATTTGGTGAAATGTTCGGTTAAGAATTTATTGACCACACGACCCACGTCCGTCGGCGTAAAGCGTTTTTTGTCAAGGATGACATATTCACGGTCTTGCAGTGTACTGATAATGCTGGCGTAGGTAGAAGGACGGCCAATGCCATATTCTTCCAGCGCCTTTACTAAGCTAGCCTCGCCATAACGCGGTGGCGGCTCGGTGAAATGCTGGTCGCCGTAGATTCTATCTATATTTAGAATTTCACCTGTTTCTAAATGAGGTAGTTTGGCCTCAGCTTCCTCTTCTTCGTCATCCGTGCCTTCCATATATACCGCGATAAAGCCCGGGAACACAAGCGTTTGACCGGAAGCACGGAATATATTGGCTTCTGAACCGGCGGTTAAATCTACACTCACCGCATCAAATTTCGCAGGCGCCATTTGGCAGGCTACGCTGCGTTTCCAAATCATTTCATACAATTTAAACTGCTCGTCATTCAAATACTTACGCATGCTAGCTGGTGTGCGGAAAATGTCAGTCGGACGGATTGCCTCATGCGCTTCCTGCGCGTTTTTGGCTTTAGTTTTGTACATGATAGGAGATTTGGGTAAATAGTCTGCCTCAAAGTTTTTCTTCACATAGTCGCGAATGCTCATCACCGCCTCAGCTGCAAGGCTGAACGAATCGGTACGCATATAAGTAATCAGGCCGACTGTGCCAGAGCCAATATCAACACCCTCATAAAGCTGTTGGGCCACGCGCATGGCGCGGCTGGTGGTAAAGCCAAGCTTGCGCACCGCCTCTTGTTGCAGTGTGGACGTAGTAAACGGTGCAGCCGGGCTACGGCTTCTTTGTTTCTTTTCGACGCGGGAAACAGTGGTTTTGCCCGCACTGGCGAGCAATAACTTACCAACGATGTCAGCCTGCTGGTCATGATTGATGACGCTGAATTGTTCAATTTTTTCACCGTCAAGCTGAATAAGTTTAGCGCTAAAGCGATGCGCATGTTTAAGTGCGTCAAGGTGAATCGTCCAATACTCCTGGCTTTTGAACGCCTCAATTTCTAATTCTCGTTCTACAATCAAGCGAAGTGCAGGACTTTGTACACGGCCCGCTGAGAGGCCGCGACGAATTTTTTTCCATAGTAATGGTGACAAATTAAAGCCAACCAAGTAATCCAACGCTCGACGCGCTTGCTGTGCGTTAACCAGACTCATCGCGATGTCGCGAGGATGTTCGATGGCATGTTTAACAGCTGATTGCGTAATTTCATTAAATTCCACGCGTTTTAGGGTTTTATTTTTGAGTAATTTTTTATCTTTTAGAATTTCCGCAATGTGCCATGATATGGCTTCGCCTTCACGGTCTGGGTCGGTCGCGAGATAGATATTGTCTGCCACCTTCACGGCCTTTGCAATTGCATCCACGTGCTTGCTGTTGCGTTCAATAATGTCGTACTTCATGGCGAAATGATTGGCAGGGTCTACCGCGCCATTTTTAGGGATCAAATCGCGCACATGTCCGTATGAGGCCAATACTTCAAACTCGCTACCTAAATATTTCTTAAGCGTTTTGGCTTTGGAAGGTGATTCAACAATGAGTAGTTTAGACATTTAAACCTTGAATTTAAGGGCTAGAATTAAAGAGTTTTTTAGATAATAACAAGCTAACGCGCAAATGCACAATAAGCGATTGAACAAAATATCGAGAGATAGATAATTAATTTCTAACAAATTCTATGCGCTTGCCATCATTAAGGGCAATGCTTAATGCCATGCTTTCACCGGCAATGTCACCAAATAAAGGATCCTCATCTTCACTTTTAGCCTGGCTTAAACCCTTGAAATCATATAAATTAAAATCTGCCAAATGTGATGGCTCGACATTGGTAATAGCGCGGAAAATATTATTAATGCGGCCAGGTTGTTCGCGCTCCCATACTTGTAACATTTCTTTCACTTTTTGGCGTTGCAGATTTTCCTGAGAGCCGCATAAATCACATGGAATAATGGGGAACTCCATTTGCCGTGCATAGCTGGCAATATCCTTCTCGCTACAATAAGCAAGGGGGCGGATGACGATATTTTGCTTGTCGTTGGTCGCAAGCTTAGGCGGCATGGCTTTAAGTTTTGCGCCAAAGAACATATTGAGAAACAATGTTTCTACGATGTCATCACGGTGATGACCCAATGCGATTTTGTTCGCGCCTAACTCTTTGGCAGTGGTGTAAATAATGCCGCGCCGCAGGCGGGAGCAGAGCGAACAGGTGGTTTTCCCTTCGGGAATTTTTTCTTTTACAACCGAGTAAGTGTCGGCTTCCACAATGCGGTAATCTATCCCAAGTTGCTCAAAATAGCGAGGTAACACATCGGCGGGAAAGCCTGGCTGCTTTTGGTCCAGATTCATTGCAATCAGCTTGAAGTTAATAGGTGCGCGCTCTTGCAGTGCTAGCAATATCATCAGCATGGCATGGCTATCTTTTCCACCACTCATGCACACTAGTACCGTGTCACCTTCCTCAATCATATTGTAATCACCAATCGCCTTGCCTGTGGAGGTAATTAGGCTGTTACGCAATTTAACAAAGTTGCCAGAAGCGTTATCAGGTAGATGTTTTATCATAGATTCAAGGACCTACCGCCATCGACAGCTAGCACGTGCCCTGTAACAAAGGGGGCATCACAAACTAGAAATTTAACTGCTTTTGCAATATCGCTGGCATCTCCCACCCGTTTTAAAAGGGTTTGCGAAATCACACGCTGGCGATATACCTCATCAAATTGTGGATTATTTTCCGGCCATTGTACCGGGCCCGGAGCGACCGCATTTACACGCACCTCTGGGCTTAGTTCATGCGCGAGTGATTTGGTGAGCGTGACCAAACCTGCTTTGGCAACGCTGTATACCACATAGCCTTTTTTAGGGCGTTCGATATGCATGTCGGTAATATTCACAATGCAGCCATGATTCTTACGTAATTCAGCAGCAGAAGCCTGAGCCAAAAACATCGGTGCCTTAAGGTTGCTGCCCACCAAGTCGTGCCAGTTTTCTTCGTTAATCTGGCCAATCTCGGTAGGGTAGTAGCTGGATGCGTTGTTGATTAGAATATCTAACCGGCCAAAATGTTTAACGGTTTCGCTTACCAGATTGGGCATCACGGCAATGTTGAGCAAATCACCTTGAATAATAGCGACCGAGTTTGCACGCTGCAGGTTCAGCTCTGCCTGCAAGGCACGGGCTTCACTGATGCTGGTTTTGTAATGAACCATCAAGTTGGCGCCGTTCGCATGCAGCTCGCGGCAAATTGCGGCGCCCACGCGCTTGGCACCACCCGTAATCAATACCACTTTACCAGTTAGTTTCACAATTTGCTCATTTCTTAATTGCAAACATTATAATAGGGAATGGCCTTACCATCTAATAAGAATCTACCTATCCCACCGCTCGAAGCGCAGACACAAAGCCAACAACTTGGTCATGTGATTAAGCAAGCTATTGCGGAAAATAAAGGCTGGATTTCGTTTGCAGATTATATGCATGCAGCGCTCTATACGCCAGGCTTGGGATATTACACAGGCGGAGCGCGTAAGTTTGGGCATGGGGGCGATTTTGTCACTGCTCCAGAAATCTCGCCGATTTTTGCTCAAACTATTGCCCGTCAAGCCGCGCAGATACTGGATTGCTGTGAAGGAGACATTTTAGAGCTAGGTGCCGGCACAGGAAAATTAGCGACAGACTTATTGCTGGAATTGGCACAGCTAGACAAACTGCCAAATCATTATTTTATTCTTGAAGTAAGCGATTACTTACGTCAAATTCAGTGTGAAAATTGCCAGGAAATATTACCTGCTGAATTATTTTCCAAGCTCATCTGGCTGGAAAATTTGCCTGATAAATTTAGCGGATTGATATTGGGCAATGAGGTGCTGGATGCGATTCCCGTACACATACTGCATAAAACCGCAGCTGGATGGCTTGAGCGTGGTGTGAGTTTTGATGATGGATTCATGTGGCATGATGCACCTGTAAGTACGTATCGTTTGGTACAGAGTTTGCCTGATGACTTACCGCAAGATTATGTGACAGAAGTCTGTCCAGCCGCATCAGCATTGGTGTGCAGCTTGGCGGAAACTCTTGAAAAAGGGGCGATATTGCTAATGGATTATGGCTTTTCCGCACGCGAATATTATCATCCGCAGCGTAATCAGGGTACTCTGATGTGCCATTATCAGCATTACGCCCATAGTGATCCGCTGACACATATAGGGCTGCAGGATATTACCGCGCATGTTAATTTTACCCAAATAGCACAGGCTGGAGAGGCCCATGGAATAAGCCTTGCAGGCTATGTAAATCAGGCCAGGTTTTTAATCAATTGTGGTATTTTGGAGTTGCTGCAGCAATTCTCGCCGCATGAACCGCAGTACATGAAACTGGTTGCGGCAACGCAGAAGCTTATGTCTCCCGCAGAAATGGGAGAGCTATTCAAGGTGATTGCCTTTACTAAAAACATGGAAGTGTCGCTGCTTGGTTTTTCGCAGGGTGATAAAACGCACACGCTCTAAAAGTAATATTAGTATAATGCGCGCCATGACAGAACTTGACGAAAATTTACCACCCCAACACCGCCGCATTCGCAGCTTTGTATTGCGCCAGGGCAGGCTCACTAAAGGCCAGGAGCGTGCGCTGGAAACAGGGTGGCCTAAATATGGCGTAGACTTTAGCCAGACCTCGCTTGATTTGAACCAGTTATTTGGACGTAGCGACAGTAAGAAAATCCTCGAAATTGGTTTTGGCATGGGTGATGCCACTGCGCAAATTGCGAAAGCTTTGCCTGAAGCTGATTTTTTGGCGATAGAAGTCCATACGCCAGGTGTTGGCAGCCTGCTTAAGCACATGGAAGAGTTGGCGCTTGCTAACATTCGTATTGTTCAGCATGATGCGGTGGAAGTTCTACAACACATGCTAGCTGATGGTAGTTTGGATGGCGTACATATTTTCTTTCCCGACCCTTGGCATAAAAAACGGCATCATAAACGGCGTTTAATTCAGGCTGAGTTCATCAGTCTGTTATGCGCCAAGTTGAAAGTAGGCGCTTACATTCATGTTGCTACCGATTGGCAAGAATACGCGGAATGGGTGCTGGGAGTGCTGTCCGCAGAGCCGCAATTACAAAATAGCACAGAAGGATATGCTGAAAAACCGAGTTACAGACCGCTGACAAAGTTTGAAAATCGTGGTATCAAGCTAGGGCATGGTGTTTGGGATTTAGTCTTTACTAGAATTTAAGTTGCTGGAGTTTAAGCTGTCTGCGAATAACCAAGCGCCAATCACTTTCTCGGCCTCTTCCACACCCTGTTTTTTCAAGCTAGAGAAAAGTTGTACTGTAACGTTTTCACCCCATGTGGTTTCCAGCTCTTTTCTGACCTTCATCAATGTCTGGTTGGCTTCGTTGCGAGAGAGCTTATCTGATTTAGTTAACAGCACATGTACTGGTTTGCCACTAGGACAAAACCAATCCAGCATTTGGCAATCTAGTGGTGTGAGTGGATGCCGGCTGTCCATAACGAGTACCAGGCCCCCTAGGCTGGATCGCTCGCTTAAATAGCGTGCCAATACAGTTTGCCAGTGCGCACGCATGGCTTCTGGCACTTTTGCATAACCATATCCTGGCAAATCAACCAGGTGTCTATCATTACCCAAGGTAAAAAAGTTTATGAGCTGGGTGCGGCCTGGCTGTTTGCTAACAAATGCAAGACGGTTATGGTTCGCCAGCGTATTGAGCGCACTGGATTTTCCTGCATTGGAGCGTCCAGCAAACGCAACTTCAATGCCGCTTGCCGGTGGTAAATCGCGTAAGTGGTGAGCTGAAATAAAAAAAGTTGCGTTCTGAAATAAAGGCATTATTGACTTTGATACGATAGGTTTAGGCGCAAATGCTATCACGAACAGGCAATTTTTGATAAAATATTAAGCTAATTAAATAGTTATAAACTTGCGGGGTATTTATGCGTATCGGTCTAGTTGCATTGGTATTAAGTTTAGCGGTTTCACCAGTTTTGGCGGAAACAAAAGTTACTGATAAAAAAATGGCAGAAAAGACACCTCCGGCAGCTGCTGAAACCAGCGCTACTGAAAAGACCGTACAGACTGTATGTGCTGCCTGTCATGCGCCGGATGGCAATAGTGTCATTACATTGAACCCCAAATTGGCAGGCCAGTATTCGGAATATTTGCTAAAGCAATTAACAAACTTCAAAGATGGTACGCGCGCAAATGCTGTGATGGGTGGCATGGTGGCTAATTTAACACCAGAAGAAATGCAGAAATTGGCTGCTTATTTTGCTGCAAAAAATCCAACCTTAGGTAAAGCCAAATCTAACGGTGCTGGCTCGCTTGGTGAGAAAATTTATCGTGGTGGAATTGCTGCAACTAATGTGCCTGCTTGTGCTGCTTGTCATGGAGCGGCTGGTGCAGGAATACCTAAGCAATTTCCACGTTTAGCTGGCCAGCATGCAGATTACACGCTGGCGCAATTGAGAACTTTCCGCACCGGTGAGCGTGCAAACGCACCAATGATGCAGGCGATTGCAGCAAAAATGTCGGATGCGGAAATGCAGGCTGTTGCTGACTACATGCAGGGTTTGCGCTAATTATCAGCTTGATGATTTGGGCGCAAGCTCAATTCTAAAGCGTACCTCACCGTTCACATTGGTTGCTAAGCTTAAGGCGTAACCAGCCTGCTTGGCATCATGTGCGGCGTGGTAGAGTCCCACGCCCAAGCCATTATGTGAAGCGATATGTTTTTTGAACAAATCGTTTGCAATCCTTGCATCCATTGCATTACCAGTATCAAAGACATCAATACAGAAACCGTTTTCAGCTTCGTCACGCATTTCTACAATAATCGAAGTGCCCGGTTGATGCTTGGTTTTTTCCAGCGCATTGTTCAGCAGATTATCCAATACGCTATCCAGCACCTCGGCATTAATTTCTTGTTTGGGTAAATTGTTTGCCACAAACTCAATGTCATCATGATGGTGCCGTAATTGCAGATTTTTCCACCAGGCAGACATTTTTTCGAGTCTTTTCTTTTCCTCTCCAGGGGCTTTGAGCTTATCAAGTGTAGAAGCGATGCGTTGGTTTAGCATTGGCAGCTGCCTGCGGATAAGCCGCAACAGTGCCTCGTTATCTGTTTTATAATCAGCGTCATTGCCTTGTTCAGCGGCCGAAACTAAAGCCCCTACCGATTGCAGAATATTTTTAATATCATGCGTTAGGCGCGACCCTGTTTCGTAGAAAGCCTGCATGTAGGCGTTTTGCCGCATGGTTTCTTCGCGTCGTTTAGCCTCGTAAAATTCACCCATAATTTGGGTGAGCAGTTTTACATGCACGTAGAGCGCAGGTGAAATTTGCCAGCGTGAGTGCATAGTCATATGAAGATCTTTAAAATTAAACTGGGTGGCATGCCTGGAAGACTCACCCAGCCTGCCTTGCGCTTCATCGGCCATCCATGAAACACCCGACACCCAAGGCAGTTTGGCCATCTCGCCCATTGCAGCTTGAATAAAGCCATTTGGAGTAGATTCAATCTCACCCATCGCAGCGATGTTTTTAACCCATTTTTCAAACGGCATACCGATACTCAGCAGATAGCGCGACATCAAAAGTTCAACACCTGAAAATCGCGTGTTAGGCTTCCAGAAAAAACTGAAAATAATCAAGCCAAATGCCAGGCCAAATATAGTGATAAATAATACTTGGATATAGTTAATTGCTTGTATTGTGCCTATTGCGTAGCTGGAAAGTGCCAAAATAAATGCAACCAGCATCAATAGCAAGGTGTAAAAAAAATCCAGTATCGGTAGCGGACTGGTTTTAGGAGTTTGGGTGCTAATGAATAGAATGGCGATAGGCAACAAAGGGGTGAGGTAACGAATTACAAATTTTGCCGCTTCTAAGTCGTCAGATGACCCGAGTAGTTTAGGAATTACCCATAGTAAAAGCATAGAGAGTAAGTAGCTGGCTGCGAGGATGTGAACGATGTGATTCGATTTCGACTCGTCCGAGAACACACGACCGCCTAAAAGTCCAAATAAGATGGATAACCATATGGCGGTAAGCCACCAGTTGATATAAAAAAAGGCAATTAAACCGACACTAACAAATATAATGATTGCGGGTATGGATAACTTTTCCGTGCTGCGCCACACTGGCTGCCACATTAAAAACAGGCCATAGTGACACAAGAAAAACGCACGCTGCAGTAGGGTTGTGCCGTCGCCCCAAATTAAGAATGCATGCAGCGTTAATAGCATTAGTGCCAGTACGCGATGTGAGTTGGCTGCTAATAATTGATTAATTTTGATGTGGCTAAACATTGGTATGGACATAGGTTTGGACTTAAGGTTAGTTACGGTCTCTAATAAGGCTCAAGCATAATCTAAAAAAGCGTCTAAAAATAGTGTGTCAATAATTTGTCATAAACGATGAAATTTCATCATTTTTTTTATTTTTTTATCGGTTTAAATCGTTGGTCACCGCTTGGAATAAGGCTTTCCCTGGTGGCATAATATTTGCATGAATTACATTGAGTGTGGGCGAATAAACAAGAATGTCACACATAATAACTGGTAAAAGGATACCAAATAATGAAAAAACAAACAGGTTTTACCTTAATTGAGCTGGCCATCGTATTGGTAATTATCGGCTTGCTGCTAGGTGGTGTGCTCAGAGGGCAAGAGCTGATTAATAGTGCCAAAGTAAAAAATATGGCGCGTGACTTCCAGAATGTGCAAGTGTATATCTATGGTTACCAAGATAAATTCAAGGCGTTGCCTGGAGATGATGCTGCAGCAGCGACCCATGTAACTGGGGGGACGGCAGCCACGACTGGGACATTAGGGAATGGAGTAATCCAGGGTGCTTGGAATACTGTCACTAACGGTGACGAGTCGTGTGTTTTTTGGCAACATGTTCGTTTAGCAGGTTTGGCGCCTGGCTCTACAGTGGTTAACTGTGCGGCAGGAAACACTTATCAGCCACGTAATGCGGATGGCGGCTTAATTGGAATTCAAAGCGTGACGGGCTTTGCAGACATTACTGTACTTCCTACGGCAGGGGGTATATCTGGCGCGTATGTAGTTTGCTCAGATGCCATACTTGGTAAATTTGCTAAGCAGTTAGATACTACGCTTGACGACGGAGTAGGTAATACAGGTTCTGTGAGAGTTCAGGTACAAGGCGGGGCTGCTGATGGGGGTGTAGCTGCCCCGGCAGACTCTACGCCATACATGGTTTGCATGTCTTTTTAGTAAATAATTAAGTGTTAATGTAAAAACCCGCCTAGTGCGGGTTTTTGTTTTATTGATAATCCTTATTTGGTAGGTAGCTACACGTTTGATTTAATCGCGTTTTGAATTAGAATAGTTGCAAATTTAAATTGCATAACAAATGACTCAAAATATCGTCGAAATCGACAATCTCTCGTTTGGCTACAAAAGCCGCATGCTGCATCAGGGAATCAATATGGTGTTTCCGCGTGGCAAGGTGATTGCTATTATGGGGGGCAGCGGCTGCGGAAAAACTACATTGTTGCGCTTGATTGGCGGTCAGGTTAAGCCAAGTAAAGGTGAAGTGCGCGTTGACGATCAAGTAGTACATAAACAAAGTCGCGAGGGCATTTACCAGCTGCGCCGTAAAATGGGCATGCTGTTTCAGCATGGGGCTTTGTTTACCGATCTGTCAGTGTATGAAAACGTCGCCTTCCCTATGCGGGAACTTACCCAATTACCCGATAGCATGATACATGATTTGGTGCTTATGAAGCTTCATGCAGTTGGCCTGCGTGGTGCGCATCAGCTCATGCCAACCGAGCTTTCTGGCGGCATGGCAAGGCGTGTGGCGTTAGCGCGCGCCATCGCCCTGGACCCTGATATTGTGATGTATGATGAACCTTTTGCTGGGCTGGATCCAATTTCGATGGGTGTCATTTGTGATTTAATCCGTACGCTTAATGATGCGCTTGGTACCACATCCATTATTGTGTCCCATGATGTAAAAGAAACTTTTCTGATTGCAGATTACGTTTATTTTGTAGCGAATGGTACAGTTGCCGCTGAAGGTACGCCGGAAGATTTGAGTAAATCTAGCATGCCGTTTGTGCATCAGTTTGTGCATGGAGAGAAAGATGGGCCCGTGCCTTTTCATTATGCAGCAGGTGATTATGCGCAGGATTTATTGGGATTTAAGGCATGATACGGTTTAATCTCATAGTTGGATTAGTGCGTTCCTTACGTAATGTAGGGCATCGGTTTACAGAGCGGATTTGGCGGCTTGGCGCAGGTGCACGATTGTTTTGGTTAACACTGGTTTCCTCTGGCGAAAGTTTCCGCAGATTCCATTTAACTATACGTGAAGTGTATTTCACCGGCGTGATGTCGCTTATCATTATTATAGTTTCTGCATTTTTTGTTGGTATGGTGTTGGCTTTGCAGGGCTATAACACATTGCAGAAATATGGTTCATCAGAGGCGGTTGGCGTTTTGGTGGCATTGTCTTTGGTGCGGGAGCTTGGCCCAGTGGTCACTGCGTTATTATTTGCGGGTCGCGCAGGGACAGCGATTACAGCAGAAATAGGCTTAATGAAGGCAACAGAACAGCTTTCTGCAATGGAAATGATGGCGGTAAGTCCGATTTCACGCGTTATAGCGCCACGCTTTTGGGCGGGCGTGATTTCAATGCCGATATTGGCGGCGCTATTTTCAATGGTCGGAATTCTTGGTGGTTATCTAGTGGCAGTGCCCTTAATCGGCGTGGATGGTGGCGCATTTTGGTCACAAATGCAGGCTAATGTGGACTGGCAAGATGACATAGTGAACGGCATAATTAAAAGCGTGGTGTTTGGTGTTGCCTGTACCATGATTGCGTTATTTGAAGGATATGATGCGCCACCTACAGCTGAAGGTGTAAGCCATGCGACAACCAGAACCGTGGTGACTTCTTCACTGGCAGTATTAGGCTTGGATTTCGTATTAACTTCATTCATGTTTACCGTATAAGTATTTGGGAGTAAGTAATGGAAAGAACAACGATAGATTTATGGGTAGGCATTTTCGTTGCATTAGGTATAGCGGCGTTACTCGGGCTGGCTATGAAAGTGGGCAATTTAACTACCAGTAACATTGGCATTACCTATACGGTAACTGCTAATTTTGAAAATATTGGCGGTTTAAAACCACGTGCGCCAGTAAAAAGTGCAGGTGTAGTCGTTGGTCGAGTGGGTGATATTAAATTTGACCCTGCAACTTTTGAAGCAGTAGTAAGTCTCAGTGTGGATAAACGCTATAATTTTCCTAAAGATACTTTTGCGAATATTTATACTGCTGGCCTACTAGGCGAGCAGTATATTGGTTTAGAGGCGGGTGGTGATGAAGCAATGCTGAAAAATGGTGATAAAATCACACAAACTCAAGACGCGGTTGTCTTGGAAAAAATGATTAGTCAGTTTTTGTTCAATAAAGCATCAGAAAGCACTAATGATGCGCCTGCCGCGGGCAAATCGGATTCTGCGACATCAACCAAACAGGCTGATGATGCGTTAACTGCAAGTCCGCTGGATGCTATAGCTAGTCCAGTTGCGCCGTAATTTAACTATTTTAGAATTTAATAACTATAAAAATCTGGTCCGGAGATAAGGATTAAATGATGATCAAACAAATTTTTGTTGTGCTGTGCTTATTCTGCTTCAGTGCAACCAGCTTTGCTATGGAAGGTCCTGATGAACTTGTGAAAAGAACTGCAGAGGATGTTTTGGCTACAGTTAAAAACGACAAGGATATTCAAGCTGGTGACCAAGAAAAAATATTTGCTTTAGCAGAAGAAAAAATTGTACCAAACTTTAACTTTGAGAAAGTTTCACGCATGGTGCTAGGAAAAAACTGGACAAGAGCTACGCCTGACCAGAAATCTGCTTTTCAGGCCGAGTTTCGTACATTGTTAATACGCACTTATGCCTCGGCACTTTCTAAATATAGAAACCAAACCATTGAGTATAAGCCGTTTCGTATGGTAAACGAGTCGAACATAGCGTCAGTAAAAACTCAAATTATACAACCTGGTGGTCCGCCAATCGCTGTAGACTACACGCTTGAAAAGCAAGCTGATGCATGGAAAGTTTATGATATTGTGATTGAGGGTGTGAGTCTGGTAACCAATTACCGTGGTCAGTTTGCACAGGAAATTCGCACCAATGGTTTGGACAGCTTGATTAAAAAACTGGCTGACAAAAACAAAGCTGAACAAACTAAGACTGCGTTAAGCCAAAGTTAATTAATGGTGCAAATTAAGCAAATTGATAATCGCTGGAGCATTGATGGCGATGTGATTATTGATACGGTGCAAACTGTTTTAACAGTAAGTAAAGCATTGACAATAGAGTCTGAGCTAATGGTGGATTTTGCGAAAGTGAATAATATTGACACCTCGGCAATTAGCTTAATTTTAGAGTGGAAACGTCGCGCGCAGCTAGAAAATAAGACATTAAGATTCGTTAATCTGCCGGCGAATTTAATCAGCTTAACGCAATTATATGGTGTGGCAGAATTAATCAATTAATACCTGCTTAAGCAGTTCAAAATATTTTATTAACCCCATCCACAAGGTGGGGTTTCGTTTTTAAATTTAACTAAATTACAAATTTTCAGGGCGCTTCTTGACAGTTCCAGCAATTAAAATTGAACAAGTTCACAAGCATTTTGGTAGCCTAAATGCGCTTAATGGTATTGATTTAACTATCAATCAGGGGGAGTTTTTTGCCTTGCTTGGTCCGAACGGGGCGGGGAAATCCACCCTCATTAATATTATGGCGGGCTTGCTAAAGCCTACGCAAGGCAAGGTTTCGGTGATGGGACATGATGTGGTAAATGATTATCAAACCGCACGTATGGCACTAGGGGTGGTGCCGCAAGAGTTAGTGTTTGATCCATTTTTTAATGTGCGTGAAATGTTACGTTTTCAAGCAGGTTATTTTGGCCGTGGCCGAGAAAATGATGCATGGGTAGATGAGGTTATCGAAAGTTTAGGTTTAACCGATAAAGCCTATACAAATATGCGTAAACTTTCTGGAGGCATGAAGCGCCGAGCCCTAATCGCACAGGCTCTGGCGCATAAGCCGCCTGTCATTGTTCTGGATGAGCCTACGGCGGGTGTAGATGTTGAGTTGAGGCAAATGTTGTGGGGATTTATTAAAAAACTTAATCGCGACGGACACACGATTATTCTCACCACACATTACCTTGAGGAAGCAGAAACCTTGTGTGAGCGCGTGGCGATGATGAAGCAGGGCGAAATCGTGGCATTAGACACAACTGCAAACTTACTCAACAAACTTGCCGGTAAAAACTTGCGGCTTAAGTTGGGTAATGCAGTGCTCCCCGCCACGTTGCTATCTATGCTCAAGAGTGGGGAAAATGGTGTTTTTACACTCGCGCTAACAGAACTTAATCAAGTGGAATTTGTGTTGAGTGAATTGCGTAAGGCCAAGATTCACATTGAGGATATGCAACTATTTGAGGCTGATTTAGAAGACGTATTTATGTCTTTGGTAGGTGGGGTATGAATTTGATAAATCAAGAATGGCGCGGCACTTACACACTGTTCAAAAAAGAGGTTTTACGTTTTTGGCGCGTAGCATTCCAGACGGTGGCTTCCCCTGTTCTCACTGCTTTATTATATTTGCTGATATTCTCTCACGTGCTGGAAGGTCATGTGCAGGTATATAAAAATGTGCCTTATACGGTGTTTTTAATCCCGGGCTTGATTATGATGTCGCTATTGCAGAATGCTTTTGCCAACAGTTCTTCCAGCCTGATTCAGTCAAAAGTGATGGGTAATATTATTTTTATTTTGCTTACGCCGCTCACCTATCTGCAGTTCTTTATCGCATTTCTAGCGGCAGCGGTTGTGCGCGGTCTGGCAGTTGGTTTGACTATTTACCTGGTTGCGATCTGGTTTGTTGATTTGCCGATTGCACACCCTGTATGGATTTTTGCCTTTGCGCTCTTGGGCAGCGCGCTGTTAGGCACTTTCGGCATTATTGCAGGCATTTGGGCTGATAAGTTTGACCAAATGGCTGCGTTTCAAAATTTTGTGATTATGCCGCTCACGTTTTTATCCGGTGTATTTTATTCTATTCATTCATTACCGCCATTTTGGCAAACCGTATCAAAATTTAACCCGTTTTTTTACATGATAGATGGATTTAGATATGGCTTTTTTGGTAAAGGTGATATTTCACCTTGGATAAGTATTGCTGTGGTGATCGCATTTTTACTGGTGTTAGCATGGGTGACCTTAAAAATGTTAAAATCTGGCTATAAATTAAGAGGCTAATTAAGTTTGTTAAGTGCGGCGCAACTGGAAAGTTATATCAAGCAAGGTTTGGTCTGTGACTACATTAAAGTGCAGGGCAATGATGGCACGCATTTCGAAGCAGTGATTGCAAGCCCAGCATTTGTGGGCAAGTCTATGGTGCAGCAGCATCAACTGGTATATGGCGCCTTGGGTGATCGCATGCGAGCTGAAATACACGCTCTCTCGATGAAAACTTATACACCAGAAAAATGGCAAGAATTGAAAGAAATGGAGAAGTAAATGGATGCGCAATTACAAATTAGGGAAACCGTCACCAGTAACCCGGTGGTGCTTTACATGAAAGGCAACCCGAAATTTCCGCAATGCGGGTTTTCTAATCTTGCAACACAAATTCTTGATGCCTGCAATGCAAAATATGTAGCTGTGGATGTGCTGCAGGATCAGGCGATTCGCGAAGGCATTAAACAATATGCCAATTGGCCGACCATTCCGCAGTTGTATGTGAAGGGCGAATTCATTGGCGGTGCAGATATTATGCGAGCGATGTACGATAGCGGCGAATTGCAAACTTTATTGGCAGGCGCATAAGTTTTGGATAAATTAATTATTGAAGGTGGCCTGCGTTTAAATGGCGAAATCACCATTTCTGGTGCAAAAAATGCGGCACTGCCGATTCTGTGTGCAGCGCTATTGGCGGAAACGCCGCTTCAGCTCAGTAGTGTAGCCGCGCTAAAAGATATTGATACGACTATCAAATTATTGGATACCATGGGTGTGAAGATTGTCCGTGATGGTCACAAAGTGAGCTTGGACGCTAGTGAAGTCGCTTCTTTTGAAGCGACCTATGAAATGGTAAAAACCATGCGTGCATCCATTCTGGTATTGGGTCCGCTATTGGCGCGTTTTGGTACCGCACGTGTATCTTTGCCTGGCGGTTGTGCCATTGGCTCGCGTCCTGTCGATTTGCATATTAAGGGTTTGCAGGCTATGGGTGCCGCTATACATATTACCCATGGCTACATTCAAGCCAGCACCTTGCATTTACCTAATCGACGCTTGCAAGGTGCCCGTTATTACATGGATTTAGTCACTGTGACAGGCACAGAAAACTTAATGATGGCTGCAGCGCTAGCCGAAGGCAAGACGGTGTTAGAAAACGCAGCAAAAGAGCCGGAAGTAGTAGATTTGGCTGAATGTTTGATTAAAATGGGCGCAAAAATCACTGGCGCAGGCACTGATGTAATAACTATCATCGGTGTAGAAAAACTGCAAGGCACAAACCATAATATCGTCTGTGACCGTATTGAGGCAGGAACTTATATGGTTGCTGCGGCAATGACGGGCGGTGAGGTTAAGCTGAATAATGTACGTGCAGATTTGCTGGACGCAGTGATTGAAAAGCTTCGTGACGCAGGTGCAGAAGTGAAAGTGGGTAAAGATAATACGATTACTGTGAAAAGTGATGGCAAATTGAAGGCGGTGAACGTTCGCACTGCGCCGCACCCGGCGTTTCCAACCGATATGCAAGCGCAGTTTATGGCTTTGAATTGCGTGGCGGAAGGAGTGGCAAAAGTCACTGAAACGATTTTTGAAAATCGTTTTATGCATGTGCAGGAAATGCAGCGCCTAGGTGCCGATATTAGCGTTGATGGAAACACTGCATTAGTTAAAGGTGTGGAATTTTTAGATGGCGCAACCGTCATGGCAACTGATTTGCGAGCTTCAGCAAGTCTTGTCTTAGCTGGATTGGTGGCACGTGGAGAAACGGTGATTGAACGCATTTATCACTTGGATCGTGGTTATGAATATTTGGAAGAAAAATTAACCAAGCTAGGTGCTAAGGTATGCAGAGCTCATTAAATATAACTATATGATTACAATCGCATTATCAAAGGGAAGAATATTCGAAGAAACCACGCCGTTATTGACGGCAGCAGGTATTCGCGCACTCGAAGATCCTGAATCCTCACGAAAATTAATTCTACCGACTAATCGCGATGACGTTCGTTTGATTATAGTGCGTGCAACAGACGTGCCGACCTATGTACAGTATGGCGCAGCAGATTTGGGCATTGCTGGTAAAGACGTGTTAGATGAGCACGGCGGTGAAGGATTGTACCAGCCCTTAGATTTAAAAATCGCTAAATGCAAAATGATGGTGGCGGTGCGTAATGATTTTGATTACGAGGCCAGCATTCGTCAAGGTGCACGGCTTAAGGTTGTCACCAAATATGTGAAAGCAGCTCGGGAACACTTTGCCGCTAAAGGCATGCATGTGGATTTGATCAAACTTTATGGCTCAATGGAGTTGGGGCCATTGGTTGGCCTGGCAGATGCGATTGTCGATTTGGTAAGTACTGGAGCGACTCTGCGTGCAAACAATCTAAAGGCGGTCGAGGAAGTAGGCGAAATTAGCTCGCGTTTAGTAGTGAACCAGGCTTCGTTAAAGCTCAATAGAGCACAATTGCAGCCAATTTTGGATGCATTCACACAAGTAGTTACGGGCAAGCAGGATTAATATGAATATCAGACGGCTATCTACCCAAGACAAACAATTTGATGCTGATTTAAAGGCATTATTGGCCTTTGAAACTGCACAAGATGACAGTGTTGATATAGTTGTAGCCAATATCTTAAAAGATGTGAAAGTGCGTGGTGATGTGGCGGTTCTGGAATACACTAATCGCTTTGATAAGACTAGCGCAAGCAATCTGGCCGATTTGGAAATCAGCAAAAGCGAATTAACCGCTGCCTTAAATAGTCTACCTGCTAATCAGAGAGAGGCATTGCGAGCAGCAGCTGACCGCGTAAGAAGCTATCATGAAAAGCAAGTGATGCAATCTTGGACATATAATGAACCGGATGGCACCCTGCTTGGTCAGCAAGTGACGTCATTAGACCGTGTTGGCTTGTACGTTCCAGGAGGCAAGGCAGCCTATCCGTCTAGTGTCCTGATGAATGCCATTCCTGCTAAAGTGGCAGGTGTATCAGAATTAATCATGGTGGTGCCGACGCCAAATGGTGAAAAAAATGCCTTGGTATTAGCGGCAGCAGCTATTTCTGGCGTTGATCGCGTGTTTTGCATTGGCGGTGCACAAGCGGTGGGCGCATTAGCGTACGGAACAGACACTGTGCCGCAAGTGGATAAAATTGTCGGACCGGGTAATGCCTACGTGGCGGCTGCCAAGCGTCGTGTTTTTGGAGTGGTGGGCATTGACATGGTAGCAGGGCCTTCTGAGATTTTGGTGATTTGCGATGGCAAGACTAATCCGGACTGGATTGCCATGGATTTATTCAGCCAAGCTGAACATGATGAACTGGCACAATCCATTTTACTCAGTCCAGATGCCGTATTTTTAAACAAAGTGGCTGAAAGCATGCATAAACTGGTGCAGGAAATGCCACGCAAAGACATTATTAATACTTCAATCACTGATCGTGGTGCATTGATCTTGGTGAAAAATTTGGACGAGGCGGCTGAAATTTGCAATTTTATTGCGCCAGAGCATCTGGAGCTGTCAGTTGAAAATCCGCTAGAGATGGCCAAAAAAATCAAACACGCAGGAGCAATTTTCATGGGGCGCGATACTTGTGAAGCGCTTGGTGATTATTGCGCAGGGCCGAACCACGTGTTACCGACTTCACGTACTGCGCGTTTCAGTTCTCCTTTAGGTGTATACGATTTCCAAAAACGTTCCAGCTTGATTATGGTGTCTACAGAAGGAGCGCAAAAGCTGGGAAAAATCGCCTCAACTTTGGCTTGCGGAGAAGGTTTGCAGGCGCATGCGCGGTCTGCTGAATATCGATTGAAATGAGTAAATATTGGAGCGATGTTGTACATAGATTAACGCCCTATGTGCCGGGTGAGCAACCTAAGTTAAGTAATCTGATTAAGCTCAATACCAATGAAAATCCTTATGGGCCAAGCCCCAAAGTAATAGCCGCTTTGCATGCGGAGGCCGCAGACACACTGCGCCTCTATCCAGACCCAAATTCCGACAAACTCAAGGCAGCGATTAGCGAATACCATGGCTTGGGCTTGCAAACGAATCAGGTTTTTGTCGGTAATGGTTCAGACGAGGTCTTGGCGCATGTGTTTCAGGCCTTGCTCAAGCATGACAGACCTCTGCTATTTCCTGATATAACTTACAGCTTTTATCCAGTTTATTGTGGATTATATAATATTGAATTCGATGCCCTTCCGGTAAATGCCAGTTTTGAGATTGAAGTGATGGATTATGATAGACCAAATGGCGGCATCATCTTCCCGAATCCAAATGCACCAACAGGTATTCCATTAACACTGGTCGAAATTGAGAAGTTGCTGAAAATAAATACTGAGTCTGTTGTGGTGATTGATGAGGCTTATGTCGATTTTGGGACAGAGTCCGCTGTTCAATTAATCAATACCTACCCTAATTTGTTGGTCGTACAAACGCTTTCAAAAGCACGCTCGCTAGCTGGCTTGCGCGTAGGTTATGCGCTCGGTCATCGCGACCTCATTGAAGCGCTTATTCGCGTTAAAGACAGCTTCAATTCTTATCCAATTGATCGTTTTGCAGAAGCAGGCGCCATTGCCGCCATGCAAGATACTGCTTATTTTGAAGAGACTTGCACAAAAGTCATTTCCACACGCGATGCTTTAGTGCGCGACTTGCAGGAGTTGAATTTTGAGATATTGCCTTCAGGAGCCAATTTTATTTTCGCAAAACATAAAATGAGGAGCGGTGCTGAGTTGTCTGCAAAATTGCGTGAACAAAGTATTGTTGTGAGGCATTTTAAAAGCCCAGTACGTATTTCAGATTTTATGCGTATTACCATTGGTACTGATGCGCAATCTAAACAACTTATTGCAGCCCTAAATACAATTCTAAATTAATCATTAAAAGCAACTAAATTGTTGAAAAAAATCATGAATTGCGGTTATGATGTGCGAATGTACAAAATGTGCAGTGATATTTTGTAAAATTAGTTTGAATTAAAAGTTAAATCAACTACAAAATATTAAATTTTTAATCGAATATTACATCGAGTTCGGAGGAAGAAGCATCATGGCACAAACCCAAATGGCATTAGATTCACTAGATTTTGACGCAACGGTTGCATTAGCAGCTAAAGTTGCTCCGCATGTAGACATTCTTGAAATCGGTACACCATGCATTAAACATAATGGTATCGAATTACTCAAAACATTACGCGCAAAATTTCCAAACAATAAAATCCTCGTTGACTTAAAAACAATGGATGCTGGTTTCTACGAAGCCGAACCATTCTACAAAGCAGGTGCAGATATTTGCACGGTGCTGGGCACAGCAGATATTGGCACAATCAAAGGCGTAATTGATGTTGCTAATAAATACGGCAAAATGGCACAGGTTGATTTGATCAACGTTGCTGATAAAAAAGCACGTACATTAGAAGTAGCTAAATTAGGCGCACACATCATCGGTGTGCACACAGGCTTGGACCAACAAGCTGCAGGCCAAACACCGTTTGCTGATTTGGCTATGGTAACTGGTTTAAATACTGGCGCTAAAGTATCTGTTGCTGGTGGTGTTAAAGCTGCAACAGTACGGCAAGTGGTAGATGCGGGTGCTGATATCGTGGTTGCAGGCGCAGCGATTTATGGTGCGGCAGACCCAGCAGCTTCAGCAGCTGAAATCACTGGCTTGGCACGTGGCAGCAGCGCAAGTGCTGGTGGCATGGGAAAATGGTTGCCATGGGCATTGATCGCAGGTGCAGTTTTGCTTGGTTTATATTTGCTTAAAGGCGGCAATTCAACTGATGAAATGCCCGCGGCAGATGCTGGTGCAGCAGTTGAGCAAGCGGTAGAAGCAGCTCCGGCAGCAGTTGAAGGCGCAGCAGATGCCGCAGCGGCAGCAACTACTGAAGCGGTTGACGCGGCAGCAGGCGCAGCAGCCGAAGCGGCAGCTCCAGCTGAAGAAGCAAAATAATTTTGTTTTGAATTAAAAGCCGGCCGTATGGTCGGCTTTTTTGTTGCTATTTTGCGCTTGTGAGCAAGTTTGAGTTAAAATACTGTTAAATAATTGATTATCTTGATATTTAAATAAATATGCGCAAAGCTGAAGTTGTACGCAATACACTCGAAACGCAAATTACGATTGCCATTAATATTGATGGGTCAGGTGTTTCTCAATTCGACACGGGTTTAGGCTTTCTTGATCACATGCTTGATCAGGTTGCACGCCATGGCATGATGGATATAAGTGTGCAGGCTAAAGGTGATTTGCATATTGATGCTCATCATACGGTAGAAGACATTGGAATCACATTCGGTCAGGCTTTCTCCAAAGCGATTGGCGATAAAAAGGGCATTAATCGTTATGGTTATGCTTATGTGCCACTGGACGAGGCATTAAGCCGGGTAGTGCTTGATTTGTCTGGTCGGCCTGGACTGGAGTTTAATTGTGAATTCACCCGTGCGGCAATTGGCGAATTTGATGTAGATTTGATACAGGAATTTTTTCAAGGCTTTGTGAATCACGCCCATGTGACTTTGCATATTGATAATCTCAAAGGCCATAACTCACATCACCAATCCGAGACGATATTCAAGGCTTTTGGCCGTGCCTTGCGCATGGCTGTTACTTATGACGAACGTATGTCAGGCATAATGCCATCCACTAAAGGCAGTTTATAAACACTAAGCGTGCTTCTCAATGCAAAAAGTAGATATTGCGGTTGTTGATTACGGCATGGGCAATTTGCGCTCGGTTTCTAAGGCAGTCGAACATGTGGCTAAGGGTAAGGCGGTTGTTATTACTAGTGATGCTACCGTTATTCAAAAAGCTGAACGCGTGATCTTTCCAGGTCAAGGTGCCATGCCAGATTGTATGCGCGAGCTGGATTCGCGTAATTTGCATAGTGCAATTATCCATGCTGCTGCAAATAAGCCTTTTTTTGGCATTTGTATAGGTATGCAGCTATTGTTTGATCATTCTGAAGAAGGCGATACCAAGGGTTTGGGTCTGCTTAAAGGAAATGTGAAGCGTTTTGCACATGACCATATGTTTGACGAAAAAGGCCAGAAATTAAAAGTACCGCATATGGGTTGGAATCAGGTATATCAAACTCAGCCTCATCCTTTATGGGCTGATATTGAAGATGCTACGCGTTTTTATCATGTGCATAGCTATTATGCGGTGCCAGATGACGGTGCGATTACAGCGGGTGAAACCGAATATCCCAACCGTTTTACCAGCGCAGTGGCGTACGCTAATATTTTTGCCACACAATTCCATGTGGAAAAAAGTGCACAGGCTGGCTTGCAATTACTCAGCAATTTCGTAAACTGGAAGCCTTAAATTATTTTACTGTTTATTGTTTTGTCTAAAGTTAATTAATAACAATCATGCTTATCATTCCTGCAATTGATCTCAAAGATGGCCACTGTGTTCGTTTAAAACAAGGCCTGATGGAAGAGTCCACTGTATTTTCTGAAGATCCGGGTGCCATGGCGCGCCATTGGGTTGATCTTGGTGGGAAAAGGCTACATTTGGTTGATTTAAATGGCGCATTTGCAGGCAAGCCTGTGAACGAAGGCGCAATTAAATCCATTGTTAGTGCAGTTGGTGGTGATATTCCTATTCAATTGGGCGGCGGAATTCGTGATTTGGATACGATTGAGCGCTACCTAGATAGTGGAATCAGTTACGTAATTATTGGCACAGCTGCAGTAAAAACGCCGGGCTTCTTGCATGAAGCCTGCTATGCTTTCCCAGGTCAAATTATGGTGGGTTTAGACGCCAAAGACGGTAAAGTGGCCATAGACGGCTGGTCTAAGCTCACAGGACATGATGTGATTGATTTAGCAAAAAAATTTGAAGATTATGGTGTTAATTCTATTGTTTATACCGATATTGGCCGTGACGGCATGCTGACAGGAGTAAATATTGAAGCTACGGTGGCATTGGCCCGAGCGCTTACAATTCCTGTGATTGCAAGCGGCGGCGTGACAAATCTGGATGATGTGCGCAAGCTTTGTGCTGTGGCGTCTGAAGGCATTATCGGTACTATTACAGGTCGCGCTATTTACGAGGGCACGCTGGATTTTGCAGCTGCACAAAAATTAGCAGATGAGCTGAGTTAATGGACTTAATTTAATGGGATTGGCAAAACGCATCATTCCTTGCTTGGATGTTACCGATGGTCGTGTTGTAAAAGGCGTTAATTTCTTGGAGTTGCGCGATGCTGGCGACCCGGTTGAAATTGCCAAGCGTTATGACGACCAAGGTGCTGATGAACTCACATTTTTAGACATCACAGCTAGCTCTGACAATCGTGATTTGATTTTGCATATTATCGAAGAGGTGGCTTCTCAGGTATTTATCCCTCTCACAGTAGGCGGTGGAGTGCGCGAAGTTGAAGACGTGCGTCGCCTGCTGAACGCTGGAGCTGATAAGGTAAGCATCAATACGACAGCTGTGCTGAATCCACAAATGGTGCAAGCCGCTACAAGCCGCTTCGGCTCGCAATGTATCGTAGTAGCCATTGATGCGAAAAAGGTAGACAATCAACCTTTCGAGTGGGAAGTATTTACTCACGGCGGCCGTAAACCAACTGGCTTGGATGCTGTGAAATGGGCTGAATACATGGTGAGTCTTGGCGCTGGCGAGCTGCTGGTAACAAGTATGGATCGCGATGGGACAAAAATTGGTTTCAATAATCCATTGAATCGTGCGATTTCTGATGCTGTGGATGTGCCGCTTATCGCTTCCGGAGGCGTGGGCAATTTACAACATCTGGTGGATGGTATCATTCTAGGAGGTGCTGATGCAGTGCTGGCAGCAAGTATCTTTCACTATGGTGAATATACTGTGCAACAAGCCAAAGAGTATATGCAGCAGCAAGGAATCGAGGTTAGGCTTTGAGCTGGCTAGATGAGGTGAATTGGGATGCCAATGGCCTAGTACCTGCAATAGCACAGGATTGCGGTACAAAAAAAATTCTGATGGTTGCGTGGATGAATCGTGAGGCCCTCCAATTGACCAATGATACTAAGCAGGCCGTATATTGGTCGCGCTCACGCAACAAACTGTGGCATAAGGGCGAAGAATCAGGACATATTCAAAAAGTGCATGAAATTCGTGTTGACTGTGATGAAGATGTAATTTTATTAAGCGTTGAACAAATTGGTGGCATTGCCTGCCATACAGGGCGACATAATTGTTTTTTCAAGAGACTGGAAAATGATCATTGGTTAATAGACCAGCCAGTGATTAAAGATCCAAAAGATATTTATTAGGTAAGCTCTCAAATATGAATGACGTGCTAAACAGATTGTCGGAGTTATTAGAGCAACGCAAGGCTGCTGACCCAACCACGTCCTATGTGGCCAAGTTATATGCCAAAGGCATGGATGGAATTCTTAAAAAGATAGGTGAAGAAGCTACTGAGACTGTCCTGGCAGCTAAAGGCGGCAATAAAGAAGAGATTATTTACGAAACTGCTGATTTGTGGTTCCACACGCTCGTAATGCTAGCCAAAGTAGGATTAAAGCCACAGGACGTGTTAGATGAATTGGCACGCCGTGAAGGCTTGTCAGGCATTGTAGAAAAAGAGAGCCGTTCAAAATGAATGTAGACTGCATATTTTGTAAAATCGTGAATGGCATCATTCCTACAAAAAAAATATATGAAGATGACGATGTTATAGCATTTAATGATATTAAACCGATGGCAAAAGTACACTTTATGATTGTGCCTAAGATGCATGTAGAAAGTTTAAAGGATTGCGATGCTGCACATCAGGTTTTGCTCGGGAAAATGCTGCTGCTAGGATCAAAGTTAGCCAAAGAGCAAGGCCTGGCTGGTTTTAAAACCCTCATAAATACTGGCCGCGAGGGTGGGCAAGAGGTGTTTCATTTACATATACACGTGTTTGGCGGCGGTTTGCCGGGCGCTAAACAATAAGGAGATCGGAATGGGTTCGTTTAGTTTATGGCATTGGTTGGTTGTGTTGTTAATTGTGGTGTTGATTTTCGGCACAAAAAAATTACGCAATATTGGTGGTGATGTGGGCGGCGCAGTGAATGAGTTTAAAAAAGCTATGAAAGATGGGCAAGCCGTAGAGGGCGATGATAATACCGGCAAGACGATTGAAGGTGAAGTAACAAAAAAAACCAATCAATAAGTTTTTATGTTCGACGTTTCTTTCTCAGAGCTGCTAGTCATAGCGGTGGTTGCTTTGCTGGTGATAGGCCCGGAAAAGTTGCCAAAAGTGGCGCGTACCGTTGGCGCATTCACAGGGCGTATGCAGCGATATATGGCGCAAGTGAAAGAAGAAGTTAATCGAGAAATGCGCTTTGAGGAATTGCAAAAATTACAGCAGGAGATTAAGCAATCCGTCGAAAATGCAGAAGCAGATATTGAAAGTCTAACTACTGAAACCACTCAAAAAGTTACCAGGGCCGCTAATAGGCCAAGCAAAACCAAAGCAGCCAAAGCCTCAACATCCAAACGTACAAGACAAGAGTAAAGTGAGTAAAGGATGACGCCGACCGAATCTTTTATATCTCACCTTATTGAGCTACGTAACCGCCTGTTAAGAATCGTGCTGGGCTTTGTGTTAGTGTTTATTGGACTATTTCCTTTTGCAAATAAAATCTATGCCTTGCTGGCCGCACCTATGCTGGCCAAACTGCCTGAAGGTGGCCAAATGATTGCAACTGCGGTGACTACGCCTTTTTTTGTACCTATGAAAGTCGCTATGATGGCAGCTTTTGTCATTTCTTTGCCGCATACGCTGTATCAAATTTGGGCATTTGTTGCACCAGGCTTGTATGAACACGAAAGAAAATTAATGGTGCCAGTTATTGTTGCCAGCAGCATATTGTTTTTAACGGGCATGGCATTTGCCTACTTTGCTGTTTTGCCCGTAGTGTTTGGTTTTATTGTTGGTAGCGCGCCAACAGGGGTAGCTGTGATGACTGATATTTCACAATATCTCGATTTCGTGATGACGTTATTTATGGCATTTGGGCTGGCTTTTGAGGTGCCAGTCGCAGTGGTATTGATTGCGCGTTTCGGCTGGGTGACTATTGTGCAATTAAAGGATGCGCGCGGCTATGTAATTGTTGGTGCGTTTATTCTAGGTGCCATTTTTACACCGCCCGACATTATTTCGCAATTTATGCTGGCCGTACCTCTGTGGTTGCTTTATGAAGCCGGGGTTATGGTTGCACAGTTTACGCGGCCTAAGACCAATTCAATTAAAGCCTAGATTAACTTTTCTATTGAATTTAGGCTACTTTCGCGCAATTTCAGGCTTAGGTCGTTTGCCTACCGTTACGTTTACGTTCATTTCCTTTTCGGCCCTGGCAATCCTCAGTACAGCTTTTTCGTTAGGTTTCAGCGCGGCAATAATATTAAGCATGCTACTGCTGTCGATGACTTCTTTATTGTTGATTGCCAACAGCACATCGCCAGCTTTAAGTCCCGCCAGATCCGCTGGACTGTCTCTTAGCACACCAGCAATCAAAGACCCACGCACCTGTGATAATTTGAACGACTCGGCCAATTCGGGCGTAATATCTTGTGCCTCTATGCCTATCCAGCCACGTGTCACGCTGCCGCTAACTGCAATTTGTTCCATCACCTGTTTTGCTATGCTGGCCGGGATTGCAAAACCAATGCCCATGCTGCCGCCGCTGCGCGAATAAATAGCGCTATTAATACCAACCAAATTACCTTCAGCATCAATGAGCGCACCACCGGAGTTCCCTGGATTAATTGAAGCGTCGGTTTGAATAAAGTTTTCGTAAGTATTTATGCCCAGATGATTGCGCCCAAGCGCACTGACAATGCCTTGTGTGACGGCCTGTCCAACCCCAAATGGATTGCCAATCGCTAGCACCACATCGCCTATATTAAGTTTGTCCGATGCCGCAAAAGTAATTGCAGGGAGTTTTTCTGCCTCTACCTTTAACACGGCTAAATCGGTGTCAGGATCTGTGCCAACGACTTTGGCAGATAATTTCCTGCCATCCGCTAAGGCAACTTCAATTTCGTCTGCGCTCGCAACCACATGATGATTGGTTAATATCAAACCTTGCTCACTTACAATGACACCGCTACCTAAGCTGTTTTCTGGCTGATCTTCTTCATTGTCTAGCTGGTCACCAAAAAAATGTCTGAACAATGGGTCGTCTTTAAATTGTTCATGTGGGCCAGTGGCGCTTACTGTACTTGAGGTGAAAATATTGACTACCGAAGGCATGGCTTTTTTTGCAGCATCACTATAGCCGCCCTTAGAACTGACTATAGGGCTTGGTTGTACTTGATTGATGACAATTGGTTCTTGCCTATTTTCAAGTAAATGTGGATAAAAAAGTTTCAGCACAAACAATAAGCCCAAGCAGGCGGTGACAGATTGTGCAAAAATAAGCCAGATTCGTTGCATACTTTAAAACATAGAATATGAATGCATATAAGTATAGGTGAAAATTCATGAAAATAAATGACTTGAGTAATTATTTAAATCAACTGTTACATCCCGAGCAATTTAGCGACTACTGCCCAAACGGTCTACAATTGGAAGGCAAGTCTGAAATCAGTAAAATTGTAACAGGGGTGACGGCAAGTATGGATTTGCTGCATGCGGCACAGAAAGCAAACGCCGATGCGATTCTGGTACATCATGGCTATTTCTGGCGAGGCGAAGCGCTGTCGATCACGGGCATTAAAAAACGGAGAATTCAGTTTTTGATGCAACATGATATTAACCTGTTCGCTTTTCATTTACCGCTAGATGCACATCCGGAAATAGGCAATAACGTGATGCTCGTGAAGCAGTTAGGGCTTGAGCTTACAGGCTGGGCAGGTGAAAATGATATGCTTGCTTTGGCTAAACTGAGTCAACCACACACACTACAAACCCTTGCTGCAGATATAGAAGTAACGCTGAAGCGGGCGCCACAGGTGATCGGTGACTTAACCAAACCAATCAAACGTATCGCGCTTTGTACGGGTGCGGCGCAAGGTTATATCGAGCAGGCTGCTGCTGCTAATGTGGATGCTTACATTAGTGGCGAGATATCCGAGCAGACGGTACATGTGGCGCGCGAAACAGGGATGTCTTATATCGCAGCGGGACATCACGCAACAGAACGTTACGGAATAAAAGCATTAGGTGAGCATTTAGAGAGAAAGTTCGGAATCGCTCATGAATTTATTGATATCGATAACCCGGTTTAATTGATACGTATCAATTACTTATCAAATTAAATTTGGTTTGTTATGTGAAAAAATGTATAATTCTTTGTTTCGTAAACCGTATCTTTAGTCACGCCTCGAAAGGGCAGTTAAAGGAAGCAAATGTCAGACAGCCAAATTGACAAGAGCAGTGCTCTATCATTTCACCAGCCTTCTGAGGTTGATTTAGAAAAACGACAATTTTTGATTACTGCAACAGCGTGTACAGGGGCAGTTGGTGTAGCGGCAGTAGCTGTGCCGTTTGTGGGCAGTATGTTACCAAGCGAGCGCGCTAAGGCAGCGGGCGCACCGGTAGAGGTGGATATTAGTAAAATTGAGCCTGGTACTTTTATGACGGCAGAATGGCGTGGTAAACCGGTCTGGATTATCAGCCGCACACCGGAACAAACTGCTGAGTTGGCGAAGCATAATGATCAATTGTCTGACCCAAATTGCGATGTGGTATCACAACAGCCTGCTTACTGTAAAAATTCGCATCGTTCAATTAAAGAAAATATTTCTGTGGTAGTGGGCATTTGTACGCATTTGGGTTGTTCGCCAACTGCAAAATTGCAGGCGGGTGGTGATATGGGTAGCAATTGGACGGGTGGGTTTTTTTGCCCATGTCATGGCTCTAAATTTGATCTTGCGGGCCGCGTATTTAAAGGCTCGCCGGCGCCTACCAATCTGGTGGTGCCACCGCATCAGTATTTAAGTGATGCGACCTTGTTGATCGGTGTAGATGCAAAGGCGGAGGCATAATCATGGCAATAAAAGATTCTCAAGCTAAAGGCTTGTTAAATTGTACGATGAACTGGATTGATGCGCGCTTTCCACTCACAAGTAATATTAAAAATCACTTAACCGAATACTATGCACCAAAAAATTTCAATTTTTGGTACTTTTTTGGTTCTCTTGCTATGTTGGTGCTGGTGCTGCAGATAGTAACCGGCATCTTTTTAACGATGCACTATAAGCCAGATGCCGAGATGGCATTCGCTTCTGTTGAATACATCATGCGCGATGTATTTGGTGGAAATATCATTCGTTACATGCATTCTACCGGCGCTTCGATGTTCTTTATCGTGGTGTATTTGCATATGTTCCGTGGCGTTATCTATGGTTCATATCGCAATCCCCGCGAACTGATTTGGTTGTTTGGCGTGGCTATTTTCTTGTGCTTGATGGGCGAAGCCTTTTTTGGATATCTATTACCTTGGGGGCAAATGTCTTACTGGGGTGCGCAAGTAATTGTTAATTTATTTAGTGCGATTCCATTCATCGGCCCTGATTTATCCGAGTGGCTGCGCGGCGATTACTTGATATCTGACGCAACATTGAATCGTTTCTTTGCATTTCATGTGATTGCATTGCCGCTAGTATTGTTGGGCTTGGTGGTGGTGCATTTAATTGCCTTACACGAAGTTGGTTCTAATAATCCAGATGGTGTTGAAATCAAAGCCAAAAAAGATAAAAAAACAGGTATCCCATTAGATGGTATCCCATTTCATCCTTACTATACCGTGAAGGACTTAGTGGGCGTGGCTGTATTTTTGATCGTGTTTGCGGCCATAATCTTTTTTGCGCCAGAGATGGGTGGATATTTCTTGGAAGATAATAACTTTGTTCCAGCTAACCCAATGGTAACGCCAGCACATATCGCACCGGTTTGGTATTTCACGCCATATTACTCAATATTGCGCGCTGTTCCACCTATACTGAATTCGCAATTCCCTGGAGTGGCGGCGATGGGCCTATCTGTTGTAGCGTTTGCGTTCCTGCCTTGGCTGGATAAAAGCCCGGTGAAATCTATCCGCTATCGTGGCAAGCTTTATAAACGCTGGCTAGCAGCCTTTGTGGTGAGTTTTTTGGTGCTTGGTTATTTGGGTACAGTGCCATCCAATGTGTGGGGTCAATTCGGTAGTTGGTTGGGTGGAGCCGATCGCGCCACAGTTGTTGCTCGTATATTTACTGTGATTTACTTTTTATTTTTCATCCTGATGCCTTGGTACACTGCAAAAGATAAAACCAAGCCAGTGCCAGAAAGGGTGACATACTAATATGAAAATTTATATGAAAAAAATATTATTGGCTTTGGTCTGCATGCCGTTGTTTGCACTTGCAAACGTAGATATTAAGCTGGATAAGGCGCCGATAGATCCAAGCGATAATGACTCGTTGCAGCGTGGCGCGCGTACTTTCGTGAATAGTTGCCTCAGTTGCCATAGTGCTAATTACATGCGTTATAACCGTCTGCAGGACATCGGTCTAACAGAAAAGCAAATTAAAGATAACTTGCTGTTTGCAGGCGAAAAAGTGGGCGATACCATGAAAGTGGCGATGAATCCCAAAGATGCTAAAAAATGGTTTGGTGTTGCACCCCCTGATTTATCCGTAGAAGTTCGCGCACGTGGTGCTGACTGGGTGTACTCGTATATGCGAGGTTTTTATCGTGATAACACTACGTCGACAGGTTGGAATAATGTCGTATTCGATAAAGTTGCCATGCCGCATGTGTTGTACGACTTGCAAGGTGAGCAAGTGTTGAATCATGAAACGCATCAATTAGAAATGGTTAAGCCGGGCAGGCTGAGTCCTGAGGAATATGATGCCTTTGTAGCAGATTTAACAAATTATATGGCGTTCATGGCTGAGCCAGCCAAGCAACAGCGTAAACATGCAGGATTATGGGTATTGTTGTTTTTAGGTGTTTTGCTTGTGCTAACGATAAAGCTTAAAAAAGAATACTGGAAAGATATTAAGTAAAACAATTAATTGCGATTTATTAAAGTTGATTCAACTCTTGAATTGCATGAATAGGAATTATAAATAATGATGAAGCTATATTCTGGGTCAGTAGACCCTTTCAGTCACCGTTGCCGAATTGTGCTGTTTGAAAAGGGCATGGATTTTGAAGTTATCGATGTAGATTTAGCCAATAAGGCTGAAGATTTAGCAGTGCTTAATCCTTATGGCACAGTTCCAGTGTTGGTGGAGCGTGATTTAGTGTTATCAGAAGCCAATATTATTAACGAATACATTGATGAGCGTTTCCCACATCCGCAATTGATGCCGGCAGACCCAGTGATGCGTGCGCGTGCACGCTTGTTTTTATATAACTTTGAAAAAGATTTGTTCGACCATATCAAAGACATTGAATCTGGCGATGAGGAAAAGGCTGATAAAGCGCGTAAAACCATACGTGATAATTTAACGCAAATCGTGCCAATTTTTAGCAAACAAAATTATTTGCTTGGTGACGAGTACTCCATGTTGGATGTTGCGGTGACGCCGCTTCTATGGCGTTTAGGCCATTATGGTATTGATTTGCCGAATCAGGCGGCGCCTTTGCTGAAATATGCTGAGCGTTTGTTTTCTCGTCCTTTGTATGCAGATGCGATGACGCCGTCTGAAAAAGCTATGCGAAAATAATTTTAGATATGAGTGAGTTAATCTCCACAAAGCCCTATATGGTTCGTGCCATTCATGAGTGGTGTGTGGATAATGGTTTAACACCTCATTTGCTGGTTGCTGTGAATGCACAATGCCGTGTACCGATGGCGTATGTGAAAGAGGGTGAGATTGTGCTTAATCTAAATTACACGGCAACAAAGGACTTGCATCTAGATAACGAGGCGATTGTTTTTTCTGCACGATTCGGCGGTGTTTCGCAAAATCTATATGTGCCGATGAATGCGGTAAAAGGTATTTTCGCGCGTGAAAATGGTCAGGGCATGTTTTTTGAGATTGCCCCGCAGGCCAGTATTGATGCAGATCATGGGGCATCTATTTCTGAAGAGGTTGTAGCGGTAGCAAGCGATACTAACCCGCAGAAAAAGAAACCGACGCTGACAATTGTAAAGTAGTAATTAGTAAAATTTTTCTTAAAAGGGCTAGTCGCCGATTTATAAAAAGTGATATAGTCACGCCTTCAAGAAAAACGCCGGATTAGCTCAGTTGGTAGAGCAGCGCACTTGTAATGCGAAGGTCGTCAGTTCGATTCCGACATCCGGCACCAAAAACTTGCTACTATCTAGCAAGCCTTCTCTAAAAAACATAGATTCATCATTAATTAAATTAACAATTATTCAAATGTTAATTTTTTTTGAGCCTATTATATTTGACAGCAGGCCAAAAAATAAGCATAATCGCGGGTTCGGTTAGGAGGGGTGGCCGAGTGGTTAAAGGCGACGGACTGTAAATCCGTTCTCTCTGAGTACGAAGGTTCGAATCCTTCCCCCTCCACCAAAATGAATATAGTGGTTAGTAAAGAGCCTGTAGGCATTGGTTCTAGCGGGTATGCGGTAATTAGGAGTGCGTAACGCGAAGCGGGTGTAGCTCAGTTGGTAGAGCTTCAGTTTTCCAAACTGAATGTCGCGAGTTCGAGCCTCGTCGCCCGCTCCAAACTATCGAGATTGGTAGATGTTTGGTTTGTAGTAAGAGCCCATGTGGCTCAGTGGTAGAGCACTCCCTTGGTAAGGGAGAGGTCGCGGGTCCGATTCCCGCCATGGGCACCAGCGAGCTGGTTTAAAAATGGTAGTGTTAAAGTTTTATTAAGTTAAATAAAACTTTTAGAGGTGGGCTTGTAGTCAAGTTAATATTGGCAAAGCTAAAAATTAAGTTAATAAAATTTTATTAAATTATTTATTTAAGATTACGCAAAGGATTAAGAAATGGCAAAAGGCAAATTTGAACGTACCAAGCCGCACGTGAACGTAGGCACGATTGGTCACGTGGATCATGGTAAAACAACATTGACAGCAGCGATCACC
>Ga0209254_10000250_pt1 | contig 40194 bp, 40 predicted proteins | sample FrelakmetDIP11DI_FD_187148 | JGI IMG/M metagenome (GOLD analysis project Ga0209254, IMG submission 187148) | Freshwater lake sediment microbial communities from the University of Notre Dame, USA, for methane emissions studies - DIP11 DI (SPAdes)... | ecosystem: Environmental > Aquatic >... | reverse complement strand
TACCTTGTTGTTCCAATCCTATTTAACTTCGATCTGGATGACATACTTGACCCAGGTGCTGGTTGGTTGCTCGGGCAGAACGATCAAATAATCACCCGGCGTTTCCATGAATGCAACCAAGGATTTTGGACAATCCCGCACATCGGATAGGTTAACTTCAGACGAGTAATTATCAGAAGCTGTAAACACAAGTTTTGTGGCTCCATCCTTGATACCCGCCATATCGAGCAGGGGATTCAATAGAATACCCTGAAAATCCTGTGGTCCATCCTTGCCCTCTGCATTTATCGTGACGATTTCCATTGCCCTCAGGTCGGCATCCGTAAGGGTGAGTTCCTGGTTTACCATACCAGTGATGGTGAGGCTGCCCGAATTTTCAGGGACAGGAGTAACTGTGGGAAGGGAAGCGAGAGGGACATTTACAATAATCTGGGAAATTTGACCAATCATTTGGTCAGCTTGCACGCTGGAACCTACCAACCGTAGAGGGTAATACATATCCGGCATTTCCCCATCATTGACCAGATGTGCCACCATGACCTGATTGTCCTCTTTAATCTTTTGGCTGTCCAATGTGATGGTATTTCCATTTTTGCTGACAATATCAATGGTATATCCAGCATCGGCAAGAGCACGGTTATAAGCGACTTCTGAGTGAACGTCGCTATCGTCCACTTCACCCACCAGCAACCATAATGGAACTCCCACCCAATCCTGTCCATTTTCATCCGTCCACAAAGTGCCATGACAACCAGGCGCACCACAAGACTGGTAGGAATCCCGTGTGACTGGTGAGTCAACCGCACCTGTCAGATCCAAGGTCCATGACTCTCCAACTGCTTTGGCTTCAACCTGGTTCACCCATTTAACAGACCAGTGACCGTCTACAACTTGATTGTTCTTTGGGCCGACGACCACTATCCTTAGGTTTCCCTCCTCAGTCTCGTTCAAGGGCTGACCATTATGTTCATATGCAACAATGGCTGTAAGCGGATCGTGTGTGGGTAGTTCGTTTCCCGTGGCAGGATCGTAAGCGATAAAAGCGCCATTCATGACCTGATCATATGAAAAGGTCATGCTGTATCCATCTTCAGCGGTTACGGCGACACCCATCGAGGGATCAAAAGCTACGTTCATGTAGCCCACCAAATCCTTGAGCGCCACGCCTTTGAATAGCTCGGGAATGGTGATTTGACCAGTGCTGCTCTTGATGCCTCCCTGTCCTTCCGTAGCTGGCAGGGCTTTCAACTGGTCCATGGTCAAGATATTCCCGCCATTTGGACCCTTCACTGTCAATATCCTGCCGGTTGGACCAGCGGCGGTAGGTGTCATTGTGGGCTCGATTGGTGTCGATGTGCAAGATGATATTACAAGGGAGAGGATGAGTAGAATTACGAAGGTAAGTACAGAGATGCGATATTGTTTCATAATGAATTCACCTCATAGTGGAATTTGTTCGCCGGTGTGGGTCGTATCATAGCCAGTTAAAGCATTGACGCTTTGACGGAAGGAATTGGTTTGCATCGTCTCGAGGAGTGGAACAAGCGAACTGCTCTGTTCCTGCATGAACACAAGATCATAGCGTTCGTAATATAGTGGGATAAAGTCCAAATCAAACTGGTGTGCAGCCGCTCGTAAACCAAGAGCCACATCCGCTTTGCCTAATTGAACCAGGCTAGCACAAGCAGTATGAGTGCTAACTGTATTGCCATATCCATTGATGCTCTCGGCGGAAATGCCCTCTGTCTGTAACCGGTGGTCTAGCCATAAACGCGTCCCAGATCCAGTATTACGATTGATAAAGGTCACATTTTCGCGGCTGATATCAACCAGAGAATGAATCTGTTTGGGATTACCAGGCGCAGTCATCAAACCCTGCTCACGGTGAGCCAGCGTAACCACATTCATAATCCGATCAGGAAAGAAATGGCGAATGAATGGAAGGTTGTATTCTCCACTTGGATCGAGTAGGTGTGCTCCCGTAAGGTTGCATATGTTTTGGCGTAAGGCCATCAATCCATCCAGGCTACCAATGGAAAGAGTGAGTATATCAAGATGATTTGAAAGCAGGTTAGTGAGAAGATCAAAGGCTAGGTCATGGCTTCCTGAAAATACAATAATATGATGATCTGGATTTTGCGGGAGGATGAGTTCCTGAACCATGAATCCGCCCGCGGTAGCGCGATAAAACTTTTCAACAACACCAGATTGGATGCGTGTCTCGACTAACTCGACTAAACCAACTGCTTCAAGTTTTTTAAGATGGTGACGGACCCAGGCTGGATGTTCCCCAATTGTTTTTCCAAGCATGGTTAATGAAGCTGGTCCAGACATCAAATGCTGTAATATAGCATACCGACGTGGGTCTGCTAGGATTTTAAGTTGATCGTAGGATTGAAGGTATTGGATTGAAGGCATTGCCGTTAAGTTATTCCTTAACGGTAATAGTTTAGCAAAATTGATTAGCTGAGTCAATTTACGATAGTAATGAAAGATTGATTAATTTGTCACAAACTCCATTTCGCTGGTCGCAGTTATGTTGGTGCAATCAAATATATCTGTAGCTCGAGGTTATTGAAATCCTATATGATGATTTTCCCTTCATAGATATTTAAGAGGTCGCGGGTTCGAATCCCGCTAGGTCCACTTACACACAATCAGGTATGGGGATTGTGTCTATTGATATAGGCTGCGTGGATACGTGCCCCACTCACCAGGTGCCCAGGTGTTGCTCTAAGTGGTCATCGGCATCAAGCAAAGCGAAATTCAATTGTTGATATACCTCCATGTTCACTTATGGTCTTCTAACCCCCTTTTTATAACCAGCTTTCAAACAAGCAGGGGAAAAAGTAAAAAACCTATTTACCTGGGTGGACCAAGGCAAGATAATGCTCCTGTCAAAATCGCTATGATACAATTCTAGATATTAGATAAAACTCAAATCCCAGGCTGGAGGCATTTATGAAATACGGTGCGCGCAATAATATCCAGGCTAAAGTTACCTCAATCAAAAAAGGCGATGTGATGTCACTGGTCAAGTTCGAAGTTGTCCTACCAGCCAAGATGGCTTCTGTATTGACAACTGAGTCAGTAGAAGATCTGGATCTCAAAATTGGTGACGAGGTCGCGCTTTTGATCAAGGCAGTTCATGTTTTGCCAGTAAAGGACGATTGATACTAAAGCAAGTACCTACTTCCGAAATAAGAATATCAATAATACTGCCTTTCTCACAGTTTATTCCTTATTTTGTAGACCAATAGGATAAGTACATTGGAATTAGAAGACTGTAACGTATATATCTTCTTATTTCTTCATATTTCAGATGACTTCATGATAAAATCTCCGGGAACATTATTCACCATTTCTTAGCTTGAGGAATGAATCGATGATAAGTTATTACCGCCACACTTGATTGCAGCGCTCGAGCGCAGGGTTGCGCTCGATGGTGTTGCTGCGCATGTCTCAGCGTGGCGGAGGCTGTATCGCGTCCTGATATTCCTCTCAGCCTTCTGAACCGCTGTTGGCTTGCGCCAGCGGCGGTTTTTATTTGGCAGTTGCGCCTATCAATAGGCGTATAAACCATCTTACAGGAGGCTGATATGTCCGTACCCGATTCTGAAACTGTTCTTCTCATTACCCGTAACGGCATGGGGGATGCTGAGCCGGATTTACAGCAAAAGCTGATCACAACCTATTTTAAATTGCTGGATGAAAACAATATTCTTCCGGCAGCGATCTGCTTTTACACCAACGGTGTCCGCCTGGTTGTCGAGGGCTCGCCGGTGATTGATACGCTGAAGTCACTGGAAGCCAAGGGTGTACGCCTGGTGCTGTGCAGCACTTGCCTGAACTACTTCAACCTGACTGAAAAGGTACAGGTGGGCATCGTTGGCGGTATGACCGACATTCTCGAAGCCCAACGACGCGCGGGCAAAGTGATCTCGCTTTAGAGAGAAAGCGATGACAATATACGCTCTGCGCTTGCAGCCTGGTGAGGATCCCAAAGCTGCTTTGGACATTTTCACTCAAGTTCACCAATTGAAAGCCGCCTGCGTGCTGACCTGCGTTGGTAGCCTGCGCAAGGCTGTGCTACGCTTTGCCAATCAGGAGCAGACACTCACCCTGGATGGACACTTCGAGATCGTCTCTCTGACCGGCATCTTTTCAATGCATGGCGGTCATTATCATATCGCTATTGCAGATGGCGAAGGGCGCACCTATGGCGCGCACCTGATGGACGGTAGCGAAGTTTACACAACTGCCGAGATTGTTCTGATCAGCTTGAATCAATATCAATTCTTACGTACCATCTACCCCAAGACCGGTTACCCGGAGCTCGATATCCACCCCAATTCATAGAAAGGAATACTCACATGTCTCTCAAAGAACAACTTAAAAAAGATTTCTCGACTATAACCCTTGTGCTAATGGCTGTAGCCATCGTGCTCAACATCGTCCTAGGCCAGCTCGTTTCTCTGCTCAAGCTGCCTATCTTTTTAGACTCTATCGGCACCGTCCTGGTTGCCTTACTGGCCGGTCTTGGGCAGGCGGCCTGACCGGTCTGCTGACTAACCTGATCTGGGGTTTGATCAGCGACCCGGTGGCAGCTGCTTTTGCCCCCGTTGCTATGGTCATCGGTATTGTAGCTGGCTTGTGTGCTAAATTTGGCTTGTTCAAGAAGTGGTGGCAGGTAATAATAAGCGGTGTGATCATTACCCTCGCATTATCCATCATAGCCATTCCGATCCGCGTTTACATGTTTGGCGGTTTAACTGGCAGCGGTGCGGATTTTATCACTGCCTATCTATTGGCAACCGGCAAAGACCTGTTCAGCGCTGTGTTCATCACGGTGATCACTGATAACCTGATTGATAAAGTAGTCACAGCGCTGCTTGCCTGGGCCATTGTCAAGGGATTACCTAAACGTTTTACATCGCGTTTTCCGCGTGCTAGCGCTGTAATAGATTAAAACGATAACTGTGTACATACCACATAGCCTTTATCAGCCCGTGATTCATGGCTGCACCATCTGCATCCCTTAACCAAGCTGGTGTTCAGCCTGGCAGCCATTGTGATCATTTTTAGCGGACCAGGTGGCTGGCTGTCTGCTATCATTGTTGGCTTGCTTACCATGTTGTTGCTCTGGCTGGCAGGCTTGGCTGGACGAGTGGTGCGCACAATCATCCAACTGCTGGCACCGCTAACAGTGGTGCTTTTCCTAGTACATGGATTATTCAACCCCAATAACCATACCATCTTGCTGGAACTTGGGCCATTTGCCATAGGGAAAGAAGGCCTGGCTTTTGCCTCCCTGATCATGCTCCGCCTGGCAGCTACACTGGCAGCCAGCCTGCTACTGGTGATCACCACCCATCCCGCCCACCTGGTGCAAGCTCTGACAGAGGTTGGACTACCCCACGGATTGGCATACTTATTGGGTAGCCCACTGTTGCTGCTGCCTCAAATTGCCGGGCGTATACAGATAATTCAGGCTGCCCAACAAGCACGCGGTTTAGAAACACAAGGTAACCTGCTCCAACGGGTACAGGCGCTTTTCCCATTGGTCGCACCGCTTGTGTTCAGTTCCCTGGTAGATGTGGAAGAGCGTTCCCTGGCGTTGGAAGTGCGCAGCTTTAGCGCGCCTAATCCCAAAACCAGTCTGAACGAGTTGGTGGACACGCCTGTTCAACGAATAGTGCGCCGGGTCATGATTCTTATGGCTGGAGTGATGCTAGCAGTCGGTTTTTGGTGGAGGGTTTATAGTGGTTATTGAGATCAATGGGCTGACCTACACTTATCCGAGTACATACAACCCAGCTTTGAAGAGTATTTCATTCCAGGTTCAAACCGGGCAGTTAGTCGCTGTGATAGGGCCTAATGAGGCTGGGAAATCCACCTTATGCCTGGCTTTAGCTGGCCTGATCCCGGCGCTTTTTCACGGGCAGATGCAGGGCACGGTCATGGTTTGCAATATGGATACCCAACAGCATGCTCCGGGGCAATTTGCTGAGCAAGTGGGCTTGGTGCTTCAAAACCCGGTCAACCAGCTCTCTGGCATGCGTTACACCGTCTACGAAGAGGTGGCATTTGGGCTAGAAAACCTAGGCGTGTTGCGGGAAGAGATGCCCCACCGGATCGATCAAGCCTTACAGCAAGTTGGACTGGCTGATCTGAGCGAACGCTCTCCATTCACACTCTCAAGCGGTCAGCAGCAGCGTTTGGCGCTGGCCTCTATCCTTGTGCTCGAGCCAAACGTTTTATTATTGGATGAGCCTACTGCCATGCTCGATCCACAAGGCAGCCAGGATATCTTTGAGATTATCCAAAAATTAGTCCGGGCTGGCACAACCGTGGTGATTGCCGAGCATCGGCTGGAATGGATTGCCCAATATGCGGATCGGGTGATTGTCCTGGTTAATGGCGAGATGATTCTGGATGGCATGCCAGGAGATGTATTGAGCTCCCCAGTGTTGCTCCAGGCTGGTATTGGTTGGTTACGTTACACGCAAGCAGCCAAGCGAGGACAGACGCGCGGATTATGGCCTGCAAACTATCCTCTACCGGTGACTTTGGAACAAGCGGTGACAGGTTTTCAACAGGCAGGCTTGATCTCATCAGAACAGGAGAACAACGATGCTGATCCGAGTTGATGACATTCACTTCGCTTATCCAGGGGGCGTGAAAGCATTGGATGGTATCTCTTTCACGATCCAACCTGGTGAAAAGGTGGCGCTTGTGGGTGAAAATGGTTCGGGTAAAACTACGTTAGCGCGTCACCTGAACGGTCTACTGCACCCTCAGGCTGGCGGTGTATGGATTGGTGAATGGCAAACCACACAGCACACGCCAGCAAAGCTAGCCCGACATGTGGCATATGTCTTTCAAAACCCGGATGAGCAGTTGTTCAGACAGCGAGTGTGGGATGAAGTCGCCTTTGGGCCGAAAAACCTGGGCTACACACCTGAACAAGTACGCATCATGGTTGAGCAAACTCTTGATAAAATGGACCTAAGTGGGTTATCTCAGCTCAATCCACGTGACCTCGGATACTCAGGACGTAAACGCGTGGCGCTGGCTTCTGCCTTAACCATGCAAACGCCTGTGCTGGTCTTCGATGAGCCTACTGTCGGCTTGGATGCTAAGGAGTTAGATCAACTGGGGAAAGTCATAACCTCGTATCACCAGCAGGGTAAGACGATCTTGATCATTTTGCATGATATGGATTTCCTTGCTGAAAACATGGATCGGTTTATACTCCTGAATCAGGGTTTAGTCGCCCTGGATGCACCAGCTCAACAATTCTTTAAGCAGAAGATGTTGCTGGAAACCTCTGGGCTGGTCGCGCCCCAAATCACACGCTTGAGTCAATCCCTTAGGTACTCCCATTTGGCTATGTGTGTGGATCAATTCCTAATGTTTGGAAGGAGAGAACGATGATATAGCTGCGATTATTACTTATAAAGTTGTCGGGGTGCCTCGCAGCTAATAATACAAAATTATCATTCCTATATTTTCAAATACGAGAAGCCTGAGTCACTTACTTTGCTGTCTGAGATACTTTGCTAGATTGCTGTCGCAAGCTTGGTCATGTTATTAGGTTGTGTCAAAATGCATGGAGAATGGGTTTTCTTGATCAGGAGAGGTAAGAGAAAAACAAAGTAGACGTTCTTTATGAACATCATTTGCATCAAATTCCCATTTGGACAGGTTTGCGGATCGCCTTCCTTGCTTCATACCGATGCATATCGGGTACACTGCGGGAACAAATCGGGAACAGATATGCTAGCACAGCAAGCAATGAGCGTAACGAGTTGTATGGTGATTTTGGAACACAGTAGACGTAATGACGGCTTTTTTCCCCTTTTCTCTTACCTGCCCATCCATTCCACTGAAGAAGACACAGGTTTGAGTCCCGCCAGGTCCACAAAACTACCCTAAGAAATGGTCTCGCATGAGTCGATAGCCTCTCCAACCACTGATTCGCTGCAGCTCCTAACTGTTAATGGGTATATGGCTAACAATCACCAGGGTTATCACCGTTTGGTTATGACCTATTTTCAACAATGGGTAACGTCATCTTTGGTAAGGTGCGTGTAAGGAAATATGGGTAATAAAAATGTGAATATGCGGGACATTTGTCCCTCCCACGACGGGACATCTGCCTATCGCCTCTGAAGCAATAACCTTGTATGATAATCATAGCCTGAGCAACGAAACACGGTCTCTACCGGGCTCAGGCATCACACTTATGATCCGTTTGTTGTAATTAATGAACTGCATAAACGTTGGCTGGGATGCTCCAGCCGGAGGTTAGTACCGACTGATTTAGATTAACCACTTTTCAATTGGATAGAGCACAGAGCAATGATAATGAGCATTAGCGACATACAGGTAGATTCCGGACAGATAAGCAAGGGTGTCGAAACCCTGCTTAAGATTTCCAACAATACCCCTGTCAAACGCTGGGGAGCAAATACAATGATAGAAAAGCGATTAAGAAATGAGATCGTTCAGCGGATACTGATTATCTCGGCCGTAGGTACCTTGCACAATGACAAGTTTAACCCTAAAACGATTAAGTAAAGATCGATTTAAGGGAGGAGTAATAAGCTCCACCGAAGGTACCCGTAGAGGGTGTTTAATCCCGCACAGAGACTAAGTTCGATTCCCACAATAAATGCCTGATGTAAGAATTTAGCTGATTGTATTTAGCGATTCCCAGATGCTCACTGCTTTGAAAAAGTTATCCATAAAACCAAACCGACCAGCAACAGCCACCTGGATTGCCAAGTAAATGGGTATAATGTCTCCAACCTATCCCTGGAGGACAGAATGCCTGAACCGACTTCAACGAATCCTCACATAGCATCCTGGCTTAACCACATCCGCGCCCTGGCAGTGGACATCGGTCCGCGTGGTCCAACCCGAGAAGGAGAACGACAAGGAGCGCTTTACGCACAAGCGCAATTCGAGAAAATGGGCCTGCAGGCAACCTTTGAAACCTTCTCCAGCGCGCGGTCGATCTTTCACCCGCATATTTTAGGCAGCGGATTGATGTTGTTGGCTTTTATCCTGTTTCCGCTAGGTGGCCGGATAACGGCGATCCTGGCTGCATTGCTATCTATCTTAGTGCTGGTGTGCGAGCTACTGGAGCTCAGCTTTCAAAATAACCCCTTCCGTAAGATCGTGCCGAAGGGTGAAAGCCAAAATGTATTCGCAGTCATCCCACCAGCAGGAAAACACCAGCGCGACCTGGTGCTGGTTGGCCACCTGGATAGTCAACGCACACCCATCATCTTCAGCACCCGGAGATGGGTCAAGGTCTATGACCGTTTCACAATGGTCGTCTTTGCCAGTTTTATCGTGCAAGCCATTGTTTACAGCCTGGCGATATTCTTTCAGATGACATGGGCATGGTACATAAGCATTCCGGCTGCGTTGTGTGCGATCCTATTAGCGGCTATGTGTATCCAGGCTGAAGCCACTCCATTTACAGCAGGTGCCAATGATAACGCCAGCGCGGTGGGTATGGTTCTGACATTGGCCGAGAAGTTTAATAGCCATCCGCTCCAAAATACACGTGTGTTTGCTGTATGTACGGGTTGTGAAGAAGTTCAGCATTACGGAATGATCGATTTCTATAAGCGTCACCAACTGGAATTGAAAAACCCAACTGCCCTTGTATTTGAGATGCTGGGTTGTGCCAGCCCGGCCTGGCTGACGAAAGAGGGCATTATCGTACCCTTTAAAGCCGACCAACACCTGGTGCAAATGGCTGAGAGCTTGGCAGCGGAACATCCAGAGTGGGATGCACATCCTGCCGTAATTAGTGGTGGGAATACTGAAATGGCAGATGCTCTACGCTGTAAAATTCCAGCCATCACCATCTCAGGTATAACCAGGGATGGTGCATTTCCATTTTGGCATCAGCAGGCAGATACGTTTGGTAAGATGGACCCGATTGAAATGGAAAAGACCTGGAATATGACACATGCCATGATCAACTGCCTGGATAATCAATCTAAAAACATATAACGGTAATCATCGCGAAGTGACCATTCTGTGCATTATTCTATAACAAGTAATTGATCATGAAGAAGATGCATAAATGCCGCTAAGCTGGCGTCGTCGTTTGAAAGTTGGGGGATTAACCTTTGCTGGTATGCTTGCCATTGCGGGTGGGCTGTATCTGGTCGATGAATCACAAGACCCAGTCATTGAAACGATTTCGATCCCAATCCGTGGTCTCCATCCAGCCTTGGAAGGTTTTAGCATCGTTCAGTTGACTGATATTCACCTGCGACCATTTACCCGCCCAAATTTTGTGCAGCGATCCATCGCGATGGCAAACCAGCTGCAACCCGATCTGATTGTCCTGACCGGTGATTATATCTGGCGATCTCATGAGGCAGTTTATGAAGTAGCCTCGCTACTCGCCGGGCTCAATGCACGTTATGGAGTTTATGCGGTCATGGGCAATCACGATTACTGGCTTGATATTCGTACCCTCCGGTCTGCCTTTGATGCCTCACGGTTACCGGTTTTGATTAATGAAGGCCTGGCGATTGGTGTTGGGAAAGCGGTTCTTTATCTGGCAGGGATGGATGATGGTTGGAGCGGATTGCCTGATCTGAAGCTTGCGCTTGATCATGCGCCTACTGGAGCACCGATTATCCTGCTCCTACACGAACCAGACCTGGCTGATGAGACCTGTCAAGACACGCGCGTATCCCTTCAGCTATCCGGTCACACCCATGGTGGGCAGGTTCTTGTACCTGGAAAATCACCTATTTTTCATCCACATTTGGGAAAGAAGTACCCGCATGGTCTTTATAAGGTCAAAGACTTATGGCTGTACACGAACCGCGGCCTGGGGGTCATCAGCGTTCCACTGCGCATTAATTGCCCACCGGAGATCACCCAACTAACCCTGATTCCTGACTAATAAGTGCATATGTTGCTCGCTGAAATCGAACAATATTTACGGGTATTCATTGTGATTCTCAACCAGATACCCTTGATTCCAGTAATACTCATAGATAACTCGTAACCTACCAGCGCTTTGGAGAATCCGTCTAGCTTTTTGAAACTGCCATGAGCGCCTGCAAGTGTTGTTTGTATGCTTGTACTAACCAAATAGATAGTCTAAAATTGGTGAAGGATAACCAGCTGGAAATTCCACAACAATTGTGCTTGGATCAGATAGGATTTCACTGGATCTCAATCGCCAGAGGTTACAGCTCATTCCTCATATCGTCCACAGCAAGCGATAACAGGATTGCAGGTTCTCTATTGGCTATTTACTAAAAGTTCGACAAAATCTATGAGAATTCAGAGGAATTATATGAAAGCAATTGTATACACCCAATACGGACCTCCGGAAGTTCTTCATCTCAAAGAGGTAGGTAAACCTACACCGAGAGATCATGAAATATTAATAAAAATCTATGCGACAACAGCTCACATCGGGGATGTGAGAATGCGCAAGCCTGATCCATTTCTAGCAAGATTGTTCAATGGCCTCACCAGACCGAAAAAAATAACCATCCTTGGGATGGAATTAGCAGGGGAAGTTGAATCAACCGGCAAAGATGTAAAGCGATTTAAAAAAGGTGATCAGGTCTTTGCATTTACTGGTTTTCGGTTTGGGGCTTATGCCGAATATATATGTTTCCCGGAAGATGGTCTACCCAAGGAAGGATTGGTGGCAATAAAACCGGTCAATATGACCTTTGAAGAAGCTGCCGCGGTGCCAGCCGGAGGACTTACCGCCTTGTACATCCTGAGAAAGGCAAAAATCCATAGCGGTCAAAAAGTTCTGATCTATGGCGCTTCGGGAAGTGTGGGTACTTATGCGGTACAGCTTGCCAAGTTCTACGGTGCAGAGGTCAGCGGGGTTTGCAGCACTCCCAATTTAGAAATGGTGAAATCACTCGGAGCCGATAAGCTGATTGATTATACCCTGGAGGATTTTACCCAAAGTGATGAAAGGTATGATGTCATCTTTGACGCGGTAGACAAGCTCTCGTCGATAAAGGGGAAGAAGGCTCTCAAGAAAACAGGGACTTATCTCAATGTAGGAAGGGATTCTGGTTCTGGGAGCGATATCAAACTGGATGATCTTCTCTTTCTCAAAGAGCTGATTGAGGCGGGGAAATTAAAAGCGGTCATCGATAGAAGCTATACGCTGGAACAAATCGTTGAGGCGCACAGGTACGTAGAAGCTGGGCATAAAAAGGGACATGTGGTGATCATTGTTACGTGATTACCACCAGAATGGAATATCGATTATAATTAGTAAATTTCCCAAATACGATAATTAGCAGAAGAAATCACCCAATTATTCAATTGGTCTAATTGTCAACGATAGTGGTTTTGACACCTAATAAATCACGGCAACTGATGTACAGGCATGTCAGTCATTCAATTTCTCTCCGATGTGTGCAGAGAAAAGCGAACAATCGTAGTGTTTAGAAAATCCAAAACAAGGAAAGAAGAAAGGTAAAAATATGTTAGAACACCCATTGGAGTATGCGTTAGTCGTTTTCCCCGATAATAAATTTTCTGGGGATATCGTGCCTGAGCTTCTCGATCTGGCTCAGCGAAACATTGTCCGCTTCGTCGATATTATCTTTCTCCAGAAAGATCCAGATGGCAGCGTACGAACAGTCGAGTTGAACGACCTTGACGAGGCTAGTTACAAGATGTTTGTACCGATTGGAGAACATGTCAGCAGCCTGTTCACCGAAGACGACCTGGAATGGGCTGCTAAACAGCTTCCCGCCAACAATTCTGCAGCTTTGTTCCTGTGGGAAAACTTATGGAAAGACAATATCCGCAGGGCAATTAAAGCCTCAGGCGGAATATTAGCTGAAAGCGGGATAATTTTGGCTGAGGCAGTTGAGCAATTCAAACAGGAACTTGCTGCAGAACAGACAAAATAAGAATCGATTAGTAGACACTTATAATAATTACAGGAGAGATAATTATGAGCCCAATGAGAAGAAGACGCGGACCGAGTTTGTTAGCGACAGCCGTTGTGGTTGGAGGAACGACTGCCATGGTGGGGAGTAGTCAACAGAAAAAAGCAGCGCAGCAGCAGCAACAAGCTGCCACCCAACAACAAATAGCAGAACTAGAGGCGAATCAAGCGGCGTTAGCGCAGCAACAAGCTGCATTGACGCAACCAGTAGTTCAACAGGCTGCGGCACCAGCAGGGAACAGCCTGGACGAACAGCTGATCCAAATCCAGAAGCTTTCAGCGATGAAGGACCAGGGATTACTCACCGAAGCGGAATTTAACGCCAAGAAAGCCCAGATTCTCGGTATCTAATTTAATATCCAGGTCAAAGCCTGTACCCGTACTTGGTACAGGCTTTTTAGGATTTGGATGAATAGCTTTTATAAATCTCAGAGCTAACAGCTGTGAAAGATCAAGGCTTGACCACAAAAATGGAATAGCTAGCCTGAACCTAACAGAGTTTTTGCATTTAACTTGTCAATCATGAAACTGACAGAAAAATAATCCGTACCATCATCAACTTGTTCCTGTATAGTTTAGGAGGATAAAATGGCACTCGAGGAATACAAGCCTGGAACAACATTCCCCGGCGTGATCGGGCGCACTATTGATCAGTCCTCACCGGCATGGCCGCGACCACTGCGCACCGAAGAAAACGCTCCAAATGTGGATTTATTGTCCTGGATGACACAGGGTTTGGTCACCTGGGCTGCTTCGGTTCGCCCATAAACACGCCCAATTTCGACGCGCTGGCAGCTGACGGCCTGCGCTACAGCAATATGCATACTACAGCGCTATGCTCTCCGTCGCGTTCCTGTATCATCGCCGGTCGAAACCACCACTCAAACCACCTGGCCTGCCTCACCAACGGATCAACCGGCTATCCCGGCTCTGATGGCTACATCCCGTTTGAGAACGGCTTTTTATCGGAAATCCTTCTCCACCAAGGCTACAACACCTACGCGGTCGGTAAATGGCATCTTGCCCCAGAAGAGACCATGTCTGCGGCAGGACCTTATGATCGCTGGCCATTAGGGCGCGGCTTTGAGCGCTTCTACGGTTTCCTGGGTGGCGATACCCACCAGTACTATCCCGAGCTGGTTCGCGATAACACGCAAGTTGAACCTGAGAAGACACCAGAAGAGGGCTATCACTTAACCATCGACCTGGTCGAAAAAGCCAAAGCCATGATCGCCGATGCCAAGCAAGTTGCACCAAATAAGCCGTTCTTTCTATACTTCGCTCTGGGAGCCATGCACTCACCGCACCACGTGCCCAAGGAGTGGGCTGACAGGTACAAGGGCATGTTTAACGATGGATGGGATGCCTATCGCGAGAAAGTGTTCGCCAGGCAGAAGGAAATGGGTATCATTCCTGAGAATACAGTCCTCTCACATCACGATCCGGATGTGCAGGACTGGAACACACTCTCAGCCGATGAGCGGAAGCTGTACGCCCGCATGATGGAAGTTTTCGCTGGCTTCCTCGAGCACACCGACCACTACATTGGCGAGTTGATCCAGTTTCTCAAAGATATTGGCGAATACGAGAACACGCTGATCATGCTCATCAGTGATAATGGCGCTAGCGCTGAGGGCGGTCCGACCGGGATGGTGAATGAGGTTCAGTTCTTTAATAACGTCCCTGCAACGGTCGAACAAGGCCTGGCAGCGATCGACGAGTTGGGTGGACCAAAGTATTTCAATCACTTTCCATGGGGCTGGACATGGGCTGGGAACACACCTTTCCGCCGCTGGAAGCGTGAGACATATCGCGGCGGGGTTAGTGATCCTTTCATCATTTCCTGGCCAAAGGGCATCCAGGTACGGGGTGAAGTGCGCAGGCATTATGCGCACATCATCGATATGGTTCCTACGGTTTTAGATGCCTTGGGGATTGAGCCGCCTGAGTCGATTCGCGGAGTGACACAGTCGCCACTTGAAGGCGTGAGTTTCGCCCATACATTCGATGACGCTGAAGCACTTAGTAAACACATCACCCAGTATTTCGAGATGTTGGGTCATCGATCGATTTACCATGACGGTTGGCGGGCGGTATGCCCGTGGCCGGGTGCTTCATTCACCGAATCCGGTCGAAAGTTTGGAACGCCGATCAGCTATGACATGCTAACTGAGCTCGACGCGAAGGGCTGGGAGCTTTACCATATTACTGAAGACCCCGCAGAGACAAAAAATCTGGCGGCTGAGGAACGTAATCGGCTGATTTCAATGATAGGCATGTGGTACACCGAGGCGGGTAAGTATAATGTGTTGCCCATCGATGGCCGAGGCGTCCAGCGGATTGCCGAGGAACGCCCGCAGATTGCGGTTAACCGTAATCGCTATGTGCTGTATCCCAACACTCAGTCGGTGCCAGCCATTGCAGCTCCGAAAATACTCAACCGGCCGTACTCTATCACCGCCGAAGTGGATATTCCCAAGGCTGGTGTTGAGGGTGTCTTGCTCAGCATGGGTGGAAATGACGGCGGTATCTTCTTTATATGTGAAGAATAAAAAACTTTGTTATGTATACAATTATATGGGGATGACCCACTACTATGCGAAGACAGACAACAATATTCCGAGCGGAAATCATTTTCTCAGTGTGCAATTCGAACCGACAGATAAGCCAGATTTAGCCAACGGGAAAGGAGCACCCGGAAACGTTAGATTACTTGTGGATGGAAAAGAGATCGGGCGCGGTGACATTCCCGTGACTGCTCCATTCCGCCTGGGGCAAGGAGCTGCGATGCTGGTTGGTGCAGATACAGGTGGGTCTGTCACACCTGAGTACAAAGCACCCTTCCATTTCACGGGTGTGATTAAGCGCGTGATTGTTGATGTGAGTGGAGATCATGTGGAAGATTATGAGGCAGCGATGAGGATCGCTCTGGCAAAACAGTAAAAGTACCATTTTGATGCCAATAAGAACGAAAAAATATATTATGTTATCTATAGAAATCAAACCTAGTTTATAGATAATCACACCAATATATGACCACGGCTCCGATTCGGTGGGAACCCGAAGGCTGACAACTTCCTTTACATTATGCCTGGCTGGAATTGCACATTGCGGCTCTACCGGCCAAGATCAACCGTGCTCGATGGCAGGTGGAGAATCCCGGAACCGGAACCGGTGAAATAACAAAATAAGACAATCACAATAATGGCTTTCTAATCCTGGTACGGTAACAAAATACCATGCCAGGATCAGGAAGAAAGGAGTAATCTATGGGTGCCTTAATTGTTTCTCTATTGCCATTTATCCTCGGCAGTGCAATCGTCCCTATACAGGTTATCATCGACATCCTGCTTCTCAAGTCTCCCAATCAGGGATTGTTAAAAGCTTCAGCTTATGTGGGTGGGATGACCACCTTGCGTCTACTGCAAGGCTTGATTTTTGGCCTGATCCTGACCAACAGCACTTCCGCATCAACGGATGAAGCAGGTGGAAAAAGCCCCATAGTTTTAACACTGCTCCTGATTCTAGGTATCTTCTTATTGATCACAGCGTATAGGCTGTGGCGGAAGGAGGACGATCCAGATGCTCCACCTCCCAAATGGTTGACCATGATTGACGAACTCACTCCGATTAAAGCCTTTGGGATCGGCTTTGGGCTCTTGCTGATCGGAGCGAAGTTTTGGGTTTTTACCCTGGGTGCCCTCGGTGTAATTGGTGAGGCGAGTTTAGGACAGCCTTACAGCACGATCGCTTTCCTGCTTTTCGTATTGTTGGCGGAATCCTTGCTGCTAATTCCCATCCTGGTGCGGATCATTATACCGGGGCGATCAAAAGTATTTCTGGATGAGGTTTCTGACTGGCTAAACCGGCATAACCGGGCTATTATGATTACGGTCTCTCTAGTTTTCGGTTTGCTGTTCCTGTATCAAGGTATCAGTGGATTGCTTTCGAAGTGAGTGATATTCAACCCTATAGAAAATTAAAGATTCGTCCCGTAGCGCTTCAGCTGTGGCTGACTGGTATCGATCCGGGTTTGATCCGCTTGCTTACTGCAGGACGGGCTGCGCTGGCACTGCTAAGCATCTGGCTGGTTCTACGCACCGGTTTAAACCTGCTATTACAAGAAAGACAGCCCATTATTCCACTATTTGGCGTACTGACTGGATTTGTACTACTGATATTTGTCAGCGACCTCAAATCAGCAGAGCGAAAGGTAAGCTTGTGGTTAGCAATCGTCCCATTTGCTGGAATGATCATCCTGGCCAGCCTGCTGTCAAGCAACTTCTGGCTGTACAGCTTGATATTGTTGCTATTGTTCTTTTTCTCGTATTACTTCAGGCGTTATGGTACTTGGGCGGGGGAATTAGCGCTTATTGCCACCGTGGGATATTATCTTGGTTTCCTGCTCCACCCCTCACCAAAGATTTACCCGATATTACTGGCCTGTGTGATTATCAGTGCCGTGCTGGTGTATCTCTGGCTGTTCGTGATCATTCCTTATAACCCTGAAAAATCTTTATACCGGAGTGTGAGGGCTTTTAATCAAAATGTAGCGCAGGGGATTGCTGCCATCCGGCGAGTGCTTGATTTCAAAGAGGAGAACGCTCAAGTTGGACGCAGGCTGCAGCGCTATTATAAGCAGGTGAATCGTAATCGGCGCGTGATCGAGGGTTTATTCGCGGCTGCAGTCTCTCCAAGCCTATGGAGCCAACCGCGACTTAACCAGCTGCAGGAGGAAATGTTCAAGGTCGAGCGTGGATTTGAACTGCTGATTGAGGTAACCAACAAAGTATCAAGCCTGAAGCATATACTGCCTGCCGATATCTTGCTCATCCTGAAAGAAGGAATGTCAGCATTGGAAGACCGCCTTTGGCAGACAAACTTCGGAGAGGATCAATCCCAGGCTTCCGAAGCCGGCGACTGGCTTCAAGAAAGGATTAAATTGAGTCTGGCAAAGGATCCGAGTGCCGAGTGGGTGTTTCCATTGCAGCGCATTGGGATTACTGCACGCCAGATCGCTGCATCGGTGGAAAATATGCATGCCATTGGAATATCCTGGAGTGAGGTGACCGTCGAATCGCCATCCAGACAAAAAGCTCCCGCCTCCCGCAAGGTACAAATTAACCTGTTCGGTAGAAAGATTGATTATTCTCTTCATCCGACCACCACACTGGGGTTACAAGCCGTGCTGGCTACTGGCCTGGCCATGCTGGTTGCCTTCCTGTTAAAGATGGACCACCCCAACTTGGTGTTTTGGTCGGCATTTGTGGTCATTGCAGGTTCAACCGGGGAATCTTTGCGGCGAATTTCAATGCGGGTGATTGGCGTGATCCTTGGGACCCTGGTCGGTGTGCTGCTCGCATTCGCCATGCCTGATAACCTCACTTTTATGGTTGTGTTGGTAACTGGCTGTTTCTTTATGACAGTCTATGTGCTGCCAATCTCGTATGTATGGATGGTCTTCTTTATCAATATTGCCACCCTCCTGATCATCACCGTGTTAGGTGGTGATGCTTTGGATGTGCTAGCGTTACGAACCGTCAGCACACTGCTTGGAGTGGTTTTTGCAGCACTGGTGGTTATGTATGTGTTCCCTATCCGTGTCCAGAACCGTTTTGCGAACGCACTTTCCGAATTTATGGGTATGGTGAATCTATATCTTGAAGCATATGTTGCACAAATGGCAGGGAGCAAGGGAGGCGAACTTGAACGCGTAGGCCTCAACATTGATGCCAGCTATAAGAAATTGGAGATAGCATTACCGAGTTTGAATTACGAGTACAACCCATTAACTCGCGGCCAAAATAAATTTTCTGGGCAAGGGACAAACCTGGCAGTTCTGGAAGGGTATGTTACCCATTTGAAGGCTGAAGTTGGAGCAGAGCCTGGAAGTTTGAGCGATCCAGCCGAAGGCAAGCTGATACGAAGCGTCCAGTCTGGAATTCATGCCAATGTGGAAAGCTTGAAGCTATATTTAATGCAGGGGATGAGCGAGGGGAAGCGTAGCAAGCTTGTCTTGCAACGGCGGGCTCTACCGAAGGTTAGCTTGGATGAGATCTCTTCGGAAAATATTGGGGCTGCTGGCGTAGCAAGCAACCGGATGTATTACCACTTGCTGCGTATCCACGACACTATTTTACAGATTGGAACCGGTTTGGGGATACCCGTTGAAAAGGAAGATTAATCTGGGTGCTTTGGTTTTATTTCCCCTTCGAAAAGCTGTCAACAGGCACACCGGCCTGATGAAGAGCTTCAATTGCATATTGTCGTAATACCCGCGCCACATCGTCCCGTTTACTGGCGGTCACCCTGGCACTCAATTTCACAGACACTGCCCAGTCGCCCAAGCCATCCCAGCCAAAGATTTCAGGTGCAGCCAGCAAATACGGTTTTATGAGCGGATCAGCATCCAACCTGGCAAGTGCTTTTTCCAAGGCGGTGAAGGATTTATTAAGATCGGTTTCGTAGCTAAAATTCAAAATTACCAGCGCGCGTGCCCAGTCGCGTGACTCATTTGCAACGATACGTACATCCCCATTTGGCACTATGTACAAGCGGCCTTCAGCATCGCGCAGGTCGGTACGACGCAGGGTAATTCTCTCCACCTCGCCACTCACTGTGCCAATCTTTACATTATCACCCACGCGATATTCATCTTCTAGCAGAATAATCAGACCACCGATTATGTCTTTGATAAGGGTCTGCGCGCCAAGCGATATCGCCAACCCAAGGATACCCGCGGCAGCCAGCGCTGGTCCAATATTAATGCCAATCGTACCCAACCCGATAAGAACCCCAATGGTAATAATGACAATTTGAGCTGTACTCTTGGCGGCTTTACGCAGGGTTTGCAAGCGTGCCCGACGATCGAGATCTGGTATCGATGCTATGAACCGCTTGTCAATTGTCTTAGCGGTTATATTTACCAAGTAAAGTGATACGAGAACCAGGACGATGATTATGATCTCTGCCAGGATCGTATTAAAAAGGCTGCTGGTAGTCCATTGTGATAGTTGATCAAGCATCTTTATTTTTCCCTTGGCTACTCACCTACTGGGTTTTTACAACATTGGATATAGCCATTTGTCTTAGATAGGTATGACATGTGCAGAAATGATTCCATTTACAATTCTAGCACAGCTTGATTTTTGGACCATCGTAAAAACTAATGCTACTCTTTTCCAGTCTATAGGGCTGATTTAATCTAGAGTGAATCAACTGTTTAGTTATGATTCTGATCTTTATAATATCTGGAAGCATGAATTTTTATTATTAAGGAAACAAGTATTGGGGTTCTATGTCGTCGGTTCGGTATTTTTCCCACCAGAATTTCTGCTTACTCGAGGCGAGCAGGGTCGGTGGGTGGAGGCACATTTCGAGTTGGGTTGGAAAAGCGATCTTGTAATGGTTCCGTATAAGGCACATCGAGCATCTCTGGGCTTGAGAGTGGTACTTTCTTGAGGCGGTTGGAATACCATGCAGCTAAAGGTAAGGCAGAAAATCCGTGTAAAAACACACTTAATAATATTGTCCAACTTGCGATTGCGAATAGAGACTGATATGGCCGACCGGTTTCATTAAAGGATTCATAAGCGATCAGGGTGAATACTACCGAAGCCAGGCCGCGGGGTCCCAACCAACCCATAAGGAGCTTGGTGTCGGTGCGGAAATGTGTCCTTAAGAGCGAAATTGCTACCGGAAGCATGCGGATCAATGTCAAACTTAGAATCGCATAGAGCAATGCCTCCGGATAAAAGGAGGTAAACAACGGAACCACCAGGATGCTACCAAAAAGGGTCCAAACAAAAACCGAGAGTATCGTGCCTGTAGCTTCCGTAAATTCCAGAGTGTGGTGTTGGTGATGGCGAGTACCGTAACTGAAGAGTAAACCACCCACAAAAGCAGCGATAAACCCATTTCCACCCAAGGATATGGAGCTGAAATAAATCAACATTGCCAATGCCAGGGTTCCAATCTGTTCGGTTGCCCGTGAAGTCAGACGGCGGCGCATGGCACCGTTGAACAACCTTCCGCCGATTATGCCCAGGATTGCTCCTACTCCAACCGCTATGGAAATATCGATCAAAGCAGAGCTTGCCCAACCAGATAATTTTTGGGTTTGCTCAGCAACAACAAAAGCGGTAAAGAGGGTGACAAAAGGTGTGGCGATTCCGTCATTGAGCCCACTCTCCACATTCAGGGCACGGCGGATACGCACCGGGACGCGCGGGTTGTTAAAAATGGACAAACCCAGGGCGGCATCGGTGGGTGCCAGGATTGCGCCGATGAGCAGGGCAAATCCAATCCCTTCCTGAGGGAAAAGCCAAAAAGCCAGCAGCCCTCCAAAGAAGATGATCATAGGTAAAGCGAGACCCAATAAGCGGGAGGGCAGGACAGCATCCTCTTTGAGCTGGTTCAGCTTTAAGGTGGATGAATCGGCGAATAAGAGTAAAGCCAGGGTGATTTCCACCAGGATTTTGATTTCTTCGGAGGAGAGGGAGAACGTGTTCCAATTTAATACGTATGGTCCGGCAAGTGCCCCAACCACGATAAAAAACATGGGCATGGTGATCGAGCGTTTCCCCAACCAAATGGAAACCAACGCATAAATTATTACAGAGAGGCAGAATACAACAATACCTGGCAGCATTGAAGGTAAATTATACCTGATGGAGTAGATTAATCTCCCGGTGAATTTTTTACTCTTTCGCTTTCAAAAAGAAATTATTCCCCGCTACCCGCATGATATGAATTGTCAAAACGACCAATCTCATTGATAATTACCCGAATGTAGAAAGTTCATACAAGGCATTTAATCCAATGAAACTAGATACTATCTATGTGATCCACCACACCCATACCGACATCGGCTTTACCAATGACCAACCCATTTTTTGGGAAATGCATCACCGTTTTATTAACGATGCTTTACGCTTGATGATCGTTATTCTGGAAATGCACTCGAAAGTCGTTTCCGATGGACGGTGGAAACTACTTGCGGACTGTAAGCCTGGCTCAAGACTGCCTCCAGCCGCGATTTCATTGAACGTCTGGCTAAACATGGAAGGGACTTCAATGAAGCATACCCAATGGTTAGCTGCCGATCCTGAAAACTCCCGCCCGTTCGTGCAACATCTTGGTGAACCATCAGCCGGGAAAATTATCAATTTCCGGAACCCTACTGCAATTATTAGAACCCCCAGTGCTTGTTTTGAGATTGCAAGGCACATTCAATGATGGCTTAATGCTGGTATTGTATAATGCTTCCGAAACCATCCAGATTGCCAGGATTTCAGGTGGGCTGATTCATATTCAATCCGCCAGGCTTTGTGACCTATTTGGAAATCCAATGGAGACGTTGTTGGTTAGTAAGAATGCCGCTGAAATTACGATGAGGTCACACCGTACCGTAATTATCAAGTTATCTAAAAATTCATTTCATAAAAAGATCGTATTTTGGAGGTTACCTTGACAAAAATTGCTTTTATCGGCGCGGGGAGCCTGGGATTCACCCGCGAACTCGTACGTGACATATTGACATTTCCATTACTGGCGGACTCGGAACTTGCCCTGATGGACATTGACCCCGAGAGGCTTGATTTTTCAAAACGGTCGGTGGAAAAAATCATTGCCCTTGGGAAATATCCTTCGAAAGTTACCGCAACCCTTGACCGGGTAGAAGCGCTACGGGATGCAGATGTGGTGCTGACCACAATTTTGGCTGGAGCAACAGATGTATGGCGGCACGATATTGAAATCCCCAAGAAATATGGTATCGATACCAATGTCGGCGATACACGCGGACCTTCCGGAATTTTTCGATTTCTGCGTACGATTAACCCGATGATGGATATTGTGCGCGATATGGAACGCTTTTGTCCAAAAGCGGTTTTGCTGAACTATACCAATCCAATGGCCATGTTGTGTGGTGCAATTCAACGGCGGAGCTTCATCACAACCACGGGATTGTGCCATTCGGTGCAGGGGACAGCCCAAATGCTCGGATGGTGGATCGGTGCAGGGCTGGATGAGATTACCTACACCTGTGCGGGGATCAACCATCAGGCATGGTACCTCGATTTCAGGGTAAATGGTGAAGACGCATATCCACAGATTCACGAGGCGATTACTGAGAACGATGAAATTTATAACATGGAACCGGTACGCAACGAGCTATACCTGGCACTCGGCAAATACGTGACCGAATCAAGTGGGCACAACTCTGAGTACAATTGGTGGTTCCGCAAAAGACCCGATCTGATCGAAAAATATTGCAATCATGGCACTGGTTGGAATCCAGGCGAGTATGCTTTCATATTAAGGGAGTACCAGAACAATGAGGCGACCTGGAAAACCCAGGTGAAGGAGTGGTTCAGTGCAGAGACCCCCATTGATATTGAGCGAGGACATGAATATGCAGCATACATCATCCATGCGCTGATGGGGGGGGAGATGTTCAAATTCAACGGCAACGTTCCGAATACCAATTTGGTCACGAACCTACCCCAAGAGGCATGCGTGGAAGTGCCAGTGCTGGTGGATAAAGCGGGATTCCACCCGATTCATGTCGGCGCGCTGCCCATCGAGTGTGCCATCCTGACGAACCTTAATGCACAGATCGAAGAGATGGTGATCAATGCCAGTCAGAATGGCGACCCGGTTATGCTTTACCGTGCCATCTGCCATGATCCCCTGACTGCAGCCGTGCTATCCCTGAAGGAAATAAAAAACCTGGTCAATGAGATGTTTGCTAAAAATAAAGATTACCTGCCCCAATTCAAATGGCATGAGGTGTAAGTTCGACTAACCTACCCGGAGGTAAAATGATTCCATCGTTTCTACTTGCAAAATTATACGTAAAAGGATCTCTTAAGAATACAGCGTCCGGTTTTGAGTTCGACTTGAAAAACATCATTGATTCGACCATGTTGATCGGGATTGGCCCCATCAGCGTGGGTGAGAAAATATATGAGGGCAATGCAATTGAGATGAAACTGGCTGATCGAACCGTTAATGGCGTAGAGCTTTCAGGCAGCAATCCAGTACCAATCCGGGTGGGCGTGCCATTTAAAGTTTCCGTATGTGGAGAAAACCTGGAGGCAGGAGAACAAAAAATCACGGTCGTAGCAACAACAAGTGAAATTGGCAAAATAAAATTTGATATCCACGATCAACCCGCATGATGATACACGAGCATAGTTACCTGATTCCATCAACATTGCCTGAACAATACCTGGAGTAAAACCTTGATCCAATACGAACCTGATTGGGATTCGTTGCACCAATACCGCGTTCCAGGTTGGTTCAGCGATGTTAAGTTTGGTATTCTTTTTACATCGGAGCAACTATTCCGTTCCAAAGCGCTTCCACGAGACAGGGTGTTACTTCGTGGTTATGCTGAGCATAGATAGTTAATGAAAGTCGCTGCCTGTATCCTGGTCTGTAACCATCCCTACTCACTGGAGGAAGAATGAAAAGAGTATTTGCGCTCATCATTATCTTGCTATTGCTTTCCTCCTGCACGCCAACTCAAACTGAGGTGATCACTCCCAAAAATGTCTATTATTCTGGTGATGACGGCGGGGTTAAAACCGCACTCAACCTGGCGGGGTATGAATTGGTGGATGATCCTGCGCAGGCGGATGTGATTGTACTGAACGGTGAAATCCCAGATGCGGATGGAATAGCCCAACGAATGAAAGACGGTGCAGGACTCGTATTGATCCTGGGGGAGGGTGTGCCTCAAGGGGATGTGCAGAGATTGCTTGGGTTGCCAGTCAAGGTCACTCTTCAGGACGAGGCGCTTAGCCTGGTGGATGCTCCAGGAATGGATGACCCAATCTTAGAAGAGATTATATGGAACGGCGCTCCACAGGTGAGGGAACGGTCGAATGTAGAAGGACTGGATGCGAATATTAAAAGCGTGGTTCAAGGTTATACGGATGGTCAAGGAATCCTGCTTAAAGGTTTGCCTGCTGAAGAAGGCGGTCTGGGAAATGTGGTATTCATCCTTACCCCCTGGCTCAGCGAACAAGCTAATCCGCAGATCCAAGAATGGGGGTATTTCAACTATTTCGTTTATCATCTTGTGGAACGGGCTGGTGGAGATATACCGATGTCGTTCGCAGCGTATCCTGCATCACCAGTTCCCCATACGGATGACCGGAATGCATTGCTCATCTTCCTGGCAGCCGAGCTTATTTTATTCTTTGGGGTTTTTATCATTGTCAGACGTTACAGCATCTCACACCCTGAGGTGATGGGAAACCTGGTCTCGGATCGCAAGAAATTCGAGGCAAACGAAGCGAAGACGGATTGGGAGAAGGTCGGTTTCCATCGCCCACTTTCCGGGTTGCTTGTGGGAATGGGAATTGGAATCATCCTATTTATCCCCCTGATCATTTACCAAAATTTAATCCTTCCCCAGTTTATCCTGCCTTCGGCACAGGCGTTGGGTATGTGGGGACGTGTTACCCAGTTTTTCGGCCTTACATGGGCGCTCTTTGATATGGGCACTTCGGTGGCGGCAATGAAATACCTGAGCCAATACCGGGTCTCCGACCCGCAGCGAGGCTTCAAGTATATCCAGGTATACCTTTGGTGGCAGGCATTATCAGGAGCGATCCAGGTGGCAATTGTCGTCATGGCCACCAGCCTGGGAATAGTCCGAACACCTTATGCGTTATTTGCCTGGAGCATCGTGGTGCATTCACTGATCCAGATTCCCGGTTTTTATGGGGTTTTCCGCACCACGCTGAATGGCCTGCAACGCAACGATTACGCCCGTTACCTTGATGCTGCATGGGCAATTGTTCTTCCGATTGTAACGCAGTTAGCCCTGGTGCCAATATTTTTTGCATGGGGTAAGGCGAACCCGGAAATGGGTGCTTCCATGGGTGGGGTGATTGGACTCGGAGCGGCTGCCTATGCCTTGGAGTTAGGAAATTTCCTATTGGGTATGTGGCTGTACCGCCGGCTGGGATACAAAATCGGCATATTATTCATGGCTCACTTCGATTGGCCGATCATCAAAGAAACATTTCGTTTTGGATTCTTCGAGATGCTGGGTGGAATGACCGTGGCAGCCGGAAGCGCAATGGAGATCTGGGTAACGCAAAATGGGCTGGTGAATTATTCTGAAACCTGGGGAAACTGGATCCTGGCGGGGAACTTCCTGCTGGCATTCACAGTTTCCACGAACCTGTTCGATGGCATCATGCCAGCTATTTCTGAGGCACTTTCCAGCGGCTATAAAAAGTTAAGCCAGTATTACAGCGTACAATCCTACAAATGGGGAGCGATCACGAGCGCGGTACTGGGCGCGGTGCTGCTGGTTGTTGCCCCAAAGTTCATCATTGGTTCGTCAGGGATGGAATTCCAACGTGCGGCAGTCCTGGCTGTTCCACTCACCATTTTTGGATCCATCCAATTCTTCGGCTGGCTAGGCGATGCAATTTTTTTGGGATCCAACCGACCAGCGCTGCGGGCAGGGATGATATTACTGGAACAGGCGATTCGGGTTGGGCTGCTGATTGTACTGCTTAACAAATTCCAGATCGAAGCACTGGTTCTTGCTTATTTTGTTGGAATATTAGTGCGAGGTGTGGTTGCATACTTTGTAGCTGACAGGTTCTGCTTCCCGCAAAAGATCTATTTCTGGCAGACGCTTAGCGCACCACTGCTGGCTGGCACAGCACAGTATCTTTTCCTGAGTCTTATTGCAAAATTTGTCTGGCAGGGAGATGAAATTTCGAGCGTGGTCCTGTTCTTTATTGGGCTACTACCCGCCATGCCAGTATTCTTTTTCTTCTATGCACTGGCAGGAGGCTGGGACACTGCTGGGCTGGAAGAGGTGGCCGAAGCCAGCCGAATGACTGGTTTCCTGCGACCCGTGGTGAAGGTCGTGTTTGAGATCCCCAGCCGGTGGGGTGCGAAATTGAGCCCACTGCATAACCGTTTTCCAATTAAAATGCGGGATATGGCGATGATTGAGGCACAGGCATTGACAGAAGAGCGGGTAAAATTGGTGGAGGCGTAATATGCAAACCCGCTGGTCGATCGAAAAGGCAAACGACTGGTATTCACGTCAACCCTGGCTGGTAGGGTGTAATTTTATCCCAAGCAATGCCATCAACCAACTGGAAATGTGGCAAGCGGAGACTTTCGACCCTCTCACGATCGATCGTGAGCTGGGTTGGGCAGAAGGCATTGGTTTTAATACGATCCGTACTTACCTGCATGATCTTGCCTGGGTAATTGACATCGATGGTTTCAAACAGCGCATCGATCAATTTTTAAGGATTGCTGCCAGGCATCGCATCCGTCCGATCTTTGTTCTATTTGATGATTGTTGGAATACACATCCTCGGGCTGGGAAACAACCCATTCCAAAACCTGGCGTGCACAACTCGGGTTGGGTGCAAAGCCCCGGCCTGGAAATGGTCAATCGCGGTCCATCCGCATGGGGAGAGCTGGAAAAATATGTGTTGGATATTATCAGCACATTCGCGAATGATGCGCGCATCCTGCTTTGGGACTTATACAACGAACCTGGAAATCGTCTGAACGGAAGTAAATCCCTCCCACTGGTTGAAGCAGTGTTTAATTGGGCACGGTTGGTGAGACCATCCCAGCCATTGAGTGTGGGAGTGTGGTTTAAGAATAAAGAATTGAACGACTTCCAACTTGGAGCGTCGGACATTATAACCTTCCACAATTACAATACAGCAGCAAACCTGGAACATCAAATTGCAGAACTTAAAAAGCTTGGGCGCCCGCTTATCTGTACCGAATGGATGGCACGTACACGCAGCAGCCTGGTCCAGACCAATCTACCAGTGTTCGCGCGGGAGAGGGTGGGCTGTCTCAACTGGGGGCTGGTGGCCGGAAAAACCAACACCATCTACCCATGGCTAACAATCTTGAACGATATTATCCCAATGAAGTGGTTCAGGAAATCGGTTAGTGAGCCAAAAGTTTGGTTTCATGACCTTTTCCATGCCGATGGAACGCCATACGACCCTCTAGAAATTGCATTATTCCAAGAATACACACAAAACCAAGAGAGATAGAATGCCCCTGCCACCGAAACCCACATTTCGCCCAATCGCAAATCCCAAGGCTGTCGTCAGCGTGGAAAATGCCCGATTCACGATACTGACAGACCGCCTCATCCGGCTTGAATATAGCAAGGATAACCAATTCGAAGACCGTCCTTCACAGGCTTTCTGGTTTCGCGAGCAACCCGTTCCAGCTTTCAATAAAACGATCATAGAGACAGGGGTTGAAATTGAAACAGATTTCCTACACTTGAAGTACCAGCCTTCAAGAAGGGGGTTCAATACTCAGACACTTACGATTATGCTAAAACGGACAGGTGTCACCTGGAAATACGGAATAAGCCAGTCTGGAAATCTCAAAGGCACTGCTCGCACCCTTGATTTTGATATTGGAAGGACCAGGCTTGAAAATGGTTTACTCTCCAAAGCGGGTTGGACAGTTGTGGATGATTCAAATTCACTGGTATTCAATGATCTGGGATGGCTTGAACAGCGGCAACAAGCGTTAAAGCGAAAGGGTTATTTAGAAAAATACGCAATCATGCCCAATCATTTTCGAAGCTATAAGGATTTATATTTTTTTGGCTATGGCAGTGACCATGCTGCCTGCCTGGGTGATTTCAGCCGGGTGGCAGGCCCCATCCCCATGCTCCCACGCTATATCCTCGGCAACTGGTGGAGCCGATACCATGCCTATACCCAGGCAGAACTCCAATCCCTGATGGAGGACTTTCGCACCCACGAAATCCCTCTTTCAGTATGCATCATTGATATGGATTGGCATATTACCCAAACCGGTAACGCATCCAATGGTTGGACCGGTTATACGTGGAACCGCAAGCTCTTCCCGGATGTGCAAGGATTCATCAACTGGCTGCACAACCAGGGCTTAAGCACTGCCCTCAATCTTCACCCTGCGAAAGGGGTTTATCCGCATGAAGAGCAATACGAGCAAATGGCCTCGTGGATGGGCATCGACCCGGCGACTAAACAGCCAGTCGCATTCGATATTACCAATCTGCACTTTATGGAAGGTTATTTCGAAATATTGCACCACCCCCAAGAAGCTCCCGTTAATAAAACCGATCAGGAAGCGGATAGCAAGGATGGTGTCGACTTCTGGTGGTTAGACTGGCAGCAAGGAAAAAAGAGCAGTTTATCTGGACTTGACCCACTGTGGTTGCTTAATCACCTACATTTTCAAGATATCGGGCGCAATGGGCATAAACGCCCATTTATCTTCTCACGTTGGGGTGGACTCGGCAACCATCGTTACCCGATTGGCTTTAGCGGCGACTCAATCATCCGCTGGAGTTCGCTGGCCTTCCAACCGTATTTCACTGCAAGTGCTGCCAATGTGGCCTATGGTTGGTGGAGCCATGACATAGGGGGGCATATGTTTAGGGAAGGCAGCCCTGAACTCTACTTGCGTTGGGTGCAATTTGGCGTCTTTAGCCCCATCTTTCGTTTGCACTCCAGTAACTTCTCAACCCTCGACCGCCGCCCATGGGTGAAACCTGAGCGTATATTTCAAGCGACTCGTCATGCCATGCAGCTACGGCATGCCTTCATCCCTTATATTTATAGTATGGCCTGGCGCGCCCACCGCACGGGTATCAGTATGGTCACGCCCATGTATTACGGGCATATGGAGGATCAGTCAGCTTTTCAGGCAAAGGGTCAATATTTCTTTGGCTCAGAACTGTTGGCTGCACCGATAACCAAACCTATCCATCCAAATACTGGCCTGGTGAATAAAAAAGTCTGGTTCCCAGCAGGAAACTGGTTCAATTTTTTTACCGGCATGCGAATTCACGGTGGACAATGGCAGAAGATCCAGGCAACCCTGGAGGACATACCTGTATATGCCAAGGAGGGTGCGATCGTACCGCTTGCTCCCAAGCCTAAGTGGGGTGGAGTCTCCAACCCGACTGATCTCGAGGTTTACATCTTCCCTGGTGCAGATAACAGCTTCTGCCTTTACGAGGACGATGGCGAAACCACCGATTATCAGCATGGAAAATATGCATTGACAAAATTTGAAATTGTAAACTTATGGGTGGGGAAAGAGCCTGGTCAAGCTACCCTGGGATCCAATTTGAAATTCATTATTCACCCAGCAACGGGAGAACCATCGGTTATTCCAGACAACCGAAGGTACCGTCTCCACTTGCGTGGCGTAGAACCAGGCAGCACAGCCAGCCTTCCGGGTAATTACGACCCTGCAACGCGCACGCTTTCATTAGACCCATTCACGCTTCATCCAAACGAGACTTGCAGGATCGATTTTCGTTTTTTGCAACAGGGTACAGGATGATCCTCATCAGCTGGATCTGAGAATAATCTTCAAATGGCAACCTTCCCACAATTACCGCTTAAATTTCTGATTGGCACTGCCACCGCAGCATTCCAGATCGAAGGAAGTCCCACTGCAGATGGCAAGGGCAAATCCATATGGGACACGTTTTCCCATAGGCGGGGGAAAATCCAGGCGGGTGAGAATGCTGACACAGCATGCGATACCTATCGTAACCCTGAAGGCGATATTACCTTGATGGCTGAGCTTGGACTGAACGCATACCGATTCTCGATTGCCTGGAGCCGCATCCTGCCTGAAGGGCGAGGAGAGATCAACCAGAAAGGGTTGGCCTATTACCAGCGCCTGGTAGATATGCTGCTCGAGCGCGGGATCACGCCATTTATCACCTTGTTCCACTGGGACACACCTCAAGCCTTGCAGGATCTATGTGGTGGATTCGCAGGGCGTGATATGGCTCAGTATTTTGCCGATTATGCCGAAATTGTTGTTAGGGCGCTTGGCGATCGGGTTTTGTACTGGATAACGTTCAACGAGCCGTGGGAGCATGCCTTCTTTGGGCATTTTACCGGGGAACACGCGCCTGGCGCTCATAATCCATGGACTTACTTCAAGGTGGCACATCATGAACTGCTTGGACACGGAAAGGCGGTCGAGCGAATCCGTTCGATTGCACCCGATGCACAGGTGGGTATTACGCTCAGCCAATTTCCAATCTATCCATTTTCAGATACACCCCAGGACCATGATGCTGCTCATTTTGCAGATCTTTTCATGAACCGCTTTTACCTGGATGGGCTTTATAAAGGGCAATATCCGGCAGCGCTATTCAGGCGGTTGTGGCTGTTCCGCCCTAGAATTGAACCGGGAGACATGGAGATCATCTCCCACCCGTTTGATTTCCTGGGGGTGAATTATTACACCCGCCAGTATGCCAGGCATGCCTGGTATATCCCTTTCTTTCGAGCCTGGGTGGACCGTGATCCACCACCTGGAGTATGCCATCCTGAGCTGGGACGGCAGGCATACCCGGAAGGAATTCGCGAACTGAGTCAACGCTACCGTGAAGAGTATGGAAACCCGGTGGTTTATATCACTGAAAATGGTATGGCGGTAGAGGATGTGGTTGAAAATGGCCAGGTGCATGACTCCACCAGGCAGCGCTTTTTTGAGCTTTACCTGTCGGAACTTGCACAAGCGATTAGTGAGGGCTCAGATATACGCGGATATTTCATCTGGTCCTTGATGGATAATTTCGAGTGGAATTCTGGTTTTTCCAAACGGTTTGGGCTGGTGTATGTTGATCATCAAAACCAGCAGCGAATTATCAAGGATAGCGGACGCTGGGTAGCAGAATTAGCACGAACACAGCAGTTGGAAGCACCCAGGTAATTTTAAGCGATATCCAAAACAAGCCTGGTTCTTGGGAAATCAGGCTTTATGCACCTTTTGCAAGCTATGGTGGCTCGAGATTATAAGAAGAAGCTGCTCAAAATGCATAAGCAGCTTTAAATATATACAACCAACTCACACCCTACCCATCGCTTGTAATTGATGGTGCGGGCAGGGTGTGGATGGATGGTTTATTTTTATATCAACCGATTACGAAACCTATCGAACCAGGATATTACTCAGTTTCCCAGTTATTATAGCTTTCCAGGGTGTAGGTCTTGTTCTGCACGTACTGCACCACGATGCCTGCCGCCACCATCAAGGCAAAGATGACCAAGAGGAACCATGATTGCGACAGAGCAACCTTAACTGGATTCTCGAGGAATCTTGCTAGGGGATTGAAAAGAAGGATGAAAGTGGAAAAGGTTGCGGCTGAACCGAGAAATGCCGTGGCAATGATGATGGCATATTTCTGCAAATTAAACTGGAATGTCACAAAGATGAAGACCACGCCGACGATGATGCTGATGAGCCAAACCAGGAAACCTGGATCAATGCCAATTGCCAGCATAATGCTTATCGTTGCAAAATAGCCGAGTGCGCCTGAGATGACCGCCACTGCGAAAATATAAAACAGGTAAGAAAGGACGGCAAAAATTGCACCGACGACGAACCCGACTACCCAGCTGGTGATGGTCGCCAGGAAGGCTTCCCCAAAAAGGACCTGCATTGTGTCCGCCCCAAGCCATAAGCCGAAAAAGAAACCCCAGATCGGCAGCAGGACAAGGAACAACCGATAGCCAAAGAAGGCTAACAGCAAACCAAAAATTGAACCGATGAGCCCAGCACAGGCTAGAGTAAAGAAACTTTCATTGACCATATTCATTCTCCTAAATAATGTAGTTTTATGCCATATCAGGCATTTATACAACCCTGAATATCAAGGTTAGTTACACAAGAAATGAAGATTTGCGGAAGTTTATCCAAATGGTTACCAAGGAAATCCTTCAATTATCCGGTCGTTTGTTCAATATCTGAATTTTCCGAGCTTGATTTTCCTGGTGGGTTTTTGGTAGCGTCTCCTCCATCATTTGTCAAATCTGCGCTTTCAGCAATCATGGTGTTTGTTCCAGATGCCTTCCAGCGTTGTGCATACAAGCGAAGCACCTCCACCTGGCTGTAAATAACCCAGGCCAGAAACAGCGTGAACAGGATAGATACCAAGACAAGGATTCTAACCAGGGTTGTTTGTAGTTGCACCAATGTTTCTTGCAGGATGGCTAAGCGAGCATCCAGGTTTGCCAGCAGGTTCCTGGCTTTACCCAGTTTTGAAGTGAGATCCGCTGCTCGATCCACAATCTTGTTAATCTGATCGCTGGCACCCGAACGGAATGAAGTAATTGCGGCTTGCACATTATCCCCGGTGGATTTAATCTCTGCGATGGAGGCTTCAATCTCATCAACCTGGTCCTGGCTTGGGGAAGGGAGTTTTATGAATGGAAGCCGGTCAATTGATTGGTAGATTGCCAGGCCGGAGGAAAGCGTATCCCGTAAGGTGCCAATTGTATCTGTAACAGATGTGGATAGGGTGGCCAGTTTTTGTTCTTCTTCCTCAGGGAGCAGAAGCATTACCAGGCCTTGATCGGTTACATTTTGGCTTATCTTGTCTGCCGCTGTAGAAATATAATTCGAAGCTGATTGCATACGCTCCAGCTTCTGATCGACCCCCTGTGCAGCCGATCGCAAGCCACCAGTGACATTATCCACTGTTTGCAAAACTTGCACAATCGTATCGGCCAGGAGACTTTCAGTAATCCATACTCCAGCGATGCCTGCCACACTCAACAGGAGGATAAGCCCACTCAAGAACATCGCAACACCGTACCAAATTCTTCGCCCAGTTTTATTCATATGTTTCACCTATTCTATTTTTTAATATATGATTATATTCCAGATGTATTACCTTGGGTCATTAATACAAAAAGAAAGAGAGGAAATTTACTTTTCTCTTAAAAAAAGCAGTCCTCATTTGACCAGAAATTGAATAAATGTTGTAAGTCCATTCAATTGCATTTATTTAGTTTGAAACTATTATTAACCCTCCAACGAGCACCTTCAGATTGATCAGGTCGCACTGGCAACGACTCTCGAGCCATAAAGCTCCGCATAAACTCGGCAACAAATTGCCCCAAGCAGGAATATCTGGGCAATATAATTGAAGCCAACCAGGAGCACAGTGAAAGCGCCGGCAGCCTGGAGAGCTGAATTAAAAGAACTATACTCGAAGTAGATACCTGCAATGAGCATCGCCACCAGGATCAACACTGTGGAAATGATCGCTCCCAACCACACGTCCCGCCAGGCGACCTTTGTCTCCGGTAAAACCTTGTAAAATAACGCAATAATAACTACCAACAGGATTGGAGCAACCAATCGTCCAGCCAACACCTGGTTTCCACCGATTCCCAGCAACCTTTCCAGGAATACCCCAAACCATGAGAGTAGAAGATTGGTGAAGACCGCTAGAACCCCAAATAGCCCAAGACCGATCACGGTGAGGAATGAAAAAAACCTTTGGCGGAGGAAGGACTTCGTCCGACCTTTTTCTGCAATCGCTACGTGCCAAATCTTATTGAGCGAAAACTGAAGCTGATAAAATAATCCCGAGGCAGCATAAAGCAGTGCAAGAATACTGATTACCGAGATTAATATTGAGGTGCTTGAAGGGGTGGTTGATAGTGCTGTTACCATGTCCTGAATTAAATTGCTGATCCCGGCTCCGAATAATTCCTCCAAACGTTGGAATAGCTGACTTGCCGGATCAATATTCTCGACAAATAATCCTACAATGCTCACCACAATAAAAATAATCGGGGCGAAGGAGAATATCCCATAATAGGCAAGCGCAGCTGCAAGCTGGGTTGGCCGTTCGTTAATCCAGGTTTTATAGACTTCTTTTATGAATCGGCTTTTCATATGTAGGTTATTTCTTGAGCGAATTTGGCCAAGAAACCTTATGATGGCACAGAAACTTATATGATTATCGAATCAATTTATTATATAACTAATCTGTCCCTAAAAATTTCCAATAATCTCTCAGATGGTTTTTTGAAAAAATCAACCCCGCGGTCTTTCATGTAAAATCGTTATACAAAACGTTCTTTTAGTAGTGACAAGAAAAATAAAGAAACAGAATACCGGTTGGATTACACTGCGCTTCAGGTGGATATAATCTCAGGTGCTTTAGTTAATTATTTGCTCAGTCCTCTGCGAGTCCGAGAAAAAAGCCAGGGAATTATCAAGGATTGCTTGTTCTATCAATATTGGCATCCATAATGGAAACAGGATCATCAGTCGGTTCGATGTGAGTAACAATATTGACATTATTTATGTTATCCATCACCTGCCTTTCGACCTTCTCCGCCAAGGAATGACCTTTTCTCACGGTCCAATTCCCGGGTACAAGCAGGTGTACCACCATGAATTTACGTGCAGCAGCTTGCCTGGAACGCAGGGCATGGTAACTCACCCCCTCTGATTTGTAAGAATCGAGGATCGATTTCACCGAGGCAAGCTCGACTTCTGGAAGGGCTTCATCCAGTAACCCGCGACCTGAACGAACAAGGAGACGGTAACCCGTGAAGATGATGTTGGCTGCCACGAGAAGAGCGATGATTGGATCGAGGCGTAACCAGCCTGTCAGCTGAACTAATACAATGCCTATCAAGACCCCTGCTGTCGTCCATACATCTGTCATCAGGTGACGGCCGTCAGCTTCCAAAGTGATCGAGTAATAACGATGGCCGGCGCGTATCAAGATAATTGCTACTGCGAGGTTAATTAGCGAAGCAATTACTGAGATTGCCAGGCCAAGACCAATTTGCTCCAATGGCACCGGGTTGAATAAACGCGGCAGGGCAGTGATAATGATCCCGGCTGCAGCCAACAAGATCATCCCACCTTCAAAACCACTGGAGAAATATTCCGCTTTGGAATAACCGAACATGAACTCATCATTGGCTGGGCGGGTGATCAATTTCAGGACCAGCAGAGCAACTACAGCCGCTGCCAGATTGACCATCGACTCGAGTGCGTCAGACAATAACCCAACCGAGCCGGTCAGGAAATAAGCTGCAGACTTCATCGTAATAGTCACAATAGCTGCACCAATCGATAACCAGGCGTAACGGGTGAGGGGTATGGGATGGTCTTCTACGGTACTATTCGGTTTATTCAACACCAATTAGCCTCCTCATTAAATTCATAATTAACAGGTGGTCTAAATAGCTTCTAAAAAATGAGGTTGAGGTTTGAAGCATGCTATACGTATCAATCCAGGGCAATAGGACAAGTAAATAACGGAGACTGGTGTGGATATCAATGTCTCATCGAGTTAAGTACGAAGTTGACTGATCATACCTGTTCCCATAAAAAGCAATATCCGAAAATTAGTTTTCCGGTATAACAAACGCCAGCCTGTATTTGGAATATGTATATCGAACTTACTTTTCGAAATAGTCCCATTTGGTACGCAGTAACCAGCCTACAATGACTAATGGCAATGCAAAATAGAAAACCGAATACATGCCGAGACCGGTGGTGATGAGACCTACAATGACTGCCAAAATTGTCGAACCGATATATATATACACTCCCCATTTTTTCCAGTACCAGATACCGATGGCGGCTGCAACATTCGCCAGGAAATGCACTACCATCAAGCTGATCAACCAAGGCCTGTCCATGTAGGCAGAATCAACCTTGGCAACAGAATAGTAAACAGCTGCAATAAGACCATGAATGACAATCACAACCAGAGCGATCGTCAACCAAGTACCCCTGATTTTGCGCGGTGGGTTCTGCATTTTCTTTTGATAACTTTTAGATGATTTGGTATTCTTTGATGATTTTGTATTTTTTGATGATTTGGCCATTATCGATCCTTTCTAATCTCAGGGTTCCACCTGTATATATATACTTTATTATGCCTACAACCTTAGAGTCAGAATGTAAATGCCGAAATAAGAATTCCCGGACGACGATTTGTGTTGCGTAATGCCAGGAATGTAAATTTCTACGAGCATAATCTCGAATAACATTACCTGTTCGAAGGCAGAGGAATTAGGTTTTTCGCCTATTCTTTAAGACAGTGAATATTACCACACGACATGCCGTTTGGTATTAAAATGACTGCCTGTTCTTCTTTTTTACTCCAGTTTTTCAGCTTGTCGCCGTTGGATATTGTCTTGCATCGTTTCATACGCGGTCTTCCCAGCAAGCTGAATGAACACGCCCAACAGGGCAACCCCAATGATGATATAAAAAATCGTATAAAGACGCCCAAATTGGGTTACTGGAGTGAAATCTCCATAACCGACCGTCGCTAACGTTACGACGCAAAAGTATGCTGCATCAACCCAGCTCCATCCTTCAGTGTAATGGTAAAAAAAGATCCCAACCCCGAACAACAAAGCTTCAAGGAAGATGAGAGCGCGAAATGCAGGTTCATGCCACAAGCGGTGAAAGATTCTATACAATCCAACAAAAGCCATTAACATAGTAATATCTCCAAAATTATTGCTTCAGCTTGGTTGTAACCCTCAGGCTTTCAATCATAGTTTCGATTAAAAAACGCTGACAGCGACCATTAAAGCCGCTGTCAGCATCCTGAAGTTTATGGACCCGTGTAATATGGTACTTTCTGGCGATTATGGAATCCGCCAATATAGCTGGCAACATCCGCAAGTATGCCAAAACCGAGCCATATCCAATCGAACCCGTTCAAGGGGAAAACGAGTACAAACATCAATGCAGTCCAGGGGGCAAAAACCAATCCCATGATGCCCACCAACCAGGGTAAGCTAAACGATTCAAAAGCGAGTGTGACTTTAAGTGGTGCGAGCAACCAGTAAATCAAAAAAGCCAGGCGAGGTCCGAAGAAAACCAGGGAAGCAAAAAAGCAACACATCTTGAAATCCTCCTATTCAGTATTCTGGATAACTAAACTGACAGTAGATTGAGAAAGGTAAATTGTAGATCCTCGATTAATTTCCAAATACGATTGCCTGATGATCACATATGGTTTCGGATCATTCAGGATCGCATGGTGGGTAATATTGAAATTCTGGGAGCTGGTTTTATTTATATAACCAACTCCCTAAGATGGATTAATCAACTGCAAAGGCTGCCTTTAACTGTTCTTCCTGTTCTTTGGTCAGGTTGGAGGCAATGAGCTCAAACTGATCGCCCTTTAACTCTTCAATGACCTTGTCCTGGACTGCGTCAGTGGTCATCAGGAAAAGGGCAGAGGTGCCCTCGGTGACCTGATCGCGGGTTTTCTTGATGAATTCATCACTGATCCCATAATCGGCCATCTTGGCTCCTATAGCACCAAAAGCAGCTCCAACTGCAAGCCCGAAGAAAGGTACAAAGAAGATCAAACCGAACAGCATGCCCCAAAAAGCACCTTGCATCGCGCCAATACCTGCCAGATTGACCAGCTGTTGGGTTTTCGGGCTCTTCTTACCGATTGGCCAGATAACCATGGCTGCATCCTGGATCTTGATCAGCTCAGCCTTTTGCAGCGCTTGGACTTTTGTAAGCATTTTCTCAGCTCCATCTGGAGTGGAGAATTTGAAAACTGTTAACGTTGCCATTGTATATTTCCTTTATGATCTGGTGTATGCATGAATATATATTCACAGGCTGGAATTACTTACCTAAGCCGTGTTGAATGCTTTTTTTACTCCGGGGAGCATGGCATAGATCAAGATCAAAGCGTTGACGATGAAGCTTACATTCACATCCGACCAATCACCTTGACCCAGCATGACGGTGAAGTCAAGAATCAGGTTGAAGGTTGTAATAACTGCCAGGAATACCCAGGCTTCTTTCTCAACATTCCACAGCATTTGAACCAGCCAGACCCACACCCAGACCATCAAAGCCCACATCAGGAAGGACCAAAAGCTGAATGCATGGATCTCAAATGGTCCAAGGGCGAAGGGAATAATCCCCAGGGCTTGCAGTGCGTGAACCCCTGCCAGAACTGCGGCTAGGCCAGCCAGGATTGCTAAAACAGTAACACCAAACGGTCGTTTTTTCATCTTTTATCTCCTTCTAAGTTTAAATGATTTGAAATTGATGTTATTCAATCTGCAAGCGTCTTCTTATTAAACACCTCCACTCGAGAGCAGTTCTTCCAGGCTGGGTGAATGACCATCCCAACCATCCGTTTCATGCACAATTTTGATGGCGCGTTGTATATTGGCTGAGGCCTTATGGTATCTCTCCCTGCGCACCCCCATCGGGACATTATCGACAAGAGCCTGCAGAGATACCAGGCAAGAGAGGAATATCGTGTATGGATCAAACTTGGACAGGCGGGTATAAAGTTCATCCTCATGACCAACCAGCCTAGATTCATTTTCAGCCAATAGATCCGCGATCTCATCCGCAATCACCCTGTTTACAGAGTTAGGGTCATCGTCCACTTTCAATATTGGAGCATTCGAAGTATATTCACAGTATAAGTCACCCATTTCGATGCTTGCGCGAAGGTTCCCACCGAGGGTGAAAGCACGCATAATCTCTCCCTGGTGAGTTTCCAATCTCAATTCTCCCACGGAAGCCTGAAATGACTCTGTGGGTGCCAGCTCATGGCGGGTTATTTGGGTATGATGGAAAAACCGGCCATCGAAAGTGGGTAAGCTCAACACCTTGACATCAAAAAAACGCTGTGTGGGATTGCCAGAAATGAGGACTTTTAACCGAGAATATCCTAGCGAGGGGGAATATCGCGAAGGCTCGAGGTCATATCCGATGGAAGTTAATTTTGCGTCCATGTTTGTGATCCTTACTCTCCATGTGCTTTGATCTGTAAACAGTATGCGACTGCAACTATGGCTTAACGCCTGGAGGAACGCAACAGCAGTAAGAACAGGTTAATAAAGTCCAGGTAAAGCGCCAGCGCGCCAATGACAACCAACCCGCCCATGCCTTGTTTGCCATCCAGGTGGTTGGAGAGCTCTTTTAAGCGATTGGTATCCCAAACTGTCAGGCCAGCAAAAAGTAAGATGCCGGAAAAATTCATCACCTGGTTTAACCCGGGAGAAAAGGGGAAGAACAGCACAAAGATCCATCCGAACAACCAACCCAGCAAGGCGAGCATTAAGAACCTTCCCACGTTGCTCATATCGCCTTTAATAAAAAGTCCGACAACGCTGCTGAATAAGAACATCCCAGCGGTTACCCAAAAGGTATAAGCGATGGTGGTCTGACTGTAATAGATGAAGATCGAAGAGATTGCCAGACCTGTCAGGGCTGAATAAAAGAGGAATAACAGGAATGCCACTCCGGGAGACAAACGCGTCACTGCTGTGCCTAAAAGGACAACCACGACGATCTGAAGCAAAAACAAACCAAAGGTGAACCATGGGTAGTAA